>Ga0137412_10002906_pt1 | contig 13636 bp, 7 predicted proteins | sample CZODoug2_1_16fun_FD_122160 | JGI IMG/M metagenome (GOLD analysis project Ga0137412, IMG submission 122160) | Vadose zone soil fungal communities from Angelo Coast Range Reserve, California, USA - CZODoug2_1_16fungal (Hybrid Assembly) | ecosystem: Environmental > Terrestrial > Soil > Vadose zone... | reverse complement strand
GCAAATCTGTACTCCATTCGCGTGAGCCTGAGCGATGTTACGGGCCATCTACTCGACGAAAACCAAGACTCCTTCGGCAACAAAAAAGTCGAAATTCGCGACCGCCATCTACTCTTGAACGGCCAGCAAGTTCGCCTCGTTGGAATGACGCGCCACGAAGAATCACCCTGGGAAGGTCTGGCGGAAACCGCTGGCACAATAAAACGCGATTACGACGACCTAAAAATTCTCCACACGACGCTGACCCGCCCTGTTCACTATCCGCAGCATGAGCTGGTGCTCGAATATGCCGACCAGCACGGCATTTTATTGATGCCCGAGATTCCGATTTGGCAATTCACCGGTGCGCAGCTCGCAAATCCAAAAGTTGTCGCCCTCGCCAAACAGATGATGCAGGAGATGATCGAACAGGCCGCCAATCACCCCAGCATTTTCGCGTGGAGCGTCTGCAACGAAAGCGATATGAGCACCGAAGGCGGGCGCGCGTATTTTAAGGAAATGAAAGCGTGGGTGAACAAGCTCGACCCCACCCGCTTCGTCACTTTCGCCGACAACGATATTTCCTACGGCGCCGACCCCAGGAAAGAAGCCGCGAACGACGCTGACTTCATCATGATGAACCAATACTACGGCGCGTGGAATGGTCCGGAAGACGGCCTCATAACGATGCTCGATCGCGCCGGAAAGCAATTTCCCGACAAAATGTTCATCATCTCCGAATTCGGCACGCCAGGCATTTTCGGAACTGACACCGTGCAAGCCGACAAACTCCGCGTGCATATCTTGCAGCACCAATTGGACGTTTTTCAGAAATATGACTGGATTGCCGGCGCCCTCTTCTGGTGCTATCAGGACTACAAATCCCACCGCAATCTTTGGCCCGGGCTCAAGCAAGGCTACGTCGATCACGGCGTCGTGGACGAATATCGCCAGCGGCGGCCATCGTTTTTTGCGTGGCGAGATCGCACTTCGCCAGCCGTCATCGCCGCCAAGTGGAAATACATCAACTGGTACGAGACCGGCGGTTTCGATCTGACGATTTCACGCAAACCGCTCACTGAACTTCCGTCGTATCCACTGAAGAATTACAAATTAACTTGGGAACTCCGCGACGGCGAAGGCAAATTCCTCCACACCGGAAATTTCGACCTCGCCGACTTGGACACAGAGCAGAAACTGAAAGCGGAATGGCCCGGCGATCCGAGCGTCCATCACGCAGCCCTTCATCTCGTCTTGACCAACCCACGCGGCGAAGTTGAACAGGAAGAGACCCTCCGGTATCTTTTCCCGGTCGCCGATGGGCAGGAAATTGATCAGATGACAATCCCTGGCGTTAAGCCCTAATATCCGCGGTACACTTGAGTTCAGCCCGGGATTATAAGCTGCGTCTCTACATTTGCCGTATGCGAGCCGCGTTACGGTCTCCGCGCGGGCGACTGACGGCTCCTTGAAGCTGATATGAACATCAAAGAAGTCGCGAAACTCGCTAAAGTTTCCACGGCCACCGTCTCGCGCACCATTAACGGATCCGATAAAGTCAGCGCGCGCACAGCGGAGCGCGTCCAAAAGGCAATCAAAGAGCTCAATTTTTACCCGAACACCCACGCACGGACTCTCGTCTCCGGCCGCAGCCGCATGCTCGGTCTGATTATTTCCGATATCACCAATCCCTTCTTCCCCGAGCTCGTAAAACATTTCGAAGACCAAGCCGTTCAAAAAGGTTTCGAAGTCATAATCGCGAACACGGACTACAAACCGAAGCGCATGGCAGAGTGCGTTCGCCGTATGTTGGAGCGCAAAGTGGACGGCGCGGCCATCATGACGTCCGAAGCCGATGCTGCGCTCCTTACCGAATTAGCGCGCCGCGATATTCCAATGGTCTTCATGGACACGGGCACGAACAGCGCGCGCACCGCCAACATAATCATCGATTACAGCCAGGGCATTCAGGAAGCGCTGCAACATCTTTTCTCCCTCAACCACAAACGCATTGCTTTCATTTCGGGGCCGCTCAACTTGCAATCGGCGAAACGAAGAGTCGAAGCTTTCGTCGCGGGAATGCAGGCGCGCGGCTTGAATCCGGAACCTGAATTAATTGAAAAGGGCGATCATCGCATCGAAGGTGGAATTTCCGCCATGCGCAGTCTGCTTCGTCTGAAAGAGCCGCCAACCGCAGTAATCACTTCCAACGACCTCACGGCGATTGGTGCGTTGGGCGCAATTCACGATGCCGGACTCGAAGTCCCTCGCGACATTTCTCTCATCGGGTTCGACGACATTTCCTTTGCGCATCTGACCCAGCCGCCGCTGACTACCATTTTGCTTTCCCGCTCGCAACTCGCCATAACGGCCCTCGCGGCATTGGAAAAACTCATTCGAAAAGAGAGTGGCGAGGCCGCCGACTACTTCATTTCCACACACTTGGTCATGCGCAACTCGACCCGAACCCTTTGACACTCGGCCTTGTGTCCGTCTTGACAAAGTACTTTGGTTGCAACAAGATAGGCCATTGCGGGAGGCTAGTGCAGAATCGAAAGCCGGAGTGTAAACGATTGCACAATTACGGGAACAATTTGTCTCCCGCTCCTCGCTCCCTGCAATCTTTGGCTCGGATTTCTCTCGCCAAGCCGACTGCCGTCGCTCTTCGCGCGTCAAAGGTGATGACCTAAGTCCACAATGGAACAGCTGTCATCCAATTCGAGCGCCGCCGCGATTCTGAATCCCCTACTCCGTTCGTTTTCCGCCCACTTTGGCGAAAGCGTCAAGCCCAGAATTTTTCGCGCGCCTGGCCGCGTCAATCTGATCGGCGAACACACCGACTACAACGACGGCTTCGTTTTGCCTGCAGCAATCGATCTTTACACTTGGACAGCAATCGCGCCGCGAACTGATCGCAAGCTCGTCGTCTTTTCTCAGAACCTGGACGAGGCAGCGGAGATCGATCTCGATTCGCCAGCCATCGCCGCACGCGACCGCTGGTTCGACTACGTTCATGGCGTCGCAGCCATGCTTCAGAAAAGCGGCATTCGCCTTCCGGGCGCGAATCTGGCTGTTTACAGTAATGTGCCGCTCGGCTCAGGATTGAGTTCCTCGGCCGCTCTGGAAGTTTCCGTGGCGAGCGCGCTGCTGGCTGCCAGCGGTCAAACTCTCGAACTGACGGAGATCGCTAAGCTTTGCCAGCGCGCGGAGAACGAATTTGTCGGCGCGCGTGTCGGCATCATGGATCAGTTCGCCTCGTGTTTTGGCAGCGTTGGCAAGGCCATTCTTCTCGATTGTCGCTCGCTGGAGTACAAATTGCTTCCCCTGCCACCCGGCGTGGCAATGGTCATTTGTAACACCATGGTCAAGCATGAACACGCCGGCGGCGAATACAATGACCGCAGAGCGCAGTGCGAAGAAGGCGTGCGCAGCTTGAAACGCGCTTTCACGGCTATAAACGCCCTGCGGGACGTCAGCCTCGTTCAGCTCGAAGGCCATCGTTCCGATCTGTCCGATCTCATTTTCCGTCGTTGCCATCACGTTATCAGCGAAAATGAACGCGTGCTCGCAACGGTTGAGGCGCTCCGCAAAGGCGCATTGGGCGACGTCGGCTGTTGCATGGCAGACTCTCACCGCAGCTTGCGCGATGATTATGAAGTCAGCTGCCGCGAACTGGATGTTCTCGTCGATGTCGCCGGCGGACTTGCCGGCACAATCGGGTCGCGTATGACCGGTGGAGGTTTCGGCGGCTGCACCATTAACCTCGTCGAATTGGGAGCAGTCGAGAATTTCAAACAGAAAGTTTTGGCCGCCTACAAAGCCGCCACCCAGATTGATGCAGAAATCTACGTCTCCTCAGCCGGTGCGGGTGTCACGGAAGTGACCAACGATGACTGAGCCTTCGCACCCGTTCGACGCCAGCAAACAACCACACCGCCGTTTCAACCCTCTATTGCGCGAGTGGATTCTGGTCTCCCCCCATCGCACGCAACGCCCATGGCAAGGCCAGGTGGAATCCACGACTGCCCTTAGCGAAGTTTCTTACGATCCATCGTGTTACATGTGTCCGGGCAATAAGCGCTCGACCGGCCAGGCGAATCCCGTCTACAAAACGGTCTATGTTTTCGACAACGATTTTCCCGCATTGCTGCCGCAAGGTGAAAGTGGCCGTATCAACGAATCCGATCTGTTGCTCGCCGAGACTGAAACAGGAATCTGCCGAGTTTTATGTTTTTCCCCCAAGCATCACCTCACGCTCTCCATGATGGCGCTCTCCGATATTCGCGCCGTAATCGATTGCTGGGCCGAACAATTCGTGGAGCTCGGTGCGAAGGACAACGTCAACTACGTCCAGATATTCGAAAATCGCGGCTCTGTGATGGGTGCCAGCAATCCGCACCCGCACTGCCAGATATGGTCGACTGCGACCATTCCGAATATTCCGCTGACCGAACAGAGCACACAAACCGAGCACATAAAGAAAACGGGCAGATGCCTGCTTTGCGATTACTACCGGCTCGAGAAAAACGCGACGACTCGAATTGTCATCGAGAACGAGCACTTCCTCGCGATCGTTCCCTACTGGGCCATTTGGCCCTTTGAAACGATGGTTCTTCCTGCGCGGCACGTCGCATCGATCGACGAATTAAATTCGGCCGAGCGAGACGCGCTGAGCGACATCCTGAAGCGGCTCACCACACGCTACGACAATTTATTCCAAACGTCTTTTCCGTACTCGATGGGATTTCACCAGCGCCCGACCGATGGCGTCGGCCATCCGGAATGGCATTTCCACGCGCATTTTTTTCCGCCGCTTCTTCGCTCTGCAACGGTTCGGAAATTCATGGTTGGCTTCGAACTACTCGGGATGCCGCAGCGCGACATCACTCCGGAAACCAGCGCAGAGCACCTTCGTGCAGTACCAGACACTCACCACCTTTAGCGAACGACGGTCCTCGTGCCGCTATACCGTCCACTCCAGAACTTTCCGAACGTCCACGGGGGAATTGGAAACCGTCCCTCGCGGCACTGCCGGCCCGATTGCGATCGCCGTTTCGTGCCCCTCAAACCACGCAATGAAGGACGATCGCGCCGCTCCACTCAGCCGCTGCTGATTCAGCCAGTTGTAATAGGCGCCCATGTCCGCATCAACCAGCGACCCGGCAGGATCATCTCCGATACTTTCCTTGGTGACCGTCAACATTTCGTTCATCGGTCGTTGGCGCTGGCGCGAAGCAAATCGAACGACCAATGTTAACGGTTGCGCGCGCCGCAGGGCCTCTCGCGCTGACCATTGCGCAAAGGTCGTGCTGAAAATTTGCGTGCCGGATCCTTCGGTAAGCACTCTTAGGTCAAACCGCGACAATACCGGGTCGGCAGTTTTGTCGAGCTGAAGGTCGGATGGCCGCAGCGCTGCCATCGCGGTGCGCAAATTTTCGGGACCCATTCCCGGAGAATCGCTCTGCTTCTGCACTTTCGCCAGCAAGAGGTTGCGAGCGGGTTCGAGCGCGGCGTACGAAACCGAAGTGAGCGACGGATCATGGGCAACTTCTTTGCCGCCGTCGATATACCAGTGGGCGTATGGCACCGGATGCGCCTTCGCGCGTTGCGCCGCAAATTCCAGCAACACTTCCAAACCATTCTTTGCATCGACCTTGGTATAGAAAGCCCCGTGCGGCCGCAATTTTCGAAAGAGAGGGTATTCGCTCGCGCTAACGCCCTGCCCAACAATCGTGATGCCCACTCTCGGAATTTCCGGCTCAACCGCCGGGATAGCGCGCGTCAAGCGGTCGAAATACTCGGTCGCAGCTTTGCGAAACGCGTCCTGCTGGTGCGTTGTCCAGAGGTGCGAGGAAAGCTGTTCGACAAATTGCGCGGGCTGATTTACCCAGTCGAACCGCTCGAGTGCTGTAGCCAGCTTGATCTGCGCAAATTCCCTAAACCACTCTTCTCGCTGCTCCGCCGAAAGCGACGCAAGGTTGGCAAGTTCTTTTTCCAGTGCAAGCCGTTCAGCGGGAAACTTGTAGTCATACTCGATAGCTTCCCGCAGCAAGCTGGGCAAAAAACTTAAAGGAACCGTCTGCAGTACCGGCAACTTTTCGACGACAAGCTTCCGCGCCAACGGCGGGTAGCCATTGAAATGCTCCGGCTTGAGTTGGCTCGGCAACATTGCGTTTACAAAAGCTCCGAAACAGGGCGTCCCTGCGACAGCGCCGCGGAAAATCCCATGATCGCGCCAATCGTAGGCACGAGATCGGTTGAGTCAACCCGCCGGTCATGCACGACGCCTTCTCGGATTCCCGGCCCCAAAGCCATCATCCATGTCGTACGCGACGCCGCGTCGCCCGTCCGATGATGTTGAAAACCGTTCCCGGCTGAATCTTCATCCGAGTCACGGCCAAAATCCGGCAGGATGAAGAGCGTTGTTTTTCCCGAGTATTCCGGCTCGTCTTGAATGGCCTTCCACACATCCAGGCACAGCCGGTCGGTGCGCCGAATGCCGTCGACGTAGAGCGAGTACGCCCCTGCGTGCGCAATGTCGATGTCGTGCATGGTGATCCAAAGAAGGCTTGGCGCCACTTGTTTCATCAACTGCCGCACGATGTAAACCGAAAGCTCGTCGGGACTGGAGAGCGTCAACGCATGTTCCTTGAAATCATTCACGGAAAGTTTTAGCAGTTCCCGCAATTGCTCGAGGACGACTTCATTGCCGGCGACTTCCGGCGCAAAGAAAGGAGTTTCATAATTGTCGCGAAGCAGATGCTCGTAGTCCGGGCTGCCCTTCGTCGCGGCGGTGAGCAGATGCTTGGGCAGAATAACGCGCGCTCCTTGCCCCATGCCATATGAACGGTGGCTGCTTTCTCCGATGCGATTGAAACCGTTGCTGGGCGCAACAACCCAGGCGTCCGAGGAAGGACGCCGCAGATCCTTGCGAAAATATTCAAAGACCGTCGGCGATTCGGGCGGAAGGGAAGCAAAGTTATTGATGGTCTCGTAGACGCCGGTCGCAAGACTGGCGGTAGCCACGTAGTGTCCGAGAATTCCGCGATTCACCACCTGCGTGAAAAAGCTCGACTGCGGAATCAGCTCCTTCAACAAATTCGGAATGTTCTCTTGCCCCTCCGGCGCAAATGTCTCTTGATCCCGCGCACCCCCACCAAACGTGATCACGACAACTTTTCGGTCTTTTTGCAAAACGCCTGAACGCGCAAACAGGCTCTTCGAAAAAAGGCTGCTCCCCAGAGTCAGCCCCGCCGCGTCTCGCAGAAATTCCCGCCGGTTCCACGAAAGTGCGCGACCTGTCAAAAGGCTTAAATCATGCTTCATGGATTCGCCGGCCCCTTCTCGTTATAAACGAATTGCCGGATGTCGGCTCGCTGTTTATCCAGATCGGCTAAATGCTGCGCCCGCAACGCCTGATACGTCGTGAACTGCTCCTGCGCCTTGTCCTTCTGTCCCGTTCTCACATACGCTTGCGCCAGCCGATAGTGCGCATCCGCAAGATCATTGTCCAATTCCAACGCGCGCTGATATTCCGGAATCGCTTCCGCAAACTTTCCCTGGTCGGCGGTCAAGTTTCCGAGCTGCAAGTGCGGTTCGGGAAGTTTCGGATCGGCCGCAATCGCCCGCTGCAACAGCGAGCCAATCTGCCCCAAATCCAACGAACTATCCTGCGCCCGCTTCCCCTTCCACAAACTCATCGCGTAATAGTACAGCGCCAGCCCATTTCCCGGCTGCAGTTCAGCAAACCGCCGGAATCTTTCGATAACCTCGTTCGCCTGGCTCGGCGAACTGTCGTAAGCTCTCGACAAAAACTTGTAACACCGCGCGTCGGTCGGGTCCAGGTCCGCCCCCTTCAAGAACGCTTTCACCGCGTCGTCGTAGTTTCCGCGAGCGTAGTACGCCATGCCGAGCCCGACCATCAGGCGCGGCGAATTCGGAAAACGGCGCGTCCCCTCTTCGAATACTTGCACCGCTGGATCGAGCGTCCGGTGCACCAGCAGTTCCCCTCCCCAATCAAACAAGTTGCTTTCGCTCGGCTCCAGCTTCGCCGCCGCTTGAAATTCGTTCGCGGCCGCAATGATATTCCCGTCCTTCTCTTCGATCTGAGCCAGCAGATTGTGCGCTTCTCCTGTTTCTTTCACAGTGAGCAGCGCCTTCGCCGAATTTCGTGCATTGCTTAGCCGTCCGCTCACCATATACGCAAGCGTCAGGTCGAATCCGTTGCTGTACGAAGCCGCATTGATTTTTTGCGCTTTTTGCAGATATGGAACGGCTTCCGCCACCATCCCTCGCCGAACATAGATCTCGCCCAAATTGTGATTGGTTTCGTAATTGTTCGGTTCCAGTTCCACGGCTTTGCTGAATTGCTCCTGCGCCTGATCCAATTTGCCGAGCTTCGCGTAACTCGCCGCCAAATTTGACCGCGCCGCGGCCGACTCCGGCTTTAGGCGAACGGCCTTCGCTAAATGGTCGTTCGCCTTAGCGTCTTCCGACTGCGCCGCGTAAACCAATCCCAAAAGTTCGTGCACGTCAAAATTGTCCGGCACTTCTTTCACTAATCGTTCGAGCGGAGTGGCGGCTTCGCGAAAGTGGCCGGATTCATATTGAGCGACGGCAAATTGAAACATTTTTTCGCGCTCGACGTTGCGCTGCTCCTGTGCCAGAGCAGGCGAACAAGAGACACTGGTAAAAAGAACGACCGCCGCCAGAAAGAATCGGAGTTCTTGGAGCGTCACAATAGGCAATTCTAGCACCGCGTGAAGCCGGAAAAAGCACGGGTCTGAAGACCCGCCACTACAGTTCGAATACCGTGGTCGCTAAAAAAAACCGGGAGGAGCTTTTTGCCCCTTCGGTTCGCTCAGCGAACCTCAGGGTAAAGAAGCGCCTCCCGGTTGGGGTGGTTGTTGCGTTTAGAAAGTGAATCGCAATGCGAACTGGACCTGTCTCGGGTCATACGGCGCATCACGGGTCGACCCAATTCTCCCGAAGTTGCTGTTGGTCCAATCGAGAGAACCGCCGATCGCAACGACGCCATTGCCGCCAAACCCAGGCGCATTGAAGTTCGGGTGGTTCGTTATGTTGAACATCTCCGTGCGGAACTGGAGCTTGCGCTTCTCGCTGAACGGAAAGTCCTTGAAGATGGAGAAATCCAGACGGTGGAACCCAGGACCGGGCGCCTGGGTGATCCCACCCAAATTCGCGAAGGTGCAGGTATCAACCGCGCAAGCAGCCGGATTGGTGAGCGGACTTGCCGCTCCCGTCGGATCCAGAGCCGGGTCGTAGTTGAACCAGCTGGGTTTTCCAAGGCTATCGTTGTGACGACCGACCTTTAGGGCCCCGCCGGTGAGCAGCGCGCCGCAGCCAACGCTCTGTAAGCTATTGTTCACGCAGTTGAAGGTGATGGGTTGACCGCCTTGCAGTGTAGCAATCCACTGCACCGACCAGCCCCCAACCAACCTGTCCTGCATGCCACTCGCACTGGTCATAAACTTCTGTCCCTTACCGAAAGGTAGTTGATAGCCACCGCTGAGGTGGAAGACGTTGCGGATGTCGAAGTTCGCGAGCTTGTAATCCTTCTGGATGCCAAACCCCGGAACCGAAGGCGCTCTATAACCTACGTTATCGCTGCCGCCATTGAGCAGGTCGCCGGCGTCAGAGAATGTTTTGGACCAGGTGTAGGTTGCAAGGAATGTCAGCCCACCCCGGAACTGTTTCTCAACCTTCGTCTGCAATCCATGGTAATTGCTGCTGCCTTCCGTCTGCGCCTGACTGCTGTTGCGTCCGAAGTCCTTGAAAGGCACGAGAGTGGAAGCGTCCACCGTATTCGGCTGAATGGAAGTTGGGCGATTATTGCCCGGAAAGACTTCCAAGTGCCGGGCCAGAGTCGTCACGTACCCGACCTGAACCGACATTGACGGAGCCAACTGGTATTGCACCGTAAGATTGCCGCCCAGTGAATATGGCGTCAGATACTTAAACTGGATGCCGCGTAGCCCGAGACCATCAGCCTTTACGAGCAACGGATCCAGCGGCGTGCACGTGAATCCCGTCTCAATTGTCGGACCACCAGTCGGAGTTGCCGTCGGGCATCCCGCAAAGTTGTTGATCGCGTTCCCGGCATCAGGGTTGAAGAAGGAAAAGTTGAATTGGAACGGATAGTTCTCGCCCAAGTTGGGGGAGAAACCACGGTTCTCGAATCCATTGTAGAAAAGGCCCAAGCCGCCTCGCACGACGAGCTTTGGATTGGCTTGATAGGCAAACCCAAAGCGAGGCGCGAAGTTTGCCTTCTGCCCTTCCGCGAGGCTCTTGCCGAACTTTCCGGTCACTAGCTGGATGCCATCTGCAGCGAGCAAACTCGTGAAGCTTGGTGAGAGATTGCCGGCATTAGGCCCACTCGGGATCAGATACGCTGGACCTCCGGTGGGAGCTCCATCTGGAATGAAGTTTGCCTGATTTCCGTGATGTTCATACACCGGCTGGAAGTAGTCCCAGCGCAACCCTAGATTCAATGTCAGTTTGCTCGTAACCTTCCAATCGTCATTAATGTATGTACCGTAGTAATTCTTGCCGTTATCCGTCAGCGAAATGTTCGATACAAAGACGGAGTTGGGGCCACCCACGTAATCTATGCCATTTTGCCCCGCTGCCAGGGAAGTAGCCTGTGGCGTCAAGAGCAACTGTGCAATTCCTGTGTTGTCACCGCCTTTGCCCGGCACATCCGTGTAGTTACCGTCGAAGTTGAACTGGCCGCGAGACCAGGGTGGCTGCAACGTCGAGAACTTCACGTGTTGCCATTCGAAGCCAGCCTTAAACGTGTGCTTGCCGTAGATCTTCGTCAAGTCGTCGGTTAACTGGAACGTAGAGGTGACCTCATCGGATGGCAAGAAGGCGTTCCCGCCGAGCGTCTGTAAACCGCCGATACCGATTGCGGGGAGGCCGCCGTTCTCAGCATCCTGCGGAATTCCTGCAATTCCAAAGCTTCCAGGGATATCGCTTAGATCGTTCGCGGCAGGAATGTTGCGGGTCGTGTGGAGATAATTTAGACCCGCGCGCAGAGTGTTAATCAGCCTTGGGTTGAATGTGTGCGTGTATCCAATGGCGCTCTGTTGAGCCATCGCGGTTTGGTTACCCTGTGCAAAGCCACCGCCGTCCGGCGTGCCGCCGAAAATGCCCGGAATGAATTGCGGATCGTCCGCCAAGCTAAACCGGAAGAAGAGTTGGTTTTTGTCGCTGAAGTTGACGTCCATGCGCGCATCGAAGGCGTTCTTGTGCTCAAACAGTTTCGGAGAGGTTGTAAAATTCCCGAAAAGCGATGAGTTGGTAGGATTGGGAAAGAGACCCAATAGTTTAGTGGCATTCGGGTCAAAGCGCCCGACTGCCCCGGAGAGGTCGTTTAGGTTGCACGCCGCTGCCGTAAAGGCAGCAGTATTCGCCCCGCAAGTGCCAAACGGCTCGCGTAAGAACTCCTTCGTACCCGCGGCAACGGGCTTGCCATCGCAATTCACTAGCGGCACAGTCAAACCGCTGACAGGATCAGGACTGCCCGCAAACACCTGCCTCGTCGTAGCTGGATCAAAAATCGTCCCCTTGGGAGCAGTGCGGAGCAGTGCGTCGCACACTGTTCCCCCTTGAGTTAAGAGTTCGGTGAAGTTCGTGAAATTGGCTCGCTCTAACGCGGTGGGAACTGAACCGGTGAGAACAGTACCCTGTACACGGCGGAACCCTTCATAGTCGGCGAAGATAAAGATCTTATTCTTGATAACTGGACCGCCAGCGGAAACGCCAAACTGGTTCTGCCGCAATGCGCCCTTCGGAACGCCACCGGCATTTTCAAAGAAATCCGCAGCATCCAGCTTATCGTTGCGGAAGTATTCCCACGCTGAGCCATGAAGTTCGTTTGTTCCCGACTTGATCGTCGCATTCAATACGGCCGCGCCCGAACGTCCATACTCAGCGCTAAAACCGGAAGTTTGCACCTTGAATTCTTCGATCGCGTCCACCGGTGGCAACACGACGAAGTTTGTGCCGTTCAGGAAGTCCACAGTGTCCGAGTTGTTGTCAATTCCGTCGAGCAGGTAGTTGTTCTGCGCAGGACGATTTCCGTTTGCAGCGAAAGCGCCCGTCGCTGCGTTTCCGCGAGTATCGGCCTGGGGCGTGTTAACGCCCGCAGCCAATTGCGCAAGGAACGTAAAGTTGCGACCGTTCAACGGCAAATCATTGACGGCTTTCGAATCCACGACTTGTCCGACCGACGCGTCTTGCGACTGCAGTACGGGAGCCGTCGTCGTTACTTCGATCGTCTCAGTGACCGAGCCTGGCTTCATCGAAAAGTCGGTCACCACGTTCTCGCCCACGTTGACTCTCACACCATGCGTGGTAGCCGTCTGAAATCCCTGCATCGTCACCGTCAGCTTGTACGATCCAATTCTCACCGGCGTAAACTTGTACCCGCCGTCCTCACCCGAAGTCGTCGCGAGGGTCGCGTTCGTCCCTTCATTTACAAGCGTCACCGTCGCTCCGTTGATTCGAGCGCCGGACGAATCCGATATCGTCCCCAAAATCGATCCTGTATCAATCTGCGCGTAGGCCGAACTCGCCCCCACTAAGATTAGAACCAGGCATCCCAACACCAGCCGTCCACCCCAGTTACGAACGGTCTTTCGATCCATAGCCACTCCTCCTCAGAGCCACTCCCGTGAGTCCCTATATCGGATCTTGCGAACAGGTCAAGTAATTTAGGTAAACGCTTACAACAGCTACGCACCCTAAATCGGCCCCGTTCGCAAGTGACGACCAGATTTCGGCCGTCCTCACAGTTCCCCATTTTTCGGCTTAAGCGTTACAGTGAATGTAAACGCTTACTTTTTGCTACAGCACCCCTAATACAAAAACACTAGCGTGGAACTGAAATATCACCCTTCGCTTTTCGTTGTCAAGTATTTTTCTTTCGTTTATCGGTTTTTCCACGTTTTGTGTCTCATCTGCCCAGTTTTTCACCAATTTACCGATTTAGGCTCCCCTCGTTGCCGGACCCTCGTGTTTTCGGCCTCAGCATCGAGGCCACTGGCTTCGGCTGCAAGATTCTGGGAACGTTTTCATCTTGCACCTCTTCGTCCCCCGAAGTTAACGATGCTACCATTCCGGAACAAGCCATTTTGAGGGCAACCAAGAATGCCGGGAAGTCGTTTCGACTCAAGTTCCGTTGCGCGCCGCAAGTTCCTGCATTCTCTCGCCTGGGCTCCAGCTGTTTTTCTACCCGCACCCCTCCGTATCCCTCTCTTCGCGACTCCGCCCCACTGGCTTCCATCCCTTCCATTCGACGACAATCGTATCAATCCGGCCTACCCTTCCCCGTCGCCCCTGGACGAAGTCCTGCGCCTCGTCATTCCCGGCCGCGATCAATTCACCTGGGAGCAACACGCCGCCGAGCTCCAGCAAATTCTGAACCGCTGGGCGGCTCAACTTCTCACATCGCGTCGCGATCTCCACGGCATGGCGCCGCAACTTCACGCCGATATCTCCTCGAACCTCGGCGCCACACCAAGCGAAACAAAACATGTCGCGAAGTTTGGGCATGAAATACGCCAGCGCGAATTTCCCGACACGAGCCAACAAGGCGCAGCGAAATTTCTCGACACATGGAGATTCCAGCTTT
>Ga0137412_10002905_pt1 | contig 13636 bp, 10 predicted proteins | sample CZODoug2_1_16fun_FD_122160 | JGI IMG/M metagenome (GOLD analysis project Ga0137412, IMG submission 122160) | Vadose zone soil fungal communities from Angelo Coast Range Reserve, California, USA - CZODoug2_1_16fungal (Hybrid Assembly) | ecosystem: Environmental > Terrestrial > Soil > Vadose zone... | reverse complement strand
TGTTGGCCCAGCATGACTTGAACCCAGCTGGTGATCGCAAACATTTCCTCGGCATTGCGGAAGAAGCGGCCACTGTCCTTGAACAGGCGGACAGTATCGGCAAGAGGTTCGGGAATGCTCATTCCGCTGCAGTATCTCCAAAAAGGCGTGTCGCGGCGCTCGGTTGCCCAATAGTGAAGGATCAGGAAGTCCCTGATCCTCTCGAACTCGAACGCGGCCTGTGAATTGTACCGCTCGATCAACACGGGGCTGAAGTCGCGGTCCGGCATGAGATTGATCAATCTCGCAATTCCGGACTGGATCAGGTAGATGCTGGTCGACTCCAGCGGCTCCATGAACCCGGAGGAGAGACCGATGGCGACACAGTTCTTGTTCCAGAATTTCTTGCGCATGCCGGTGGTGAATTGAAGTTTACGCGGATCGCCGAGCGCGCGGCCGTCGAGGTTGGCCATGAGCGTCGCCGCGGCCTCGTCGTCGCTGATGTGAGCGCTTGAATACACATAGCCATTTCCAGTCCGATGCTGCAGCGGAATTCGCCATTGCCATCCCGCGCCACGCGCTGTCGAGCGCGTGAAGGGCGTTGGCGGACCGACATTCTCGCAGGGTACCGCCATCGCTCGATCGCAGGGCAGCCAGTGCGTCCAGTCCTCGTAGCCGGTGTGCAGCGCTTCTTCGATCAGCAGCCCGCGAAAACCGGAGCAGTCGATGAACAAATCACCTTGGAGCTTTTCACCGCTCTCCAGGGTCACACCCTCGATGAAGCCATTCTCGGAGCGTAGCTTCACCTCGACGACCCGGCCCTCGATTCTTTTCACACCGCGCGCCTCGGCGTAGCGGCGCAAATACTGGGCATACAGTCCGGCGTCGAAGTGATAGGCATACGCAATATTGGCCAGGGGCGAGTTCGGCGGAACATCGCTGGCCGGCGCCATGAATTTGCCGCGCGGTGCGGCAGCCGTGTTGAGCGAGTACGCCCCGATGTCGGCGGCTTTGCCGGCAAGAAACAACTTGAGCCAGTATTGGTAGAACGGCAGCAGGCCATAGTCGTGCCCGATGCTGCCAAAGCCGTGAATGTAGCGGTCTCCCAACCGCCCCCAGTCGACAAACTCGATGCCGAGTTTGAAGGTTCCTTTCGTCTGCTTGATGAACTCGATCTCGTCGATTTCGAGGACTCGATTGAAGAGCTTCAAATGCGGAACGGTGGCCTCTCCCACCCCGACCGTGCCGATCGCTTCAGATTCGACCAATCGTATGGACGAGGCGGCGCCCAACACCTTCACGAGCGCGGCGGCGGTCATCCAGCCTGCCGTACCGCCGCCGATGATGACGATGTTGCGTATGTGCCGGTCGGTCATCACGGCATCGTAGCAGCTGCGACGGCGGACACGCCTGCCCGCCGTCGCAGTCTTCTTAGAATTTGGCGCCAAGCATCAGTTTCAGCTCGCGCGGCGTGCCGTTGATATTGCCGATGTAGTTGAAGGCCACCGGCCGGGGGTTTGCGACGCCATTCGCGCCCCAATTGACGTTGTAGTCGGAATAGCTGGACCAATTGAAAACATTCAAGACGTCGAGTCTTGCGTATACGGTCGCATGGCCGGCGATGTCGAAATTCTTCGTGAACTGGAAGTCCAGCGTTCGCTCACCGAAGAAATTCTTGGGAATGCCCGCGGAGGGCAGATTGTTGGCACCGTTCGGATAGATGAGGCCGAAGTTGGCAATGTCGTCCTTTGGGATGGGTGTGGCCAGCGTCAACTTGCTTGCCACCACGAAGCCCCACGGAAGCCCGATCGATCCGGCCGTCACGAAGCGGTGCCGGGGCGCCGCGTCGGAACGGATGAAGGGATACTGGCTGATGTTTTGTTGGTCGAACGAGTAGTGTTCGGTAATGGAACGGTTCTGGATGGCGTCGGTGAAGGTATACGCCAGCGTCAAACCCCAAGGCGACTCGCTCGTATAGGGCTTCTCGGCCGAGAGCAGCACTTGGGTGGTTTTGGTCTGGGCGCCGTTGGTGCCGATGATGAGGGAGCCGAATCCCGGCACCCCGTTCCCCCAGGGTTGTCCGCCGTTCAGCCAGAACGCGCCGTTGGGGTAGCGATTGCCGAGCGTGAACACAAAGCCATTCTTGCTGATCACCCGCGTCACCGCCGCGCTGGTATTCCACTCGCCGACCGTATTGCGCATGCCGATACTGAATTGATCGGAGTACGGGGTCTTCAAGTTGTTCTTCAGCATATCGACTTCGGCGCCCGCACTGCTCGATGCCACGAGTCCCTGCAGGTTCGACAGGCCATTCAGATAGTTCGAATTCCACGCGACGCAAGGCGTGGCATTACCCAAGCAGCCGCCGTTGCTGCCCGCGATGCCGGGATCTTTGAAGTTGACCGTGTACTCCGGCAAGGCCGCCTTGGTGACCTCGAGCTGTAGATAGTCGTACAGATCGCGGTCGTAGGAGCGTCCGTACCCGCCGAAAATCACATGGCGCTGGTCGGCATTCAGATCCAGCGCGAACCCCAAGCGCGGCTGAAACTCCCCTTTGTCCGGCGAGCGGTTGTGACCGGTGCTGATGAAATCATTTACGTTGACGCCCCCTTTGGCAAGGCTCTGCGCGTAGGTCTGTCCTGGTGCATTCGGATCCGGGCCATTGAGTGCAGCGACCACATTGGCCGGTGTGACATAGTCCAGATACCCCATGTTGCGCTCGTAGTCCCAACGGGCACCCAAGAACCAGGTCAGATGCTCGTTCTGCACCCAGTCATCTTGGAAATACAGGCCGAACTGGTGATCGCGCGAGTGCGCCGTGGGTTCCTGGCCGGCCACTGGATTCGTGAACAACGCCTGATAGGGAATGGCATCGGTGCCGGCGGGGGTGACGTCGTAAGCAAACTGTGGATTGATATTGAGGGCGTCGGCCGCTCTTAAGTCTATCCGTTTGTACTTGGCGCCCATCTTCAACGTGTGATCGCCCAGCCAGTGCAAATCGCTGAAGGTGAAATCGTCCTGGATGGCGGGGCCGCGTTGACCCTTGTTCTGCCCGCCGCGCGGATCCGTCGCGGCGGTCTCCAAGATGTTCGCATTGTTGTTGGCAAATGACGAATAGTTGATGCCATTGCCGGTGTTCACCGGCTGGGGCGAGTTGAATGAATCCTCATGCTGCGCAAGTACGTCGTTGAACCAGTGCTCGCCGCTGTGCTGCCAGCGCAGGCTGAAGCGAGTTTCATCGTTGATCACCCCGATGCTATCGGACTTCGCCCGGCCGACGCCGACATCGTCGGTCTGAGTCTCGTTGCGTACTTTGACGGTGAATTCCAGCCGATCTTTGTCGCTGGGCTCGAAATCAATTTTGCCGAAGTACTGATCTTCCGTAAACGGAATTGTTGCAGGGCCCAGTTGCGCCACGGCGCTCGCCGGGAGCAGCGTACGGACGTCGACGCCGTTGAGGAAATTCACACCCGGGACGACGGTGATGGGCGTGGTGTAACGCTTGCCTTCGTAGGTGACAAAGAAGTGCAGCATGTCCTGGATGATGGGGCCGCCAATCGAGGCGCCGAATTCCTTGTCCTTGGACGGAGTCTTCAAGCCGGAGTTGCGTTCCGACGGGTTCTCGGCGCGCCAGTGATCGGCGGTGTACTGCCCGTAGGCCTCGCCGTGAAACTCATTGGTGCCGTACTTGGTTTCCGCGATGATCGCCGCGCTCGACACTTGGTCGTACTCGGCTTTGTAGTTGGAGGTGACCACCTTGTACTCGCCGATGGCGAGCTGCGGGAAGGGATTGCCCTGGGTCGCGAATTGACCACTGACTCCGCCTTCCTTCACGTAGTTCTTCTGACCCACGCCGTCGATGTAGACGTTCACCGAACTGGTGTTCTGCGCTCCGCCTCGAAGCGAGGTGTGGCCGCTCGAATCCTTGGTGAAGACCATGCCCGGCACCGTGTCGGCGAACTCGAGGAAGTTGCGCGTAATCTGCGGCACCGTCTCGATCTGCTGCAGCGATACGGTTCCGCCCACTTCCGAGGTTCGCGTTTCGACGATGCGCCTGGACTTGACCGTGATTTCGCTCAGTGTTCCCGTGACGGCTTCAGCTCCTCCCGTCAGATCGACGGTTGCCGTCGAGGCCACCGTGAGTGTGACGGTGGTTTCGGTGCCGGGACCGGCATCTACCCGGTACGTTCCGGGCTGCAAGCCGGGCAAGGCGTAACTCCCATCCTCCGCGGCCCTGGTCCGGCGCGTGACACCGGTCGCGACGTTCTTGGCGACCACCTCAGCATTCGCGGCAGTCTTGCCGCGCAACGTCGCATCAGCCGTTTGTGCCCAGCTCACATGGGGCATACCGGCGCCGGTGGCAAGCGTCGCCGCGATCGCTGCTGCGAGTAACGTTTTCTTATAGCTGAGCCGCGTTTTCATTATTTCTCCCCGTTGCCGCGTCTTCAAAATCGAGCGCGGTTGTAATATTTACTAACTCAAAGCTGCACCTTGAAATTCGAGTCTCTGTGCCCGCGAAGCGAAGTGTTCATGGGCAAGGCAGGAGCGAACGGCGAAATTCGCATTCAAGAATGTTGAATCCGCACGCGGTGACGTCGATGATTGAAGCGCATGGGTGTTTCGCGACGTTGCGGTGCCCATTGACGACACGCGATGCGCCGGCGTCCGACACTGGTGCCGTCCGCGTCGCAGAAGTAATGGCGCCGCTTTAAATACCACAAGTCCCCCACCATCCCTGGCGAAACCATTTCGCGTCTCTTGCGATCTATGCCGCTCTTGGAGAGGATGCTAGCGCTTTTCAAGCTGCGATGTCCACACCACGGAGAGATATAGTATGGCAAGCTCGCGAGAACGATTCATGGACTGCCCTAATCTGGATTGAAATAAGTACACGATTGAAAGCCCTCATCATCTTGATGTTCGCCAGCATCACACCCTTCATCGCGTGGGGTGACGAGCAAGTCATCGTTGATGCGTCCGCCCCTCATCACAGCTTTCCGCACTACTGGGAGCAAATGTTTGGTTCCGGCCGGGCGATTCTCACGCTGCGCGACAGCTATCGGCGCGATTTACGGTTGGTAAAAGGTGCCACTGACCTGAAGTTCGTGCGCTTTCACGCCATCCTGCATGACGAGGTCGGCGTGTACGACGAGGACAAGCATGGCACCCCGTTATACAATTTTTCGTACGTCGATCAGATTTACGACGGACTGCTGGAAAACGGCGTTCGACCGTTCGTTGAGTTGTCGTTCATGCCGCGCAAGCTCGCGTCGCGCGAAGCCGTGCACAGTTTCAAATATCACCCGATCGTCGCGCCGCCGCGAGACTACGCCAAGTGGGACGCAATGATATCGGCCTTTGCGGCGCATGTGATTGAGCGCTATGGAATCGATGAAGTGGCGCAGTGGTACTTTGAGGTTTGGAACGAACCCAACCTTGATTTCTGGGCGGGTACTCCGGCGCAGGCAACGTACTTTACTTTGTATGATCACACTGCAAGAGCGCTCAAACAGGTCAATGCAAGGCTGCGGGTCGGGGGGCCGTCCACGGCGCAAGCGGCTTGGGTCGGCGCCTTGATCCACCACACGACCGAGCTGAAAGTGCCGCTTGATTTCGTCTCGACGCATGTTTATGCCAACGACACCGCCAAAGATGTATTCGCAACCCGAGAGGTTATTCCCCGTGCAGAAATGGTATGCCGCGCGGCGAAGAAGGTTCGCGATGAAGTGAACTCATCGCCCAGGCCTGACGTCCCCATCATCTGGAGCGAGTACAACGCCACCTACTTCAACGACCCGAAAATCACCGACGCCCTGTTCATGGGCCCGTGGCTCGCAGACACCGTGCGCCGGTGCGATGGGCTTGCGGACATGATGTCTTATTGGACGTTTTCGGATGTATTCGAAGAGCAGGGCGTGGTGCGGCGGCCGTTCTACGGTGGATTCGGGCTGATCGCGGCCGGCGGCATCCCAAAACCGGCCTTCAATGCCTTCAAGATGCTGCACAAGCTGGGTGTGGAGCGCCTGGATGTAGACTCGGAGCATGTACTCGTCACGCGGCGCACCGACGGCTCGCTGGTCATCGCTCTGTGGAATTACGTTTTGCCCGGACAAAACGCTTTGCCGAGCACCATCGCTTTGCGACTGCCGCAGGGGGCACGCACCGCGCGGGTAATTCGACTGGATGCGGATCACGGCGACGCCGGCGGCGCCTATGCGCGCATGGGATCGCCGCAATACCCAACACCCCCACAACTCGATGCGTTGATCAAGGCGTCCGCTCTCACGGCGCCGGAAGACTTGGCGATCATGAACGAGGGGGTATCGGTTACGCTGCCTCCCAACGGCCTTGCCACCGTTGAGGTGTTGTTCGCCGATCATCGCTGAGGAGGCACCGGCGGCGGCTGAGGCAGCGAGTGAGGTGGCAGGTGAGGCGGCGCGTGAGAGGCAGGCCGGGCCTCAGCCGCGAAGCAATACGTAAACCGCTCCGGTGCCGCCGTCTATGGCCCGCGCTGAGGTGAATGCCATGACGTCCGTGTGCCGGCGCAGCCACAGATCTACCGCGGTCTTGAGCACCGGGCCGCGCGCTCCGGAACGGTAGCCTTTGCCGTGGATGATGCGCACGCAGCGGCGCCCCGAATCGCGACTACGCGCGATAAAATCGGCCAAAGAATCGCGTGCCGCTGTTTGGGTCAGGCCATGAAGATCCAACTCGTCCTCGGCGGGATACAAACCGCGCCGCAAGCGGCGCATCACTTGCGCGCGCACGCCCGCACGATGAAACGACAGCGCCGTGCTGCCGGCGGCGGCATCCGGGCCGCGAGCGGCCTGATCGCTCGAGGATGTCGCGATCAGCGGCATCATGTCCTCAAGATTTTCCATGGCTGTCGGCGCCGGCCTGCGCAGACGCGCCCTTGGGCTAAGCTTTGCCAGCCCCTTCGCCGACGGAACCTGAACCAGCGGTTTGACGTCGCGCACCGCCGCGCGAAATGCGCTCGCCTCGGCCGAATCATTTTGTTGTCCGCCAAGCTCTGTATGACGCTTCTTGCCCATGTTACTTCGCTCGGCTATCGGGGTTTCCAGCGTTACAGTATAGTCCGCACGGCGACACCCGCCAGCGCGGCGCAGGCTGTTAAGTAGTGAAGATCCTTCTTTCCAATGACGACGGCTACCGTGCCGAGGGCTTGGCGGCGCTCGCGGAGGCGATCAAGCCGCTGGGAGCCGTTACCATTGTGGCACCCGATCGCAATCGAAGCGGAGCGAGTAATTCATTGACTCTCGATGTGCCGGTGCGAGCCGTGCGGTATGACGCAGATGCCTACTATGTCAACGGCACACCGACTGACTGCGTGCATCTGGCGATCTCAGGCCTGTTCGATTTCGAACATGACATCGTGGTGTCGGGCGTGAATGACGGCGCAAATCTTGGCGATGACACGTTGTACTCGGGCACCGTGGCCGCCGCCGTCGAAGGCCGATTCTTGGGTCTGCCGGCCGTAGCCGTGTCGCTGTGCCTGACGCCGGACAGCCCACGCAATTTCGCGAGCGCGGCGCAAGTCGCCGCACAGCTGGTGCGCCGCATGGCGCAACGGCCTCTGCACGGCTTTGAGGAGGGTCCGATCATTCTCAATGTGAATGTTCCGGACTTGCCGGCCGGGCAACTGCGCGGGATCAAGGTGACACGGCTCGGAAACCGGCATCGCGCCAAGCCCATCGTCAAGGCAAAGGATCCCAGGGGCCGCGATGTGTATTGGGTGGGAAATGCGGGTGCCGGCCAGGATGCGGGCCCGGGCACGGACTTTCATGCCGTTGCGGAAGGTTACGCGTCCATCACACCATTGCAGATTGACCTGACGCGGCATCCGGCGCTGCCTGATCTCAAACGATGGCTCGAGATTGACTAATTTTATGGAAGGTCCACGCCTCAGCGGTATCGGCATGACCTCGGCGCGCACCCGGGAGCGCCTGGTACAGCGGCTTCAGGAGCAGGGGATTGCCGATCAGCGGGTTCTGGACCGGATCCGCAATGTGCCGCGGCACCTGTTCATGGATGAGGCGTTGGCAACCCGCGCCTATGAGGACACGGCGTTGCCCATTGGATTCGGGCAAACCATATCGCAACCCTTCGTCGTGGCACGCATGACCGAGGCATTGCTCTCCGCGGGAGATGCACCGCGGGTGTTGGAGATCGGAACGGGCTGCGGCTATCAGACTGCCGTGTTGTCGCCGCTGGTGAAGGAGATCTACACCATCGAGCGAATTGCTCCGCTGCTGGGACGGGCGCGACGCACGCTGCGGGAGCTGCGGATTCGCAATGTGAATTTCCGTCACGACGATGGCAACATCGGCTGGGCGGCGCGCGCGCCGTTCGATGGCATTGTCTTGACGGCCGCGCCGCATACGGTGCCTCAATTACTCTTCGATCAGCTCAAGGTGGGCGGGCGCCTGATCGCACCCGTGGGGCCCGAGGGGCGGCAAGAATTATTCCGCTACACCAAGGGCGAATCCAAGATCGATCGCCAGTCCCTCGGCGCAGTCAGCTTCGTTCCCTTGGTTTCGGGATTGCAGCGCTAGGACAGGCTCCTGATTGCGCCATACGCGTTCGATTTGCGCTCTTGGCCTGTGGTGCTTGCTGCTGAGCGGCTGCGTGGATACGCGCGGTGATCAGCGAGATGTCTACGTGGTGCGAGCGCAGGATACGGTGTACAGCATCGCGTGGCGCTACGGCCTCGATTTTCGCGACTTGGCACGCTGGAACCACATCGGTCCTGATTTCCGTATCACGGTCGGTCAGACGCTCATCCTCGCGCCCGCCGCAACCACTGCCGCAACCTCTGCGGCCGCGCCGCCGCTAAAGCTTCCCAAGCCGCCGCCATCGACCACCCTACCTAACCCCGGGCCTGCCTCGGCCCGCTCGTGGGCGTGGCCGACCGACCGGATGTCCGCACCGCAAGCGGTGTCCGGTGGTGGAATCTTGTTGCCGGGACGTGAGGGCCAGGACATTCGTGCTGCATCATCCGGGCGCGTTGTTTACAACGGTAGCGGTATTCGCGGTTATGGGAATTTGATCATCATCAAGCACGGCGAGAATTTACTCTCAGCCTACGCGCACACTCGCGAGTCGCTGGTGCATGATGGCCAGGAAGTCGCGCTGGGACAGGTGATCGCGCACATGGGCGAGGGAGCGCCGCAAAAGCCGGTTCTGTACTTCGAGATCCGGCGCAACGGCAAGCCGGTCGATCCGTTGGCATTCCTCCCGGTCATAAAGTAATTTCTATATAATAACTGTAATATATTGATATATATTAATATTTAACTATGATTTAACATTGTCGGGGACTTGCGACAGTCAATCTCATATGGTTAACTGCGAGCCGTCGGAAAGATCCATTGCGGGGCGCTAGGCTTACACGGTAAATCGAAAAACAACAACAAGATCAATTAGAAGAAGAATTATCCTCGATAACAATTAGGTTGTGTATTTCGCTTACCGCCCTGCTATTTTTTTTGGTTTTTTTCACGCCAGCAGCAATGCCGCGACCTGCCGGTGCTCAGCCACCAGTACGTTGAAAGTACGGCACGCCGCGCCGGTGTCCATGACCTCAAAGCCAATGCCTGCGCGTAAAAACTGAGCGCCGAAAGATGCGACCGGGAAGATCTGGTGTGCGCCGGTTCCCAACAACACCAGTTCCGGCTTGAGTGCGAAGATGCGCGACACGTCGACGGCGATGAGATCCTCGAGATTGTGAATGTTCGGCTCAGCTATCGCCGTTGAGGCGCTCAAGATCACCGCGCCACGATAGACACTTTCGTTGACGCGCAGCTCGCCGCTTCCGTAGGCGCGAACGACATTGATGCCGGAACTTAAGTCCTCGCTGAACTGCATACCCTTAAGATACTCAAAATATTGCCGGAGCGTTCGTGTCTAGCCAGTATTTTCGTTTCCTCTCCCGCAGTGCCGAGCCAGGCCGCTCCCCGCTATTGGAGCAATTGCTGGCGCGCGCGGATGCCTACAGGCCGGTGAGCGATTGGCGCGCTGAAGCGTTCCGTGTCATCGCGCCGCAGGCGCTCTGGCCGGGGATAGCTCCCGCGTTGTTGCGTGCCGATGGCGCGGCTGTCGAGGCCGCAGCCGTGGACGCCGCGTGGGTATGTCTGGCAACGCCTGTCCACTACGTTGCCGAAATGACCAGCGTGCGCATGTCTCAAGACGGTATCCTGTCGATGACGCCGGCTGCCGCCGAAGCGCTCGCAATGCATTTCAATCAAGTATGGAATGGTTCGGGCATCCGGTTGATTGCCGGCCGCTCGGCCCGTCTTTATTGTATGTTCGAGCAAACACTGCATGTCATCACACGCGACCCTCAAGATGTACTTCACCGGCACATCGAAGAATATCTGCCGGCGGGCGCCGATGCGCCGCGCCTGCGCCGGCTGATGAGCGAGATTGAGATGTGGTTGTTCGAGCATGAGGCGAATAGCAGCAGGGCCCGCTCAAATCAGCCGCGCATGAGCGGGCTGTGGCTCTGGGGCGGCGGAACGCCGCTGGCTTCGTTGCCGAACATTCAAGGCTGGGCAGCGGGCGATGACGTATTTTTCAGCGCCTTCAAGGGCGAAAAGTCGCACAACGGCGTGATCGCCGCGTCAATGGTGCCGGGCAGCGACGGCTGGCATGACGTGGAATCGCGCTGGCTCAAGCCCGCCGTGGCGCAGTTGCGTGCGGGCATTCTAGCGCGGGTCGAACTCTCAGCGGACGATCGATGCTTCACGCTGAACGCGCAGGCTATTCGGCGCTTCTGGCGCAGAAGAAAACCGTGGTGGGAGTTCTTCGCATGACCGGCATGGAGATCAAGCGCCGGGCGCTTAGGGAAGCCCATGAGTTCGCGGGTCTGCATCCGGTGCTACGACGCGTCTATGCCGCCCGCGGCATCGACAACGAGTCGGACCTGGATTTGTCCCTGGATCGAATGCTGCCGGTTGGATCTCTGGAGGGGCTGGATGCGGCGACGCGGCTGCTCGCGGCCCATCGCGCCGCTGGCCGTGTGCTGGTGATCGGCGATTTCGACGCCGATGGGGCCACCAGCACCGCCTTGGTCGTCAGGGCGCTGCGCGCCATGCATTTCGCACACGTCGATTTCCTGGTGCCCAATCGATTTCGCTTCGGTTACGGACTTACGCCGGAAATCGTGGCATTGGCTGCCGGCCGCGCCCCATCGTTGATCGTCACCGTGGATAACGGCGTGTCCAGTGTGGCGGGAGTCGATGCGGCTCGAGACATCGGGGTGCCGGTGCTCGTGACCGATCATCATCTGCCGGGGGCTGTCCTGCCGCGAGCGGAGGTGATCGTCAATCCCAACCTCCCGGGCAGCCAATTCGCAAGCCCCGCCCTGGCCGGCGTCGGTGTCGCTTTCTACCTGGTCGCGGCGTTGGCGAAGGCGCTGGGGGAGGAGAGATTTCGAGTTGCGGACTTGCTGGATCTGGTGGCTCTCGGCACCGTTGCCGATATGGTTCCGCTGGATCGCAACAATCGAATACTGGTGTCGCAGGGCATCAAGCGCATTCGCGCGGGCCGCTGCGTCGCCGGCATTCGCGCGTTGCTCGAGTCGGCCGGCCGCCGGCAGGATGCGCTAACGGCCGCCGACCTAGGGTTCGCGGTGGCGCCGCGATTGAACGCGGCGGGACGCTTGACCGACATGAGCGTCGGCATTGCCTGTCTGTTGGCCGACCAGCCGCAGGAGGCTGCGCGATTGGCGGGGTTGCTCGCAAAGCTCAATGACGAGCGGCGTGAGATCGAACAACGAATGCAACTCGAAGCGGTGGGGCTGGCCGACGGCTTGCGCGGCGGCGATGCGCTCGAATCGCTCGGGGTGTGCCTGTTCGACGAGAGCTGGCATCAAGGCGTGGTGGGCTTGGTCGCCGGCAGAATCAAGGACCGGCTGCACCGGCCGGTGATTGCCTTTGCGCGCGCGGAGGACGGCTCGCTTCGCGGCTCGGCGCGCTCCGTGCTCGGCGTGAACATTCGAGATGCCCTCGACAGCATTGCCACGCGCCAGCCCGGGCTCATCGACAAATTCGGCGGTCACGCCATGGCCGCCGGCCTGACCCTGCGGGAAGGAAAATTGCCCGACTTCAAAATTGCTTTCGCGGCTGAAATTGCCGCGCGCGCCGATCGCGATTCGCTCACCGGCGTCATTTACTCGGATGGCGCGCTGAGCGCCGAGGAGCTGTGCATCGAAACGGCGCAGGCGCTGCGCGGCGCCGGTCCTTGGGGTCAAGGATTTCCCGAGCCCGTCTTTGACGGGGAGTTCAAGGTCGTGGATGCCAGAATCGTCGGCGGCAAACATATGAAGCTGCGGCTCGATTCAGCGAATCGCGGCAGCGAGCCGATCGATGCGATTGCTTTCGGCTATGTGGGAGGCACATCCGAGGATGCAAACGTAGGGCATGGGTCAACGATACAACTTGCCTACCGCCTCGAGATCAACGAATTCCGCGGTGCTGAACGCGTGCAGCTGAACTGCCAGCACCTCAAGATCGGCTGACCAATGTGCTAGGATTCGCGGCCATGGAAATCAATCAGATCAAACGATCCATCAAAGATCTCGAGGAACGCACCGATTCCTTGAGGAGGTATCTTTGATTACGACAACAAGCACGAGCGTCTTCAGGAAGTAGCGCGCGAATTGGAGCAGCCGGGCATTTGGGACAACCCCGATCGCGCGCAAGAGCTCGGCAAGGAGCGGGCGAAACTCGAGCAAGTCGTCGGCAGTCTTGATCGCCTGAAGCTCATCTTGAACGATGCCTCGGAACTGATCGATCTGGCGGCTGAGGAGTCGGATGCTTCTGCGGCTGCGGGCATCGAGGCCGACGTCGACGCTGCTGCTGCCGAGGTCGAAAGACTCGAGTTCCAGCGCATGTTTCCGGGCAAAATGGACTCGCACAATGCCTTTCTCGACATTCAAGCCGGGGCGGGCGGCACGGAGGCCCAGGACTGGGCTCAAATGCTGCTGCGCATGTATTTGAAGTGGGCCGACTCGCATGGCATCAAGACCGAGATCATCGATCAAAGCGACGGCGAAGTTGCCGGCATCAAGGGCGCGACCGTCAATATGATCGGCGACTACGCGTACGGTTGGCTGCGGACCGAAACGGGTGTGCATCGCCTGGTGCGCAAGTCCCCTTTTGATTCGGGCAATCGTCGGCATACCTCGTTTGCTTCCGTGTTCGTCTCGCCGGAAGTCGACGATGATATCGATATCGAAATCAATCCGGCGGACTTGCGCACCGATGTATACCGATCCAGCGGCGCGGGCGGGCAGCACGTCAACAAGACCGAGTCGGCGGTACGAATTACGCATATGCCGAGCGGCATCGTCGTGGCCTGCCAGGGTGAGCGCAGCCAGCACAAGAACCGCTCAACGGCGATGAAGATGCTCAAGGCGAAGCTTTACGAACTCGAATTCAACAAGCGCAACGCTGCGGCCAAGGTGCTCGAGGACTCGAAGTCGGACGTCAGCTGGGGCAATCAAATTCGCAGCTATGTCTTGGACCAGTCGCGCATCAAGGACTTGCGCACCGGCGTGGAGATCGGCAATACCACCGCGGTGCTCGATGGCGCGCTGGATGAATTCATGCAAGCCAGCTTGAAACAGGGCCTGTAG
>Ga0137412_10002903_pt1 | contig 13640 bp, 10 predicted proteins | sample CZODoug2_1_16fun_FD_122160 | JGI IMG/M metagenome (GOLD analysis project Ga0137412, IMG submission 122160) | Vadose zone soil fungal communities from Angelo Coast Range Reserve, California, USA - CZODoug2_1_16fungal (Hybrid Assembly) | ecosystem: Environmental > Terrestrial > Soil > Vadose zone... | reverse complement strand
TTCCGTGGTGCAGGTCGCGCTCGATGCGGCGGCGGGTCTCGTCGGTCGCGGTGACGACGCGGGCACGAGAGACGATCAGGTCGGAATGGGTCTGGGCGTTCACGATGGCGGTGGCCGCGAGCTCGGTGAACTCCAGCATGCGCTCCTCGGTGTCGTCCGGGAGCGGCTCCGGCGTGCTCGAGGAGGCGATCGCCACGCCCCAGAGTTCGCGGCCGACCATGATCGGGCAGCCGACGGAGGAGAAGACCCCGCGGTCGCGCAGCCGACGGCTCAACACGCCGCCGCCCTGGTAGCCGCCGACCCCCTCGTCGTCAGCACCATGCCACAGGGCCGGATCGTAGGGTGTGTCGGGGACCACAACGACTTCCAGCGGATCGGCGGCGCGCGGGGCCGGCGTCGGCCGCGAATGGCCGAGGTCCTCCGCGTCGATGTCCAGCCGCTCCAGGTCGTTGACCAGGCGCTTCACCACCGTCGCGTCGCCGTACTGGGCTTCCAACGCGGTGATGCACTGCCGAAGCTGTCCGATGGCGCGACGCAGGTTAGCGATCTCCGAAGTGGGCATTCCGGCACCTCCAAAGGCGTGTCAAGGCGTCAACGTGTTCGGCGCCACATCGCGCCCCTCACCCTGCACTCTGCCTGAACCACCGGCCTGTGACAAGTGCCACACGCGATCTTGACAAGCAGGGCTGCACGCGAGTTCTCCCAGCATCGGCGCCAGGTTCGTCTCACCGTCGACTCATCAGGGACAAGACCAGCAAATCCCTAAACCGTGGCGAAGATCACGGGTACTGGGCGTTTCACTGAATCGGTTTTGATTCCCTCGGGGGACATCACCTAGTGTGGGACCCGTCACGTTGCCCGTGAATCGACGCCAGTGCCGTCGTCCACCGGGCCGCAGAGGCGGCCCGTGATCAGGACAGGAGTACGCGGCTATGGCGATTCACCCCGTGATCGACCAGGTCACCGCCCGGATCGCGGTGCGCAGCGAGCGCACCCGGGTCGACTACTTACAACGGATGCGGGCCGCGGCCAGTGAGCGGCCCGCACGCGCCGGCATGGCGTGCAGCAACCTCGCCCACGGCTTCGCCGCCTGCGCCGGCGAGGACCGGCTGGCGGTCCGGGGTCTGACCAGGCCGGGCGTCGCGATCATCTCGTCGTACAACGACCTGCTGTCGGCCCACCAGCCGCTGCACGAGTACCCGGCCTGGCTCAAGGACTCGGTGCGCGCGGCCGGCGGCGTGGCCCAGTTCGCCGGCGGCGTGCCGGCCATGTGCGACGGCATCACCCAGGGCCAGCCCGGCATGGAGCTGTCCCTGTTCAGCCGCGAGGTCATCGCCATGGCCACCGGCATCGCGCTGTCGCACGAGATGTTCGACGCCGCGCTGCTGCTCGGCGTGTGCGACAAGATCGTGCCCGGGCTGCTGATCGGCGCGCTGGCCTTCGGCCACCTGCCGGCCGTGCTGGTGCCGGCGGGGCAGTTGCATACGTACAAATTCCTGGTGGCGGCCCAGCCGGTTCTCGACCCCATCAACCCGCAGCGCACCGTCCTCGACAACGGCATCGAGTGGTCGCGCTTCTTCACGCAGCGATGCGCCGTCCCGGTGAGCTTCGAGATATGGGAACTCGCGATCCTGGTGCGGCTGACCAACGAGATCCTGCCGTTCGAGAGCCGCGACGCGCAGCGCTTTATGAACCTCTATTACTTCACCTCGGATAAGCAGGCGCACCTGAGTACGCTGGCGCACGCCTACCGGCTGGAGCAGCCGATTGGCGCGGCCAATTTCATCGACAAGATCGTGGCGCGTGAGGAGCGTCATCGCTTCATCGATTACAAAATCTGCCTGCGGATCATCGACGGCCTGCTGCGGCGAAGGTTTCCGGGCCTCACGCCCGCGCAGATTAGCAAGGACGGTTATCGGGACCTCTACGCCGAGATGGCGCGCGGCGCGGTCGACGGCTGGGACGTCGGCCAGTACCAAAACCCCAATTACTTCCTGCAGATCCTGCGGCGGCACACCTACATGGGCGCGTTCTCGCATCCGAAATACGGCGGCAATGCTGGCGCGGCAGGATGGGCCTATCTCGAGGAGATGTTTCGTGGGCCGGCGGGCGAAAGCTGCTTCAACTGGCGGCGTTCCATTGAACTGCCGCTGGGCACAAGTGCGGATTATCTCGGTTGATTGGATAGCGAGTACGCGAACATGCAAGACAGCTACGACGTCGTAATCATCGGCAGCGGCGCCGGCGGCGCGCCGATCGCGCACGAACTCGCCAAGCAAGGTAAAAGCGTGCTGGTGTTGGAGAAGGGCCCGCTCATTGTCCCGCAGTTACAGGCCACCAGCGGGCTCAGCATGTTCAAGCGCGACGAGGTGTTTTCCACCGGCGCCGAGAAGATTCTCCGCCAGCCCGTCGGCAACCGGGGCGCCTCCTACTATTCGAGCCACGTCGAACCCGACCTCAACGACGAACCGCACGTTTACCGCCGAGCGGACGGCGTCGACTACGCGACCATTGAGGGCTACACGGCGCAGGTTGTGGGCGGAGGCACCCAGCTCTATGGCGGCGTGTCGCTGCGCTTCACCCCACGCGACCTGACGCTGCACGAATGGAATAATCGCGCCGGCGCAGCTCTCGACGGTGATCCCAACGGCGACGTGCCGAAGGCGGCGCGCGATTGGCCGTTCCCCTATGCGATGATCGAGCCCTACTACGCCAAGGCCGAGGAACTGGTCGGCATCAATGGCGAGATCAACAATCAGCACAAGCCGTTTTCGAGTGGCAATAAATATCAGCCGCCGCTATCGATCAACCCGATCAGCGGCCACATCGAGCGCGGCATGGATGCGCTCGGCATGCCGCGCTACCGCACGCCGCTTGCCGTGATTACGCAGGATCATGTGCCCAGCGGCCGGCAGGGACCGCAGCCCGGCGAGGCGGCGAAAACGGCCTACGTCAACCGCTATGGCGACCCGATGGGCTTCAAGTCGAACACCTGGGTATCATTGCTCAGCCCGGTGCGCCAACTACCGAATTTCACCCTGCTGCCGAATTGTACGGTGACGCATCTGTCCTGCCAGGGGGCGCGTATCGACAGTGTCAACTTCCTCGGCCCAGATGGAACGGAGCGCAACGTGACCGGGAAGGCGGTCGTGGTTGCCTGTTCCGCGATTGAGAGCGTGCGGCTGCTGAAGATCTCCGCCGACATCGACAAAGGCGAGTTCTCAAGACGCATCAATCAAGACGGCCGGCAAATGCTCGGCGCCTATTTCCTAACGCACTGCTTTGGCGGCGCCTCTGCGCTCGTTCCGGTGCCCGAGCGGTTCGACAAGTCGGAGACGCTCGACAGCGATTACGCAACCGATTTCTGCCACGTCGACGACTTCCTCGCCTCCGAGAAGCTGTGGGCAGGTGCTGTAATCTACAACAACACCTCGGATCGTGCGCTGCCGCTCGCGCTCGCGCGCAACTTCGGCAGTCGCGATCTCGATACGATATGGCAGGGCTTCAACGAGAACACACAGCTCGTGAGCGACGCGCTCGCCGCCTTCCTTGAGCACAGTCTGGGGCGCGGGCTGTCGGTGACCTTCATGGCGAACCAGGTGCCGGTGAAGACCAACCGGATCGAGTTGCATCCCTCGGTCAAGGACAAGTGGGGCCGCCCGGTGGCCTACATCATCAAGGACTTTCACCCGCACGACGTGGTGCTGATGAACAAACTGTCCGGCTATTGCCGGCGCATTCTTGAGCAAGGCGGGGTCACCGACGAAATCGGCTCCGGCGCAGTCTTCGGCAGGGACGAACTCGCGCGCTGTGCCAACCACATCCTGGGCGGCGCCCGCTTTGGCACCGATCCCACCGACTCAGTGCTCGATCCCGACTGCAAGGCGTGGGCCTTCGACAATCTGTATGTCACAGACGGTAGCTTCATGCCGACGTCAGGCGGCGCCAACCCGACCCTCACCATCCAGGCGAACGCCTTTCGCGTCGCCGACATTCTCGCAGCGAGAATCTGACATGGACCCACGACTGGCCGCAATCGCCGATGACCCCGCCAATACGATCTTTGCGGTGGTCTTCTTTCCCGACCGCATCTATCACCAGGAATACCTCAATGCGACACGTAGCCCGCGCTACCGCTACAACGTGCAGGAGGTGCGCGGCTATCACGAGGTGCTCTGCATGAAGGGCCGCGTTTATCTCGACGGCGCCTTCCTGAGCAACTTCATCCGCATCGAGTATCGGGGGACGCGTCTGACCGAGGCGGTGCGGGTCAAGGACCGCTTCCTGCGCAGCAGTTGCGCCGCCTGGATGCGATTAACCGACGTCGCCGGCAATCAGGTGCAGACGCCGGATGGTCGGCCGGTTGCGCTCCGTTACGACGACTGGGTGAACGCCTACCAGGCCGAGATCTGGGACAGTCTTGAACCGCCGCCAACTGGGCATCACGACGTCTCGGTGCTCGCGCTCATGGGGCGCGACGGTGAGATCACGCGGTTTGCCGCCTTCGAAACCATGCTCAAGGACGTCGAATCAATTCGCAAGGTGGAACTGGCGTTCCGCGAGCCGAGCCAATACTACCCTTTCGGCAACACGATTCCGGTCGGCGACGTGGCCTGGGACAACAATTACAAGCGCACCCACCAAGCGCCGATCGCCGCGCAGCAGCCGAGCGCGCAACAGAATACCGTCGAAGACTTCAACTACCTGCTCGATTTCCAGCGCGGCTGGTACAAGCAGGCGAGCGACGTCGTGCCGGTTATGTACCGCAATGCCATGATGCTGGGCGACGCCAACGGCAACTACACCAATCCCGATGCCAGACCCGACAATATCCTCTCGATGCGCTGGCTGTTCCAGCGCGAGTTGGGCGGCTCGATGATCTTTTTTCACGAGGTGACAATCCCACCGGGCAAGGTTGAAGGCAATCACCAGCACGTCGGCTCGGAAGAGCTTTACTACATTATCGAAGGCCAGGGCGTCGCCTACTTGCGCGTCGGCGACGACCCCTCGCTCGGCGACGAGAACGACCCGCGCTTCAAGACGGTTGAGCGCGAAGTGTTCGGGCTCGGCATGCAGAAGTTCAAGGAACTGCCGGTAAAAGCAGGCAGCATGATCTACACCAAGAGCGGCGGCATGCACGGCATCCGCAATACCCCGGAGTCCGCGATGCCGTTGAAATTCGTCGCCTTCCTCTATCACAGCGCCTGAGCAGAAGCGGAGCGCGCATGGACATCCTTCACTCCGAGGTCGTGCCCGTCCGGCCGGGTACCACGCCTGACTACAACCAGAACAATCCGATGGTCCGGCTATTGCAGCTTGTCGAGAGCGCCCAACTCGCGGCTGGACGCGAAAGCTATCCGTTCGACGAGTTGCAGTTCCTGTTCCCGGTGCGGAGCATGATTCTCTATGGGCCGAGCGCGCCGGACAGCGATGTGCTTGATCCGACCCGGCAGGACAACAAGGTCGATTTCCAAAAACAGAACGTGACCTCGTTCGATGCCGCCGACACGCAGATCATCCGCGGCGTGGCCGCAGCAGGCGGCTGGTCCGGGCCGTTTATCCGGCTGACCTATCGTGGCGGGCCGGACTCAGTACTCGCGAATAAGGCCGGCAACCTGCTGGGGCCCGCGATCAAGCTATGGACCAAGATCGGCGACACCGCCGTCAGGTCCCTGCTCACGGTGCCCTACAATTCCGAGGTCGATCGCTACGGCATCGAAATCTGGGGCTGGCCCGGTTCATTGGCTGACTTGCGGGCAGCGCTCGATGCACGCGGACAAGCCGCGTTTGACCGCGGCGGGTTGATCGCCGATGCGGCTCTGGTGCAAGGGGGGATCGACGATTTCAAGCGCGAGGCATTGGACGGAAAATTCGTCAACGACATCGTGCCGCAGCACGCCCTGCACCCGACCCGGCCGCTGCACATCGAAGTCGCCTGGGCGTCGGCGGACGGACGGACCTGGGATTCCGCCGATGGCGCCAACCATCAGTTCGAATTCAACATGCTGCTGCGGGGCTGGGATCATTACCTCAGCGTCGGCACCAGCACCAATCCGCACGGCGGGCTCGGTTTTCTCGAATACCGCAATCTGCTTTCGAACTACGGCCGCTATGCCGGCACGCGCGAACTCGGCCGTGACATCCCGCCGTGGAGTTTCGACGCCTTCGGCCATAAGGCGCCGAATGATCGGCGCGAGGAGTTCATGACCGTCGATTACATGGATCTTCACATTGTACGGCCCAATTCCGCCATCGGCCTGCACCGCCATCGCGACAACCAGGAAGCCTTCATGGTGATCGGCGATCGCGCCGGCCTCATGGTGATCGGCGACTGGTGCAAGCTTCCGGCGCGGGAGCGGTGCCTGGAGGTGCGCACGCTCAAGCCCGGGCACTTCGCGCTCCTCAAGGGTGGCAATCTTCACTCCCTGATCAATCCGAGCGACGAGGATCTCTTCCTGTTCATGTTCGGCGGCTATGACTGATGTGCGGGTGATCTCCTTTGCCGACCACGAGGACTAACATCGACTTCACGACGCCGTTGGGTGCCACCCCGACGGCGAGCGGCGTCACGTTTCGCCTCTGGGCGCCGTTGGCGCAGCAGATCTTCATCTTGACCGGCGCTTCGTTGCAGGCCGCCGAACAGCCGGGATTCAGTCCATCTCGCGACGACGCCATGTTCGCGCTCAGTGACGGCACCTGGGGCGCGCTGGTCCCTGGCATCGGTGAAGGGGCGTCGTATCGGTTCTGGGTGGTCGGCTCGGGCAGCACCGGCTTCAAGCGCGACCCGCGTGCGCGCGAGCTCAGCTTCATACCGGCCTATCCGAATTGCGACTGCCTGGTGCGCGATGCCACGACCTATCCCTGGCATGACCAGGATTTTCGCACACCCGAATTCAACGAGCTGATCCAATATCAGATCCACATCGGCGTCTATTATGCGACCGATGAAGTCGGTAACGACAAACGCCGGCGCATTGGCAAATTTCTCGATCTGCTCGATCGGGTCGCGTATCTGCGTGATTTGGGAATCAATGCCGTCCAATTACTGCCGATCCAGGAATTCTCCTCGCCGACCAGCCGCGGCTATAATGGGGTCGATCTTTTTTCCCCCGAGATGGATTATCAGGTCCCGGATGCCGAACTCGGTCGCTATTTGACAATGGCGAATGCGCTGCTGGCAGCGAGCGGGAAAGCGCCGCTCACGCTCACGCAATTGCGGCCCGGGCCCAATCAGCTCAAATGCGTCGTCGACATCTTTCATCTTAACGGAATTGCAATCCTGTTCGACCTCGTCTTCAACCACGCTGGTCCGGGCTTCAATGACCAGAGCATGTGGTTCCTCGATCGTCAGCCGACCGGCGACGACAACCGCAGCCTCTACTTCACCAACGTGGATTGGGTGAGCGGGCGCGTCTTCGCGTTCTGGAAGCAGGACGTCCGCCGGTTCCTGATCGACAATGCCCTGCAGTGTCTGGCGGAATATCACATCGACGGCATGCGCTACGACGAGGTGACCGTCATCGACAACAATGGCGGCGGCGGTTTCTGCCAAGAGCTTTCGGCCGCTGTGCGTTCACTTAATCCACGCGCGATTCAGATCGCCGAATACTGGCGCGACGATCGTGCCACCGCGGTCCGCGCGGTGCCGTCAGGGCTCGGCTTCGATGCGGCTTGGAGCGATAGGCTGCGCGACGCAATCCGCGCGGCGATCGGACAGGTCAGTGGGGGGCGCGCTGCGTTCGTCGATATGGAGGCCCTGGCGCGCGCATTCGACACCCCAGCCGGATTCGATGCAGCCTGGCGGGTCGTGAACTACATCGAGGACCACGACACCGTAGCGGACGGCCGGCAGCGGCGGATCGCGTCGCTCGCCGACCCATCCAATTCGCGCTCGTGGTTTGCCAGCAGTCGCGCGCGCGTCGCAGCCGGTCTTCTGTTCGCCGCGCGCGGAATTCCCATGCTGTTCATGGGACAGGAAATTCTTGAGGACAAGCAGTGGAGCGATTACGTATTTGGGCGCCCTGACCTGCTTATCGCATGGGACGATCTCAAGACCAACAAAATCATGCAGGACTTCCTGCGATTCTGCCGTGACCTCGTTGCACTGCGCCGCGCGCAGCCGGCCTTCCGGAGCGAATCCTTGCGCGTGTCCACACGCAACAACGTCGACCGCATCATCACGGTTCACCGCTGGATCGAAGGCGTCGGGCAAGACATTCTTGTCGTCGCCAATCTTAGGGAGACGAATTGGTTCGGGTATCGAATTGGATTTCCGAACGCTGGCCCTTGGCGCGAACTTTTCAACAGCGATTTCTATGAAAACCTGCCCAATCCGAACACCGCGGGCAATATCGGGAGAGTGATGACGGAGACGATCCCTTGGGACGGAATGCAATATTCCGCAGCAATCACGCTCCCGGCGAACGGATTCATTGTGTTTGCCTGTTGAGCAATCGGAGGCGGATATGCCTGACGAATATCACGGTCGGGATGGTGCGGCGGTGGTCATGCGGCAGTATGGTGAACCCGCCGTGCTGGTTGTTGAAAGCGTGCCTCTGCCCGCCTTGCTATCCGATGAGATTCGCGTGCGCAGCATCGCATCGGCCGTCAACCATTCAGACCTCGAGATACGAGCCGGCAATTGGCACATACGTCGGGCAGAACCGTTTCCCTACACGCCCGGTTTGGAGGTCGTGGGCGAGATTGTTGAAGCGGGATCTGCCGTAACGGAATTTCGCGAGGGCGATCGCGTGATCACGATGATGCAGGGTCTGGGGGGTGTGCGATCGGAACGGCCCGGGGGTTATGCGCAATATGTGGTAATGCGAGCGTCCGCCGCCGCGCTTGTCCCTGCGGCTCTTGATTCCTACGACATGGCCGCCTTGGGGCTGGCCAGCGTCACCGCATTTGAAGGCCTTCGCAAACTCGGACCACTCGACGGTCGCCGAATTGCAGTGACGGGCGCCGCAGGCGGCGTTGGGTCGGCCGCCGTGGCGATAGCCAACGCCCAAGGTGCAAAGGTCTTTGGGGTCATCTCTCGCCCAGAGCAGGCCGACTATGTCCATTCATTGGGGGCGACCGAGGTCTTCATTTCCGAGGATGTTGCCAATGGCGCACTTGGTGCCGACGCAATCGATGGACTCTTGGACACTGTGGCGGGTCGGACGTTTGGTTCTTTTGTGACGGCGTTGCGGCCAGGAGCCTTGCTTTCGCTGGTAGGCGCTGTGGGCGGCAGCCATGTTTCCTTCGATGCCTACCGCCTCCTTGAAGTCACTCTAACCGGCTATTCGTCCGAAAATCTGGACGGACCTAGTCTGCGCCACGCTATAGGGGCAATTGGGGAATGGCTCCGGCGCGGGACTCTCGCGCCACCTGCTCGGACGGTGCTCCCGCTTAGCGAAGCAGATTCCGCCCACGCGCGTCTTGAAAACCATGCCGTGCGGGGGCGCGTCCTTCTCGTTCCAGATTCTCCATGATTGGAGCCGATACCCGCCTGCCAATTGACCCGGCGGCCAACCCCGTGTGGCCCTTGGCAAGGTGGATGGCAACCAATCTCCGCAAATTCGCAGGGCATATTGCGTCCGACGCGGTCAACGGCATACCATGCTCGCCGCTTCATTCCGCATATTGGCCCCCAACATTCCGAGCCCCGATGTTGTCGAATCGTATTGTTCGCTGTGCCGTTTTTCTGCTGCTGTTTTCCCTTCTCACAGCGCAGTCCCCCGCACCTGATCACGAGCTTCGCCACCGTGGCTTCGTCATGAACATGTCAGCGGTCGAGCATCAGTCGAACATCGTCGCGCTGACCGCGGCCATGCGACATCAGCTCGACATCGCTGCCGATTCCGGCGCCAAGCCCGAAATCCTCGTCTTCTTTCGCAACCAGAAAATCGCGGTGCTGCCGACCACCGGCCATGGTGGCGGTCTGTATGCCCGGGCGCGAGGCGTCGAACTGGACGGTGTTGTGCCGCCGCACAATAACCCGGTGGTACTGCATGAATCATGCATGCGATGCACAATCGCTATTTGCCGCAAAGCAGCGACAATCCCGACATCGTACAATTCTATCAAAGAGCGGTCACCAACCAACTGTATTCGAAGGGCGAATATCTGCTGACCAATAAGGGCGAGTTCTTCGCGGTGACCGCAAGCCTTTACCTCTGGGGCAGCGTCGCGCGGGAGCCGCACAATCGTGAGACGCTACGTGCCAAGCAACCGAATTACTATAAGTGGCTCGGCGACATCTTCGGAGTGCGGAAGTAACGCCGTCGTCACCGCGTGGGATAGCTGCCGGGGGAATAGGTGCCCGCAAGCGTCCAGCGTCGCTCACAGGCGTCCTTGCGAGCCATTTGTCGTATAATAAACAATAAACGAGATGTGAAGTATTTTAGTGATTTCAGTAGCGCTTTTCTAAGGAGATCGTTGGAGAGTCGGCCGACGCCGGATTGGTATCCAAGTATTTGTGGGCAAGTCCTGCTCGTATTGCCCCAAGCATTGGACAGGCGGTGTACACGTGGGCGCACCCGTGTGTTTACCATGGTGCATGCTCGCCAGATGTGAGGCATTCGCCATGGCCTGCATCCTTGTTATTGACGACGATCGCGCGGTTCGAGCGACGATCAAAACGTGGCTTGAAATTGAAGACCACGAAGTTGTCGTTGCGAAAGATGGTCGCGATGGATTCAAGAAGATCGAGACCGATCATTTTGATTTGCTGATCGTTGATATTTTCATGCCGGTGATGGATGGCTTGGAGATGATCCGGTTGGTTCACCAGCGCAAGCCGGAACTTCCCATCATTGTTATTTCGGGTTTCACAGTCCGTTCTTCGTCGGTGTCTGCGCCAGATTTCCTGGCCATGGCGACCAAGCTCGGCGGAGCATGCAGCCGTAAGAGGGGCAAAAGTCGTGGCAGCGGTATGATTTTACGATTCCCAAGAGGCCGCGAGTCAGATTCATTCTGGGGATGTCGCCGCCTAATGACATCGATGGTCTTTCGCACGTCGAGCTAAAGAGCTTGGCCATCGTGCAGTTTGAACAGATTGCCGAACTACAGCGCATGGTGGCGGCGTTGCGCGATGAGGTTGCCCGACTCAAGGGCGGCCCGGGTCGGCCGAACATCAAACCAAGCGGGATGGAGCGGGGGACAGAGCCAAAGCCGCCTGGCAACTCGGCCAAGCAGAAACGAGGCAGAGGTAGCACGCGCTCGAAAATTACGATCAACGAGGAGCGAACGGTTAAAGCAGTGCCGCCGCCACTTGGGTCTCGCTTCAAAGGCTACACGAGCTATGTGGTGCAGGATCTGGTGATCCATCCGCATGTTGTGAACTTTCAATGCGAGCGCTGGCTACTGCCGGATGGCAGCTTGATGACGGCGACACTTCCTGCCGGCATTAAGGGTCACTTCGGGCCACAATTGCGCCAATTCGTGCTCACCCAATATCATCAAGGACAGACGACGGTGCCACGATTGGTGGCGCTGTTGCGCAGCCTCGGCATCTTCATCTCCAAGCGCCAGGTGCTCCGTCTCCTAATCGAGGGGCAGGACGACTTTCTTACTGAAGCTCGCGACACACTGCGCGCCGGGCTTTCGATTTCTCCTTGGATCACGGTCGATGACACCGGTGCCCGCCACAAGGCCAAGAACGGTTTTTGCACGCAGATCGGCAATGCGGACTTTGCCTGGTTCGGCACCACGTATTCGAAGAGCCGTCTCAACTTTCTTGAGTTACTGCGCGCCGGCCACGGCGATTACGTCATCAATGCCGCGGCGTTGGATTACATGCGCCAACGGAATCTTTCAGGGCCGGTGATCGACCGCTTGGCCGAACACTCCGAACGGTCCTTCGCCGATCGGGCCGCCTGGACCGCCCATCTCGGCCGGCTAGATATCTCGGCGTTGAAAGTTAATCCCGATCCCGTCATGGTCGCCACCGAGGGCGCGCTGTGGGGCAGCATCAAGGCACATGGCTTCCTACCCGACACCGTGATCGTGAGCGACGATGCCGGCCAGTTCAATGTCGGCCAACATGGTCTGTGCTGGGTCCATGCCGAGCGCCTGGTTCACAAGCTCGATACCTTCACCGACCAGAACCGCGCTGCCCAGGCCACTGTGCGCGGAATGATCTGGGAGTTCTACGCCGATCTCAAGGTTTATCGCGGCGATCCCACCAAGCAGCAAAAGATCGCGCTGCAAGCCAAGTTCGATGACATCTTCAAAACCGAGACCGACTTTGTCACACTCGACCGTCAGCTTGCGCGGCTCAACGCCAACAAATCAGAATTGTTGATGGTGCTCGACCGACCTGAGATCCCGCTGCACACCAACGGAACGGAAAACGACATCCGCTGCCAAGTCACAAGGCGCAAGCTCAGCGGTGGAACACGCAGCGACCTTGGGCGTGCGTGTCGCGATGCCTTCCTCAGCCTCTACAAGACCTGCGCAAAGCAAGGGATTGCGCTCTGGGACTACCTCGGTGACCGATTGCATGTCCCGGGAAACAAACCGATCCCACAACTGCCTCAGCTTATACTCGCCAGGCTCCAACCGCCCTGATTGCCACGATTTTTGCCCCTCGTACTGAATTAACCAATCGAGTGTCATTCGCGAGGTTCGTAAAGCGGAATGCAACTCCTTTCGCGGTATTGGGGCCAATTGCAAACCGGAACGGCCCCCATGCATACCACCGGCAATACCACGACACGCCAGCGCGTCGACTGGGTCGACTACGCCAAGGGATTTTGCATCATTTTCGTCGTGATGATGCATTCGACGCTCGGCGTCGGGCAGGCCGCCGGACAGGAGGGCTGGCTGCATACGGTCGTCGCCTTTGCCAAGCCATTTCGCATGCCTGATTTCTTCCTGATCTCCGGCCTGTTCCTGGCGCAGGTGATCGACCGCGATTGGCGCACTTATCTCGATCGCAAAGTTCTCCATTTCGTTTATTTCTACCTGCTGTGGACCGCGATCCAGTTCGCGGTGAAAGCACCCATTTTCATAAATGAGCATGGCGCGCTCGGCACGGCGTGGCTTTACATCGAGTCATTCTGGGAACCGTTTGGCACGCTCTGGTTCATCTATCTCCTGCCGATCTTCTTCGTGGTGACCAAGCTCGCGCGCAGTGTTCGCATCCCGTCTTACGCCGTCCTGGCCGTAGCCGCCGCGCTGCACACTGCCGCGATCCATACCGGCCACACCGTCATCGATGAATTCGCGAGCCGATTCGTGTTCTTCTATATCGGCTATCTGTTCGCGGCGCGTGTCTTCACATTGGCCGAAACGGCCCAAAGCGCCCCCGCAATGACATTGGCCGGCCTCATCGCATGGGGCATCGTCAACGGGCTACTGGTTTTCAACGGGCTGGCCGAACTTCCCGTCATGTCGCTTGTGCTCGGGCTTGCAGGCGCAGCCGCGGTGGTCTCGCTCTCCGCCCTTTTGGCCCAAAGCGGCTGGTTCAAGCCGTTGCGGTATTGCGGCGCCAACTCGATCGTCATCTACCTCGCGTTCTTCCTGCCGATGGCGGCCACCCGCTCGGTCCTCCTCAAATTCGGCTGGATCAGCGACATCGGCACCCTATCGGCCCTCGTCACCATCGCGGGAGTCGTGGGGGCACTGTTGATCTACTGGGCGGTTCGGCACAC
>Ga0137412_10002900_pt1 | contig 13646 bp, 10 predicted proteins | sample CZODoug2_1_16fun_FD_122160 | JGI IMG/M metagenome (GOLD analysis project Ga0137412, IMG submission 122160) | Vadose zone soil fungal communities from Angelo Coast Range Reserve, California, USA - CZODoug2_1_16fungal (Hybrid Assembly) | ecosystem: Environmental > Terrestrial > Soil > Vadose zone... | reverse complement strand
GATAAACCGCAAGCGTCGCATTTTGGCGCGGAAAGGCGAGCGCCATATTTGCGCGGATCGGGTCTTGTTTTTGGCGGGACGCGAGTCCAACCGATCTCGGAACCGTACCTCATCTGACGCCTTCTCAACGAGGACCGTATGCCCCCGCTCAAGGTACGTACTGTACAAAATTGACCACATCGGTCAACGATAATTGGAGCGAATGCCACCGCCCCGGGGCGGGACATCGAGGGTCTATGGTATGGTTACGAGGCGGTGCCGGCCGCGGAAAAGCCGGATTTCTGAACGGCGAAGGAGAAAGATGTGTCGTCATCCGTGTCGATGCTGCGCCGTCTTTTCGCCGCCGCGCTTCTTGTGCTGCTGCCGCTCGATGCGTCCCTTGCCGCGGACGGCTTTTACAAAGGTAAGTCCGTCACCTTCATCATCGGCTCGGCGCCCGGCGGCGGCTACGATACCTATAGCCGCCTGCTCGCGAGCCATCTCGGCCAGAATCTGGATGGCCGGCCCTCTATCATCCCGCAGAACATGCCCGGCGCCGGCAGCAACAAGCTGGCTGGATATATCTACTCGGTCGCGCCCAAGGACGGCACTACGATCGGCGCGATCTTTTCCGGCGCCATCGTGCAGCCGCTGTTCGGCGACCCGGTGCAGCATGATCCGAGCAAGCTCATCTATCTCGGCACCGCCAATATCGAGGTGTTCCTTTGTCTGGCGCGCACCGACGCGCCGGTGCAGGCGTTCAAGGATGCGCTCGACAAGGAGCTCATTCTGGGCTCGAGCAACGAGGGCGGCTCGACCCGCGATTTCGCCGCCATGCTCAACAACGTGCTGGGCACGAAATTCCGGCTGGTCACCGGCTATCCGGGCAGCAACGAGATCATCCTGGCGATCGAGCGCAACGAGGTGCAGGGCGCCTGCGGCGTCGGCTGGTCGAGCGTCGCTCCTCAGCGCGCACGCCTGCTCGACAGCGGCCGCACCCGCCTGATCGCGCAGCTCGCGAGCCGCGGGCACCGCGAGATGAACCGGATGGGCATCCCGCTCGCCATCGACTTTGCGAAGAGCGACGAAGACCGCCGGGTCATGGACCTGATCTACAGCCAGCTTGTGTTCGGCCGCCCCTACATCCTGCCGCCGAACGTTCCGGCTGATCGCGTGGCGGCGCTGCGCAAGGCGTTCATGGACACCTTCCGCGACCCCGAGATCATCACCGAAGCCGCGCGCATGCAGCTCGACATCGATGCGCTCTCGGGTGACGAGATCCAGGCCGAGGTCGCCAAGGCCTTCGCGACGCCACGCAACATCGTCGAGCGCGCCAGGCAGGCGATGATCTACAAATCACGGTAGCGACGCGCGGTCCGGCTTCACGCCGTCGCCTAAGCCCAGCGCCTCCGCGATCACGCGGAACACTTCGGTATTGTCCATCTGGCCGTGCACGCGATCGCTGCCCGGCCCAGTCGCGGTGAGGATCACGTCCTCGCCGGAATGGACGTCGGAATTGATCGCCGCCGGGAGATTGCCAGGGCGCAGCTGAGCGCCGGGCGAGCTCTTGTAGCGCTCGTTGGCAATGAAGGTCTCAGGCTTGTCGCCCACGACCGTGGGCTCATTCGGTCCGTCGAGCTTCGGCCGGAAGGTCTCGTAGTGATCGGGAAAGCCGGCCGAGAACAGTCCCAGGCGCCGTGTCGCGTCGACGCGCGCCGGATAGCCTTCGGCATCGGGCGCCGAGTAGGTCGGAAAGCCGGCCTGCGCATAGGTGCCGACACGCTCGCGCAGCGACCCGTTCGGAGCCGTCGTCATGTCGTCATTGATCGTGCCGACGAGGCCGACCGGATGATTGTGATCGGCAACGACCAGGATCAGCGTGTCATCGCCACGCGCGCTCGCCCAGTCGCGCGCGAGCTTGACCGCGTTGTCGAGCATGATGGTGTCGTAGACCGCACGCTCCATGTCGAGACTGTGCGTGTACTTGTCGATCAGGCCGGATTCGACCATCAGGAAGAAGCCAGCCTCGTTGCGCGACAGCACCGATAGCGCGGCACTGACTTCCTCGGTGAGGTCGGGCTGCTCGGGGAAGCGACGCACCGTGCCGCCCTTGAGAAACTTGCGGTCGAGCACGCCATCCATATTGCCGAGATGGAAGAGGCCGAGCAGCTTGCGGGTGCCCGCCGCGCTCGCGAGCGATTTCAGCTCGCCCGCCGTCGCCGCATAGGAATAGCCGGCGTCGCGGAAGCGCGCCACGAAATCCGCCTCGTCCTTGCGCTTGGAGCCATCTACCGAGCGGGGCAGGAAGTTCGCACGCCCGCCGCCCAGGATCACGTCCGGGTTGGCGTTGAAGAGGTGATCGACGATTCGGTCATACTCGGCGCGGCGCCGCGTGTGCGCGACCATGGCGGCGGGCGTGGCATCCTCGATCTCGGTGTTGGTGACGACCCCGACCGCCATGCCGCTGCGGCGCTGCACCAGGCTGGTGATGTTCTCGACCCGCGGATCGTCGAACGGATCGCTGGTGCGATCGGCGTAGACGCCCAACGCGTTGACGGCCGACTTGTGGCCGGTCGCGTAGGCGCTCGCCGAGTTCGCCGAGTCGGTGATGATCGAATCGCTGCCGGCGGTCGCGACCACCGCCATGTGCGGCATGTCGTCCATCGCAAGCTTGCCGCGCGCCTTTCCTTCCGCGATCCCCTTGGAGAGGATCCGGGCGGCCGTCCGATGCGCCGGCGCCATCCCGTCGCCAATGAATAGAATGACGTTCTTGGCCTTGCGCGCCCCGGTGGCATAGACCGTCCAGCCCACCTCGCGCGACTGCGTGCCGTCAGACACGCGGACCCGATAGTTGCCCGGCTGTGCAAGCGCCGCATCGCGCAGGATCATCGCCGACTGGTCCTTGCCGTCCTCTCGCTCGATGAAGACTGCGGCCCGGCCGAAGGCCTTCTGGTGGTCCTCGCCATTCACCGTCACCGTGATCTTGGCCGGGTCGGCGAGCCCCGGGAACTCGACCTTGAAGTCGAAGCGCGAGCCGACCAGGATATCGGCGCGGTCGATCGGATAGACGGTCTGAGCATGACAAGGCGGACCAGCGACGGCAACCGCGGCAAGAGTGGCGGCAGCTGCAAGAGCTCTGCGCATAGGGACCTCCATGGCGTGATTGGCCGCGACCCTACGAAGCCAACATGACAGTTATGTTGCAGGCACTTTGCAGAACATCCACAGTCCTGGGTTGCAGGACCGGTTCAAACAAGACCATCGCGCTCAGCCGCCGATTGTCGGGATGCGGCCCGACCACAATTCGGGCTGGGGCTCGATCCGGGTCGACCACAGATCGTGATCGTCGACGTCCTTCAGCGTGACCGTCATCACCTCGGTCAAGCCGTCGACGGCGACATGGCCGAAGAACTGCAGGCCGAAGCAGGGCGCGAGGTTGTCGCCCTGCTCCTTGCTGCAACCCTTTTCATAGACGGCTCGCGGCCCGAACGTGTTGTCGAGCTTCTGTGGCGGCCAGGTGCCGGCATGCAGCGGGCCGGAGATGAACTCCCAGAACGGCTCGAAATCCTGGAACACCGCGCGGTTCGGATCGTAATAGTTGGCCGCAGTGTAGTGCATGTCGGCCGTGATCCAGACCGTGTTGCGGATCTGGGCGTGCTTGATAAAGGCGAGGAGATCGGCGATCTCGACCTCGCGGCCACGCGGCGGGCCGTCGCCCTGCCCGATCGCGTCCTCGGCGATGACGCCAAGCGGCAGATCGGCGGCGATCACCTTCCAGGTCGCCTTCGAGCTCATCAGCTCGCGCTTGAGCCAGGCGAGCTGGGTGGGGCCGAGGAGATAGGCGTCCGGCCCATAGCTCGCGAGCGACCGCACGTTCCCGCCGCGATAGGAGCGCATGTCGAGCATGAACACATCGATGAGCGGACCGTAGCTGATCTTGCGATAGATGCGGCCGGCTTCCGCCAGCGAATCCCGCATCGGCATGAATTCGTGAAACGCGCGACCGCCGCGCGCCGAGAGCGTCAGGATGCTGCGCTCATGATAGGCGCGGTCGCGAACCGGCGCCTCCGGAACCCAATCATTGGTGACCTCGTGATCGTCCCACAGGGCGAACAGCGGGACCTCGGCGTTGAATGCGCGCAGATTGTGATCGAGGAGATTGTATTTGTAGTTGCCGCGGAACTCCGCCAGCGTTTCCGCCACCTTTGACTTCTCTTCGGTAACGATGTTTTTCCACACCTGCCCGTTCGGCAGCCGCTGCTGCGACGAGATCGGGCCATCCGCATAGACATGATCGCCGCAATGCACGAAGAAATCCGGCTTGGTGTTGCGCATGGTCGCATAGGCGCGCATGCCGCCGCGGGATTCGTCGATGCCCCAGCCGCCGCCCGCGGTGTCGCCCGACCATGTAAATGAGACATTGCGCTTATCGCTCGGTGCAGTCCGGAAGCGCCCAACCAGCGGCTCGCTCAGAATGGTCGGGGATGAATGGTCCTGGAACCGGATACGGTAGAAGATGTCCTGCCCGGGCGGCAGACCTTCGATCAGCGCCTTGGCGGTGAAGTCGCTCTCCGGCAGCGCGTCGACGCAGACGGCGCCGCGGATCACGCTGAAGCTGTCGGTCGTGGCCACCTCGACCTGCATGCGGGAGGGCCGATCCGACCGCGCCCAGACCACCCCCGAATCGGTCGACACGTCGCCCGACTGGATGCCGTGGGTGATCACCGGCCGATCGGCCGCACGGCTCAGATAGGGCTTGGCGATGCCGCCGAGTGTGGTGAGCGACAGCGACGACGCCGCCGTCGCCACGAACCGCCGACGCGTGAGCAACGCACGTGATCGAAGTGAGTCGGCCATGGAACCTCCGCGTTTGATTCGCGGAGGACCCTGCCTAGCGATTCTGACAGAGACTCAAAGGTGATGCGACAGGCAGATGACTCGAGTGATCATCCTATGATTGTTTTGGGGCACCATGGCTATTTCGGCCACAATGACGCCGAAGCTGCACGCGATGAAGTGACCGACGAACCTCGATCCGAATGCTGATCAGCCCCGCGCGGCACCGACCGTGTCGGCCATGACGGCACCGCGGCGCCCGAGGGGCTCAGGTGTACCGACGGTGGTATCTCGCGCGGTCTGGTGCTCGATCTCGGCATTCACCTTGGCGCCGAGCAAAATGACAATGTTCGACAACCAGAGCCAAATCATAAAGCCAATGACGGCACCTAAAGACCCGTAAGTCGCGTTGTAGCTTCCAAAATTCGCGGTGTACCAGGAAAACAATGCAGAGCCGCATAGCCAGGAGATTGCCGCGAAGGCGCTGCCAGGACTGATCCAGTGCCACTGGGGTGTGTCCCGGCTGGGACCGTAACGATAAATGAGTGCGATCATTAAACTGACCACCACGAACAGAACAGGCCATCGGCCGAACCTGACCAAAAGTTCCGTCACGCGAGACAGGCCAAAATAGCTCAGCGTCAACGGCGCTATCGTCAGCGCAGCCAGTGCGAGCAGGACGAATACGATCAAACCTAGCGTAAACGCCAGCGACAGGGCGTTGAGACGAATGAAGCTGCGCTTCTCCTTTTCATGGTACACGACGTTCAGTGCATCAAACATCCCCTTCATCCCGCCGTTCGCGCTCCAGAGAGAAACTGCCAACCCTATGAACGTCGCGATGCCAAGTCGTTGTGCAGGCTGCGCTGTCAATCGTTCTATCTGCTCGCGAATGATCTGAAGACCCCCTTCCGGAAGAACCCCTGCCAGAGTGTCCAGATGCTGAGAGATTGTGCCGGGATCTGCGTACAAGCCGTAGAGTGCGATCAGTCCGGCGATTCCAGGGAACAGAGCCAGCAGCACATAGAAAGTGACGCCGGCAGCAAGAACAAGGATTCGATCGTCCGATATGCCCTCATAGACACCAAGCGCGACGTCCTTCCATCCTTTGGCCGGGATATCGCTTGGAACGGATGCCTTCCTGCCTCGGTCAGCCTCGGACGCTGGCGGCGGTTCGACCGTGCGGCCCTCAGGAGATGCTTTGACCCTTGCTTGCCATGCATGCTTGGAATGGGCGACTCGCACCAGAGCAAGTAGCGCGGCTACTGCTATGGCCCAGAGAGGCGCGTGCCGGCCGCTGCCCCGCGTTGATGCCACAGCCATCAGTTGCACACTCCAGATAAATGCCTTCGTCAATTCGCCCGTTCCGGCGAGCGCTCCATGACCACAGCAAGGCATAACGCTGTTTCGAGCGACAGCCGCCGGGTTTCTGACTGAAGAACCTCGCGAGCACGCGGCGGTTCCTCAATCTTGCAGCATCTTGGCGTGGAAGGTCACGACCACGACCGCTCGCTCGATACGTGCCGATCCTCAGAGAAGCGCTGCACTTGTGTTTTAAACCCTACATTGCCGATTTTTACGCCGGCACTTAAAGGAACCTGTTCGACGTAAGTTGATTGGAAACGAGCGCGACATTTGAACTGCGGACGATCCTGTCCAAGTCACGGATCTGGTAGGACCGACTTACTGCTTGAAGAGAGGTTTCTTGCGAAGCTGATCCATTGCGGTGTTCAGAGGAAGACTTCCAATGAACGGATATCCAAGCCTCGATCCTCCTACGAAATGCGCCCTTTGCGGCCACCCATTCCCGATGTCGCATGATGGCACACACTACCAAGCGTGGCGGGGTCCTGACGGGAAGTTCTTTTGCAGCGAATTCTGCGCCTCGAGCGCAAACGCAGCCGAGTTGGCTATCGAACCTCGTCGAGCACGGGGCAAATAGGGGAAACGCAGAGGAGATGCTGCGGGGCAGGAATCTTGATTGGTTCGCTCGGCCGGGGCTCCGGATTGGGAACTGTTCGCGGGATTGCCGGGTTCGGGATCGTTTCAGGGACATCAATTGGCTGCGAACCAGGCTGATGTGCTCGCATCATGGAGACTCTCCCGCTTGAGGTACGAGCCTGGATTGTCTTTCGATCGCCTTTCTATATTTGAATAGGAGTCTTTGCACTTCTTCCAGGATGCCATTCGGCGACCGTCCATGACCATTGCGCCACATCCCGAATTGCAAAAGGCGACGCTGCTTGACGCGAGTGGATTCGCCATAGGCGTACGCCACAAGCTCTTGGAGCGCAGCAAAGAACTTATCATCGTCTCCAAATTGGGCCCATGATTGGCGGACCCACGGCGCATCGATCAGCCCAGCCAGGATATGGCGCCCCAGGATCACCTCCATTTCAGCCCTGAATTCCTGACCAAGGCCACTCCAATAGCCATCATATTCAGAGTGAACGAGCAGCGTTGCAACCAGATTGATGTTCTCAATATCCAGCCGGCTTCCTGGCCCGATCAGCAGATCTGTTCGACCGCTTGCAAATGGAAACTCCGGTTCATGGCCCCCCCAATAGTTCCACCAGGTGAAGTTTCGGTCGAAATCGCCCTCGGCGTCGTAGAGTACAAGGCGAATTCCCCGGGGATGGTTGAAGCTCGATTCGAAGGTTGTTCTGAGATCGGCCTGCGTGTAGCGGCGCAGCGTATCGGAGCCGAGATAGAATGCGATCCCCAGCAAGGCGGACGCTCGCGCGCTGAGCCGCCCTGGAGAACAGAGCTGCAGTTGGATCTGGCTGTTGGCGAGGACCGGCGAACCAATGTACTGCTCGATGCATTGAATGAGATGAACCGCCGAAGTTGCACTTCCGACCGGCGGCAGCACGAGGCACAGGGAGGCACGAGCATCTTTGAAATAGTTGACGTCCAGAATCCGCGACGCGCCCCCAAGGCCTTCAATCAATTCTTTGAACTTCTCACCATTGTCCAGACAATGAATTTTGAGACCAACCGATAGCAGGCCGTATTCGTTGCGCCGAAAATTTGCCGCGAGTGTTGCAGTCGTCACCGGAGCTTTCGTCTGCAAGAGCGCGAACAAGTCTTGCGACCGATACGCGTAGCTCACAAGCCTCTCCCGTCCCTGTTCAACGTAAACGCTTCAATGCTCGGCGTCGTCCGCCAGCGGTGCCGACAGTCTGGATGCGTCGCTCGAGCGCAGGGTGCCGACCGCCTCAGCGTCATGCACCCGACCATAGGCGGCGCGCGTTGCATTGCCACCATTCGCAGCCCACCGAGTCTTCAACACTCTTGGCTCGCAGCGGTTCCCAAGCTCTACGGCTTCGCTTGGCGTGTCGAGCTGGAAAAGCTACCGGGAGCCGCGATGCCTTTGGTTAACAATACGACATTGATCCTGATCAGTCGGACGCCCGAGGGTGAGGCCACCTGTGCGCGGCTCCTCAAATCATGTACAGCGAGCTTTCTTCAACAGCTGACCGCGATGGTTTCACCGAGTCGCACAAGCGTTTCGACACCCTCTTGGGTGTACGCAAGCAGGTCGTCAGAGGGGCGCCACGCACCTTCCTGACCGAAAACGATCACGGCCGAGCCCCCGAAGCGAAACACTGACTTCTCTTCACCGCGCGTAAACGACGTGTCGAGGGAGTGCACTTGAACGATCCGACCGACCGAAAGGGCGCCGACCTCCACAAAGGCAAGACGACCGAAGTTGCGGGTCTCCAGAATGTTGAGCCGGCGTTCGTTACGGAAAAGGATGTCGTCTTTGTTTTGCAGCGCGTGCCAGTTCACGGTCCACAAGCGGTGACCGAGACAATCTTGCTCCAAGGTCAGACCATCGTCCGGATAGTGGACGTGGTGATAGTCGACCGGGGATAGCCGCGCCAGAAGCGCAGGTCCGTTGGCAAATGGCTCGGCGCGCTCAGGTCCACCGAGAATGCGCGCGGCGTTCAGCGAGCGTCCCTTGATGGGAAACTCCTGGTCCGGCACAACGGACTCCCACCCAAAGTAGCGGGCTTCTGCGAAAGCGCCCAGTTCGCCGGGAATATCCGGAAAGGTCCGAACGCCGCGACGAAACCGCCGGTCAAAGAACTCCGCGAAAGACTGATAGTCTGAGGGTTCAAACTCGCTCATGTCGATCCGGTTCTTGCGAATGAAGGGACCGATCTGACGGGCACTCCGCCTTGTGTTCTGATACGCGGCCACAAGCCAATCGTATAAGGGCTGGGATTCGAGCCATTGTGTGAGCGAGCGCTGCGGCTTGCTCTCGTAGGTGGGCGCGTGATCGTCCATCCATTCTTCGACGCGCTTGCCGGCCCTTCGGTCCCAGATGGGTAGCGGAAGCGGATGAGCCATGGAAACACACCGGGCGCTGGGCAACTCGCTCCGTTGCTTTGGTGCGAGGTGAGCTATGACGATGACAGGCGATCGACGCGGCGACGACCCGCCAACTTTCATAACCAAACCATCATCCTCATGGTTCCCGCGACGCAGAGCCGACCTCGGCCGCTGTTTACAGTTTGAGGCCGAGCGGGGCCGTTGGACTGTCTTGGGCTTGCGCCTTTGCGCGCCGCCATCAGCCCGCCAACGACCACCGGTTCTTGTTATTCCGCCTTGTCTCGCATGCTCGCATCAAGGATGCGGTGCTCACTCACGTCTCGGGCGGCAGAACAACACAATAGACTTTTCCTTTGGCGGCACCGACCTGCTCTGGGGCACAGACGTGAGCGCCTCCATCGGGCGCAGATACATTTTGGATCGCTTCCTTAGGCACCCGCAGCCAGGCGCCATCCACTTTCACCTCGTAGTGGTCATCGACCATTCGGGATTGGGTCGGACGACAATCCGACAAATTGCAGCACGACACATTCGTGTCCTTACGAACGAGCTTCGAATAGAAGCCCTCGTGCCATGTCTCGTGTCCAACTCCATGATGTCCGTCCTGCCCAAAAGAAACGCTTGGAATGAAAAGAACAGAAATCACGAAGAGCAGAATGGAAAGATATTTGTCTGGAGCCTTACAACAATCTGATATTCGAGATGGTAACGGCCAACACTGCGAAGTCGGAGAACCCATGATCTGCCTCCATAACCGCCCGCGATGGCAAACGCAGCAGGTCTCACGGAGTTCCTCAAAATCGCGAAAGGCCTATCTGCAATACGGAAACAACGAAGGGAAAGCATCACGAATTCCCTGGAGAACAGCTCCTTGTTGTCCCTTGCGTCGCTTTTGGAGCACGCGCATGGAGCATAGGCGACTGGCGCATAGGCGGCTGGAGCGTAAGCGAGGAGCACAAAGCGACGTGACGCAGACCTCACGGTATCGATGTCCTGACCCATGCCGCCGAGAATTCGAAGGGCGCGAGCGGTCACTACAGTCGAGGAAATGTCTTCGTCCTGACCGACGACAGGCTGTTTGGCTTTAAGTCATGGGATCCGCCGGCGGCAGAACGTCAGCGGATTGACGAGCGACTCGGTGATCAGAGGGCTCCGCAAACGTGGACCACCAGCCGGACATGATGATAACGGGCAGCCAAAATAGCATTGGCACGATTGATCTCCTTCAATTTGGATATTTAACAAACAACGACCCGTGTGCGTTCCTTGTGCGGACTCATCCGCATAGAGTCCGCTAACAGACATTCGCGTCGTGGGCCGTTGACCGCCGACTCACCTTCCGCTGCTCTCTGAAGACCGAACGGAAATTCTTGGTTGTGCAGGGAAGGACCAAAAGCAGATCTAAAAGCAGATTGAGGAACGGCACAAAACCGCCCACTCGCGATCAAAGGAGGATTCGGCGCGCCAAACCGTCTCGAAATTCCGCCCGCCGCTCAGAAACAACGAGATTGTTTCATCTTGCGCCACAAGCCTGACTGCGGCATGTTTTAGGTGGTTATGACGCGTTGGTCGCGTCACGCAACCGCGTACCTCGAACACCGCGTACCTCGAACACCGCGTACCTCGAACAATGGCAGCGTAAACATGATCAACGATCATTTTCCGACTGTTTTCGGCGCTCTGGTTGTTCTCGCCGCGCTGGCTGCGCCGGCAAATGCCGCGGAGAAGGCCGCACACCCTGCGGGACACATCCCTGAGAGGCCGGCGGTGGCCACGGTGGGAAATACCGCTGAGGCCGAGGCCATACTCGGGGCCAAGCTCCTGGTTTGCAACACCTGCCACGGCGACAGGGGCGTACCCAGGAGTGCGGCCACTCCGATTATCTGGGGGCTGCAGGAAAATTACCTCCTGAAGCAGCTGCATGAATTCCAGAGTGGGGCTCGCGACAACGACGTGATGACCTGGATGGCAACAGCCCTCTCGCAGGCAGAACTGGGGCCAGCAGCAGCCTATTTCGCAAAGAAGGACTGGCCGTCGCGACCCACTAACGCCGCCTCCGCGTCGCCGCCCAGCGGAGTTGCTGTATGCCAGATTTGCCATCAGCAGAACTTCGTTGGCGGCCTGCCGGGGCCGCGGCTGGCCGGCCAAAGCTATGAATATCTGGTCGAGGCGATGAACCGCTTTGCCGTCGGTGAGCGGACCAACAATGCCGACATGGTGAAAATCATGGAGGCGATGGCGCCCGCCGAGCGAGAGGCGATGGCGCGCTACATATCCGGGCTCTGATCGGCAGCACGATTGCGGCCGATGAGAAACGTCAAATCGAAAAGCGGCACTAGAATCATAGTGTTGCAATCATAGTATTTGCCAGCCCGCTTTGCTTCCGAAGCTGGTGCCGGAGGAATGCCGCAACGATCCACCAATTTCGGGCAGCGGATCGAACCGCTGAATGTCGATTGTTGCACTGCGTCGATGCTGCCCTCTGGTTGACACGCTACCGATTTCACTGGAAACTACAAAGTTGGTCGGCGAATACATTCGGGCCGAAGCAAATCTCAAATTCAAAATTCGGAATCACGGGAGGCGTTCATGGATTCCAAGGGATCTAGCCGCAGGCGGTTCCTGAAGCACGCTGGTGGTACGGTGGCTGGTGTGGCGGCGGGCGCTGGCGTCGGCACTGAATGGGCGAGAGGCCAGTCAGCCAAGCCCGAAGTCCAAGCCAAAGATGCTCACCTCCACGATGATGGGCCTGCCCCGCGAGGGATTCCCTCGCGCCGCGGCGTCAGGATGAGCGTCGATCACATCACCTACTACACTCCGTATCAGGACTATACCGGGATCATCACGCCGGCCCGGCTTCACTTCGTGCAATACCACGCGTCCCACTTCCCCGAGATCGATGCGCAAGAACATCGCCTCACGATCCATGGGCTGGTGGATCGTCCGTTGAGTTTCAGCATGGACGAGCTCAAGAGCCTCCCGTCGGTATCGCGGGTGCACTTCCTGGAGTGCCATGCCAACAGCTCGCCCCTGATCCATCATCAGGGCAATCAGAACATGGGACTGCCGGTCCAGTTCATCCACGGGATGAGCAGCTGCAGCGAATGGACCGGCGTGCCGCTCTCCGTGTTGCTGAACGAGTGCGGGCTGAAGAAAGAGGCAAGCTGGCTGGTTTCGGAAGGAGCCGACCCGGGCAAGTTCAGTCACACCCTCCCGCTGGCAAAGGCGCTCGATGATGTCTTCGTGGCCTACGGCCAGAATGGCGAGCCGCTGCGGGTCGAGCAGGGTTACCCGATCCGGCTGTTCGTCCCCGGCTGGGAAGCGCCCTTCAGCGTCAAGTACCTGAGACACATCAAGGTGGTGGACCAGCCCTACCACGCCTGGAATGAATCCATGAACCACTCCATCCCAAGAGATGACATAGGCGGCAAGGCGCGTTGGTACCATTTTGAGATGGGGCCGAAATCCGTGATTACGCGGCCGTCAGCCGGCCTGAGCATTCCGCGCAAGGGATACGTCCAGATCACCGGCTTGGCTTGGTCCGGTGGCGGTGTGATCAGCAAGGTCGACGTATCCACCGACGGCGGCAAGAGCTGGAAGGAAGCAAAGCTTCAGACGCCGGTGCATTCGAAGGCGCATGCCCGGTTCACGTTTGACTGGGCCTGGAACGGCGAAGAGGCGACGCTCATGTCCCGTTGCACCGATGAAAAGGGCGAAGTTCAGCCCACGCGAGCGGAGCTGTACAAAAACTGGGGCATCAGCGAAGCGGATATGCAGAAACCCGCCCGCGCCATTCATACCAATATGATCCAGCCCTGGCACGTGGCCCGCGATGGGAGCGTACACAATGCGATGTACTCTTAGCCTGCTCGCATCAGTGATGTTCCTGGCAGCCCCTGCAACGGGGCTGGCGCAGTCGCCGCGCTACAATGTGGGCACGCCTCTGAGTCAGGAAGAAATCAAGAGCTTCGACTTCATGATCGGCCCGCAGGGGCAGCAACTGCCTGCGGGGAGCGGTAGCGCCAAGGATGGCGCGGTGATCTTTGCCAAGCGGTGCGAGGTCTGCCACGGGAAGAATGGCGAGAGCGGGGTGCTCCGGCGTCTGGTGCTGGGCAAGCCCGGCGAGCCGTTCCGCGGCCCGTTCAAAGCTGAGCACAGGGACAGTGTCGCCTACTACCCGTATGCGACGCTCGCGTGGGACTATATCAACCGCGCGATGCCCGTCCCGAAGCCGGGAACGCTGACCCCTGACGAAGTCTATGCGCTGACCGCATTCCTGCTCTATCGGAACGGCATCATCGCAGAGACCGACGTGATGGACGACAAGAGTCTGCCGAAGGTCGAAATGCCGAACCGGAACGGCTTCATTCCGGAAGTGCCGGTGTATCCGCCGGAAAAGAAACCCAGTTGGTGGTGAGCGCGAGCGGCCGCGGCGCAGGAAAACAAGACGTGGATGCCCGCGCCGAAAGCGCGGGCATCGCGCATGAGAGATC
>Ga0137412_10002899_pt1 | contig 13647 bp, 19 predicted proteins | sample CZODoug2_1_16fun_FD_122160 | JGI IMG/M metagenome (GOLD analysis project Ga0137412, IMG submission 122160) | Vadose zone soil fungal communities from Angelo Coast Range Reserve, California, USA - CZODoug2_1_16fungal (Hybrid Assembly) | ecosystem: Environmental > Terrestrial > Soil > Vadose zone... | reverse complement strand
CGATATCCAGATCCTTGGTCCAACCCTTGGTCACGCCCTCGACCGCGTTCGAAACCAGGGCGCGGGTGAGGCCATGCAGAGCGGCGAGTTCTTCCTTCTCGCGCACGGCGATCAGGTTGCCCTCCTGCTTCTCGAGCTTGATGCCGGTCGGCAGCATGGCGGTCAATTTGCCTTTGGGGCCCTCGACCAGCACGGTGTTGCCCTGCACGGTGTACTTCACGGTTGCAGGCAACGGAATCGGTTTCTTCCCAATACGCGACATACGTTTCTTAACCCCTAGCGGCTTGCGAGTCGCGGCCCCGGATGGGACCGTTCCACTGCAGCCAATTGCTTACCAGACTTCGCAGAGAATCTCGCCGCCGACGCCTTCGCGCCGTGCCTGCCGTCCGGTCATCACGCCGCGAGGCGTGGTCATGATGCTGATACCGAGTCCGCTTTGGACGCGCTTGATCTCATCCCGGCCGACATAAACGCGGCATCCTGGGCGTGACACGCGCGACAGGTCGCGGATGGCAGCTTCGTTGTTGGCGCCGTACTTGAGGTACAAGCGGAGCACTGCGCGGCCATTCTCTTCCGCCGCCTTGTAGTTGGCGATGTAGCCTTCTTCCTTGAGGATGCGGGCGATCTCGGTTTTCAGCTTCGACGCCGGCACATCCAGCTTTTGGTGCCGCGCACGGATGGAGTTGCGGATACGCGTCACAAAATCGGCTACTGGATCAGTCAAACTCATTCTCTCTCCTCCATTCCCCGTTCGCTCCGGCCTGGTGTTTTCAGGGCCGCAGAACCTGCGGGAATGCTGTGGTTACACGGGGCCTTGATTTACCAACTGGACTTGACGACACCGGGGATTTCGCCCCGAAGCGCCAACTGGCGGAAGCACAAGCGGCATAGGCCGAATTTGCGCAGATACGCGCGCGGCCGTCCGCAGATTTTGCAGCGATTGTGCTTGCGGCTGGAAAATTTTGGCTTCCGTTCGTCTTTAACTCGTTTCGCTGTTGTTGACATTCGTCTCCCTTGAATCCTCTCTACGCAGTCTGGCGGAAGGGTATGCCGAACTGCCGCAGCAGGGCACGCGCCTGGTTGTCGTCCTTGGCAGTGGTCACGATGGTGACGTTCATGCCCTTCAACTTATCTACGCGCGCGTAATCGACCTCGGGAAAGATCAGCTGGTCGCGCATGCCCAGCGTGTAATTGCCTCGTCCGTCGAAGCTCTTGGTCGATACGCCCTTGAAGTCACGGACGCGGGGCAGAGCCACCGAGACCAGGCGGTCGAGAAACTCGTACATGATGTCGCCGCGCAGGGTCACCATGGCGCCGATCGGCATACCTTCGCGCACCTTGAAGGCGGCGATGGATTTCTTGGCCTTGGTGGTCACCGGCTTTTGCCCGGCAATCGAGGCCAGGTCAGCTACCAGCGGATCCATGATCTTGACGTTCTGCGTGGCTTCGCCCAGGCCCATGTTCAGAACGATCTTTTCCAGGCGGGGCACAGCCATCAGGTTGTTGAGGCCCAGTTCTTTCTGCAGTGCCGGCCGGATTTCTTCGTGGTACTTTGCTTTCAGTCTTGCGTTTGCTTTTGCCATAAAGCTGTCTCTTTTCTTTCACGGTCCCGGAGTGGGTTTCTTACGACCCGTGTACCGTTGCGTGATTACTTTTTCTTCGGGGCCAGGGTCTGGCCGCACTTCTTGCACACCCGAACCTTGGTGTCGCCATCAAACTTGTGTCCCACACGGGTGGGGCCGCAGGAGCTGCAGACCAGCATCACGTTCGAGATCTGGATGGCTGCTTCCTGCTCGGCAATGCCGCCCTTGATGTTGCGCTGCGGGTTGGGGTGGACATGCTTCTTCACCATGCGGACGTGCTCGACCAAAATGCGGTCCTTATCCGCCAGAACGCGCAGCACGCGGCCACGCTTGCCCTTGTCGGTGCCGGTAATCACTTCCACCGTATCGTTGCGCTGTAACTTTAATGCCATAACTTCCTCGTCTCCGATTGAAAACCTGGTGCCCGAATTTTAACGACGTACCTCAGGGGCTAAAGCCCAGAATGTTTCAATCTCTTACGGCACGACTAAAGTCGTGCCCTGATACAAAGCCTGGTCTTCCATCACCGTGTTAGATAACTTCCGGGGCCAGCGACACAATCTTCAGGAATTTCTTTTCCCGCAGTTCGCGGGCGACCGGACCAAATACGCGCGTGCCTACTGGCTCTCCCGCTTCGTTGATCAATACCGCGGCGTTCTGGTCAAAGCGGATGTAGGTTCCGTCGCGACGGCGGTATTCTTTCCGCGTGCGGACTACGACCGCTTTGACGACCACGCCCTTCTTCACCTGACCGTCGGGAGAGGCTTCCTTGACGGCGGCAGTAATCACGTCGCCGAGGCCGGCCTTCTTGCCGCTCGATCCGCCCAGCGGCAGGATCATCTGCAGCTTGCGCGCGCCGGAATTATCGGCGACCTCCAGCATGGTTCTCATTTGTACTGCCATACTCGTCTCTCCTTGCGCTGCCCTCAGGGGCTAAAGCCCTCGGGGGTTCACCCATTACGGCCCGACTAAAGTCGTGCCCTGATACAAAGCGATTTACCTTCACTACCCGAATCAGTTCAGCCGATTTCGGTACGACTAAAACGGTGCCTTCAGGGGGCAATCAAAAACGGCCCCTCAGGGGCTAAAGCCCAAATCATTCTGGCTTGTTGTGTATGGGCTAAAGCCCATACCTACCAGCCCTTACCCTACGAAGCCCATGCCTACAGCCTCGACCCGTACCTACCGGCCCTTGCCTACCAGCACATACCTACCAGCCGTGCCTACAGCCATGCCCGATCCCAAACCTAGACTGCCGGCTGCGGGATTTCTTCGGCTTGCGGCAGCGAGGAACGGCGAATGACTTCTTCGAGCGTCCAGCGCTTCAGCTTGCTCAACGGGCGGCTTTCCTTGATGCGTACCACGTCGCCGACGCGGGCGGAGTTCTGCTCGTCGTGGGCGTAAAACTTCTTGTTCAGCTTGATCACGCGCTTGTACTTGGGATGGGTCTTGCGCATTTCCACCTGGACCACGATGGTCTTCTGCATCTTGGTGGAAACGACGTTGCCGATCTTTTCGTTGCGGCGGGATTCTGGCTTAGTTGCTGTGGCGTCCGACATGGCTTAACGAGCCCCTTTTCTGGCCGGCTTGGCCTTTTTCGTTTTCGCAACCGCTTCACCGGCTGGCTTTACGGCCGCGCCCTTCGAACCAAGAGCCCGCTCGCGGGCAATGGTCTTGATGCGAGCTACGTCCTTGCGTAGATCGCGCAGCTTCTTTACACCTTCGTTTTGCCCCAGCTTCATCTGGAAGCGCAGGCGGAAGAGCTGCTCGGCAGAAGTTTTTTCCTGCCGCGCTAACTCGTCATCATTGAGGTTACGAATCTTTTCGGTTTCCATGGCTCTTCTCTCTACTTGGCTACTGCCGCGATCTTGACGTCATGGCGCATGACGAATCGCGTCTTGAGGGGCAGCTTGTTCGAAGCCAGGCGCATGGCTTCGGCCGCGATGTCCGGGGCTACCCCTTCCATCTCGAACAGCACCTTGCCGGGGCGAACGACGGCGACCCAATGATCCGGAGCACCCTTGCCCTTACCCATACGGGTTTCGGCGGGCTTCTTGGTCACCGGCTTATCGGGGAACAAGCGCAGCCAGATCTTGCCGCCGCGCTTGATGAAGCGGGTCATGGCCACACGGCTGGCTTCAATCTGCCGGTCGGTGATATAGCCGCACTCCATGACTTTCAGCCCGTAATCCCCGAAAGAGAGCTCGGAGCCGCGCCAGGCTTTGCCTTTCATGCGGCCGCGCTGCTGCTTGCGGTACTTAACCTTCTTTGGCATCAACATAAAAATTCGCCTCGATACAAACCGTCGTTTGCTTAGAACACTCCGCTGGTGCCGGCCGGCTGCGGCTGGCGGCGTTTCTGCTCGTAAATGTCACCGCGATAGATCCAGGTCTTGACCCCGATCACGCCGTACGTGGTGCGCGCTTCGGCAAAGCCATAGTCGATATCGGCGCGCAGGGTATGCAGCGGCAACCGCCCCTGCAGGTACCACTCGGAGCGCGCGATTTCGTTGCCGTTCAAGCGCCCGGAAACGCGGACCTTGATGCCTTTGCAGCCAAAACGCAACGCCGAATCCACCGCCTTACGCATGGCGCGACGGAAGCCGACACGCTTTTCCAGCTGCAGGGCGATGTTCTCGGCCACCAACTGCGCGTCCAACTCCGGCTTGTTCACTTCGAGAATGTCGATGAACACGTCGCGGTTGGTGCGCTTCTGCAAGTCGGTCTTGAGCTTCTCGATCTCGGCGCCTTTGCGGCCGATCACGATGCCCGGACGCGCGGTGCGGATGATAAGGCGCAGCTTGTTGCCTGGACGCTCGATCTCGACCGAGCTCACACCGGCGGCTTTGAGCTTGTCTTTCAACTCTTCGCGCAGGTGCACATCTTCAATCAGCAACTTGTCGTAGTCGCGCTCGACGAACCAGCGTGACCGCCATGGCTTGTTGACGCCCAGTCGAAAGCCGTAAGGATGAACTTTTTGTCCCATAATTTCCTCGAACCTACTTCGCGGCCTTCTTCTTCCAGTTTTTTGCTGCGCTCTTCTTGGCCACGGCCTTCTTGGCCGCAGTTTTCTTGGCTGCGCCCTTCAACAAGCGCTTCTTCACAGGCGCTGCTTCCGAGTCCGCAGTTTCGACCAACCCAGCCCGCTTGCGCTCCGCGACCGCGATCACGATATGCGCCAGCCTGCGCTGGTAGCGGAAGGCCCGTCCCATCGGCGCAGGACGAATGCGCTTCATGCGTGGTCCTTCGTTGGCCAGCGCGGTTTTGACGTAGAGGTTGTCGACGTCCACGTCAAGGTCCCGCTCCTGGCTGAGATAGTTGGCGTTCTGAATCGCGGCGCGCAACACTTTCTCGACCAGCGGCGCGACACCCTTCTTGGTGAAGGCCACTGTCTCCAGTGCGTCGCCCACCTTGCGCCCCTTGATCAGTTCCAGCACCAGGCGAGCTTTCTGCGGCGATACCCGCTGAAACTTTGCTTCGGCCCGGAATTCCTGTGTTTCCAGTTGCATTGGCTTCTTCCCTTAAACTCTGTCGATTAGCGGGGCTTGGCAGAGGACTCGGCCGCTTTTGCCGAGTGACCCTTAAACGTCCGCGTGGCGGAAAATTCGCCCAGCTTGTGCCCGACCATGTTTTCCGTCACGTAGACGGGGATAAACTTTCTGCCGTTGTGCACCGCGATGGTGTGACCCACCATATCCGGATGAATGGTCGAGCGGCGCGACCAGGTACGAAGGACTTTTTTGTCGTTCGTCGCGTTCATCGCTTCTATCTTCACCATCAGGTGGCCGTCGATAAACGGACCCTTCTTTGTCGAACGTGCCATCTTCGCTGCTCCTGACTATTTCTTGTAGCGGCTGACGATAAAGGCGTCGGTCCGCTTGTTGTTGCGTGTCTTGTAACCACGGGTTGGCTGGCCCCATGGGGTGACCGGATGACGGCCGCCCGAGGTCTTGCCTTCGCCGCCGCCGTGCGGGTGATCGACCGGGTTCATGGACACACCGCGGTTGGTGGGGCGAATGCCCTTCCAGCGGTTGCGTCCGGCCTTGCCGATGGCTACGTTCTCATGATCGGTGTTGCCTACCTGGCCTACGGTCGCCATGCACGCTACCAGCACCCGGCGGGTTTCACCGGAGGGCAGCTTGAGCAACGCGTAGTCGCCTTCTTTCGCGACCAGCTGTGCCGAAGCGCCTGCGGAGCGCACCATCTGCGCGCCCTTGCCGGGGCGGAGCTCCACGTTGTGCACCGTGGTGCCGGAAGGAATGTTCTTCAACGGCAACGCATTGCCGACAAGAATGTCCGCTTCGGGCCCGCTCATGATCGTCTGCCCAACCTTCAGGCCGACAGGCTGGATGATGTAGCGCTTTTCGCCATCCAGGTAATTCACCAGGGCGATGCGCGAGGAGCGGTTGGGATCGTATTCGATCGAGGCCACTTTGCCGGGCACGCCAAACTTGTCCCGCTTGAAGTCGATCAGGCGCAGCTTCTGCTTATGGCCACCGCCATGGTGACGCATCGTCAGGTCGCCGGAATTGCGGCGGCCTCCCGTGCGCTGCTTCACTGCCAGCAGCGGCTTGTGGGGGCGATTCGTCGTAATGTCGTCGTTTACCAGAGTGGTCTGGAAACGCAGCGTGGGTGTGATCGGTCTGTATGTCTTGATCGGCATCTTTTTAGCTCACTTACAACGCGTTGACGTAGTCGGGCATTTTTTCGCCCGGCTGCAGACGAACGTAGGCTTTCTTCCAATCGGGGCGAAAACCGGAGAACTTACCCCGGCGCCGTTCTTTGCCCAGGAAGTTAGCGGTGCGTACGCTGTGTACCTTCACCTTGAACAGCGTTTCGACGGCTTGCTTAACTTCGGTCTTGGTCGCATCGGGCGCCACGTCGAACACCAGGGTGCTCTCGGTTTCCTTTACGCCCAATCCTTTTTCGGTAATCAGGGGTCGCCGGATCACGTTATAGAGAGTCGGCATCAGGCCACCTCCGCACCGGCATGCTTGCGCCGGGAAACTGTTTTCTTCAACGTCTCCTGCAATTGCTCGATGGCGGCGCGAGAGAAAATCGCGCGCTCGTAGCGCAGCAGATCGTAGGGGTGCACTTCCTTGCTCAGCATCAACTCCACACGGTCGAGGTTGCGCGCACCGAGCAGCAGCTTGCGGCCGGGTTCCTGGCCGCCCTCTACCAGCAAAGTGGTGCGCTTGGCATCGAGCTTGTCGAGCGCCGCGCGATAGGCCTTGGTCTTGGCGTCCGCAAGTTCCAGGCTTTCGACCACGGTCAGCTTTCCATCGGCGAGCTTCGAGGCCAGCGCGGAGCGCAGCGCGCCGAGCAGCTTCTTGCGGGGGAAGGCGTAATCGTAGCTACGGGGCTGAGGTCCGTGAACCGTGCCGCCGTGGCGCCAGATCGGCGAACGCACCGAGCCTACGCGAGCGCGGCCGGTGCCCTTTTGCTTCCACAACTTCTTGCCCGAACCGGAGACCAGCTTCTTGTTCTTGGTGGCGGCAGTGCCTTGCCGCATCGCAGCGCGATAGTGCTTCACTGCTTCCCAGAGCAGGGCTTCGTTGATCTGTTCCGGCGCGAAAATTTCGTCCGCCAGCTCCAGCGAGCCCACTGTTTCTCCACCGAGATTGACTACATCAATGTGTGCCATCTTTTTCCTCTTAGGACTTCGCATCCCGCAGGGGCTAAAGCCCTCAGATACCTTCAGTCCGTATGGGCTAAAGCCCATACCTACCAGTCGTGCCCTGATACAAAACCAGCTACTTCTTCTTGGCGCCTGAGGGCTTGCCACCGGAAGCCTTCTTCGAAGCCTTCAACGGATCGACTGTGCCCCCGCCGCCAAAGCCACGACGCTCACGCGGCGGCGCCTTGGACTTGGAAATCATCACGTATCCTTCGCGAGGGCCTGGGATAGCGCCTTCGACCAATAACAGGTTCTCGTCCAGATCGATACCGCGAATGCGCAGGTTCCGCACGGTGATCTGCTTCGCTCCAAAATGCCCTGGCATACGCTGGCCGGGGAACACGCGGGAGGGAAACGAGGACGCACCGATCGAGCCTTGCACCTGGAACATGTGTCCGTGGGCTTTCGGGCCACCGCCAAAGTGATGGCGGCGCACAACGCCGGCAAATCCGCGGCCTTTGCTGGTGCCGATCACGTCGACGTATTTGGCGTCTTCGAAAATGTCGACCAGGACCTTATCGCCTGCTTTCAGCACGCCATTTTCGCTATCCGCGGGTGCTGCCTCGATAGGCACTTCGCGCATCAGCTTGACCGGCGGTACATTATTCTTGGCGAAGTGGCCGGCCATCGGCTTGTTCACTTTGCCGCCCTTCACGAACTCAATCAGACCGATCTGCGCGGCGCTGTAGCCGTCGCCGGCCAGCGTCTTCAGCTGGGTAACTACACACGGCCCGGCCTGCAGCACGGTGACCGGGTGCACTTCACCCTTGTCATCGAACAACTGCGTCATCCCGATCTTCTTGCCCAGAATCCCTGTCACCGACATGGTGCTCTCCTTACTTCTCGAATGCCTTAATCTCAACATCGACGCCGGCCGGAAGATCCAGCTTCATCAGCGCATCGATGGTCTGCTGCGTCGGCTCGAGAATATCGATCAGCCGCTTATGGGTGCGGATCTCGAAGGCCTCGCGCGACTTCTTGTCGACGTGCGGGGAACGCAGCACGCAGTACTTGTTCTTTACAGTAGGCAGCGGAATGGGACCCGCGACCTGAGCGCCGGTGCGCTTGGCTGTTTCGACGATCTCACCGGTCGAGGTATCAAGTACGCGATAGTCGTAAGCCTTGAGTCGAATGCGAATTCTCTGTCCTACCATCTCAAATCCCTTCGTGCCACGATCCAACATTTACCAGGGTGCCCCAGGTCTCAAAAGCGAGACCTGGGGCACCCATCGGTTTATTACTTGATGATTTCGCTGATGGTGCCGGCGCCTACGGTGCGTCCGCCTTCGCGGATAGCAAAACGCAGGCCCTTTTCCATCGCTACCGGGGTGTGCAGCTCGATTTCCAGCTGTACGTTGTCGCCCGGCATCACCATCTCGGTACCTTCCGGCAGCTTGGCGGTCCCGGTCACGTCCGTCGTTCGGAAGTAAAACTGGGGCCGGTAGCCGTTGAAGAACGGGGTGTGACGGCCGCCTTCTTCCTTGCTCAGAACGTAGATCTCGCCCTTGAACTTGGTGTGCGGCGTAATCGAGCCAGGCTTGGCCAGAACCATGCCGCGCTCCACGTCTTCCTTGGCAATACCGCGCAGCAGCAGACCAGCATTGTCACCGGCAAGTCCTTCATCCAGCTGCTTTTTGAACATTTCGACGCCGGTTACGACGGTCTTGCGGGTCTCGCGGAAACCGACAATCTCCGACTCCTCGCCTACCTTGACCTTGCCCCGCTCGATCCTGCCCGTCACCACCGTGCCACGGCCGGAAATGGAGAAAATGTCTTCAATCGGCATCAGGAACGGCTGGTCAATGGCACGCGCCGGCAGGGGTACGTTCTTGTCCACCGCATCCATCAACTCGTCGATCTTGGCTTCCCACTGCGCTTCGCCGTTCAACCCACCCAGGGCCGAGCCGCGAACCACCGGTACGTCGTCGCCGGGGAAGTTGTACTTCGACAACAGCTCCCGGACTTCCATCTCCACCAGGTCGGTCAGTTCTTCGTCTTCGACCGCATCGCACTTGTTCAGAAACACCACGATGTAAGGCACGCCTACCTGGCGGGCCAGCAGGACGTGCTCCTTGGTTTGCGGCATCGGACCATCGGTCGCCGCCACCACCAGGATCGCTCCATCCATCTGGGCTGCGCCGGTGATCATGTTCTTGATGTAATCGGCGTGACCAGGACAATCCACGTGCGCGTAGTGACGATTGGCCGTCTCGTACTCTACGTGTGCGGTCGCAATCGTAATGCCGCGCTCCCGCTCTTCCGGCGCGTTGTCAATCGAATCAAACGAACGAAACTGGATCTTCGGATTGTGCTTCGACAGTACCTTCGTGATTGCTGCCGTCAGCGTCGTCTTGCCGTGATCGATGTGCCCAATCGTCCCCACGTTCACGTGCGGTTTGGACCGGTCAAACTTTTCCTTCGCCATCTCGTCCCTCTCCTGCTAAATCGAAAAATCTTTAAGTTCCAAGGGCCTGATCCCTCAGGGGCTAAAGCCCTCATCTACATCTGCTTATGTACGGGCTAAAGCCCGTACCTACCAGCCCGTACCCTTCGGAAAAACGTACCTCAGGGGCTAAAGCCCTCATCAGCCCCCGCTTTACGGCCCGGCTAAAGCCGTGCCCTGATACAAAGCCAATCCGTTGCTGTTTAGCACGATTCAAGTCCCTGATACAAAGCCAATCCGTTGCTGTTCAGCGGCTCAAGTCCCTTACTGCAAAGCCAATTCCGTGCCCTTAGTGCTTACTTGCCTTGGTTACGGCCGATGATCTCTTCCGAGACCGACCGCGGCGCTTCTTCATAACGGTTGAAGTGCATCGAGTAGTTGGCCCGGCCCTGGGTCGAAGAGCGCATGTGGGTGGCATAGCCAAACATTTCGCTCAACGGTACATTGGCCTTGATGACCTGCGATCCGGCACGGTGCTCCATGCCCTCGATGCGGCCACGGCGGGAGTTAAGGTCGCCGATGATGGTCCCCATGTACTCCTCCGGAACCACAACTTCGACCGACATCACCGGCTCCAACAACACCGGCGTCGCCTTGCGGGCTGCTTCCTTGAACGCCATCGAACCGGCAATCTTGAATGCCATTTCGTTGGAGTCGACATCGTGATAGCTGCCGTCGTACAGGGTCGCCTTCACATCGACGATCTCGTAGCCGGCCAGGACGCCACCCTGCAACGCTTCCCGAATGCCCTGCTCGGTCGGCTTGATGTATTCCTTCGGCACCACGCCGCCCTTGATGTCGTTAACAAACTCGAAACCCTTGCCGGGCTCATTGGGCTCGACGCGGATTTTCACGTGGCCATAGTTGCCCGAACCACCGGTCTGGCGAATGTACTTGCCTTCCGCCTCAGCCTTCTTGCGAATGGTTTCGCGATAGGCGACCTGGGGTTTGCCCACGTTGGCTTCGACTTTGTACTCGCGCATCATGCGGTCGACGATGATTTCCAGATGGAGCTCGCCCATCCCGCTGATGATGGTCTGCCCTGAGTCCGGATCCGTATGCACCTTGAACGTAGGATCTTCCTGCGCCAGTTTCGCCAGCGCCATACCCATCTTTTCCTGATCGGCCTTGGTCTTCGGTTCCACGGCTACGTGGATCACCGGAGCCGGAAAGTCGATTGATTCCAGGACAATCGGAGACTTATCGGTGCAGATGGTATCGCCGGTCACCAGATTCTTGAGTCCTACACAGGCGCAAATGTCACCGGCATAGATCTCGACAATTTCTTCCCGCTTGTTGGCATGCATCTTGAGCAGGCGGCCAATGCGCTCGCTCTTGCCGGTACGCGGATTGAGCACCGTGTCGCCCGTCTTCAGGTGGCCGGAATAGAGCCGCACAAAGATCAGCTGTCCGACGAACGGGTCGGTCATGATCTTGAAGCCGAGCGCGGTCAAAGGCTCAGTGTCGTCAGCATGGCGGAGGATGACCTCTTCCATGTTGTCGGGATTGTGGCCCTCGATGGGAGGAACATCGAGCGGACTCGGGAGATACTCAACCACCGCATCGAGCAGTGTCTGCACGCCCTTGTTCTTGAAGGCACTGCCGCACAGCACCGGGAAGAGCTTCATCCCGATGGTTGCGCCACGTAGCGCCTTGCGCAGCTCGGCGGCCGTCGGAGTCTCGCCTTCGAGAAACTTGTGCAGCATCTCGTCGTCGTTCTCGGCCACGGATTCGACCAGCTGCATGCGGAAGGCTTCCGCTTTCTTCAGCAGGTTCGCCGGAATCTCTTCGACGTCGTACTTGGCGCCCATGGTTTCGTCGTGCCACAGAATGGCGCGCATCTCGATCAGGTCAATCACGCCCTTGAAGGCGGCTTCCTGGCCGATGGGAATTTGAATGGCTACCGGGCGAGCGTTCAGCCGCTTGCGGATGGTGTCGATGGCATGCTCAAAATCGGCACCCATCTTGTCCATCTTGTTGATGAAGCAAATGCGCGGCACGCCGTACTTGTCTGCCTGCCGCCACACTGTTTCGGACTGGGGCTCGACGCCGTGCACGGCGTCAAAGCAGGCTACGGCGCCGTCGAGCACGCGCAGGCTGCGCTCGACCTCGGCGGTAAAGTCCACGTGGCCGGGGGTGTCGATGATATTGACCCGGATGTCGCGCCAGGTGCAGGTAGTGGCAGCGGAGGTAATGGTGATGCCGCGCTCCTGCTCCTGCTCCATCCAGTCCATCGTCGCGGTGCCTTCATGCACTTCGCCGATGCGATGGGTGATGCCGGTGTAAAACAAAATGCGCTCCGTCGTTGTGGTCTTTCCGGCGTCGATGTGCGCCATGATTCCGATATTCCGGCAACGATCCAGTGGTACTTGACGAGGCACGGTATTCTCTCACTCTCGCGCGAGACGTTAGACTCGCGATTCTTCTTGCTGCTCTGGTTTACGCCCGCTGCCTTGCGGTATTGGGCCCTTCGGTCTTAGTTGCTGCCGCTACCAGCGGTAATGCGCAAACGCCTTGTTCGCCTCAGCCATACGGTGAACGTCTTCCTTCTTCTTCATGGCTGCGCCGCGGCCGTTGGCCGCATCCAGCAGTTCGCTGGTCAACTTATCGATCATGCCTTTTTCGCCCCGGGCCCGGCCGTAGGTGACCAGCCAGCGGATGGCGAGGGAGGTGCGCCGCTCGGGATTGACTTCGATCGGCACCTGGTAGTTCGCGCCGCCCACGCGGCGGGTCTTGACCTCAAGCAGGGGCTTGCAGTTCTCGACTGCCTTCTTGAACAGCTTCAAGGCTTCGTCGCCGCCCTTTTGCTCCAGGTTGGTCATTGCCTGGTAGAAGATGCCCTGGGCCGTCGACTTCTTGCCGTCCCACATCATCGAGTTGACGAACTTCGTCACCAGGGATGAGTTATAAACCGGGTCAGCTGCCACTTCCCGCTTCGCGATATGTCCTTTTCTCGGCATAGTTCCCTTCTACTTTTGCAAGCTGTACTACTTAGCGGTGGTCTTGGGGCGCTTGGCGCCGTACTTGGAGCGGCTCTGCTTGCGGTTGGCCACGCCGACCGAATCCAGTGTGCCGCGCACTACGTGGTAGCGCACTCCGGGCAGATCCTTCACACGGCCGCCGCGGATGAGCACGATGGAGTGCTCCTGCAGGTTGTGGCCGATGCCGGGAATGTAGGTGGTGACTTCCACACCATTGGTCAGGCGAACGCGGGCGACCTTACGCAGCGCCGAGTTCGGCTTCTTGGGGGTTTGCGTGTAGACGCGGGTGCAGACGCCGCGCCGCTGGGGCGAACCCTGCAGGGCAGGCGAAGCCGTCTTGTAGCGCGCCGCAACGCGGCCTTTTCTCACGAGCTGACTGAATGTAGGCAAACCTTGACTCCTTAAAAACTACGCAAAACACGCGTTTGCCGCACATCACCGGACCCGCGCCTGAACCTGGCGCTTACCGGTGCACGAGCCAGCGGCTGCTGCCCCCTGCCTGTTACAAACCTTGACAGAACTTCGACGGTGACCGTGCGTTTCTCTCTGGATTCAGCCGAAGAGGATTGCGCTCACGCGCTACCACCCCTCGTGCCGGATCAGGCACCGGAAAACCGGGCACAAGAAAAGAAGCCAGTTCCGTTTCGAAGTTCCGGCCCGCATAGCCTTCCCAGGTGGAAGGTGTCGCAAAGGCCGATGCGATTGTTCCCCAGCATCACGCGAACGTTTTGAAGGGACCCTGATGAGCGGGCCGCAAGATCTTGCTGCCAGTGTTTAAGAGCGCCTTGCTGCGGAATGCCACAGCAACATCGTTCAAGCACGCACTTTACTGGCTAATGCGGAACCTTTTAAAGATACCAAGCGGGGCGGCTGGCGTCAATGTTGGGTGGTTTTAGGTGGGGTATTCAACGCAAGAACCCTCCGGACGGGGGGTTACTTAGTCTAAGTTGGACCAACGCTCGCT
>Ga0137412_10002898_pt1 | contig 13649 bp, 8 predicted proteins | sample CZODoug2_1_16fun_FD_122160 | JGI IMG/M metagenome (GOLD analysis project Ga0137412, IMG submission 122160) | Vadose zone soil fungal communities from Angelo Coast Range Reserve, California, USA - CZODoug2_1_16fungal (Hybrid Assembly) | ecosystem: Environmental > Terrestrial > Soil > Vadose zone... | reverse complement strand
GCGGGGAAGAACGACCAAACGAACGCAAAGGACGAAGCAGAAGTGCGGGAACCTGACGCACTTCGCTGTGGGGAGGGAAGAACTGGCACAAGAACGTTCGCGCTATGGTTACGATTCTAGCGGCTCCGGTCACATTGAATGATCCAGTCATTTTGAGCGTGCCGCACGGAAATGCAGGGGATCTCTCAGGTTCTGCAATTCCCGGTAATAATAGAGTGGAGTCGGCCGTTTTCCGTTGAACCTCAGCTTCTTTAGAAACTCCATTTCTTCCTTGGTGGCTGTCCCGCTGAGGGAACTATCATTAAGGAATTCTTTGAGCCCCGGCTCATCCTCTGGTTGGTCAGGTTCCCTTTCAACGAACTCAAATTTCTTAGGCCGCCCTGGGGCGAGTCTGCGGTTTAAGACAATTTCCATGCTAAAAGTTGTGAGGTCGATGTCCCAGGATTCAATCAGCGGGTCCAAGAAGGAGACGCAGTTTTCAACCGACACGTTGAAGACATCCGTGTCTAGAAACTCAAGAATGATGACACGCATCTCTTCATAGCTTCGGCCGCTGAGTCGAGCCACCAGGTGAAGCCAGTTTTCACCTTCCAGTTCTTCTTTTGCGACTCTCTTGACGACGTCCGAAAGCTTTTGTGTGACGAGGCGTTCGAGTTCGCCGAAGGGCTGTTTCTCAAAAATCTCGCGTATTTGTTTTTCTTTGTCGGGCGCGCACTTGCGGAGAATCAATTCTCGAACCTCGTGAAACAGGGGCGCGGGTGGGTCCCCCAAGTCTCTCTTCAATTCTTCCATGCGCTGGAGGTCAGCCAGCTTCGAAAGCTTATCGCTCGGAAGCTTCAAAAACTTCGCCATTTTCCCATAAATATCTGTTCGGCCAGGCGCTGGCGGCAATTTCTTCCGAGTCAGCAGCTGGGAAATGTAGGACTCCGTGACTTCGGTGGCAGCGGCTAGGTCCTTCTGCTCAAGCCCCAATTCTTCCAGTCGCTGTCTAATCAGTAGGCAAACATCCACAGGACGCCTCCGCGCTACTTAACTTTATAAATTAACCAAAACAAATAATACAAGATTCTGCTTGACATATCAAGTGAATTCACCTAGTTTGGTTAAGAGACTGAGGGAGTCTTCAGAAAAACTGAACCAATACGGGTTATCTGAACAGACCCCTTGGCCGTGACAACCAAGGAGGTTGACATGATTGCACGCAGAGTTTCCATGCAGCTGAAACCCAATAGCGTTGCAGAATTCACCCAGAGGATAGAAAAGGACATTCTTCCCCTGCTTCGACAACAGACCGGGTTCCGCGACGAAATCACATTCGTCGTCCCAGGCGGAACGGAAGCGTTCGGAATCAGTTTGTGGGATAACAGAGAGAACGCGGAAGCTTACAACCGGGGATCCTATCCCGAGGTGGCGAAGATCCTGGCGAGAGTGGTTGAGGGAACTCCAAAGGTTGAAACCTACGACGTTGCCAACTCTACCTTCCACAAGATCGCCGCTGCCGCAGCAGCCTAAAGCAGGCAAGCCTTTTCGTTCGGGGGGGCGGCCCAGGTCCGCCCCTTCAGGTATCCGGAGAGGGGGGAACTCGTTGGAGAAACGAAGTTACCAATGGTCAGGAAAACCATGCGGTGGATTCCCATTCCGGCGTTGCTCTTGGCGTTGACATGACGCCCCTCCGCGAATTACCAAATACTGCTACATTTTTTGGTTTGTGCGAGCGCGGTCATGGTGGTCCTGGCTTTGTTCTTCATCAAACACGAAATCGAGACTCAGTATGAGGTCAATAACAGATCCAACCCCGCGAGGCGAGTCACAGTAAGGCTGTGAGCGTGGCAGTCGTAAGCGCCATTGAAAATGCAGCGGAGACGCAAATGGCAGACAGAATCAAAACGGGAACCACCCTGATCGAGGAAGGCACCCTTTTGCCGGAATCGTTGCAATGCGAAAGCGAGCCCTGGACCTCTTTCTACACGGCCGGTGGAATCATTCGAGAATTGCGGAAGGCGTCTGGAAAACAAAGCAAGTACGGGGGCTCAAATGGCAGAGACAATCAATAAGGGAACTATCCTTATCAAGGATGGCATATTCTTACCGGACGCGCTGCGATTCGAAAGCGAGCCCTGTGCGACTGGCTGGAGATTGGTCAAGAATCTCGATGGGTACGGATTGGGTCGAAAAATCAGCGAAGCGGGATGGAGCTTCTTCTGGCTGGCTGGTGAAATCGGGGCAACCGTATTCGGTTTTGACGGACAAAAGACGGTACGCAGAGCAGTCAAGCGAATCCTGGGAAACCTGAAGTCTGGGAAATTTAATTCCTTGGAAATCACGCGAGTGGCCTCGAAACGTTTTCTGGGATTACCCTACGCGAGTGTCTCCGCCCATTCACGACATATCCAGGAAAATGAGTTTCTCTTGCGAGCCAAGGACCATCAGGAGTGGGACCGGGCAAAATTGAAAGCCGTCTGAATCAATGCATGTGGCTCGCTAGGGGCAAGGACGTGCGACAGGAAGAAATGATCACCCAGCTATATGCGGCAACGATTTTGAAGGAGTCTGTAATCCTTTGAAGGAGATTTTCAAATGAAAATAATGCGCAGTGTAGTTATTTCTCTCGCGATGATCCTGCTTTCCGCCCCAGTGATTCACGGGCAGGATCTTTCCAAGTACCGGAACTTTTCGTTCGGGGCGACTCTCGCCAGTGTTTCAAAGCAGGTTGACCGACAGCCGATTGAGGCCGAGGTGATCCACCAGCAGCCAGCATTAATTCAAGAGTTGACCTGGTATCCGCCGCAGCCTTATGGCTCCTCACGCCCAGCGGAGCCCGTCGAGAAGATTCTCTTCTCTTTCCACAATGGTGAACTCTACAGGATGCTCGTGACCTACGACAGTTCCGCCATTAAAGGGCTGAACGACGAAGACATGATACGAGTCGTTTCCGCAAAGTACGGGGCCGCAACGAGGCCCGTCGCCGATGTCAATTTCCCCACGAACCCTTCGTATCGGGCGACCGAAAAAGTAATCGCACGGTGGGAAGACTCGCAATATTCGCTTAACCTCTTTCGGTCCTCGAGCTCGCATACCTTCGCGATTGTCATGTTTGATAAGCGATTGGACGCTCAAGCTGGGGTTTCGATTGCCGAATCCGTACAGCTTGACCAGCAAGAGGCTCCGCAGAAGGAAGCCGCACGCGTGAAGAAAGAGACCGTTGACTTGGAAGGGGATCGACAGAAGAATATCAGGACGCTTCGCCCCTAAGATCAGTACGGCGCAACGCCGAGATTGTTTTCGAAGTCTTTAAGGCGATTTCAACGGAGGATCTGAAGATGACAGTTCAAATAGCACCTCTGCACGACCGGGTTCTGGTTAGGCGACTCGAAGAGAAGGAGACCGCGAAAGGCGGCATCATCATTCCCGACACGGCCAAAGAGAAACCTCAGGAAGGTGAAGTGATTGCTGTCGGGGCAGGAAAGATCGAAAAAGGGCAACGCGTTCCGCCCGACGTGAAGGCGGGCGACCGGATCTTATTCGGCAAATACACCGGCAATGACATCACGTTGGATGACCAGGAGTATCTGATCCTCCGCGAGGAAGACATCCTGGCAAAGCTCAGCGGGATCGCGAAGGCAGCATCCGGCAAGAAGTAATTTCTCCCGGCATAACGGCTTCAGAAGGCATCCGAGGCGATTCACCCAGGAGGGTGAAATCCAATGGCAAAACAAATTGTAACTGGTGAGAATTCACGTCAAGCGATCCTGCGCGGTGTCAATATTCTCGCGGACGCTGTAAAAATCACCCTGGGCCCGAAGGGGCGCAATGCAGTGATCGAAAAGAAGTTCGGCGCACCGATTATCACCAAGGACGGCGTGACCGTGGCGAAGGAAATCGAGCTGCAAGATTCGCTCGAAAACATGGGTGCGCAGATGGTGCGCGAAGTCGCGTCCAAGACCTCGGATGTGGCCGGTGACGGCACGACCACCGCAACCGTGCTGGCCCAGGCGATTTTCCGCGAAGGCGTTCGGACGGTTGCGGCCGGTGCAAGCCCCATGTCGCTGAAACGCGGCATTGAGAAAGCCGTAGAAGCTTGCGTTGCAGAGATCAAGAAGCTCTCCCGCGACGTTAAGGGTGACATGATCGCGCAAGTGGGCACGATCAGCGCCAACACCGACAAGCAGGTCGGGAACCTCATCGCCGATGCCATGAAGAAAGTGGGCAAGGACGGCGTCATTACCGTCGAGGAATCGCGGACCATGGAGACCACGCTCGAAATCGTCGAAGGCATGCAGTTTGACCGGGGCTATCTTTCCCCCTACTTCGTTACTGACCCGGAACGAATGGAGTGCGTACTGGAGGACGTGGCGATCCTGATTCACGAGAAGAAAATCAACTCGATGAAGGACCTGCTGCCTTTACTTGAACAGACTGCCAAGATCGGCAAGCCGCTGTTGATCCTCTCCGAGGACGTTGAGGGCGAAGCCCTGGCAACCTTGGTAGTGAACAAGCTGCGAGGCACTCTGAAGTGCGCCGCGGTGAAGGCTCCCGGTTTCGGCGATCGCCGTAAGGCCATGCTCGAAGACATCGCGATCCTGACTGGTGGCAAGGCCATCACTGAGGACCTGGGCATCAAGCTCGAGAACGTGAAAATCGAAGACTTGGGCCACGCAAAAAAGATAGTCATCGACAAGGACAACACCACGATAATCGAAGGCGCGGGGAAAAACAGCGAAATCGAAAGCCGCATCAAGCAACTCCGTGCTCAGATTGAGGAAACTACCTCGGACTACGACGGAGAGAAGCTTCAGGAACGGCTGGCGAAGCTGGTAGGCGGCGTTGCGGTGATTAAGGTAGGCGCGGCTACCGAAACCGAGCTGAAGGAAAAGAAGGCTCGCGTCGAAGACGCCATGCATGCCACGCGCGCCGCAGTTGAGGAAGGCATCGTTCCCGGCGGCGGCGTGGCCCTGCTTCGCTGTATTCCGGCACTTGATAAGTTGAAGCTCCATGATGATGAAGCCACGGGGGTGAACATCGTGAAGCGCGCCCTCGAAGAACCCATACGTCAGATTGCCCTCAACGCTGGCCACGAAGGCGCGGTGATTGTAAGACGCGTGTGTGACTCGAAAGATGACAACTTCGGCTTCAACGCGGAGACCGGCGAATTCGGGGACATGCTCAAGGCTGGAGTGATCGACCCGGCCAAGGTTACCCGCTTGGCGCTGCAGAACGCCGCATCCATCGCCGCATTGATGCTCACCACGGAGGCTTTGATCGCCGATTTCAAGGAGGAGGAAAAGGCGGCTGCGGCAGGCGCGGGCCAAGGCGGGGGCATGGGCGGGATGTACTAGGGCTCTAAAGTGCCTTGGAAAAATCCATGTCGGTTACAACAGCTTTCAGACGCACAGAAGACAAGCCAGGAGACTCATTGGGAAAACTGAAGGCACTGGAATACATGTGCGGACTGGGCGTGATGATTGTCGGACTCGGTCTCTACTCCTACTACGTGCGAGAGCTCCTGGCATCCCTGTTCCTATTTAGTGTGGCTTTTTTCTCGATGAATTTGGTCATCCTGAGTGTGTTTCTTGCGTGGTGTGCGAGCAAGCAAGTAGCACTTTGGAGCCAGCCGGCATCGCGAAACGCGATCGCGTTGGCTTTGGTGGAAGGGCCAGACTTATTCGCCATCGGCGCGAAGGAAAAGACGTAGCAAGACTACAGGTCGAGACTGTTTGAGAAAAGTTCTCCAGGGCGCCTGATTCTCGGCAGAAGGTATGGCCGAAGGCGCCCTGTCAGGGGTTTCGTACAAATCGAAGTTCATCAACTAGCAAGCGGATTGTGGAGGTTCATGATGTTTCGTAAATTGACTCTTGGTGTGTGCATTATGTTTGTTACGAGTTCACTCTTCGCTGCAAACAAGGAACAAGAACGTCTTGAAAATTCCGGGACCGTCCTGCAGGAAGTGATGGGCGTGCCTGACAACATCCCCCAAGAACTCCTGGAAAAAGCCGAGTGCATTATTGTTTTTCCATCCGTTCTGAAGGCTGCATTTGTGGTCGGCGGCAGCTATGGCCGGGGAGCGATGGTTTGCCGGACGGGCGAACATTTTAACGGACCGTGGGGTTCTCCAGCGATGTATGCGCTGGAAGGCGCCAGCGTTGGATTTCAGCTGGGCGGGCAAGCGACGGATCTGGTCCTGCTCGTCATGAATGAGAAGGGGGCATCTTCCATTCTCAATAGCAAGGTGAAACTCGGCGTCGATGCTTCCGCCGCGGCAGGTCCCAAGGGCCGCGACGCCTCAGCAGACACCGATGCCTACATGCGGGCGGAGATCCTGAGCTACTCTCGCTCCCGTGGTCTGTTTGCCGGAATTTCCCTCGAAGGTTCCACGCTTCGGCCAGACGATGACGCAACCGCAGACGTCTATGGCCGCAAGATCACGGCCAAGGAAATAGTGCTGGGCGGGAAAGTCTCTATTCCTGAGACCGGCCGCCATCTCGTCGAAGTCCTGCAAAAGAGTGCGCCACACAACGTATCGAAGGAAATCAGTTCCAAGTAATCACTGTTGTTGAGCTGCGTTTTTCCTTTTTCCTGCCGAACCTGGATCTGGATGTGGAAAAACGTGGCTCAGCAAGTTCTTACACCACTATACCTCTAGCGGCATCTGCTAAACTCATTCAGAGCAGTTCTGTAGTCGGCGGGGTGGTCCTGTATCCTCTTTTTTTTGGAGAAAGGTCAGGGGCTCGCAGACATCTTCCGCCCTACAATCCCTGGTTTCCATAATGAGTACGAATCAAGCTTCGACCATTCTTCTTCCTAATCTGGAGGAGCCGATACGCTCCGAACTGTTCAGTCTGGAACGGCTCGAGCAACACGCCGAGAGCCTTGCGGCAGCACAGGCCATCACGAAAGAAGCGAGCCGGGGCCGCCCGCTTATTCCGCGGGTCGTGGACAACGGCCGAGTGCTGCTGGATTCCTATCGGGCGATCGCCCGCGCGATTCAGGAAGAGCATGAGATTACGCCTGCGGCTGAGTGGTTGGTCGATAACTTCCATATCGTCGATGAGCAACTCCGCGAAATCCAGGACGATTTGCCGGCAGGCTACTACCGTAAGCTGCCCAAGCTTGCCTCGGGACACTTGCAAGGCTATCCGCGCGTGTTCGGGGTGGCGTGGGCATTCGTGGCGCATACGGATAGCCGATTCGACCCAGAAGCGTTACGCCGGTTCGTAGCGGCGTATCAGCGGGTGCAACCGCTTACGATTGGCGAGCTCTGGGCAGTGGCCATCACGCTGCGCGTGGTGCTGGTGGAAAATTTGCGCAGGATAGCGGAGCGGATTGTTCGCAGCAGGGCGGCCCGCCGCGAAGCCGACACGTTGGCCGATAGCTTGCTCGGTCCAGGGGGCCAATCTGCGATCTTTCCGGCCCTTCAACAACTTGAGAAAGCCCCTTTGGAAACGGCATTCGCCGTGCAGCTTGTCCAGCGCTTGCGGGATCTGGACCCAAAGGTCGGCCCCGTTCTGCTTTGGCTCGATCAGCGCTTGGCCATTGCGGAAACGAGCGCCGATGAAATCGTCCGCGCGGAACACCAGGAACAAGGGGCCATGAGCGTGTCGGTGCGCAACATCATTACCAGCATGCGCTTGATTTCTGCATTTAACTGGCAGGAATTTTTTGAGAGCGTCAGCCTGGTAGACGAAGTTCTCCGCAATGACACCCATTTTGCCGACATGGATTTTTCTACGCGAGATGACTACCGTCACGCTATCGAAAATCTTTCGCGTGGATCGAGCCACTCGGAAATTGAAGTTGCAAAACGAGTCGTGCGCCGGGTCAAACAGGCGGTCTATGATCCGAGCGAAGATTCGGACAATGCCGACAAGCTGAGCGAGAAGCGTCAAACGGAGCCCGGCTATCATCTCATCTCGCGAGGGCGCCCGGCCTTTGAGCGAGAGCTTGGCTTTCACGTTACCTGGAAACGTTGGCTGCTCCGGTTATATGTCCGAACGGCGGTACCAGGATATCTGGCCACCATTGCTGTTGTGACCGCAGCGATCCTGGCGCTACCGCTGCTGCGCATCCGCGAAGGGGGCATGACCGCAGGGGGCCTTTTCCTCCTCGGCTTGCTCGCCGCAGTGCCTGCCTCGGACCTAGCCATCGCACTGATCAACCGCGCGGTCATGGGTTTGCTAGGGCCGCGAAGGCTGCCGCGAATGGAACTGCGCCACGGCATCCCCGAGGACTTGCGAACGATTGTCGTCATGCCCACCCTGCTCACCACCCCGGAGGAAGTTGCAGGGCATGTCGAGCGGCTGGAAGTGCACTATCTGGCAAATCCAGATGGAGACCTGCGCTTCGCGCTGCTCTCGGATTGGTTGGACGCGCCGCGTGAGACCCTGCCGGGTGACGACGACTTGCTGGCCGTTGCAATTGACGGGATCGCTCGGCTGAACAAACAATATGGTCCGACCCCCGGCGGCGGCGAACGCTTTTTTCTCTTCCATCGTAAGCGTGTATGGAACGAGTGTGACGGCAAATGGATGGGCTGGGAGCGCAAGCGAGGAAAGCTGCACGAACTGAACCAGCTATTGCGCGGTTCGACGAGCACTACATTTTTGCCTACCGGTGTGTGTCCCTCGGTAAACTTTGCGAACGTTCGCTACGTGATCACGCTCGACGCAGACACGCGCCTCCCGAGGGGCGCTGCCGTTCGTTTGGTTGGCACGATGGCGCATCCTCTCAATCGGCCAAGTTTCAGCGATCGCGAAGGGCGCGTTGTGGAAGGCTACGCCATCGTCCAACCGCGCATTACGCCTTCGCTTCCTATTAACCATCCGAGTTCACTCTCCCAAAGAGTTTTTTCCGGACCAGGCGGCATCGATCCATATTCATCGGCCGTTTCTGATGTTTACCAGGACTTATTCCAAGAAGGCTCCTACACGGGCAAAGGTATTTACGATATTGATGCTTTTGAAGCGGCTCTAGCGGGCAAGGTACCGGCGAATGCGCTATTGAGCCATGACCTCTTTGAAGGCATTTTCGCACGAGTCGCCCTGGCCACAGATATTGAGCTGTTTGAAGAATTTCCCTCGCGTTATGAGGCCGTTGCGGCACGCCAACATCGTTGGGCCCGCGGAGACTGGCAACTGTTGCCCTGGCTTTTCGGGCGCGGCCACTCGGGGCCGGAGAAACGGAATCCCGTCAGGATTCCAATAATCGGTCGCTGGAAGATTCTCGACAATCTGCGCCGCACGCTGTCGGCACCCGCCGCATTTCTTACATTAGTTGTGGGTTGGCTTCTGCCCACTGCTTCTCCCTGGGTATGGACGCTATTTATTCTCGCGACCGCTGCGATTCCTACACTCCTACCATTTTTCATCGGGCTCAGCCCGCGTCGAAGAGGTATTTCCTTGCGGAGCCATTTTCTCGGCGTGCTCAGCGACCTAGGACTCGGCGCATCCCAGATCGGCTTGTCTTTTACATTTTTGACATACCAGACGTGGCTGATGACTGGCGCGATTCTGCGGACCCTCGGCCGCCTGTTTATCACGCATAGGAATTTGCTTGAATGGGTGACGGCAGCACAATCCAAGTTTTCGACGGAATCCAAGCTGCCCGCGATCTATAAGCGCATGGCTGGTGGTGTTGTCTTGGCCGTTGTGTCGATTGTGGCTCTGGTCTCTGGACCCCACCACGCTTGGGCTGCAGCGGCTCCATTTCTCCTTCTCTGGGCTGCGGCTCCGGCCGTAGCGCTTTATATTAGCCGTCTGCCGAAGGCTCCCGGGACAAGTCCATTGCCCTTGGCCGACGCACAGGCTCTCCGCTTGATTTCTCGCCGGACTTGGCGCTTCTTCGAGGTTTTTGTTTCACAGGAGGACCACGCGCTCCCCCCAGACAATTTTCAGGAAACGCCCAAACCCGTCGTCGCTCACCGAACGTCGCCTACAAATATCGGGCTCTACCTTCTTTCCACGGTTTGCGCACGGGACTTCGGCTGGCTAGGCACATTGGAAACCGTCGAGCGCCTCGAAGCTACGTTGGCGACGTTGAGCCAGATGGAATTGTTCCGCGGACACTTCTACAACTGGTATGACACGACTGATCTTCACCCGCTCGAACCCAAGTACGTTTCCTCTGTAGACAGCGGGAATCTCGCCGGACATTTGCTGGCCCTCGGAAATAGTTGCCGGGAGCTAATGGAGAAATCATCCGTCGGACCCCACCTTCTCGCCGGATTGCAGGATACGGGCCAGCTGCTGCGCGAGACGCTTGTCAAAATCGCTGACACGCAACGAACACATATCGTCACGCGGAAGCAACTTAGCAATGCTGTCGACGCGATGATGGCCTCGGTTGATTCGTTGCCTGTGGATTCCGTGGATTGTGCGAAGCGTTTCGAGGAGTGGAGGGCTCACGCCCAGACCGTGGCCGACATCGCACAAGCTTTGGAGCAGGAACATGGAGACAATCCCGAATCCGAATTGCGTGACTGGGCCGAGGCATTCAGGGCTTGCGTCGAGAGCCACATTCGTGATGTGGAAATCCTGATTCCGTGGGCGCGTTTGGACTCGAAAGACATTCTAGGATTGGCCAAAGACCTTCGAGACCAAGCGCCCGAGTGGACGGCCATCGAACAGTCCCTTCGTTTCATCCCCAGGCTGGCGGATGCACCTGACGCGTTCGACTTTGCTCTCACTGAGTTGTCTGTGTTGCGCGATCGCCTGGTGGACAATCTTCCAGCAGAACGGAACACGATCCCGCGAATCGATGCGTTGGCCGAGGCATTGAGGCGCTCGACTGCGGAGGCTGCTGCACTCATTCGCCGTCTTTCAGTCATTGCTCAGACGGTAGAGCGAATGGTCCACGAGATGGAGTTCGGGTTTCTGTTTGACGATACGCGCAAGCTTTTCTCGATCGGTTATCGTGTAGCGGACGGAAGCTTGGATCCTAACTGCTATGACTTACTTGCCTCAGAAGCGCGCCTGGCAAGTTTTGTTGCCATTGCGAAAGGCGAAGCCCCGCCGGCGCACTGGTTTCACCTGGGCCGGGCGCTCACACCCGTGGATCGCGGATCTGCGCTTATTTCCTGGTCGGGTTCAATGTTTGAATACCTTATGCCCGCGCTCGTGATGCGTTCCCCAGAAGGAAGCCTGCTGAGCCAGACGTACGAATTGATTGTGCGGCGTCAAATCGAATACGGCGCAGAGCGAGGTATACCCTGGGGGGTGTCGGAGTCCGCATACAATGCGCGCGACCTCAACCTCAACTATCAATACTCCAGCTTTGGCGTACCTGGACTAGGTCTCAAGCGGGGTCTTAGCGAGGATGTGGTCATTGCACCCTACGCCACCGCTCTCGCGGCCATGATTGATCCAGCCTCCGCCTTGCAAAACTTTCGCCGACTCGAAGAAACAGGCGGAAGCGGCGCATACGGATTTTATGAAGCGCTCGATTACACAAGCACGCGCCTGCCCGAAGGGGAAACGGTCGCCGTTGTACGGACGTTCTTGGCACATCATCAAGGAATGTCATTGGTTGCCATCGCAAACCTGTTGAACGATGGCGCGATGCGCAGTCGTTTTCATGCCGAGCCCATGGTGCAGGCCACCGAACTGCTCTTACAGGAGCGCACCCCGCGCGACGTGCTCGTTGCCCGGCCTCGCGCGGAGGAAGTGTCTGTCACGGCACGAGTTCGTGAACTGACCCCGCCGTCGATGCGGCGGTTTACCTCCCCGCATAGTTCAATCCCGCGGACTCATCTGCTTTCCAATGGGAGATACACTGTGATGCTGACCGCAGCGGGCTCGGGCTATAGCCGTTGGCGCGATATTGCCGTCACAAGATGGCGCGAGGATGCCACGCGTGACTGCTGGGGCAGCTATATCTTTCTACGCGACGCGCAGACAGGCGAAGTCTGGTCTGCGGGCTATCAACCGAGCGGAGTCGAACCCGACACTTATGAGGTTTCGTTTCATGAAGACCGCGCCGAATTCATAAGGCGCGACCGCTCGTTGACCACGACGCTTGACGTCGTTGTATCTCCTGAGGACGACGCAGAAGTCCGGCGGGTCTCCATCACGAACTTGGGCGCGCGCGCGCGCGAAATTCAGGTCACTTCCTACGCCGAGCTTTGCCTGGCATCACAGGCCGCCGATGTAGCTCATCCGGCGTTTTCCAACTTATTCGTCCAGACCGATTTTCTCCCTGATGTCGGAGCGCTGCTTGCAACGCGCCGCAGGCAATCCGACAAAGAGACCGCCGTTTGGGCCGCACATGTCGTCGCGGTTGATGGTGAAACCGTCGGTGACCTGCAATACGAAACAGACCGCTGGCGGTTTATCGGGCGCGGGCACAATGTGCGCAACCCCGTATCCATCATCGATGGACGGCCCCTTTCCAATACTGTCGGCTCCGTACTCGACCCGGTGATCAGCCTAAGGCATACGGTCCGCATTCCGCCCGGGACCACGGCACGCATTGTTTTTTCCACCATAGTCGCCGCGACTCGTGAGCAAGTAATTCAACTTGCAGATAAATATCGCGGACCCACAACCGTTGATCGCACACTGGCGTTAGCTTGGACACAGGCTCAAGTACAACTCCATCATTTGGGTATCGATCTCGACGAAGCCCATTTATTCCAGAGGCTCGCAAACTCTGTGCTGTATTCCGACCCTTCGCTACGACCGTCTTCCGATGTACTCAACCGCAGCACACTGGAGCGTTCCGCGCTCTGGGCCCACGGAATCTCCGGCGATTTGCCCATCGTTGTAGTGCGCATCGATGAAGCAGAAGATCTCGAAATCGTCCGCCAATTGTTGCGTGCGCATGAATACTGGCGTATGAAACAATTATCCGCCGATCTAGTCGTCATTAATGAAAGATCCGCGTCGTACGCCCAGGAATTGCAAACCTCTTTGGATGGACTGGTGCGGGGCAGCCGATTGCGCCTCTCTCCGGACTCGAGCAACGTGCGCGGCAGCATTTTCCTCCTACGGGCGGATCTGATCTCTCCGCAGGAGCGCGCGCTGTTTCAAACAGTCGCGCGATCGGTATTGCTCAGCCGGCGAGGTACGTTGTCTGAGCAAATCACTCGATCTCAGAGGGCAGAAGCTGAGGCAACCGTCATCCCACGGCCAACGCGTCAGGCCAAACGCGTGGACGTGCCGCTTCCCCAGCCCGCTCTCGATTTTTTCAATGGCCTGGGTGGGTTTGCTGATATGGGCCGCGAGTATGTGACCGTCCTGGGGGAAAGTTTGCGGACTCCCGCGCCGTGGATCAATGTGATTGCAAATCCTTCGTTTGGATTCCTCGTTTCCGAATCGGGCTCGGGCCACACCTGGTCGCTCAACAGTCATGAGAATCAGCTCACGCCGTGGTCCAACGATCCCGTTACTGACCCTCCTGGAGAAGTCATCTATCTCCGTGACGAAAGCACGGGTGAGGTGTGGACCCCCACGGCCCTGCCAATCCGCAATGAAACCGCTCCCTACGTTGCTCGCCACGGCCACGGCTATAGTCGATTCCATCATGGGTCTCACGGAATCCTGGTTGAGTTGCTGCAATTCGTACCTTCCAAGGACCCTATCAAGATCTCCCGGCTCACTTTAAAGAATGATTCCGGCCGCGTGCGGCGCCTTTCTGTGACTGCCTATGCCGAATGGGTG
>Ga0137412_10002897_pt1 | contig 13654 bp, 8 predicted proteins | sample CZODoug2_1_16fun_FD_122160 | JGI IMG/M metagenome (GOLD analysis project Ga0137412, IMG submission 122160) | Vadose zone soil fungal communities from Angelo Coast Range Reserve, California, USA - CZODoug2_1_16fungal (Hybrid Assembly) | ecosystem: Environmental > Terrestrial > Soil > Vadose zone... | reverse complement strand
TCATCGTCGGCATTCCTGTGGGCTTTGTGGGTGCGGCCGAATCAAAGCAAGCCCTTGCAGAGAATCGGCTTGAACTTCCGTACATAACGGTTCAGGGACGTCGCGGTGGAAGCGCCGTCGCGGCAGCTGCCGTAAATGCGCTCGCAAGCGAGAATGAATGAGCGAAGACGAAAAAAAAGGACGTCTGTATGGAGTAGGGCTCGGTCCTGGCGATCCCGAGTTGCTGACGCTCAAAGCCTTGCGCGTGCTCCGGCAGGCCCACGTGGTAGCGTACCCAATCACTAAGCACGGCCTTAGCAATGCACGTTCGATCGTTTGCTCTGAGCTGGTTCATGATCAGATCGAGCTTCCCATGGTGTACCCGGTGACCACAGAGCAAACCGACCATCCCGGAGGGTACGAGGCTGCGCTCTCGCAGTTCTATGATGAGATGGCCGATCAGATCGCTATCCATCTCGATAACAGTCGCGACGTCGCTATCCTTTGCGAAGGCGACCCCTTCTTCTACGGCTCGTATATGTATCTGCACGACAGACTTGCGCACCGCTACCCAACCCAGGTTATCCCAGGCATTCCGTCTATCATGGGTGCGGCGGCACAGCTAGGAGCGCCGCTCGTCCGGCGAGACTCAGAGCTGACCGTGCTACCCGGAACGCTCTCCGAAGAGACACTGACGGCGAGACTCAGCTCTGCAGGAGTCTTCGCCATCATCAAGCTCGGACGCAACTTTGCAAAGGTGAGGAGCGCATTGCAGCGGGCTGGCGTCGCCGACAAAGCTCTCTATATCGAACGCGCCACTATGGCCGCTGAACGCATCGTTCCACTTGCAGAGGTCGACCCGCTCAGCGTGCCATACTTCTCGCTGATCCTGGTTCCCGATAAAAGCCAAGGCCAGCGCGACGAGACGGCGAGCAGAACCGGCTGGATCTCCGTGGTCGGACTCGGACCCGGTGCTCAGGATTGGATCACGCCAGAGGCTCAGCAGGCGCTGGTGGAGGCTTCGGATCTGATTGGCTACCACACCTATCTCAATCGCGTTCCGATACGATCCGGCCAGCGCCGCTTCGGTTCGGACAACAAGGTCGAGGCGGACCGTGCCCGGTTTAGGTGCCCACACCGCGAATTCATGCATTGTTGCGCTCCAGGAGGGCGACCGGTAGCTCGGCGAACAGGTCAGCGGCCGGCACTGATCCCGACAACACTCTGCCGGTTAACGCATCGGTCCACGAACCCGCTGGCACCGCGACAACGGTGTCGCCCCAACCGGTCTCAGCGAGTCGCACCGTCCAACGCGTCGCCGCAACCAGTACATCATCACCGCGACGGAACGCCACCACATGATCTGCCGCGACTCCGGCGGCGAGCACCGGGTGGTGACTGCCCGCCAAGAAGGTTTCCGGCCGGGCGCGCCGCATCTGCAGGGCTGCTGTGACGATGCGGATTTTTTTGTGCTGCAAAGACTTCAACGCCGCCCGTCGGGTGGCGTAGTCCACGGCACGACGATTATCGGGGTCAACGAGACTGTCGTCCCACAGCTCGGTGCCCTGGTAAACGTCGGGGACACCGGGCGCCGTCAGCGCCAGCAGCTTCTGACCCAGCGCGTCGCTCTCGGCGTGGGTGTTGAGCTGGTTGACGAGTTCGGTGAGCTGTGCGGCAACCGATCCGTCGAGGACGGAGTCCACCCAACCGTGCACGCCGTCTTCGAAGTCATTGTCGGGATCGTTCCAGGTGGTGTGCAATGCCGCTTCCCGGATCGACTTCTCGGCATAGCCGTGCAGCCGATCCCGTAGTTCGTCGGTGACCTCGCCGCTCGCCGGCCAGACCCCGAAGATGTTCTGCCAGAGAAACAATCCGGTGGCCCGGTCGGGGGAGGGGACGATCGTCTCCCAGCGGGCGACGAACTCGGCCCACAACGACGGCACCTGCGACAGCACCCCGATGCGAGCCCGGACGTCCTCACCGCGCTTGGTGTCGTGGGTCGTCAACGTCGTCATCGCGTGTGGCCATAACCGCGCCCGGGTCGCGGCACTGGCGTGGAATTCCGCCGCGCCGACCCCAAACCGGGCCGGCTCGCCGCCGACTTCGTTTAGCGAGACCAGGCGAGCGTCGCGATAGAACAGGCAATCCTCGACCGACTTCGCGGTGACCGCGCCGCACAACTGCTGCAGTCGGGCATCGGGTTCTCCTCCGCGTGCGTAGGCCGTAGCCAGGATCTGTAGCGGTTGCTGCAATTGTGGTGCGACAGCCTCGGTCTCGGCCAGCGCGGTCGACAGTGTGGCGGCCAGGCCTTGGTAGTCGAAGCGGTAGACGTCGATGTGACCGAGGAGTGCGGCCACGGCGTCAGGGAGCTGCGGATGGTCGGCGCCGGCGGCGGTCGCGATGGCGCGGCACAGCCGGGCCAGCTCGCTGCCGAGCGCGTCGGTGGCCACGGCTGCTTTGAGGTCGCGCAGCAGCGCGGGCATCGCGGAATAGTCGATGCCGGTCGACTCGTACAGGGCTGTCAGTGCTTCGGCGCCGGTTGGGTCGACGAACAATCCACCCACCTCACGCAGCGAGTCGTAGCCGGTGGTGCCAGCGACCGGCAGGGTCGGCTCCAGCGCCTCGTCGACGGCAAGGATCTTCTCGATCACGATCCACGCCTCAAGCCCGACCAGTTCCCGCAGCCAGGTCAAATATCCAGCCGGGTCGAACAATCCGTCCGGATGATCGATGCGCACACCGTCGACCAGTCCTTCGGCGAACCACCGGCCCACTTCGACGTGGCTGGCGTCGAACACCGCGTTGTCCTCTTGCCGCAGCCCGGCGAGCGAGGTGATGGAGAAGAACCGCCGGTATCCGACCACGCCGCGTCGCCATCCGACCAGTTGGTAATGCTGGCGGTCGTGCACCTGCGGGCCGGTCCCGTTATCGGTGCCTGGTGCGATGGGAAACGCCAGATCGCCGAGGCGCAGCACGTCGCCGTCGACAGTCAAGTCAGCAACGTCGTCGTCAGAACCCAACACCGGCAGCACAACCCGGCCATCGCCGAGCTCCCAGTCGATATCGAAGAACGATGCGTATGCCGATGATCGGCCGTGCCGGAGCACATCCCACCACCACGGGTTCTGCTCCGGGTTGTCCACCCCGACATGGTTGGGCACGATGTCGACGATCAAGCCCAGCCCGCGAGCCCGCGCCGCCGCCGACAGCCGCGCCAGACCCTCGGCGCCGCCGAGTTCGGCCGACACCGTCGTCGGATCGGTCACGTCGTAGCCATGCCCGGACGCGTTGACCGGGGTCAGAATCGGCGACAGATACAGATGCGACACCCCGAGATCGTCGAGATAGTCGAGCAAATTCTCAGCGTCGGCGAAAGTGAAACCGAAGCCGCTCGCGGCACCACGAAGCTGCAACCGGTAGGTGGACAGTACCGGAAAAACCATGCGTCACTTAGTCTTACGGAATACGAGCAGTGCCCGGCCGGGCAGCGAAACCTCGTCACCGTCGTGCACGACCAGCTGTATCGAACCGGTGGCGTCGGTGGTGTCCAGGACAGCGGTCCACTCGGTGGCGTAGTCGTCGGGCGGAATGATGAAGTCGACCTCGTGGCTGTGGGCGTTGAAGCACATCAGGAACGAGTCGTCGACGACCCGCTCGCCGCGGGCGTTGGGTTCAGGTATCGCCTCGCCGTTGAGGAACACCGCGATGCTTTTGCCGAATTCGCCGCCCCAGTCCTGCGGTTGCATCTCCTTGCCCGCCGGTGTCAGCCACGCGATGTCGCGCACCTCGTCGCCGGTGCGGATCGGCTCGCCGTCGAAGAACCGTCGGCGGCGAAACACCGGGTGGGCCTTACGCAATGCGGTGACCTTGCGGGTGAACTCCAGCAGCTCGCTGTTCTTGTCGACCAGAGACCAGTCCATCCAAGACAACTCGGAGTCCTGGCAGTAGACGTTGTTGTTGCCGTTCTGGCTGCGTCCGATCTCGTCGCCGTGCGTGATCATCGGCGTGCCCTGGCTCACCATCAAGGTGGCCATGATGTTGCGCATCTGCCGACAGCGCAGCTCCAGGATTTCCGGATCATCGGTCGGGCCCTCGACGCCGCAATTCCAGGACCGGTTGTGGCTCTCGCCATCGCGGTTCTCTTCGCCGTTGGCCTCGTTGTGTTTCTCGTTGTACGAGACGAGATCGTTGAGCGTGAATCCGTCGTGTGCGGTGACGAAGTTGATGCTGGCGCCGGGGCGGCGACTGGTTGCCTCATAGAGGTCGGACGACCCGGTCAGCCTGGACGCGAACTCACCCAGTGTCGCGGGCTCGCCCCGCCAGTAGTCACGCACAGTGTCGCGGTATTTCCCGTTCCATTCGGTCCACAAACCCGGGAAGTTGCCGACCTGGTAGCCGCCCTCGCCGATGTCCCACGGTTCGGCGATCAGCTTGACCTGGCTGACGATTGGATCCTGTTGCACCAGATCGAAAAACGCGCTCAGTCGGTCGACGTCGTAGAACTCGCGGGCCAGCGTTGAGGCCAGGTCGAACCGGAAGCCGTCGACGTGCATCTCGGTCACCCAATAGCGCAGCGAGTCCATGATCAGCTGCAGCGTGTGCGGATTGCGGGCGTTGAGGCTGTTACCGGTGCCGGTGAAATCCTTGTAGAACCGCAGATCGTCGTCGACCAGCCGGTAGTAGGCGGCGTTGTCGATGCCGCGGAAGTTGATCGTGGGGCCGAGGTGGTTGCCTTCGGCGGTGTGGTTGTAGACCACGTCGAGGATGACCTCGATGCCCTGCTCGTGAAATGCCCGGACCATCGACTTGAATTCGGTTACCGCGCCCCGGGCGCGTCTGTTGGCGGCGTATTGGTTGTGCGGGGCAAAGAACCCGAACGTGTTGTAGCCCCAGTAGTTTCGCAGGCCCAGGTCCAGCAGACGGTGGTCGTGCATGAACTGATGCACCGGCATCAGTTCGATCGCGGTGACATTCAACGATTTGAGGTGATCGATGATCGCCGGGTGGCCGAGGCCGGCATAGGTGCCGCGCAACGGTTCGGGGATAGCGGGATGACTCTCCGTCATCCCTTTGACGTGTGCCTCGTAGATCACCGTCTCGTGATACGGCGTGCGCGGCGCGCGATCATTGGCCCAGTCGAAGTATGGATTGATGACCACGCTGGTCATGGTGTTCCCAAGCGAGTCGACCTGGGGCGGCGTGCCAGTCTCGGCGGGGTCCTCGGCGGCGACGGCCAGATCGTAGGAGAACAGTGCCTGGTCGAATTTGAACTCTCCGTCAAAGCATTTGCCGTACGGGTCGAGCAGCAGCTTGCTGGGGTCGCAGCGGTGGCCCGCCGCGGGGTCGAACGGGCCGTGCACCCGAAAGCCGTAGCGCTGTCCGGGGGTGACGTCCGGCAGGTACGCGTGCCACACGTAGCCGTCGACCTCGTCGAGGTTGAACCGAGATTCCTGACCGTCGTCACCGATCAGGCACAGTTCGACTTTCTCGGCGATCTCGGAGAACAGTGCGAAGTTGGTGCCGCTGCCGTCGTAATTGGCGCCCAATGGGTAGCTGCTTCCAGGCCAGACAGTGGCCAGCGCGGGTGGAGTCGCAGCGGCGCCATTGGTCGGGTCTGACGGAGGCATCTCACGACCTTAACGGCGGTCGGATCCGCCCGCTCTGCTGGCTCTCGCCGCCCCGGGCGGTACCTAATTGCCCGGCTCCTCCTCGGGCCAATGCGCGGCCCGCATCGTCGCCGGGCCGTCACCACCAGCCGGTGGCCGGGCCGACCTGCCGCCCCAGCTCGTTGGTCATGGTGCGCATGTAGGTAGCCGACACGTGGTGAGCGTCGTGGTATACCAACACGTTTCCCTCGACCGCGGGACAGATGTCGGCGCGGCACACCGCGTCGCTCATGTCCAGTGGCTTGAGCATCGGGAACTGTTCGACCCAGTCGAGGGTGGGGTTGCGGTCAGCGAGCACGTCGGAGCGCTTGATGCCACACGACACCGCGTCGCCACCTTTGGCCAGGCAGTCCGACGGGTTGAACGGCTGACCGTCTTTGACCAACCACGGGGTGTCTCGCATGGCCAAGATCGGAATGTTGTTGTCGGAGAACGTCTGCCAGATGCCGACGTAGGTCCCGGGCATCACGTCGCCGGGTTTGATGTTCCACGGCCGCGTCGAGGTGGTGAACACGAAGTCGGGATGGTCGGCCACCACCTGGTCCATCGCCTTGGACACCCAGTCGCGGCACTCCGGGTAGGGGTCATTGTTGCCCATCACCAACGGCATCTTCTCGGTGGACAGCGGGCACCCCATCTTGAGGTAGGTGGTGACCTTGAAGTGGTGTCTGCGTCCGAGCAGGTCCAGCGCCGTCAGCCAGTGCTCGGCGTGCGAGCCGCCGGCGAGTGCGATGGTCCGGGTGGCGTTCTTGTCGCCGTAGCTGCACTTGATCACGTCGGTGTTTTTGAAATCACCGATACAGCCGTCGCGGGTGGACGGCGGGTAGTCGGTCTGGGCTTCCAGCACCGTGGGCCGCATGCGCAGGCGGGGCACCCGCACGTGTTTGACCAGGGCTCGTGCGCCCGGGTAGTCGCTGGAGCTCAGACCGCTGAGCTCCTTGCCGCTGGCCCGCTCGACGTTGACGTGCTCGCGCCAGGTGAACGCAGTCGCGGTGAGCGTCACGCCGAGCAGCCCGACGACCGAGCCCAGCACGATCGTGGGGCGACGCAGCCGGGTCCGCCAGGGCACCACCCGCGTAGCCGGTGCCGCGGCGTTGGCAGCTCTGCGCTGACGTAGCGGATCTTCGATGTACCGGTTCGTCCAATAGGCCAGCACGCCGGAGATCAGTAGTACGGCGGTGCCCTCGACAAAGTTGGCATGCGCGTGACCGGTGTAGGCGAGCCAGAAGATCAGCATCGGCCAGTGCCACAGATACAGCGAGTAGGCCATCGCGCCGAGCCGCACCAGCGGCGCCGTCGCCATCAGCCGGTTGGGCAGCGGCAGGTTGTCACGAGTCGTCGGGTCGGCCTGCCGGTTGGCGCCGGCCAGGATGAACAGCAGGGCAGCCCCGACGGGGACCAGCGCCCACGGCCCGGGGAATTGCTTGACGCCGTCGATGAGTGCGCCGCAGGACAGCACCGCGGCCAGCGCGATGGTGGCGGCCGTCGTGCGCAGCCACATCGGCCACCGGACGTAGGGGACCAGCGCACCTACGAGCGCCCCCAGCAGTAGCTCCCACGCCCGCGCGAAGCTGTTGTAGTACGCCGTTGCCTGGTTGGCCTGGTGCGCAAAAATCGCATAGCCGAACGACGCGACGGTCAGTGCGGTGAGCAGCACTACGAATGCCGTCCGTAGTCGATCGCCGAGCCGGCGTCGGAGCAGGAACGCGAAACCGAAGACCAGCGCCAAGAATGAGATATAGAACTGGCCCTGCACTGACATCGACCAGATGTGCTGCAGCGGGCTGACCGATTCGCCGGCCCGCAGGTAGTCGGCGACCGTGCTGGCCAGCTCCCAGTTCTGGTAGTAGCCGAGGCTCGCCAGACTCTGGTCGGCGAAGGTCTCCCACCGCGTCTCCGGCTGAATCAGGATGGTCAGCACCGCGCATCCGGCCAGCACCACCACCAGAGCCGGCAGCAATCGGCGGACCAACCGGACCACCTCAGGTAACGGCGACAGCGACGCCGCCGGATTGAGCGCTGCGCGAAGCAACTTTCCGCCGAAGAAGAAACCGGAAAGTGCCAGAAAGACGTCCACGCCACCGGAGACCCGACCGAACCAGACGTGGAACATCGCCACCAAGGCGATGGCGATGCCACGTAGCCCGTCGAGATCGTGGCGGTAGAACCGCGCGGCCCGTTTGTCCGTCGCGGGCTGCGCGGGATCCGCAACGCCTGCGTCGGCCGGGCGGGTCAGGGAGACAGTCATGACTGACAGACAATCTACCTAACCCGCCGGCCGACCCGCGTGCTCGAAAACCGGCGGTCGGTTCCCGGTCAGGACTCCAGGATGCGAGTCAGATACGGCATCATGCCGTTGGTGCGGGCCGGGGAGACTGTGACGGCAGGCTCGGTGGCCTCGATCATCTGGCCATTGCCGAGATACATCGACACGCTCTGCGTGCCGCCGGGGCCGTAGCACATCAGGTCGCCTGGGCGCGCCTGCGCGGGCGCGACTTTGCGGCCGACGTTGCACTGTTCGGCTGAGGTGCGCGGCATCTTGACGCCGGCGCCGGCATAGGCGTACTGGATCAGGCCGGAGGCGTCGAAGCCGACGATGTTGGCTTTCAGGCCGGTGCCGCGGGTGGGGCCCGCTGCGTTGCCGCCGCCGTAGAGGAACGGCACATTGCGTTGAGAAAGCGCGCGCTGGATTACGTAGTTGGTTGTCTGCTGGTAGCCCACAAGAGTCGGGCCACCCGGGTCAGCGCTTGCGATGTGGGGGTTGACCATCGGCAGCGTCAATAACAGCGCCAGGCTGGACGGGACGGCGAAGCTGCGTCTCATGTTGATCACCTCTCTGTGGCTTCGGCGCGGTGACTTCACGCCTCTGCCGCCATTCCCGATTCACCCAGAGACCCATACGCTGGCCCGCCCCGTTGGGGGCCGCACGCCGCCACCGAAACCGGCGCGGTGTGGACCCGTCGGTGAACCGCTGAATTCACAACAGTCACTACGGACACTGTGGCAACAAAAGCCCGTGGAAGCCACTGCGCAGGCCCCCTGAGCGGGATTATTTGTCGTAACGTGACCGAACGGTGATCGCTGGCGGGCCGAAGCCTCAAACCCTTGCGGGCCGTTGTGATTTCGCTCTCACCCGCCGACGTCGACGGCGTCGGGGTCGCTGTGCCAGTAGGTGCTGCTGAAATCGGTCAGCGCTGAGCCGGCCACGGAGGCGAGCAGCACGAGGGCAATCGCCAAAGGTGGCCAGAAGGACAGATACCAACCCTTCAACAGCGACACCAGCGGCCCGAGCAGTGCCGCTGCAACCGCGGCGCCGATGCCTCCGAACACCAGCGGGTAGATGTAGAAATCCACGCCGAAGGGCGCGGGCGGGCAATCTCCGGTGCAGACGTCCTTCAGGAAGCCGAAAAGCCTGGAATACCAATCGGTCCCGAAGGCGATGACCGCCAGGAGCGCGAGCAACGCCAGCACGGAGGACACGTCCCACGGGATCAGCCGCAGCCGTAGCACCCGCGGCGGGGAGTCTTCGTGGTGGCTGGGGGACGGGTCGTCAAACTGCTGCGGCGAAGCCATGGTGACTCAATGCTGCCGGATGCCCGGCATTTCTGCGACCGAACGCCGAGCGCGCCGGGTACGGGAGCGCCTGCTTTACCCTCGATCTCTATGACTTCTGCGGCCGCAGGTACGTCTGGGCTCACGCCCGAGCAGATCAGCGCGATCGACGCGGCCCACCTCTGGCATCCGTACAGCACGATCGGGGCCGAGGCGGTGCCCCCGGTGGTGGCGGTCGGCGCCCGCGGCGCCTGGCTCACACTCGTCCGCGACGGCAAGCAGGTTCAGGCGCTCGATGCGATGAGCTCCTGGTGGACGGCCATCCACGGCCATGGCCACCCCGTGCTGGACGCGGCAATGACCAGCCAGCTGGCCACCATGAACCACGTCATGTTCGGCGGTCTCACCCACGAGCCCGCCGCCCGGTTAGCGCAGCTCCTCGTCGAGATCACCCCGGACGGTCTGGAAACCGTGTTCTTCAGCGACTCCGGATCGGTATCGGTCGAGGTCGCGGTCAAGATGGCGCTGCAGTACTGGCGCAGCCGCGGCCTACCCGGCAAGCGTCGGCTGATGACCTGGCGCGGGGGATACCACGGCGACACTTTCACGCCGATGAGCATCTGCGACCCAGAGGGCGGCATGCACTCCCTGTGGACCGACATCCTGGCTCACCAGGTGTTCGCCCCGCAGGTACCCCGCGACTTCGACGCCGCTTATAGCGCGGCCTTCGAGGCGCAGCTGGCCGGGCACGCCGCCGAGGTGGCAGCCGTGGTCGTCGAGCCGGTGGTCCAGGGCGCCGGCGGGATGCGGTTCCACGATCCGCGCTATCTGACCGACCTGCGGGACATTTGCCGACGGCACGACGTGCTGCTGGTCTTCGACGAGATCGCCACCGGATTCGGCCGTACCGGCGAATTGTTCGCCGCCGACCATGCCGGCGTCAGCCCCGACATCATGTGCGTCGGTAAGGCGCTGACCGGCGGCTACCTGAGCCTGGCCGCGACGTTGTGTACCACCGATGTCGCTCACACGATCAGCTCCGGTGAAGCCGGAGCGCTGATGCACGGGCCGACGTTCATGGCCAACCCGCTGGCGTGCGCGGTCTCGGTGGCCGCCGTGGAGTTGCTGCTCAGCCAGGACTGGCGTTCGGTGGTCGCCGAGATCGGTGCCGGGCTGACCGCCGGGCTCGAGCCGGCGCGGACATTGCCGGGGGTGGCCGACGTCCGGGTGTGCGGCGCGATCGGCGTCATCGAATGCGACCGCCCGGTCGACCTGACCATTGCTACACCAGCGGCGTTGGATCGCGGCGTCTGGCTGCGGCCGTTCCGCAACCTGGTGTACGCGATGCCACCGTTCATCTGCACGCCCGGCGAGATCGCGCAGGTCACCTCCACGATGGTCGAGGTGGCTCGTCTGAACGGTTCTCGTAGGATTTAGTGCGATGACACAGATCGACACTTCGCCGTTGGCCTGGCTGGAGGCGCATGCTGAGGCGCGCCGGGAGGCCGGTCTGCGACGCGCGTTGCGGCCCCGGCCCGCGGTGGCCACCGAACTCGACCTGGCGTCCAACGACTACCTCGGCCTGTCGCAGCACGCCCAAGTGATCGAAGGCGGCGTGGACGCGCTGCGCACCTGGGGTGCGGGCGCGACCGGCTCGCGGCTGGTCACCGGCAACACGTCGCTGCACGAGGAGCTGGAGTCCAGCCTGGCCGAATTCATCGGCGCCGCAGCGGGTTTGGTGTTCTCCTCCGGGTACACCGCCAATCTGGGCGCAGTGGTCGGGCTCTCCGGTCCGGGCTCGTTGCTGGTGTCGGATGCCCTGTCGCACGCCTCGCTGGTCGACGCGTGCCGGCTGTCACGAGCCCGGGTGGTGGTCACGCCGCACCGCGACTTCGACGCCGTCGAGGCGGCGCTGGCGGCACGGGACGAGGAGCGCGCGGTCGTCATCACCGAGTCGGTGTTCTCCACCGACGGCGCCCTGGCTCCGGTGCGGCAGCTGCACGAGGTGTGCCGCCGCCACCGGGCGCTGCTCGTCGTCGACGAGGCCCACGGGCTGGGCGTACGCGGCATCGGCGGACGCGGGTTGCTGCATGAGCTGGGCTTGGCGGGTGCGCCCGATGTGGTGATGACCACGACGCTGTCGAAGGCGTTGGGTAGCCAGGGCGGCGCGGTGCTGGGGTCGGTGGCCGTGCGCGATCACCTCATCGACGCGGCCCGGCCGTTCATCTTCGACACCGGCCTGGCGCCGGCTGCGGTGGGCGCCGCGCAGGCAGCGCTGCGGGTTTTGAGCGCGGAGCCCTGGCGGCCCGAGGCGGTGCTGCGGCATGCGGGCACGCTGGCGCAGATCTGTGGGGTTGCCGACATCCCGCAGTCCGCGGTGGTGTCGGTGATCCTCGGCGCGCCGGAGGTGGCGCTGGCCGCCGCCACCGCCTGCTTGGACGCCGGTGTGCGGGTGGGTTGCTTCCGGCCGCCCACCGTTCCCCCCGGCACGTCGCGGCTGCGGCTGACCGCACGTGCGTCGCTGGATGACGACGATCTCGAGTTGGCCCGCGCGGTGCTGACTGACGTGCTCGCCGCGGCACGCCGTTGACGGTTCTCGTCATCACCGGGACCGGGACCGGCGTCGGTAAGACCATCACGACCGCGGCCCTGACGGCGGCCGCACGCCAGGCCGGCGTTGACGTCGCGGTCTGCAAGCCGGTGCAGACCGGCACCGATGCCGGTGACGACGACCTCGCCGAGGTCACCCGCCTGACCGGCCTGGCCAAGGTGGTCGGGCTGGCGCGTTACCCACAGCCGCTGGCGCCGCTGGCTGCCGCCGAGCAGGCCGGAAAGCCCTTGCCGACCCGGCGCAACATGCTCAAACTCATTCGCGCAGTGGACCGTCCGGGGCAGCTGACCCTGGTCGAAGGAGCCGGCGGGCTGCTGGTCGAAATCGCCGAGTCGGGCATGACATTGCGGGACCTCGCGGCGGATCTGGGCGCCGCCGCGCTGGTAGTGGCCACCGCTGAGCTCGGCACCCTCAACCACACCGCGTTAACAGTGGAATCACTTGCCGCACAAGGAATTTCCTGTGAAGGATTGGTGATCGGCAACTGGCCGCTGCAGCCGGGGGTGGTGGAGACCTCCAACCGGTCTGCGCTGGTGCGCCTGGCGCCGCTGCGCGCCGCGCTACCCGCCGGTGCCGGATCGATGAAATCCGGCGAGTTCATTGCGATGAGCGCGCACGCATTCGACCGGGCCTGGGTAACCAGTCTGGTCGCGTCGTAGCGCGCAGACCCCGATCTTTAGACCTGGGGTGAGCGCGTCAGGTTGTGCTTTTAGTGGCCCGCGGTTGCATGGCAGCGCGGCGTGTCGGTGGCCGGTGTTAGGTTGCGGGTTGTGAAGTCTGGTAGACGGTTTCGGGTCGAGTTGACCGAGGGTCAGGCGCGGTTGGCGGAGCAGACCGCTGATGTGTGTCGGGCGGTGTGGAACATCGGGTTGGAGCAGCGCCGTGAGTACCGGCGTCGTGGGGCGTGGATGAACTACAACGAGCAGGCTCACGAGTTGGTGCAAGCCAAGGAGGAGCAGACCTGGCTGAAAGCGGCGCCGTCGCATTGTCTGCAGCAGACGCTGAGGGATCTTGATGAGGCGTGCCATCGGCGTGGTACGTGGAAGGTGCATTGGCGGTCAGCGCGGCGGTGGGCGCCGTCGTTTCGATTTCCGGACGGCTCCCAGATGGAGCTGCAGAAGCTCAACCGCCGCAAGACACAGGTGAAGCTGCCCAAGTTGGGGTGGGTGAAGTTCCGCGCGTCCCGCAGTTTGGATGGTGAAACCATCCGCTCGGCCACCCTGTCGAAAGAAGGTGAGCGGTGGTTTGTGTCGTTTCTGGTAGAAGACGGCAAGACGCCCCCGGCCGGGCATGCCGCACCGGATACCGCGGTGGGGGTGGATCGGGGTGTGGTGGTGGCGGTGGCCACCAGTGCCGGCGAGCTGCTCGACCGGACCTTCGTCAGCGCCCGTGAGCGGCGCCGCGTGCTGGCGCTGCAACGCAAACTCTCGCGCGCGGCGACAGGTTCGGCCAACCGCAACAAGACTCGGGCAGCCCTGGCCGAGGTGCGGGCGCGTGAGCGTCGCCGCCGCCAAGACTTCTGCCAGAAAACTGCCCGCCAGCTGGCGCACAGCAACGCCGTGGTGGTGCTGGAGAAATTACCGGCCAAGAACATGACGCGGCGGGCCAAGCCGGCCCCGGACCCGAACAATCCTGGCCGGTATCTGCCGAATAGGGCTGCGGCCAAGTCAGGGCTGAACAAGGCAATCTTGTCGAAAGGCTGGTATCGGTTCGAGGAAGCGTTGAACTCTGTGTCCCGCTATACCGGGACCATCGTGGTGAAAGTTCCGGCTGCGTTTACCTCGCAACGCTGCTCGGCCTGCGGGAATGTGGACCCGAAATCCCGTGAGAGCCAAGCGGTTTTCCG
>Ga0137412_10002896_pt1 | contig 13654 bp, 8 predicted proteins | sample CZODoug2_1_16fun_FD_122160 | JGI IMG/M metagenome (GOLD analysis project Ga0137412, IMG submission 122160) | Vadose zone soil fungal communities from Angelo Coast Range Reserve, California, USA - CZODoug2_1_16fungal (Hybrid Assembly) | ecosystem: Environmental > Terrestrial > Soil > Vadose zone... | reverse complement strand
GAAGTGCACGACGGCGCGACGGTCATGGACTGGATGGAGCAGGAGCGCGAGCGCGGCATCACCATCACATCGGCGGCGACGACCTGCTTCTGGAAGGGCATGGACGGCAACTTCCCCGAGCACCGCATCAACATCATCGACACCCCCGGCCACGTCGACTTCACCATCGAGGTCGAACGCTCGATGCGCGTGCTCGACGGCGCCTGCATGGTGTACGACGCGGTCGCGGGCGTTCAGCCGCAATCGGAGACCGTGTGGCGCCAGGCGAACAAGTATGGCGTGCCGCGCCTTGCGTTCATCAACAAGATGGACCGGCAGGGCGCGGACTTCTTCAAGTCCTACGGGCACATCCAGACGCGCCTGAAAGGCAATCCCGTGCCCATCCAGATTCCGATCGGCGCGGAGGAAAAATTCGAAGGCGTGATCGATCTCGTTCGCATGAAGGCGATCTATTGGGATGACGCCAGCCAGGGCATGAAATTCGACATGCGCGACATCCCCGCCAATCTTCTCGAGGAAGCCAAGAAATGGCGCGAGAAGATGGTCGAAGCCGCCGCCGAGGCCGACGACGATCTCATGCACAAGTATCTCGAGGGCCACAATCTCTCGAACGAAGACATCAAGAAGGGCCTGCGCATCCGCACCATCAAGAACCAGATCGTGCCGATGCTGTGCGGCTCCGCATTCAAGAACAAGGGCGTGCAGGCGATGCTCGACGCGGTGATCGACTACCTGCCTGCGCCGGTGGACATTCCGCCGGTCAAGGGCCAGGACGAGGACGGCAAGCCCAACGCGCGCAAGCCCGGCGACGAGGAGCCGTTCTCGGCGCTCGCGTTCAAGATCATGACCGACCCTTACGTGGGCCAGCTCACGTTCTTCCGCGTCTACTCCGGCGTTCTCAATTCGGGCGACACCGTCTACACCTCGGTGCGCGGCCGCAAGGAACGCATCGGGCGCCTCTTGCAGATGCACGCCAACCAGCGCGACGAGATCAAGGAAGTGCGCGCCGGAGACATTGCAGCCGCCGTTGGCCTGAAGGACGTCACCACCGGTGAAACCCTGTGCGACCCGGACAAGGTCATCATCCTCGAGAAGATGGTGTTTCCCGAACCGGTGATCCACGTCGCGGTCGAGCCCAAGACCAAGGCCGATCAGGAGAAGATGGGCGTGGCGCTCCACCGCCTCGCGCAGGAGGACCCGTCCTTCCGCGTGCACACCGACGAGGAATCCGGCCAGACCATCATCTCCGGAATGGGCGAGCTGCATCTGGAGATCATCGTCGATCGCATGAAGCGCGAGTTCGGGGTGGAAGCGAACGTCGGCGCGCCTCAGGTCGCCTACCGCGAGGCCATGAGGAAGTCGGTCGAGCAGGAAGGCAAGTTCATCCGCCAGTCGGGCGGACGCGGCCAATACGGTCACGTGAAGTTGCGGCTCGATCCTCAGCCTCCGGGCACGGGCTACGAGTTCGTCGACGCCATCAAGGGCGGCAGGGTGCCGAAAGAGTTCATCCCCGCGGTGAGAAAAGGCGTCGAGGAGGCACTGCCGGACGGCGTGCTCGCGGGCTTCCCCGTCGTGGATGTCAAGGTCACGCTCTACGACGGGTCCTACCACGAGGTGGACTCGAACGAGAACGCATTCAAGATGGCGGCGATTTTCGCCTTCAAGGACGGCATGCGCAAGGCCAACCCGGTGTTGCTCGAGCCGATCATGGCTGTCGAAGTGGAAACGCCCGAGGAGAAAATGGGCGACGTCATCGGCGACCTGTCGTCGCGCCGCGCCGTGATCAAGGAAATGGAAGACCTCGGCGCCGGCAAGGTGATTCGCTCCGAAGTCCCGCTCGCGGAGATGTTCCAGTATTCGACGCAGTTGCGCTCGCTCACCCAGGGAAGGGCGACGTACACGATGGAATTCAAGCACTATTCTGAAGCGCCCAAGCAGGTTGCCGAGGGCGTCATCAGCAAGGTTACCGGCAAAGACGAAAAGAAATAATAGCGGAGTCGAATCATGTCCAAGGGCAAATTTGAGCGAACCAAGCCGCACGTGAACGTGGGGACGATCGGGCACGTGGATCACGGCAAGACGACGCTGACGGCGGCGATGACGCACGTGCTGGCGAAGAAGTACGGTGGGGAGGCGAAGAACTACGACCAGATCGACGCGGCGCCGGAGGAGAAGGCGCGCGGGATCACGATCAACACGGCGCACGTGGAGTACGTGACGGAGAAGCGCCACTACGCGCACGTGGACTGCCCGGGGCACGCGGACTACATCAAGAACATGATCACCGGTGCGGCGCAGATGGACGGGGCGATCCTGGTGGTGTCGGCCGCGGACGGGCCGATGCCGCAGACGCGCGAGCACATCCTGTTGGCGCGGCAGGTGGGGGTGCCCTACATCGTGGTGTACCTCAATAAGGCGGACACGGTGGACGACAAGGAGCTCCTGGAGCTGGTGGAGGTGGAGGTGAGGGAGCTTCTGTCCAAGTACGAGTTTCCCGGGGACAAGACCCCGATCATCATCGGCAGTGCGCTCAAAGCCCTGGAAGGGGAAGACAGCGACCTGGGGGTGAAGTCGATCTACAAGCTGGCCGAAGCGCTGGACAGCTACATCCCGATGCCCAAGCGCGCGGTGGACGGGCCGTTCCTGATGCCGGTGGAGGACGTGTTCTCGATCTCCGGGCGCGGCACGGTGGTCACCGGGCGGGTGGAGCGCGGCATCGTGAAGGTGGGCGAGGAGCTGGAGATCGTGGGCCTGAAGCCGACCTTGAAGACGGTGTGCACGGGGGTGGAGATGTTCAGGAAGCTCTTGGACGAGGGGCAGGCGGGGGACAACATCGGTGTTCTCCTCAGAGGCACCAAGCGCGAGGAAGTGGAGCGCGGGCAGGTGCTCTCCAAACCGGGCTCGATCACCCCGCACACCAAGTTCGAGTGCGAGGTGTACGTGCTCAGCAAGGAGGAAGGCGGGCGGCATACGCCGTTCTTCCCGGGGTACCGGCCGCAGTTTTACTTCAGGACCACCGACGTGACGGGCAGCTGCGAGCTGCCCAAAGGGACCGATATGGTGATGCCGGGGGACAACGTGAAGATGGTGGTGACGCTGATTGCGCCCATTGCGATGGAGCAGGGCTTGAGGTTTGCCATCCGCGAGGGCGGCAAGACCGTCGGCGCCGGCGTCGTCGCGAAGGTTATTGAGTGAAGGCGGGACACAGGCCAATAGCTCAACTGGCAGAGCGTCGGTCTCCAAAACCGAAGGTTGGGGGTTCGATTCCCTCTTGGCCTGCCAACGGACGGAGTGCGGGACTGCGGTCCCGCTCGACTAAAGGCGGATGGTGGACAAAATCAAGGTTGCGATAGCGGTGCTGCTGCTGATCGCGGGCATCGCGGGTTTTTATTTCTTCTCGGAAAGCCCGATGGTGTTGCGCGTGGCGAGCGTGCTCGCGGGAATCGCCGCGGGCTCCGTCGTGGGATGGACCACCGAGCCCGGAAAGCAGTTCTTCGTGTTCGCCCAGGAAGCCGTGGTCGAAACGAAGAAGGTGGTGTGGCCGACGCGCAAGGAATCGCTGCAGACCACCGGTGCGGTGTTCGCATTCGTGGTGGCCATGGCGGTGTTCCTCTGGCTCACCGACAAGAGCCTCGAATATTTGATGTACGACTTGCTTCTCGGATGGAAAAAGTAGCCATGACCGCTAATGCAACCAAGCGCTGGTACGTGGTCCACGCGTACTCGGGTTTCGAGAAATCGGTGCAGCGCACGCTTCTGGATCGAATTCAGCGCGCGGGCATGCAGGAAAAATTCGGGAAAATCCTGGTGCCGACGGAGGAAGTCGTCGAGATGAAGGGCGGGCAAAAGAACATCTCGGAGCGAAAGTTTTTCCCCGGCTACGTGCTCGTGGAAATGGACATGACCGACGATGCCTGGCACCTGGTGAAGAACACGCCCAAGGTCACCGGTTTCGTCGGCGGGGCGCATGGCAGGAAGCCGCCGCCCATCAGCGACAAGGAAGTGAAGAACATCCTGCAGCAGATGCAGGAAGGCGTGGAGAAACCCAAGCCCAAGGTGCTGTTTGAGATCGGCGAGGCGGTGCGGGTCAGGGAAGGGCCGTTCACCGATTTTCATGGCACGGTCGAGGACGTCAATTACGACAAGTCGAAGCTGCGCGTGTCGGTGACGATTTTCGGGCGGGCGACGCCGGTGGAACTGGAATTCGGACAGGTCGAGAAGGCGTAACAACCGGGGAGGACGCGGAAAGCGTCCGCTTGCACCCACCAGGAGAAATGCATGGCAAAGAAAATAGTCGGATTCATCAAGCTGCAGGTGCCGGCGGGCAAGGCCAATCCCAGCCCGCCCATCGGGCCGGCGCTCGGCCAGCGCGGCCTGAACATCATGGAATTCTGCAAGGCGTTCAATGCGCAGACGCAGAAAACCGAACCCGGTCTGATGCTGCCGGTGGTGATTACCGCTTATCAGGACAAGAGCTTCAGCTTCATCATCAAGACTCCGCCCGCGACCGTTCTCATCAAGCGAGCGGCGGGAATCGAGTCGGGCAGCAAGACGCCGCACACGGACAAGGTGGGGAAGATCACGCGCGCCCAGGCCGAGGAGATCGCGAAGGCCAAGATGCCCGATCTGACCGCCGCCGACCTCGACGCGGCGGTGCGCACGATCGCCGGCAGCGCGCGCTCGATGGGCGTGATCGTGGAGGGGGTGAAATGAGCAAGCTCCCGAAACGCAAGCAAGCGTGGGCGAAGGTGCGCGAGCACAACAGGAATTACCCGGTGCTCGACGCCTTGAAGATCATCAAGCAGGCGGCGGTTGCCAAGTTCGACGAGGCGGTCGACGTGGCCATCAATCTGGGCATCGACGCGAAGAAATCCGACCAGACCGTGCGCGGATCGGTCGTGCTTCCGGCCGGAACGGGCAAGAAGATACGGATCGCGGTGTTCGCCCAGGGCGACAAGGCCCAGGCGGCGAAGGACGCGGGCGCGGACATCGTCGGCATGGAAGATCTCGCCGAGAGCGTGAAAGCCGGGAAGCTGGATTTCGACGTCGTGATCGCCAGTCCCGACACGATGCGCGTGGTCGGCCAATTGGGTCAGATCCTGGGGCCCCGCGGGCTGATGCCCAATCCGAAGGTGGGGACGGTGACGCCCGATGTCGCGGCGGCGGTGAAAAACGCCCGCGCCGGCCAGGTGCAGTACCGTGCCGACAAGTCCGGCGTCGTCCAGTGCTCCATCGGGCGCGCTTCTTTCACCCCGGAGCAGCTTCGCGACAACCTGGTGGCGCTCGTCGATGCGGTAAACAAGTCGAAACCTTCCAACGTAAAGGGGATTTACCTGCGCAAAGTATCGGTGTCCTCGACCATGGGACCGGGCGTCCGCGTGGACGTGGGGAGTTTCGGCGGCGGCGCGACGGCGCAGCATTGATATGGTTGACAGAACTTTGGGCCGTCGCACGGCTCGCACGGCGTGCGGCGGGTTATCAAAGACCGTAGGAACCGAGAGGTTCAATCGGAAGGAGAAATCGATGTTGAAGGGTCCTTCCGTCCTACGCAGATGGCGAACCCCATGCAGGATTTTCCTGAATGCAAGGTCGCCGTGGGCGCCGCCGGTCCTCGCGACGGGCGGCTTTTACGAAAAATGGAGGTAGACCTTGGCTCTCGATCTTGACAAGAAGAAAGCGGTGGTCGCCGAAGTCTCCGCGCAGGTGGCGAAGGCGAAGACGATCGTCGTTGCAGAGTACCGTGGTCTGGAAGTGGGCCGCATGACCGAACTGCGCGCGAAAGCGCGCAAGGCGGGCGTGTACCTGCGCGTCCTCAAGAACACCCTGGCACGCCGCGCCGTCGAAGGCACGCCGTTCGCCGGGCTGTCCCAGCACATGAAGGGACCGCTCGTCTACGGCATCTCGCCCGATCCGGTGGCGACCGCCAAGGTGTTGAACGAGTTCGCCAAAGCGAACGAGAAGCTCGTGATACGCGCCGGCGCCATGCCGAACGCCGTGATTTCCGCCAAGGAAGTCACCGCGCTCGCGCTGATGCCGTCGCGCGAAGAGCTGCTCGCGAAGCTGGCGGGGACGATGCAGGCGCCGATCGTCAAGTTTGTGCGCACGCTGAACGAGGTGCCGGCGCGCTTTGCGCGCACCCTCGCCGCCGTGCGCGACAAGCAACAAGCGGCCGGCGCGCAATAGCCCGCATCCCTACCGGAAAATACTGATTCAGGAGAAAACGAAATGGCAGTGGCAAAAGCTGAAATCCTAGACGCGATTTCCAACATGACGGTGATGGAGCTGTCCCATCTGATCAAGGACCTCGAAGACAAGTTCGGCGTGTCCGCAACGGCGGCGGTAGCTGTGGGCGCTCCGGCGGCCGGTGGCGCAGCAGCGCCTGCAGAAGAGCAGACCGAGTTCACGGTCACACTCACCGCGATCGGCGACAACAAGGTCAACGTGATCAAGGCGGTGCGCGAAGTCACCAGTCTCGGGCTGAAGGAGGCCAAGGATCTGGTGGACGGCGCGCCCAAGCCCGTCAAGGAAGGCGTGTCCAAGGCGGATGCGGAAGCGATTTTGAAGAAGTTGATCGACGCCGGCGCCAAGGCCGAGATCAAGTAACGAAGGCCCAAACAGCCTTGCACCACGGAGCGCACGCAGAGCACGGAGAGTCGTTTCGGATTCTCTCCGTGTGCTGCGTGATCTACGTGGTTCGGGAGTTTTCACTGCGCAGAGCGCAGACGGCAGGGGGCGGAACTTTCCGGGCCGCCCCCTGTCCCCTGTCCTCTGGCTTCGAGACGGAGTGTCCATGACCACCGCTGCAATCTATTCATCCACCGAGAAAAAGCGCATCCGCAAGAGCTTCGCCAAGCGCGCGAGCGTGCTGAGCGTGCCGTTTCTTCTGGCGACCCAGCTCGATTCCTACGCGGCTTTCCTTCAGGCGGCGGTGCTTCCGGAAAAACGCAAGAACGAGGGCCTGCAAGCGGCGTTCACCTCGATCTTTCCCATCTCCAGCCACTCGGGGAACGCACGGCTCGAATTCGTCAGCTATTCGCTCGGCGAGCCGCCCTTCGACGTGAAGGAGTGCCAGCAGCGCGGGCTGACCTACGCCAGCCCGCTGCGCGCCAAGGTGCGACTCACCATCATGGACAAGGAAGCTTCCAAGCCCACGGTGAAGGAGGTGAAGGAGCAGGAAGTGTACATGGGCGAGATTCCGCTCATGACCACCACGGGCTCGTTCATCATCAACGGCACCGAGCGCGTGATCGTGAGCCAGCTGCACCGTTCGCCCGGCGTGTTCTTCGAGCACGATCGCGGCAAGACGCACTCGTCGGGGAAGCTGCTTTTTTCGGCGCGCATCATCCCGTACCGCGGTTCGTGGCTGGATTTCGAGTACGACCCCAAGGATTACCTCTATTTTCGCGTCGACCGCCGGCGCAAGATGCCGGTGACGATCCTCCTGAAGGCGATCGGCATGACGCCCGAGCAGATCCTCGCGGCGTTCTACGATTTCGACACCTTCCATCTCGCCAAGGGCGGCAATCAGTTCGAACTGGTGCCCGAGCGCCTGCGCGGCGAAGTCGCGCGCTTCGACTTCGTCGACAAGGCGGGCAAGACGATCGTGCAGAAGGACAAGCGCATCACCGGCAAGCACATTCGCGACATGGAAGCCGCCGGGATGAAGCGGATGGCCGTGCCCGACGAGTTCCTGATCGGACGCACGCTCGCGCACAATGTCATCAACAAGGAATCCGGCGAGATACTCGCCAACGCCAACGAAGAGATTACCGAACCCCTGCTTGCGAAGCTCGCCGAGGCGGGCGTCGAGACGATCAAGACCGTCTACACCAACGACCTCGACCAGGGCGCTTACATATCGCAGACGCTGAAGATCGACGAAACCGCCGATCAGACCGCGGCGCGCGTCGCCATCTATCGCATGATGCGGCCCGGCGAGCCGCCGACCGAGGATGCGGTCGAGACCCTGTTCAACGGCCTGTTCTACTCGGAGGACCGCTATGACCTGTCGGCGGTCGGCCGCATGAAGTTCAACCGCCGCGCCTATCCCGAGAAGATCGAGGAAAAGGCCCCCGGCTGGCTGCGCCGGTTCTACGCCCGGGTAGGCTCGCAGGGAGCCGAAGGCCTGGGGACGCTCGCGAACGACGACATCCTCGCTGTGGCGGGAATCCTGGTGGAGCTGCGCAACGGGCGCGGGGAGATCGACGACATCGACCACCTCGGCAACCGGCGCGTGCGTTCGGTAGGCGAGCTCGCGGAAAATCAATTTCGGGCAGGGCTGGTTCGCGTCGAGCGGGCGGTGAAGGAACGCCTCTCGCAGGCCGAGTCCGAAAATCTGATGCCTCACGATCTCATCAACGCCAAGCCCATCTCGGCCGCGATCAAGGAGTTCTTCGGCTCCTCGCAGCTGTCGCAGTTCATGGACCAGACGAACCCGCTTTCGGAGATCACCCACAAGCGCCGCGTCTCGGCCCTGGGACCGGGCGGCCTGACCCGCGAACGCGCGGGCTTCGAAGTGCGCGACGTGCACCCGACTCACTATGGCCGGGTCTGCCCCATCGAGACGCCGGAAGGCCCGAACATCGGCCTGATCAATTCGCTCGCGCTCTTCGCGCGCACCAACCGCTACGGGTTCCTCGAGACGCCCTACCGGAAAGTCGTGAACGGAAAAGTCACCAACGAGATCGACTTTCTCTCTGCGATCGAGGAAGGCAACTTCGTGATCGCGCAGGCGAATGCGCAGATCGACAAGAACGGCAAGCTCGTCGACGGCCTCGTATCCTGCCGCTTCAAGAACGAGTTCACGCTGGCGACCGCCGACCGGGTGCAGTACATGGACGTGGCGCCGGCGCAGATCGTGTCGGTGGCGGCCTCGCTTATTCCGTTCCTCGAGCACGACGACGCCAACCGCGCGCTGATGGGCTCGAACATGCAGCGCCAGGCGGTGCCCTGCCTTCGGCCGGAGAAACCGCTCGTCGGCACGGGGATCGAGCGCACCGTCGCGGTGGACTCGGGCACCGCGGTGCAAGCTCTGCGCGGCGGCGTGGTCGATTACGTCGATGCGAGCAGGATCGTGGTGCGCGTCAACGACGACGAAACGGTGCCGGGAGACGTCGGGGTCGACATCTATAACCTGGTGAAATACACCCGCTCGAACCAGAACACCAACATCAACCAGACGCCTCTGGTGAAGCCCGGCGAGCGCATCGCCAAGGGCGACGTGGTGGCCGACGGCGCCTCGACCGACATGGGCGAGCTTGCGCTGGGGCAGAACATGCTGGTCGCTTTCATGCCCTGGAACGGCTTCAATTTCGAGGACTCGATCCTGATCTCCGAACGCGTGGTGGCGGATGACCGCTACACCTCGATCCACATCGAGGAGCTGACGGTCGTGGCACGAGACACCAAGCTCGGGCCCGAGGAGATCACGCGCGACATTTCGAACTTGTCCGAGGCGCAGCTCTCCAGGCTTGACGAGTCCGGTATCGTATACATCGGAGCGGAAGTCGAGGCGGGCGACGTCCTGGTGGGCAAGGTGACGCCCAAGGGCGAGACCCAGCTCACGCCCGAAGAGAAGCTCCTGCGAGCGATCTTCGGCGAGAAAGCTTCCGACGTGAAGGACACCAGCCTGCGCGTCCCTTCCGGGATCTCGGGCACGGTCATCGACGTGCAGGTGTTCACCCGCGAGGGGATCGAGCGCGACAAGCGCGCCGCGCAGATCATCGACGAGGAGCTCAAGCGCTACAAGAAGGACCTCGCCGACCAGATGCGCATCGTCGAGGGCGACGCGTTCGAGCGGATCGAGCGCCTGCTGATCGGCAAGACCGCCAACAAAGGGCCGAAGAAACTCGTCCGCGGAACCAAGATCACGAAGGCCTACCTGGAGGGCGTCGAGCGCCACGACTGGTTCGAAATCAGCCTGGCGAACGAGGACGCGGCGCAGCAATTGGAGAGCTTGAAGGACAGCCTCGCCCAGACCCGGGTGAGGTTCGACGCGGCGTTCGAAGCGAAAAAGAAGAAACTGACGCAGGGCGACGAGCTTCCGCCGGGCGTGCAGAAGATGGTGAAGGTTTATGTTGCGGTGAAGCGGCGCCTGCAGCCGGGCGACAAGATGGCCGGGCGCCACGGAAACAAGGGCGTGATCTCGAAGATCGTGCCGGTGGAGGACATGCCCTGCATGGCCGACGGCACCCCGGTCGACCTCGTGCTCAATCCCCTGGGCGTGCCTTCGCGCATGAACGTCGGGCAGATTCTCGAAACCCATCTGGGTTGGGCGGCGAAAGGCCTGGGAGTGAAAATCGGCGAGATGCTGAAGGCGCAAGCCAAGGCCGTGGAGGTGCGCAAGTTCTTGAACCGCATCTACAACCAAGGCGGCAAGCCCGAGGACCTGAGCGGACTCACGGACGACGATGTGATCACGCTGGCGGGGAACTTGAGGGAGGGAGTGCCCTTCGCAACTCCGGTGTTCGATGGTGCTTCCGAGGGCGAGATCAAGGACATGCTGGAAGCGGCGGGCTTACCTCGCGGGGGGCAGGTAACTCTGCACGACGGCCGCACCGGCGACCCGTTCGACAGGCAGGTGACCGTGGGTTTCATGCATATGCTGAAGCTGCACCACCTGGTCGACGACAAGATGCATGCACGCTCCACGGGACCGTACAGTCTCGTGACGCAACAGCCGCTCGGAGGCAAGGCGCAGTTCGGCGGGCAGCGCTTCGGCGAGATGGAGGTGTGGGCGCTCGAAGCCTACGGCGCCGCCTACACGCTGCAGGAGATGCTCACGGTCAAGTCCGACGACATCAACGGCCGCACCAAGGTCTACGAGAACATCGTCAAGGGCGACCACAAGATCGACGCGGGAATGCCTGAATCCTTCAACGTTCTGGTGAAGGAGATCAGGTCGCTGGGAATCGACATCGATCTGGAACGTTTCTAACACAAGTTCGACACCCGGCGTTTTGCGCCGGGTGTCGGTGAGAGTCTGGAACAGACGTAACAGGAGTATTAAATGAAAGCACTGCTCGATTTGTTCAAGCAGGTGACGCAGGAAGAAGAGTTCGACGCGATCAAGATCGGGATCGCCTCGCCGGAAAAGATCCGCTCGTGGTCCTACGGCGAAGTGAAGAAGCCCGAGACGATCAACTACCGCACGTTCAAACCGGAGAGAGACGGTCTGTTCTGCGCCAAGATCTTCGGGCCGATCAAGGACTACGAGTGCCTGTGCGGAAAATACAAGCGCCTGAAGCACCGCGGCGTCATCTGCGAGAAGTGCGGGGTCGAAGTCACGCTCGCCAAGGTCCGTCGCGAGCGCATGGGCCATATCGAGCTCGCCAGCCCCGTGGCACATATCTGGTTCCTGAAGAGCCTGCCCTCGCGCCTGGGCCTGGTGCTCGACATGACGCTCAGGGACATCGAGCGCGTGCTCTACTTCGAAGCCTACGTCATCACCGACGCGGGCATGGTCAACGACGACAAGATCAAGCGGGCCAAGCTCCTGTCCGAGGAGGATTACCTCGCCAAGATCGAGGAACACGGCGACGATTTCTCGGCGAGCATGGGGGCCGAGGGCATTCGCGAGCTGCTGCGCGCGATCAACCTCAACGAGCAGATCGATACTTTGAGGAAGGAGCTCGAAGCCACCGGATCCGACACCAAGATCAAGAAGCTCGCCAAGCGCCTCAAAGTGCTCGAAGGGTTCCAGAAATCCGGAATCAAACCGGACTGGATGGTCATGGAAGTGCTGCCGGTGCTGCCGCCGGAGTTGAGGCCGCTGGTGCCGCTGGACGGAGGGCGTTTCGCGACCTCCGATCTGAACGACCTGTACCGCCGCGTGATCAACCGCAACAACCGGCTGAAGCGGCTGCTCGAGTTGAAAGCGCCCGAGATCATCGTCAGGAACGAAAAGAGAATGCTCCAGGAAGCGGTGGACTCGCTCCTGGACAACGGCCGCCGCGGCAAGGCGATGACGGGCGCCAACAAGCGCCCCTTGAAGTCCCTCGCCGACATGATCAAGGGCAAGGGCGGGCGCTTCCGCCAGAACCTGCTCGGCAAGCGCGTCGACTACTCGGGCCGCTCGGTGATCGTGGTGGGCCCGCAGTTGAAGCTGCACCAGTGCGGCCTGCCGAAGAAGATGGCGCTCGAACTGTTCAAGCCCTTCATCTTCAACAAGCTCGAAATGCAGGGCATCGCCACGACCATCAAGGCCGCCAAGCGCGAGGTCGAGGCCGAGACGCCCGTCGTGTGGGACATTCTCGAAGAGGTGATCCGCGAGCACCCGGTGATGCTGAACCGGGCGCCGACCCTGCACCGCCTCGGCATACAGGCCTTCGAGCCGGTGCTGATCGAGGGCAAGGCGATCCAGCTGCACCCGCTGGTGTGCGCGGCGTTCAACGCCGACTTCGACGGCGACCAGATGGCCGTGCACGTGCCGCTGTCGCTTGAAGCGCAGATGGAGGCGAGAACGCTGATGCTTGCCTCCAACAATATCCTTTCTCCGGCGAACGGCGACCCGATCATCGTGCCCTCGCAAGACATCGTGCTGGGGCTCTATTACGCCACGCGCGAACGCGTCAATGCCAAGGGCGAGGCCATGGTGTTCGCCGACGTGACCGAAGTGGTGCGCGCGTACGACTCCGGGAAGATCGAGTTGCACGCCGGGGTCACGGTGCGCATCCGCGAAGCCGAGTTCGGCCCGAACGGAGAAAAGATCGAAAGGCTGGTCCGCCACCGGACCACGGTCGGGCGCGCCCTGCTTTCGGAAATTCTTCCCGTGGGCCTGCCCTTTGAATTGATCAACAAGGCGCTCAAGAAGAAGGAAATCTCCAAGCTCATCAACGCGTCTTTCCGCCGCTGCGGGCTGCGCGAAACGGTGATTTTCGCCGACAAGCTGATGCAGGCCGGATTTACGATCGCCACCCGCGCGGGCATTTCGATCTGCGTCGACGACATGCTGGTGCCGGTACAGAAGCACGACCTCATCGCCACGGCCGAAGGCGAAGTGAAGGAAATCGAGACGCAGTACACCTCGGGCCTCGTCACGGTCGGCGAGCGGTACAACAAAGTGGTGGATATCTGGGGCCGCGCCGGCGACCAGGTCGGCAAAGCGATGATGGACCAGCTCTCCTCGGAGGACGTCACCGACCGCAAGGGCCAGAAGGTCAGGCAGGAATCGTTCAACTCCATCTACATGATGGCCGACTCCGGCGCTCGCGGCTCCGCGGCCCAGATCCGGCAGCTTGCCGGCATGCGCGGCCTGATGGCCAAGCCCGACGGCTCGATCATCGAGACGCCGATCACGGCCAATTTCCGCGAAGGGCTGAACGTGCTGCAGTACTTCATCTCGACGCACGGCGCGCGCAAGGGGCTCGCCGACACCGCCTTGAAGACTGCGAACTCGGGCTATCTCACTCGGCGCCTGGTGGACGTGACCCAGGATCTCGTGGTCACCGAAGACGATTGCAAGACCACGAACGGCGTTGCCATGAAGGCGCTGGTCGAAGGCGGCGAGGTGGTCGAGGCTTTGAGGGAGCGCATTCTCGGGCGCGTCACCGCCTCCGAGGTGCTGCACCCGGAAACTCAGGAAGTGCTCTACAACGCCGCGACCCTCCTGAACGAGGACGAGGTCGAGAACATCGAGGCGCTCGGGATCGACGAG
>Ga0137412_10002895_pt1 | contig 13655 bp, 6 predicted proteins | sample CZODoug2_1_16fun_FD_122160 | JGI IMG/M metagenome (GOLD analysis project Ga0137412, IMG submission 122160) | Vadose zone soil fungal communities from Angelo Coast Range Reserve, California, USA - CZODoug2_1_16fungal (Hybrid Assembly) | ecosystem: Environmental > Terrestrial > Soil > Vadose zone... | reverse complement strand
AACTCGAAAAGAGGGAGCGCTGGATAATCCCCTGGCTCGAAGATGATCCAGCAATGTGGTTTCCTCAGTTTCGTGCCAGCCACATCAAACAAGACCTAGATCGCGCTCGCAGCTTCGGCTGTCAGGGAGCCTTCGGCATACACTGGCGCCAGCGTATCGTCGATCCTACCGCCACTTACTTCTCGCGTGCCATGTGGAATCAGAAACTAACCCCTTCCGACCACTACCGTTCTTTCAGCGCTGCGCATGCTTCTGGTGATCGCGCAGAAAAGCTTGCCCTACTTCTTGACGACAGTGATGAGAAGAGATCAATCGTCTCTACCTACCTTGGCGGGCAGAGCGAGAAGGGATTCGCCAACAAGATTGAGCTGACTCCAGACTACGCCGAAGGTTTCAGCTACGACATGGATCAACCTGCCCTTCCCGACCTGGCAAGCCAACGACGAATTGACGAGCAGTTCGAAGCTTTAGCCCGGTCAGCAATCTCTCCAACCGAAAAGGAGCGCCTCCAGTACTTCGCTGGGTTTGTTCACCTGATGCTTCCGTATTTGGAAGCGTATCAATCGGCACAGAAGCTAAACGCCGTTCTGAAAGATGCAACAAAGCTTCGCGCTGATGGTAAAGAGCCTGAGGCGCAGAATCTCGTTGCCCATGAAGGGGTTCCATTGTGGCTTTCGATTGCACCGTGCTCACGCGAAACGATGCTCACCTTTCAGCAGATCATCGCTACTCGCAACGATCAGGGCCAACTCGCTTCCATGCAGAACAAATTTGTCCGAATCTCCCTCGAACGGCTACGGCTATCTGTACAAGAATTTCTCCCCGAACCACCGGAGGAGATGGAGAGAGCGTACAGAGCAGCGATAGCTGATGACCGCGACCTGAGATCTCGAGTCTTTCTTCCCACCCGACCCTCCATCCTGCGGGTAGGCGAACGCATCCGCCTTTTCGTAGTTGTACCGACCAGCGGCGAAGTTGCATCCGTCCGTCTTCGAACACGTACAAGTGATGCTCGAGAATGGACAGCCGTTGAAGCCGAGCCAGCGGGGCGACATGTCTACAGTGTCTTTCTTGGGCCGTGTGGGCATCATCAGGAATGGATCGAGTATTACGCCACTGCAACAATCCGGGGAGACAACACGCTCCATACAGCCCCGGTGGAGGTCGACCGGTATACCTATCGGGCCACAGTCATGAACTGAGTGCGAAATATTTGATCGAGCTCGATGCAAGGAAGGGCGCTAGCACAGCCAGTTAGAGCATTTACCGTAATGGTGTAGACATGTTTTGTTAAGGGCATGGCTTTAGCCATGCCGCAAGAGCACATTCATAAAGGGCTTTAGCCCCTGCGGGTGTGTCACCAAGGACTACATCAATTCGAAAAAATGCTCTATTCGAAGGATAAGGCGATGATGAAGTATGAGAACAAGCAGCTTCGCTGCTATCAGAACTGGCTCGCATTGGACGGCCTGCCTGTACCAGCGGATGGGTGGATGCGGGCCATTCGCGATGCAGACTTCGACGGGATTCAATTCATTGAACCACTGGAGACATCATTAGTATCCGAGGCACGCGAATCGGGTCTAGGTATCTGTGGCAGTGGCCGGGTAAACACTCCATCTGACGCCTATAGGCTGGCCGACCAAGCCAGGTCAGAAGGATTGGAGTGTCTGACGCTCCATGTTGGCTGGGGATATGAGGACGACGATGAAGCAAATGCTCTCATAGAATCCGTTCTTGACGCTTCGGCCAAACATCATCTGCCAATGTACGTTGAAACACATCGAGCGACGATCTTTCAGGATCTATGGCGAACCGTGCAGTTCGTGCATAAATATGGGGACTTGAAGTTCAACGGAGACTTCTCCCATTGGTACACGGGCAGCGAGATGGTCTACGGAGACTTCGAGAAAAAAGCTTCCTTTATTCAGCCAGTGATCGACCGAGTGCATTTCCTTCACGGAAGAATCGGTGATCCTGGTTGTATGCAGGTCGACATCGGTGAGATTGACCATGCCCGGCAACTTCCATATGTTCGCCATTTTCAAGCATTATGGACCAGAGTCTTCGCTGCGTTCCTACGACGAAACCAACCAGGGGAGTCCTTCATCTTCACGACGGAACTGCTGGCCGCCAACGTCTACTACGCCAGAACATTCGAAGGTAAAGAGGAGAGCGACCGGTGGTCCCAATCTCTCATTCTGGCCAACTTGGCACGTGAGTGCTTTGCACAGGCTGTGAGCCTTCAGACTTAGCGATTCTCTTATATTCATTGTTCCCAGGATTGCTGGATCTCTTCCAATGTTCTTTGTTTGGTCTCGGGGAGTTGCGTGTATACAAAGAGGTATCCTCCAGCACAGATGGCCGCATAGATCCAAAGCGTACCGGCTATTCCCAACCCTGCGTTTAAAAGTGGAAACGTGTAGGTCAGCAGGAAGCATGATGCCCAAAGAGCAGTTGTGCTGATAGCCATAGCAGTACCGCGAATCTCGTTGGGGAATATCTCGGAGAGAATCACCCAGGTGATGGGCGCCAGTGTCATTGCATAACAGGCAATCGCTGCTACCACCAGGAGCAGCATTGGAAGCCCCTGAACATGACGGTAATAGAAGAAGCCCAGGACAACATAAACAAGCGTTAGCCCCGCGCAACCGGAGAGCATGAGCAATCGCCGGCCAAGTCGTTCCACGGTTGCGATCGCAACGATCGTGAACACACACATGACAATTCCCGTGATCACAATATTGAAAAGGATGCTCGATAGAGCGTAGCCTGCGCTGGAGAAGATATCCTGTGCGTAGTTGAAGATGACGTTGATGCCGCACCACTGCTGCAGCACTGCCAAGGTTATGCCTATAACAAGGACGCGAGTCGTACTCTTACGCGGCAAGGACTCCCTCTTTAGCGAGAGAGACGAAAGCAGGCTGCCTCGTATCTCACCCAGAACGATAGTGGCATAGTCCTGTCCTCCTATACGCTCAAGTACACCTCTCGCCTTATCCAGGTAGCCTTTGCGGACTAGCCAACGTGGACTCTCAGGAATAAAAAACAATCCCACAAGAAAGACTGCAGCAGGTACTGAAGTAGCCTCGAACATCCGCCGCCAACCTATCTGACCGTTCCACGATGAGTGAATCTGCATCATCGTCACATCTGCAGTCACAGGCTGCGCGATAAGCCAGTTAACTACCTGAGCCATCAAGATTCCAAAGACGATTGTGAGCTCGTTCAGACACACCATCCTGCCGCGAATCGCAGCAGGTGCAATCTCGGCTATGTAGATCGGCGATAGCCCCGATGCAAGTCCAATCGCAAACCCACCGGCAATACGCCAGGTAACGAAGTGCACAAACGTCGTGGCCTCCCCGGTTCCGATCGAAGATACCGTGAACACCATCGCAGAGATGAGGAGCGCTCGCTTTCGTCCGAAACTTTCACTCAGATAACCGGAGCTGATAGCACCTACAAGGCAGCCAACCAGCGCACAACTCATCGCCCACGCCTGCTGGGGCGGTTGCGCGATGTCAAAGTACGCTTCATAAAAAACTTTGGCTCCTCCAATCACGACCCAGTCGTAACCAAAGAGAAGCCCGCCCAAGGCCGATACAAGAGCCACAAACCACAGGTAACGATTTTTCATCATGAACTCTTGAAAAGAGATGCGGTGATAACGCTGAAAAATAAGATGGACGTCCAACTCGTTCTAGTCCGTCATATTGAAGATCTCTAGCTAGAACACATACTTCACCGCAAGCTCGATAACCCGCCGTCCAACCTCGTACTGTGGCTTCCCTGTTGTAGCGTTGTTCGTATTGGTACCATTCGTTCCGGTCAACTGAAGGTTGACATCCGAGCCCAGCCCGAACTGCGGAAGCGGATGATTGATGAAGTTGAAGGCCGTCAACCGAAATTGGATGTTCTGCCTGTCCTTCATCGCGAAGTTCTTGTATGCGCCAAGATCCGTATCCAAGAAGGCTGGCCCCTTAATCGTTGGGAACACTGCAGGTCCATTCTGATTAATGGCCGTCGGTGAAGCAAAACAAGCTGGGTTGAAGTACTTCTGCGATTGTGGATTACAGGTGACGAGAGGACGTAGAACCTGCGAGTCAGTACCCAGAATGCTTTGGTTGGATACTCCGGCAAGAAAGCCGGCGCTCAAGGTTCCGAATGTGTTGGGTTGCAGCGATGGACCACTCTGGATCTGGGTGATGCCCGACAACTGCCAGCCATTGACCGCGCCAGCGAGAAGACGATTGCCGTGGATGGGGCTCGGCAACTGCACAATGTATGCGGAGTTGAAGATGTGCGTCCGATCGTAACCAAGCGTGCCATAGTTGGCCTTCAGGTTAAAGGCATCCGTCATAAATCCGTTACCGTTCAGGCCGTTGTTGGTTTGGCCATCACGAACTCCGAGGGCTTTCGAAAATGTGTAGTTGATCTGAAAAGTGACGGGGCCTCGCTGCTTTTGCCAACTGGAGACGAAGGAGTTGTAGTTCGAGTAACTACCGTGTGTCGCCACGTTGAGGACTTGGTAGTTTGCGAATGGACGGTAATCCTGTAGCGACCCGCCCGGAACCTGTCCCGGCGCATATGTAATACCGGTCTTCGGGTCGGCCCCAAAGAGAGCCCCCACCGGGATCTTATTCAAGTTAGTGAATGCCGCAATCGTCGTGGCGCCTGTGTCGGTCAACAGCGCATTCCGCGTCGCATTGCCAGAGTAACTGAACTCGAAGACCGAGTTCATGGGTCCGCGTTGCGTTACCGTTACGTTCCAACTTTGCGTATATGGCGTACGGTTGTCATCTTTCTGGAGAGTCGAAACATTGCCATTCTGCCCTTGAGCCACCGAAGGTTTATAGTTTGCCGCATCTGCGAACGAATTCAATGCTGGGGTGGAGACGCTCTGGATACCTAGAGGCTGGTTGTACGCACCCTGGACATCGTTATACGAAACCTGAAACAGGTAAATTCCGTAGCCACCACGCAGCACGGTCTTGCCTGTACCGAAGATATCGTAAGCAACACCCACGCGTGGCAGTGGACGGAAGATTGAGGAGTTCCAACCTGAATTTGCTATCTTCGAGTCCTTGGCATGCCATGTCAGCCCGGTATACGCAGCGGCGTTCGGGGAATTGTCATAGGCTGTGGGATCCCAAACGGCAAAGCCAGGATGATTTGCCGGGTACCACTGTCCTTCATGATCCAGTCGGAGACCGTATGTCAGTGTCAGCTTGCGGTTCATCTTCCACTGATCTTGCGCGTACAGCGAATACTGGTTGTATCGGATATCCTGGATCGGCACTGCGCTCACCTGGCTGTAGGAGGCCGCGTGTCCAAGCAACAGATCGGCATTTGGATTATTGGTGGAAGTCGCGCTTCCATTCTCAAAATCATACTGACCCTGGGGAACCCCCGCATAAGCGGCGCCACTGGTCACGATCTCCCTTTGGAGATCCCAGTATCCACCCACTTTGATCGTGTGCGTCCCAATGACCTTTGAAAAGTCATCCGAAATGGCGGGCGTCTGCACCTTGTTGCCGAAAGCCCCGCCATTGAATCCTGCGGTGAACGCCGGAGCGTATAGTCCCGGGAAGCATCCGCTCGTCGCGGACTGATAGCAGCTATAGCTGAGCAAGTTGGGAATCTGCGGTGCTTGCTCATTCTTGAACGGACCCACTGCATTGAAGCCGATCTTACCCGGATCGGTAGCTTCCGGATTCGTTGGCTTCAGGGGGAAGTTGTGTGTCGCATAACTGACGATCAGACTGTTGGTCGCACTCGCTCCAAAGCTGCGTGTATAACTACCCGTCCATAGTTGCGCAGTCAGATGAGCAGCAAGCTGAGACGGATAAGGTACCGTACCGCCGGGATAGTAGTAGATCCCGAAATTCTGAAGATCGCCCTCGTTCTGCTGTGTGAACGAGCCTGAGATCTGTGATTTTTCGCTCGGGTTATAGTCCAGCCGTTCACGAACTTCAAAGCGGTTTTGCGCTGGATTGTCATTGAAGGCGAAGTTATGTCCGTTGTGCGTCGCCGGATCCTGATTAGGAGCCGGAAATAGATTTGCCAGAGCAAGAGCATTGGGGTCGATCTGGGCCTTCGGGATAATTCCGTTCACGATGCCGGAGTTCTTGCAGTATGTACCGGCAGTCAGGTCGGCGCATGGAACATTTCCGGCAGAAGATCCAGTCAATCCGAGACTCGCGAGATACGCCGGGCTGAAATCACCGGCGAGCATCTGTGCGGTTGGCACGAAGAGCTCATGGATTGTTCCGGCCGGGTGTTGATAGTTGTACTCATATCCCGAAAAGAAGAAGAGCTTGTTACGAGCGCGGTTGAAGTTCAGCCCAGGGATGAGGACTGGTCCGCCGATGGTGAACCCTGGATATAGCTGACGGTCATCGGGCTTCGCGATCCCATTCCCTTTAAAATAGGCATCGGTTGCATTCATGCTGCCGTCGCGAGCATAGAGATAGACGTTTCCGTGAAACTGACTTCCGCCACTCTTACTAATCGCCTGAAATAGGATCGGCCCTTTCGCGTATTCAGCGCCGAATGCCGAGTTCAAAATCGAGACCTGCTCGGTCATGTCTTGATTGACGTTAATCACCTGAGCTCCCTGAAGACCGGGATCGGTAATATTCGCGCCATCGAGGGTGAACGACAACCCGCCGTTAGGTACAGTACCACTCGCCGAAAAAGATCCGCCCGGACCGCTCGTCGTACCCGTCGTTAGACTGCTGAACTCAGTCTGCCCAAGCCCTGTGTTCAGTGCTAGGCCTGGCATAACTTTGATCAGTTCCGCGGCATTGCGGCCCTGAATCGAGAGTTCCGTCACTAGATGACTGTTGAGTGTGGTCTGAGTTTGACCGGTTTCCACCGGAATGGCTTCGGACTCCGCGGAGACGGATATGCTGCTGCTTTCAGATCCCACATTCAGTGCAATCTGCGGAATCGTCCGATTTTCTCCCTGATCGAGTGTCACACCCTTGATCTGCCAGGAGGCAAATCCAGCATGGGTAACTGTGATCGTATATCTCCCTGAAGGCACTGAAACGAAGGTGAAGTTGCCAGATCCGTTGGAGTTCGTCCGCCGATCTGTACCGGTTGTCTCATTCGTCAGTACAACCGACGCATCTGGGACTACGGCATCGCTGCTGTCGTGAACCACTCCGCTTAGCGATCCACCTGTGTTCTGCGCCAGACAGACCATCGTAGCCAGGTAGAGCGCCAGGAATACAAAACAACTTCGGTAAAGTTTCGTGATGATTCGGGAGCCTGAGCGCACTTTATGAAGGGCCTGCCATTCTCTTGCTTGCTCTGTCTGTTTTGTTCGGAGCCGCATCGACATAGGAATCACATCCTGGGAAAGTATCTTCAGCCTCTACAAACTTGGCATCGGTCCGTCCATTCTCAAGAGCTGCGGCACTGGAATAGGCGTGATTTGGATGCGAATCGAATAAAACACGTTACCGTACACGAATGTCAAGTGGATTTTCACAGATATTGCCGACCTGAGGGCTCCAGGCAAAAATTGGTTCATCCATTATTTCGCTGTAAGTGCGATTTACAGAAAATATTCCATAATTTATAGATCTGTATCGACTTTCTCAGACTTAGAGCAACTGGATCATCTTGTAGATCGTCCGAATAATGCCAGCAAACTGGACAAAGAAAATCGCAAGATGCTAATCTGGTTCCAAATTTCGGTACCGGTACCGAAAACACTCTGAAAACTACCTGAGACGAGATACTCATGAGCGTTGCTGCCAATCCGACCGGACTATCCACCGCCGAAGCGAGGTCTGACTCTCTCAATATCAAGTGGTTCACCTGCGATATACCTCGAGCTACTCTCAAGGAACTAATGCGACGAAAGGATGGGCCAGCACTGTGGAACTTCGCCCTCTGGTTAGTTTTTCTTTTGGGAAGCGGGTATCTTGCCTTCCGCTGTTACGGCACATGGTGGGCACTTCCTGCGTTCTTGCTTTACGGTACGATCTACTCTTCGAGTGATGCCCGTTGGCATGAGTGCCAGCATGGGACCGCCTTCAAGACGCGCTGGATCAATGAGCTCTTCTATGAAGTCTCTTCGTTCATGACGATCCGCGAAGCCAGCCTATGGCGCTGGAGCCACTCCAGACATCACACCCACACGATCATCGTCGACTACGACCCGGAGATACAGGTAACGCGCCCGGCGGATCTGCTGAAGATTGTTTGCGACTTTCTTTATCTGTATAGCGGCCCCATCGAGATCAAGCGTATAGCATTGCATGCCTTCGGCATCCTTACACCCGCCGAGCAGGACTATATCCCACTGGTTGCCCGCCGCCGAACAATCCGAAGCAGTCAGATCTATCTCCTTATCGTACTGACGGTCATCGCCTCTTCCGTGGCACTTAAATCATTCCTCCCCATTCTCTTCGTATGGACGCCTCGCTTCTATGGAGGCTGGCTGCATCAGCTATGTGGGCTTACACAGCATGCCGGGCTCGCGGAGAACGTATACGACCACCGCAAGAGCACACGCACTGTCTACATGAATCCGGTATATCGCTTCCTGTACATGAACATGAACTATCACATTGAACACCACATGTTCCCAACGGTTCCCTACTTTTCATTGCCAGAACTACATGAGTCCATCAAGAGTCAGATGCCGCAGCCATACGCGGGCATCATCGATGTATATAAAGAGATCGTTCCGGGGCTTATTCGACAGTCCCACGACCGCAACTACTATGTTGTTCGGGAGGTACCAGCATGAATCGAATCGACAATACCGCCATTGAATCGGAGTCAGATCTGGAATGGGTTGAAGTGTGCCCCGCTTCTGAGATTGATGTAGAGGACGTTCGTCGATTCGATCACGGATCTTCAACGTTTGCGATCTATCGAACCGTCGGTGGCTATTATGCATCCGATGGGTGGTGTACCCACGAAGAAGCTCTCTTGTCAGACGGTCTTGTACTGGATGACGTCATCGAGTGCCCCCTTCACAACGGACGCTTTCACATCCCCACAGGAGAGGCTTTGAGTCCTCCCGTCTGTATCAACCTGAAGACGTACCCGATCCGCATCGATAATGGAACTTTAAAGCTCGGCCTCTCGCAACATCGGAGTTGAATTGTGTCCGAACAGATGCTCATCTGTATAGATGGTGGGCAGCCTGACGCACGCGCTGCTCAGCACCTCGTGCACAAGACTGACTGGGGATATCATGATCATCTGCAAAGAGGATCATCTTCCCTATGAACGTCCGTCTCTCGAAGGATCTTTGCTAAATTTATCAAACAACAAATCAAACCTGATCCTACTGTTGAGTCATCCAGCAATCTGAAATCTCTTCTTCAGATCGCTGCCCATCAGTAGTACAGCTTGAGAGCGAATTGAATTTCGCGTTCCGTCGTTGCCGTATTCGTAATTCGACCGAAATTAGTATCGTTGATATTTGTATCCGGAACTCCCAAGGGAGCAAGGTTGAAGAGATTGAAGAAATCGGTGCGGAACTGCAACGAAGTTTCTTTGCTGAGTGGAATCGGAAAAGCTTTAACAAGGGAGAAGTCCAGATTGGTAACGTGAGGCGAACGAAGATCGTTGCGCCCCTCGCTCCCAAAGTTGAATGCAGCCGGCGATACAAAACAAGCCGTATTCAAGTAGTTTTGCCCGCGGCCTGGGTTGTAAGGATTCGAACACGTCCGATTTGGCCTGATCCCATTTGCGGCCCCGACGTTAGCGATATCACCACTGGCTGCCGCATTGAACGGTTGCCCCGACCTGGTTATGAATATCCCTGAAACGCCCCACCCTCCTGCAACAGCATTGAGGATTGGGTTTGAGAGCCCGATCCGCTCTCCTCGGCCTATAGGCAACTGGTAGACGAAGCTTGCGCTCAGCAACTGAGGAATATCGAACCCCGCAACACTACGATCACGCCGCAGGTGATAGACGTCCTGAACACTGCAACCTTCGGTGCCGAAGAATCCATCGCACCCAATGTCTATTGTCTTCGACCACGTGTAGGCCCCGAGAAGTGTCAATCTTCGCCCTATGATCGTGCGAGCCTTAGCCTGCAGAGCGTGATAGTTGGAGTTCGAAATGCTCTTGTCATAGTTCGTCGGAGTTATATATGGGAAAGGCTGACGAGCTGCAATCGGCCCTGGACCGGGGATGACGGCGGTATTGCGTACCGCCCCAGAATCAAGGCGACTACTGTGAGAGCCCACGTAGTCTGCTTCGAGAACGGTATTGGAGCCAATTTGATGCTCCACACCAAGGTTCCATTGGAACGAGTAGGCGTTCTTGTAGTAGGGATCAATCATGAAATTGACCTGAGTGAACGGTGTTGCAGCGGGCACGATCTGAGCGCCTGAGCCTAGGTTAAGCGGATCCTGAGCCGAAGCATCAGGGACAGTATGGTTGAGATTATTTGCTCCGAGAAATGCGGTATCGGGCCAGTTTCCTTGATAGTTCGTCGCGAGCTGCTGTATAGCCGCCCAGTTGTCGAAGAAACGGCCACCCGTCGCTCGTATCACCGTATTGGGACGGAGTTGATAAGCAATACCCAGGCGCGGTTGAATATTGTCATAGGTGTTATGGACGATAGATCCATTGCCCGTATCGGTGACAACTACATTTGGAGGTAGCACTCCACCGGGGATGCAAGGCGATACTCCGGTTGAGCAAGCTGGAGGAACCGCAGCCAGAATGTATTGACCAGTATCGAGGTTGGTATCGCCCACAAACTGATCGCCCTTGGCCGGGTTGCCGTAGATGGGCCAGAGTGTAACGTCATACCGCAAACCTGCGTTCACCGTAAGTTTGTCGGTCACCTTCCATTTATCCGCGACGTAAAAGCCGTCCACCCATCCTCCATGTGTCTCGATATTGACGTTTCGGCGATTGACCGAATCAGGCAAGCCCAATAGGAATGATGCGAAGTCATTGCCGCTCGGAGCCGTACTTTCGAGGTTCGAGGTCTGATAAGAGGAATAGGTTTGGTTCACAAAGAGGATAGGTTGAGCATTGTTATTCGTATTGATGTCTAATCCTGCCTGGATCGTGTGATTCCCTTTTGACCATGTAAAGTCCGCAGCGCCCTCCCAGATTCGAGCGATCTGGTTTCCCTGATATTGACCCCTTTGTATCGTCGTGAAATCGGTGAAGTCCTGTCCGGGGTTGAAGGACCTGCCTCCTGAGAATCCAGATGCGTATAGCGGATTGAAGCCAGCTGCCTGCCATGCGTTCTGAACGTTGTCTGCAAACTTTTGCTCGAGAAGAGTGAATGCTTCGGTCCTTCCGAATCGCCCGGTAAGAACCTTGTTGCCCTCTTTGGAAACCCAAGTCACCGACCCGCCTGTCTGATATCCCGTTACTGGATTCAGGCTTTGTACGCTGGGAATACCCGTTGCCCCTGACGATTCCTGCGCAAATTTCGTTAACCGGTACCAGCTCGATAGCGAGCTGCTAAATTGATGATCGACTCGAAGCGTTCCAATGTTGCTTGAAACTGTATTGGGGGTATTGTCCCTGAAGTTCTTGCCTGGAACACCAACATCCTCCGGCTGAGGATAGAACGCTTTGGCATAGGCGACCATTCCAGAATTGAGGCGGCTCGAAATGTTGTTTTGCGGGAAAGGATCACGCAGGAACTGTCCTGGATTCGAGGGATCGGATCTGGTTGTAAAAGGGTCATAGAGCTGACTGGAAATATCACTCAGATCTCCGGCCAGCTCCTGTGCAGTTGGCACGCGGCCCAAAGTAGCTGCTGACCGAGTTGAGCGGAAACCTTCATAGCCGGCGAAGAAAAAAGTCTGCGCAAAGCGGGGGTTCTTAACACCTGGTAGTAAAGGTCCTCCCAACGTGGCCCCAAACTGGTTTTGCTTGTATGGGGTCACCACCGAATTGAAGATGTTTTTCGCATCGAGTGCACTATTGCGGAGAAACTCCCAAAGATCGCCGTGATATCTGTTTGTACCTCCTTGGGAGACGATGTTCACGATTCCACCCATCGATCCCCCATAAGCCGGGCTGTCGTTGTGCGACTGTACTTTAAACTCTTGAATCGCGTCGATGATGGGTGCGACGGCATAGTTGCCAATAAAGGCATAGTCTGTAAATCCATCGAGAAGAAACATATTGCTTCGATTCGTCTGACCGTTCACCGACGGGAACGTGAACGCACCGATGGACGAGCCCGCCCACCCTCCTCCTCCACTCGAGTTCCGGCCGGTACTGATCGGAGAGACTCCCGGTGTAAGCGCCAAAAGCTGTGTAAAGTTGCGCCCGTTGAGAGGTAGGTTAGAAACTTCCTGGGTCTGAATAGCGGTACCGAGTTCTGTCGATGATGAGTCCACGCTCAGTGAGTCGGCCTGTACCGTTACCTCAGATGTAGTGGTTCCAATCGCAAGCCGGAAGTTCTGGGTTGCAGTCTGATTGACCGTCACCTCGAAGTCAGGCTCAGTGACGGTTGCAAACCCTTCTTTCGAAATCGTCAAACTGTAATGCCCTGGCGTGATCGAGGCGAAAATGTACCGTCCCTCCGGGTTGCTAGTGGAAATCTGAGTTCCTTGAGTACTGAGATTCCTAAGTGTAAGAACGGCACCGGATGTCGGAAGCCCCTGCGGATCCGCTATCGTGCCACCTATCGCAGCGGTCGCGCCCTGCGCGAAGCAGAGTTGGTGGGCAAAAATGGCACACACCGTGAGCATCAAGATTTGGGCGACCAATTTTGTCAGACGCTGGGTCGCAATCGAATCATGCTTCCTTGTAATCATGCTTGTGTACCTCGCAGTTTTTGCTCTTACGATAGGTAGAAATCCGGTAAAAAATCGGACGAAATGCAGTGCCCGTAACGCACCATAACCTAAATGACGCATTGTAGAAATTTCACAATTGGATGAGCCAATAATTCGACAATTTATAGACAAACCAAACAGATAATGTCAAATGGCTTTATTTAAACGTAAATTATCTAAAGTTTTGGACCGTCCAATATAACCCTATCTGGATCGGCATTGAGTGCTCGATTCCTCGACGAGTGACTCGGCAATTTTGCGCGAAGCAAAAATCCCTTTTGTGACGCTGCGTGTCTCGAGGACCTATTTTGCGGGAGATGGCCACGGCATCCGCTCATGTCGATCACAAAAGCTGTCATTGAAAGTGGAGTCCTGAGATGCAGGATCATCACCGGCAGATTTTTTGAAACGTTTTCGTTACGCCCCGCACTATGGCGGTGTAAAGCAGGAAGCGAAGCATCAATGCTCGCATTCTCTAGCTCAACCAGGGTTTCTCAATCCCTGCTAGCAGGGGGAATGGTTTCGGCGCGGGTAAACGAAATGGAAGCAGGAATTTAAGACTTCTCTTCGTTGCTATCAAGCGGTCTTCTTTGCTGCATTCCGAAATCTCGTTTCAGGTATTCGGCGAACGGTAGAAGAAATCTGAGGAGGATGTTTATGGAAAATGCTGCTGAAATTTCAAAAAATGCTGCTTCAATTTCGAGGTGGTCCATCTGCTCGGCTCGCCCCAAAAACCGCAGCACTTGCTGTCTGAAGGTATCGAAACAGATCATCCACGACCCTGATCCCGCCATCTACGATCAGCAACTCGTCTTCTCCACGGGCGGCGCTCCGACCTTCAACAGCCCCGATCTA
>Ga0137412_10002894_pt1 | contig 13655 bp, 9 predicted proteins | sample CZODoug2_1_16fun_FD_122160 | JGI IMG/M metagenome (GOLD analysis project Ga0137412, IMG submission 122160) | Vadose zone soil fungal communities from Angelo Coast Range Reserve, California, USA - CZODoug2_1_16fungal (Hybrid Assembly) | ecosystem: Environmental > Terrestrial > Soil > Vadose zone... | reverse complement strand
TAACAAAATTTGGCTCGCATAGAAGTAGAAAGGCTCTGACGGAGCTTCTCTAATCTGTCTTCCTCTGTGAAATCTGTGGTCGTACTGCTTTTACATGCGAGTTTCTCCACTTCGCTACGCTTCGGTTGAAATGACAGATTTGTAACAGTAAGAAGGAGAACGGTTCGCGCCTCCGCGCGAATATCCCATTCATCACAATGAAGCTGTGATGAATGGGGCACCCTGCAGTGGTGGTGGTACAAGCAGTGGGTTACCCTTTTATCTCTCTGCAAAACATTCGTGGCGAATCTTCTTGTTGTTGCGGCACCGCTTGTCTACAATCGCAGACACACTTTCTTGAAGAGGTCTCACGATGACTGAAAACGAAGCAGCTCTCGATTCGAACGATACTGTTGCACAACCACCGCTCTCACAGATCGAACGTGTCACGAACACCTTCGTCGCTCCGTCGAAGACCTTTGCCGATATTCGCCGCTCCCGCTCCTGGTGGCTGCCCTTTCTCATCATCACAATCTTCGGATATATCTTCACACTCACGGCACTCAACCATGTGGGTATCGACCGCCTGGTTGAGAATGCGATGAAATCAAATCCGAAGTCATATGAAAAGTTTCAGAATCTCCCTGCCGAACAACAGGTTGCGAACCTGAAGATTACCAAGACAATCACGACGTATGCGTTCTATGCGGGTCCAGTCCTTACCCTTCTCTTCACCGCGATCACTGCTCTCCTGCTCTGGATCGGATTCAACTTCATCCTGGGCGGCAAGAGCACCTATGGAACCCTGTTTGCGGTCTCTATCTTTGCATGGCTTCCGGGGATATTAAAATCTCTCTTCGGGGCAGCGATGGCCTTCTTCGGCGATGTCGAAGGCTTCAATATCAACGACCCGGTCGGAACAAACATAGGCTTCTACCTTGGTAACGACAGTGCCGCATGGCTCAAATCTCTGCTCAGCTCTGTCGATATCTTCACCCTCTGGATACTCTTCCTGGTAGGTATTGGCGGTGCTATCGTCTCAAATGTGAAGACAAAGTCCGGCTTAATGCTCGTCCTGGGTGCATGGCTACTCTTCGTCATCGTCAAGACTGGCTGGTCCGCGGCTACGAGCTGATATCGAATGATTTTGTCAGAGTCTTTCTGCTTCTACGCAAGCCAAGCTTTGTTAAGGGCACGGCTTTAGCTGTGCCGTAAGATTCAAATAAGTTTTGATGACACGCCTTGGAGCGAGCACACGAATACTGCTACGTTCTAAAAAGTGATGGGCTACCTAATCGTTAGGTAGCCCATCACTCGTCTGAAAACAGTCTTCCAGAATTAGCTGATTATTTTATGGGACTGGGTAAAACATGAACGTCCCGTAGACATTGTCTTTCCATATTTCAATCCTGGTTGGACCCGTATAGTTATCGCTCGCTGCGGGCCCTGTTATGGATAGAGATGCTTGCTGTCCGGACGAACTTGTCGACAATGTGTTCCATTTGTTAACCCATGTAGCTGTGTTATCAATTTTGATCTCAGTCTTGACCTTCGCAATCAGCAGACCAACATTCAGTTTTGCATCGATGCTAAGCCCAACCTGATAGGTATCGGAGGATCCCCGCCCTGCTGAGCTTGTTGCCTGGCTGGACAAAGAGTATGTCTCCGTAACTGGCTGCCCGCCAGCTGGTGGTGGCACATAGTTGAAATCGTGGCCCACCTGAAGATCGAAACGTCCACTCGCATCTGTATTGGGGTTGAAGGAAGAGGTCAACAGTGGATCTCTCGCCAGAATCGTGGTGTAATCCGCGGTCGTCAATCCTCCCGGACCAGACGTATCCCAGCTACGAGCCAATACACTTTTCACATTGGTGGGCATGGTCTGCGGATTCTGCAACCATGTGACATAAAGTGGGACGATATCCATTTCACTTATGTCTCGGGAGTCATAAGAGTATCCGTTCCAGTTCAGTGAGTTATCTGGATTGACAGATATATTCACCAGAGGATTGAGCCAGATCCAAATAATGTCATAGGCATGATTGATTCCCTGCGCTGAGCTTGAAGGGCCCGGAATCTGCCGTCCATAGGTGGATGTTGTGCTTAGAGCAACCGAGGATGAAGTATCTTTTTCCTGGGTGTAGGAGGTAGATGCCGTTGCCGAGGTATCTGCAGCAAATATCCCAAAGCTGGCGCTTGCTCCCATGGTGACGCTCAAGCTTGTCTGGTCTGTAAATGTCTTTGAGATGGATGTCGATGTACTTTGCGACGTACTGTTTGAATAATTGACGTTGCTTTGAGCACCGGGCGGCGCATACGTAACAGCAAGCACAATATATTTAGGAGAAAGCAGGCCGGTGATCGCACCCAGCGAAGCCGATCCAGATCCGTTGCCGGGAACAAACGTAACGACTATGCCCTGTTTGTTCAATTGAACAGGACTGCTCGGAGGTGGCTCGGGGCAATTGTCTCTGTTGTCTCCCGTTACCTGGAAGGCCGCAGCAAATCCAGGCATGGAATAGGTCCCACCGTTCGTATCCGTATAGACAAAGTTGCTGAAGTCCCATTCACGTACATAGAAGGTATGTCCGGTTCCACAATAATTTGGATGATAAGACATCTGAAAGGTAAGAGTGCCCCCACCCTGGACACTGATCGTTTGTTGCTGGGCTGCTGCAATACCTGTCGATAGAAGGATCAAGAAAAAAACTATGGTTGTCGGTTTGTTCAGGCAGCGCCGGAAGCGAGCACACTTCCGCGCGAATAAATTGAATAGATTCATAGAAGCCTCCCCAGGTTCCCCCCTATGAAACATAGCCTTTTAGAAAAGCGCCAGAATTTAGCAGATCAAATCATCGAAAATTAATCTATATTTCCTCCGAATAGCGAAGACCTGAAGCGGACAGCTCAGCTGGAGCGAGACGTTTTGGGTGTTCGTTTGCAGACAGTGGATTTCAGTTCTGGACAACCTCAGGTCTGGAAGTTAGTACTTATACGCATTTTTTACCGGGAAATAAACCACTTATGGAGCACATAGTTTGGCTCCAAAAGTGCTGTTGTTCATGTACGCCACTAATGCGTCCGGAGACTTCATGCAAACACTCCTTCAGAACCTGCGCTATGCCTTACGCCAGTTACGCAGATCGCCGGGATTTACATCGACGGTGGTGTTCACACTTGCTTTAGGCATTGGCGCCAATGCGGCTGTCTTTACACTCTTCGATCAGGTTCTCCTTCGGATGTTACCGGTCGAGAGACCCAAAGAGCTGGTGCGCTTCCAGTGGACGGGAGGCTTCTCCGGTTCGGCCAGCAGCTTCGGCGGCGATATGTCCAACTATTTCTCCTATCCCATGTACAAGGACCTGCGTGACCAGAACAAGGTCTTTGCGGGAGTTCTTGCCGCCGACAGAACTGGGGTCGGTATCTCCTGGCACAATCAGGCCGAAGATCAAGATGCCGAGTTGGTGAGCGGCAATTACTTTACTTTGCTGGGTCTGAAACCAACGCTCGGACGCTTGCTGACCGCTCAGGACGATACGGAGAAAAATGCTAATCCGGTGCTGGTGCTCGGCTACGACTATTGGAAGACGCGTTTTGCGGCGTCGCGCGACGTGGTCGGTCAGACGGTGCTTATCAGCGGTCACCCCTTCACCATCCAGGGCGTGGCCCCGGAGAACTTCCGCTCCGCCATCGGCGGCTATAAGCCGGGTGTGTTTCTGCCTCTCAGCATGTCGGAGGTGGCCATGCCGTGGATGGTACCTCGCGACAACCTGAACAATCACCAATCCATCTGGCTTACGTTGGTAGCACGGTTGAAGCCTGGAGTTACTCCCACGCAGGCTGAAGCAAGCCTCGGACCACTGTGGCATGCATTGCGGGAGAACGAGCTGATGCTTTACAAGTCGAGAACCGAGCGGTTCAAGAAGAGATTTCTCGACGATTCGCGGCTCAAAGTGGTGAACAACTCGACAGGCTTTTCTCCCGATCGCATGGAGTTGAAGACGCCGTTGATCATTCTGATGAGCATGGCAGGCCTGCTGGTGGCGATGTGCGCCATCAATGTGGCTACGCTGCTGCTACTGAGAGCTGCAAGCCGGGCGCGTGAGATGTCAATGCGCTATGCGTTGGGCGCGAATCGCAGCCGAATCGTCGGTCAGTTGCTGCTGGAGGGAGGGCTGTTGGGTGCGGCGGGTGCAGTGGCAGGGCTTGCACTTGCCCCGCTCGTGACTACCATGCTGGTGCGGCTCCTGACTAACTCTGACCCTGGCAACGAACCATATTCAGCGGCCATCGATATACGCGTGCTTCTGTTCACGCTGGGGGTTGCCCTTGTGTCGAGCCTGCTATTCAGTATGGCTCCGGTGTTGCACTTCCTGCGCCCCGATCTGGCCAATGCGTTGCGGCAGAGCACAGGGACCGCGTCGAAGAACTCACAGCGATTTCGCAAGCTGGCCGTGGGGGTGCAGATCGCGCTCAGCGTGTTATTGCTGGGTGGCGCAGGACTATTCGTGCGGACGCTTAACAATCTTCGCCATCAGCAAGTGGGCTTCGAGACAGAACACCTGGCCACGTTCGGCCTGGATCCAACCGATTCCGGCTATGGAGAGGACCGGACGATGCCAATCGTAACCAATGTGCTGGAAGCAGTGCGACGGATTCCCGGTGTCACCTCAGCCGCGGCCACAACCGATCCCGAGCTTGTGGGGAATACGAACACGACCAACTTTACGGTGGAAGGTCATAAGGCTGCCGAAGATGAAAATATGAACTTCGAATATCCGCAGATTACGGCTGGCTACTTCGCTACGTTGAAGCAGCCATTGCTGGTGGGTAGGGAGTTCACCTCCGCAGATACTCAGACATCGCCTAAGGTGGCTGTTGTCAATCTGGCATTCGCCAAGCGCTTCTACGGTTCGGCACAGAACGCGCTGGGACGTTCGGTGGCGGAAGGCGCAAAAGAGAATGTGCGTCCCGATACGACTATCGTGGGGGTGGTGGGCGACATCAAGCATGAGAATCTGCGTACCTACCTGGGGCCCGCTGTTTACACACCTTATCTGCAGATCAAGCATCCAGTAGGCGTGAAGATCTACGCACGGACGGGGCAGGCGCCGGAGATGGTCGAAGCAGCTATCCGGCAGAGCATTCATGAGCTGGACCCAACGCTGGTCGTCAATGTTCCGCGTAGCATGGAGGTCCAGATGGATCAGAGTGCCTCGGGTGAACGCGCTCTGGCAATTCTCGCCATTGTTTTTTCCGCATTGGCTATCGTGCTGGCAGCCGTGGGCCTATATGGTGTACTGGCGTATTCCACGGAACAACGCACACGCGAGATCGGCGTGCGACTGGCGCTTGGCGCACAACGTAAAGGCGTGATCTTTCTAGTCGTACGCGAAATGTCGATCATTGCGACGATTGCCACTGCAGTGGCTCTACCATCTATCGTTGTGCTTGGCCGCCTGTTTCGCAGTCAGCTGTATGGTGTGACGGCCTCAGATCCTCTAACTCTGATTGGAGCGATTGTTCTTACCGTAGTCATGGTGGTTCTGGCTGCAGCACTTCCTGCACGCAGAGCCGCCTCCGTTGAGCCGATGCAAGCGCTCCGCACGGAGTAACCCATACCTTCTAAGGGGTAGACATACGGTGATGAGGGATGCGGAAGCTACTCATAGCTCCTTTTATGAGTAGCTTTCCTTTTCGGTTATTCCGACATTTCAGGTACTAGGGCACATTGCTGCGGTTGACTGATGTCGAGGTACAAGAACATCTCTTCAGGAATATTCGATTGAGCACTGTCGCCGTAGCCAGAACGATACAAGCGAACACTACAGTGGCTTCGGAAAGAATGCTCGAAAGAAACATCGAGACCAGGAGCATTCCGGCTGCTACGAATGCGAGCCACATAATGACGATCCTCCTGTGTATCTGTCGCCCCCGCTCGAATGTCCATAGGAATGTCCCACAACAGAGAATCTCGAATGGAATCAAAAGTCTGTCATCTCGGAGAAAGTTCATGCCAGCGATTCCAAGCGCACCACTTACAACTGGAAGTCCCAGGCACACCACCGCACAGATGATGGCACCGAGGGGTCCTATTATCTCGTAGAGTTTTTTGCCAACTCCAATCCTTTGAAACACGTCGCCCTTCGTCATCATGCAATCCCGTTGTTGTTCGATATTTCATTTGTCAGGTAGAACTTCTGGACGGATGCAACTAGAGCAGAGGGGGCTCGAAGCCGCAGAGTGAGTTCCATATGCGGGGGTTCAGAGCAGAGTTCATACGTAATTGAGCTACAGCATTGCTGTTCGAATCGAATAAAATCCACAAGCGCGTGAGCAATTTCAACAGTATTTCGAAAACTGAACGACACGCCATCAGGTTTCGATACTACGGAACCGGCCTGTTCGATGAGCCTCTGTATCTCCGCTCTTCGAGGCGCAAGCTCTGGAGAAGGAAGAGTGCATAGAAGTAAGTTCTCATCGTTCATCGAATCACTGGACATACATATCCTCGAGCTGCCTTGAAATAACTTTCTATATGCGACGTTACGACTTAAAGTGCACTTTAAGTCAAGCGCGTATCATTTCTCTATGACAATTGGTGAGGTAACAAGACGAAGCGGATTACCTTCATCGACGCTCAGGTTTTATGAGAGGGAGAAACTTCTCGACCGACCCCGGCGAGTGAGCGGACGCCGTGATTACGATGAGGAAGTCTTTGCAAATCTGCAACTGATCCGAATGGCACTTGAAAGTGGATTCACTATTAACCAAGCGCGGACGCTCATTCATGGCTTCGGCAAGACATCGTCACCTTCGCAGCGATGGCGAGCACTTGCGACGCAGAAGCTAAAGGATGTTCGTATGCGTATGGCGCAGCTTAAGCATGCTGAGAAGCTCTTGGAACGTGCGACAAACTGCCAATGTATCTCGCTCAACGACTGTGCAGATATTCTCTTGCAGAGAGAGCAAACTGTTCCACGACCAATGAAGGCAAAAACATTGACGGCCAGCTCGGACTATCATCAGTAGATCCCGGGTACCAGCCGCTTCGTCACCCTGCTGTATTCCACGTAATCCTCGCCAAACGCTTCGGTCAGCGCAATCTCCTCAACGTGTATCCGGTACAACAGAGCCGCTGTCGGAAACACCAGCATGATCGCCACGCTCACCCAGCTTCGCTGGTAAGTTCCCACAGCCAGAAAGCACAGCAGCATTCCTGTGTATGAAGGATGCCGCATCCAACGGAACAGACCGGACTTGTGCAAAGTCTGCGTCGCATGAATCGCAACATTGGTACTGAACGATCGTCCAAGAGTGAAGATCGCCGTCCAGCGAACTCCTAGCCCGGCTACCAGTAACACCACTGCCGCCGTCCCAAGCCAATGCGCTCCGCCCAGCATCGTCCGCGCATGCGTATCGCCGTACCACATAGCCGCCCAGATTGACCCGAAGATCGCCGACAACAACAGCAGCAGTGACCCGCGATCCTTAACCTCGCCCTCCCTCCGGCTGGTGCGTGTCACTACTTGGAGTAGAAACTCGGATGCGACCCACGCCCAGTAAAGTATCGTAAACAGTCTCGCTATGCTCATGTCATCCTCGGATACAGGTAACACTCTACTGCCTCGCTCTTTGCCTATTGGTAGACATTGCAGTGTTAAGCGTTGCCAATGTCAGGGTAGCCCACATGGATATTGCCAGCCGCAAGGTTCCAATCCGGCCGAAAATTCAGATACCCACCATAATCTATTGAGAGCTCCCGGACGGGTGTGTAGGATGGTCTGGAAAAGAGAGCACGTGACCATGAACATGTACGGAGTCGGTGGAGCGAATACGGATAGAGATAGGCTGCCCTCAACAAGATGGAACCCCGGCGGATTGAAGACCAACTGTGGATTCTGTTCCATCTCTTATGCTCTGGAACAGCAAAAAGGGAGACTTGTCACCGCAGATGAACTCTACGAGCAGACGCTTCAACGCCTCGGTGTAACGAGGGAAGGAGATGGAGATCCCATTCCTCGGATGCTAATCTTCCCAGTATTGAACCTCGATGCAATCAAAATCAGAGCTGGATATGAGAAGTTAGGTGGTTGGGGACGCGGAGCTTCCGATTACACAATCTGGTCCGTTGCGCGACACGTCGGTTGGGAGTTGAAGACCGGTGCAAAAGACCTACTAAATTCACTTGTTCAGTTCGCTGCCGAGAGCAAATCCGGATGGCGGCTCGACGATTTTGTGCGTGCGCGGATGAATCGTCCTGGAATGGCAGCCAGGACAACTTTTGCGAATATGAAGAGTTACGTCGAGAGAGATCTGAAAGGAAACTCGATCATTGGCTCTATCAATAAACATCACTTCGTCAATATGTCTTTCAGCCCTGCGGGTGAATGGAAGGTATTTGACGCGCAAAAGGGCATGCCCTATGACGGACGACGGATCAAAGCCGAGCTGGGTTCTCTCGACTTGTTTGAGCGAGTCTGAATCGTCCTGCAATCGGCTGCTCAGCCTCTACGAATTGACCTTCAATGGGATTGAAGATGGTGCCCCCAGATAAGGACATACCGGTGCCAAGCTGATCGTAGTAATACATTGCAGTGTTCAATACATGGAATGTTCATTCCTATAAAGGAATACGTTGAGACAAAGTCTTTGACCCTGCAAAGATTTTTCCCACGCTTTTCCTTCGCCAAAACAAGTCAGCAAACACACATCGACAGATTCCTCTAAGCCGCTGAATTCAAACCGGCAGATACATCTTTCATCCTCGCCGCCAACGTTGCTCGACATTGGCGCATACCACACTTGCTTTAAGGCATTGCGAGTGTTTTGTAAAAATTAGGTTGAAACAATCATTAAAAATGCTATTATCCCGCCTCATAATCATTTTCACCCACTTTCCCCGTGGTGAAGCCTTCCGTTCCCTTCGAGGGAAGTACTCAATTCGTACTTATGGAGAAGCACAGTATGAAGCACAAATTCCCCCTTGCAACAGCAGCTTTAGCCTTAGTAACGATTCTTTTCACCCCCAAAACAGCACACGCGGCACCCGCTTGTTTCCCCGCATGGAGTGCTACAGCCGTCTACACCGCTGGTGGACAAGCCAGCGAGAACAGCGTCAACTACACCGCCAACTGGTGGACGCAAGGCAACAGCCCTGACACAAACAACGGTGGCTCCGGCACAGGACAACCTTGGACATCCAATGGTGCTTGTAGTGGCGGCGGCACAACGAATCCACCACCACCTCCCCCGCCTCCCCCCGCTGGTACTCCACTCTTCGCTCCCTACGCTGACATGGGGATAACCTCTGACGAAAACCTGCCCAGTTACCTCACGCAAAATGGCCTCAAGGCATTCACCCTCGCCTTCATCGTCGACAATGGAAACTGCCAAGCAGGTTGGGGCGGCCTGGGTGGCACCATTCCACAGGACAGCCTTCCGAACGGCAGCAACATGCTCACGCTTATTCAGCAGATCCGCAGTAGCGGCGGAGATGTCGTCATCTCCTTCGGCGGCGCGTCGGGGAGTGACATCAGCTCAGCCTGCAGTAGCAGTTCACAGGTGCAGGCGATGTATCAGTCCGTCATCAATCGTTATAGCCCGACGATGATCGACTTCGACATCGAAAACGGCTCTGAGAAGGCGCCCAATGCCATCCTCTACCGCAGCCAGGCTCTCGCTGCTATCAAGCGGGCCAATCCTAATCTTTATATCTCCCTCACGCTTCAGGTTCTGCCCAGCGGTCTGCTCACCGGTCAGGTCAATGAAGGTGTTGATATCCTCTCCTCTGCGAAAGCAAGTGGTTTTAACCCAGATCTCATCAACGTCATGGCCATGGACTACGGCAGCTCACAAGACAACGGCGGCCAGATGGGCGTCGATGCTATCGATGCTGCAAACGCAACTCACCAGCAGGTGTTGTCTGTTGGTCTTAGCTCTGCCATTGGCGTCACACCCATGATCGGAGTCAACGACACCAACACGGAGATCTTCCAACTTGCAGATGCTCAATCGTTGCTCAGCTTTGCTCAGTCCAACAGTTGGGTCAAGCGACTCTCCTACTGGTCCGTTGCGCGTGATAACGGTAGCTGTGCTGGAGCTGGTTTTGCCTCCTCGACCTGCAGCGGTCTCTCGCAAAGCAGCTTTGCATTCGCAAATATATTCAAAGCCTTCCAATAACGAACTAACTAATTAAAGTAAAAAGAGGGGGGAGCGCGAATGGCGCTCCCCCTCTTTTCTTCTAGAGACATACCTTCTACTTCGTCGGAGAATATCCATGTAACTGCGGCCCAACCACATTCGAGAAGTTATAGTTACCACGGCGATCTCCATCAATCGTCCAGAACATAGCTCCTATCATCCCCGGATACCCTGTAGCACTATGCAGTTTGTATTTGCTACCAGCAGGAGGCTTACCCGTAACAATGTAATCCATCGCCTGGCTGACAATGGTAGGGGTTGTATCTCCTATCAGGAAGCCCACAGCAACTTTGTCCGCTGGCATCGGCGGGAAGAAATGCGCCGCATCGCCGCCAACGTTGAAGCCGTGCAACAGTAACTCCGTCATCGCAGCATGGTAGTCAACCGTACCGGGCTGATAGATCTCACCATCGAGACCCTCAAGCGGCGGAGTGTTGTAGTCCTGCACATCGATAAACGAGAGGATGTTACGGATCGCATATGTAATCGCCAGGTACGATCCAAACTGACCACCATAGCTCGGATATCCAGAAGGGATCTGTGTCCCCTCCGGTACGAGGCTGATCATGAACTTCGGTCCAAAGTGATCGTGCAACTGATGCAGCGCCGAGATCAGGTTCACGATCGAAGGTGTTGTCGGATGTTTGAAGTCCAGATCTCCCGGTTCGATTGAAAGGGATGGGTTCTCAAAATCAATATCGATCCCATCGAACCCATACTCCGTAACGATGCGCGTCACCGAAGAGACATAGTTCGGAACACGCTTTGGATCGGCAAGTGTAAAGTGCTGACCTCCACCGCCAAGAGATATCATCACCTTCTTACCCTTGCTCTTCAGGTAAGCGATATCGGCCTTGAACTCCGCCGTATCGAGCCCAGCCGGTGTATGGAACTGCATCGTTCCCTCTGGTGCGTTCTTGTCAGGAGTGGAGAAGGCAACAATAATCACATCCCATTGTGGAGATATCTCACGCAATGGGAATGTAGAACCTGCCGCACCGTATCCAGACCAGTAACCGATCAACTTATGTCCATTCGACGAACCATCGAAGGGAACGGCAGCCACTGTTGGTTTAGGAGGAGCTGGGGAGCCATCACCAGAGCGTCTTCCGCGCGCCGGGCAAGGCTTTGCCACCTCCGTCAGGGCTTTCGGATCGGGAAAACTATATCCAGTGCCAAGCCCATCCGAGCTACCGACATACCACGGAAGCAAAGCTACATTCTGTAAGTGGTAAGTACTTTTACCTGCACGAACAATAAACGCCTTCGACGCAGGGATATTATTCTTCGGATTCGTATTCGTCGGTTCGAGCAGAAAGTAAGTAGAAGCAACACCCGTGCCGCCGCACCTGCCCTGATCGCCCGAGAGCATCGATGCAGGACGCAACCATGCAGGAAAACTATTTCCCGGTGCAGCGACACTGTGATCATGCTGTGATTCATGCAGCGGAGCATGCAAGGGATCGTTGATAAACTCCGCTAACTGTTGCGTTAGTGGCTGTACATCGCCATCTTCAACTACAGCGGGTGCAGCATGCAGATACGATCCAAGCACAAACGAGTTTCCTGTAGCCAGATCCACACCATGCGTTCCCCACGAACAACAGACCGTCGCATCGCCGTCCGCATAGTAGGTCGTGTTATGTGTAACCGCCATAACAAGCTTGCCATCCTGCTTAGGCACCTGCTTGAAGATCTCCCTCTGCAGAAATTCAACATCCACTACAGCGAACGAACCGCCGCTCTTCTTAGAAGTGAGCACATAGCCATAACCTACAGGCACGGTAACTGTGATCGGCTTAACCTCAGGCTCACTAAGCAACGTATGCCATGCATCAGACTTAGCAAAGGTCGAACGTAACATCGCATCGGCATACTGCGTTGTGCCTCCGCTTACAAAGGCAAACTTTGAGAAGACAGGAGAGTGCAATACACGCGGCACATCGGCGGAAGCATCCATTGCAAATGGTCTTCCGGCATTTTTTTTGGCGTCGAACAGAAGCTTGATCGGCACAAGCACCGTAGGGATCGTAGTTGTAACTCCCTGTGACGGATCGTGGCCAACCAGCTTATACGAGCTCTTACCGATAGCATGCTCAAAGGTTGGCACAGTACCTTGCGCATTCACGAAGCGCAACGATAAGGCAAAAAGAGATAGCAGGCAGATAGATTTCATTCGCATATTCGGTTTCACAGTTCTCGAATGCAGAATAGAAGATATGCAGCCAGCTTCGTCCATATAGGCCACCGATAGCAATAGGGAATCCGACCTAGATGCAACTAACCTATAAATTCTGCGAGATATATGCGACCTGCATATGTTTTAGCGTTTTTGAGGAAGTGTTGCTACCCATGAGGAGAGCTTCTCTGCCGAGTCAATTTGATTGCTCATGATCGCATCGAACAATATGCGCGTGTTCACTGCGGCAAAAGCAGTATCGACGCGCGCACCCGTATGTTGATTTGGAAGCTTTACGACGAAACCGGGCCGATCGTCGAACTGGCCTCCATGACTTGCAGTCTGTTCTTCAGCAGTCCAGTCCGGTAAAGAAGACCAAAGAAGCTTTGTCCGCCAGGAATGATCTCCCATAAGAACTACCGCTGAAGAATCCCATTGTCCCTTTGATTCCAGGAGAGATCGCACATGTGCGAGATATCTGTCCGCAAGTGCGAGATTATCAATGTAGGTCGAATCTCTCAAAGCGAACTTGCCAGCGGTACGATTGTAGATTCCATCGGGATGGGGGACCGGCATATGTAAGAAGACGAAGGTGGCTGAAGGATCCTCAATCAGGTGGTCTGCTGCGGTAAAGATAGTCTGGTAATCAGATATGTGGAGTAACGAAAGTAGCTCGTTTTCCGGGACGCCGAATAGCTTGAGATCCAGATGATCTTTCAGAATAGAGCTGACCATCAATGGTTGTAGCGCATTCACGGCCACAGACTCGTACGGTAGCATCCTGTTCGAAGCTATGCCGCCAAACCTCCAGAAGCATTGATCAAGAACCTGTGGCAGGATACGGCAGTAAGGGTTATACCAACCGGCAACGGCTGTACTGTAGCCCTTATTCAGAGCGTCCTGAAAGACGGTTGAGTGTTGATCGAACTGCTGCCAGCTACTTGTTTCCGGATTGTGGAGTGATAGGTGCTGCCCATCAGCCGACGAACGGATTTTATCTACCGGTACGCCTGTCATCAGGGAGGGCAGAACTATTTCCGTCATAATGCCAGCAGGAGCAACGCGCGTGAAGATAGATGATTCTGTTGCAAGTCGATCGAAGGCTGGAAGTTCTAGTCCATGAAATCGCTGACCATATACCTGTTGATACGAGAGTTCGTCGAATAGAATCCAGATGACGCGTGGACGAATACCTTTCCCTTGGGCAGGTATCGGATTGGCTGTATAGAGAGACAACTCTGTATTGAGCGAACGCGCCTCCCATCCGAACCATATAAGTTGGCACAGAACTAAT
>Ga0137412_10002893_pt1 | contig 13656 bp, 6 predicted proteins | sample CZODoug2_1_16fun_FD_122160 | JGI IMG/M metagenome (GOLD analysis project Ga0137412, IMG submission 122160) | Vadose zone soil fungal communities from Angelo Coast Range Reserve, California, USA - CZODoug2_1_16fungal (Hybrid Assembly) | ecosystem: Environmental > Terrestrial > Soil > Vadose zone... | reverse complement strand
CTCCTGAGTAGCTCAATGGCAGAGCATTCGGCTGTTAACCGAAGGGTTGTAGGTTCGAGTCCTACCTCAGGAGCCATTCAAAATCAATAACTTAGAGCAGCGAAGAGCCGTTCGAAAACGACGCAAAAGTGCTGATTGTGCCCATTTTTGTGCCCACGCTCTTTTCAAAACGGATGCTGTATCCATAGCAACCATGCTCAGTTGGCCCCTTAGACTCCCATTCTTAACCTCAACTAGCAGCTCCGCGATTTGACCGAATTCCACTTCTATTTCAAGCTTCCTTCGCGCGCGCCCAAGGTAAGGCACGCAGCTGGTTGAGGGCAGTGCGGCGCGAGATCAATCGGCCCCACAACAGGCAGCTGCACAATTGGGGAGGGACACCGTCACGAAGGAAAGTGGCGTTTGTTGCCACAGCCGTCGTCATAATCGCGATCTGATTGGGTTCTGAGCCGCTAGCCTTTTTATAATGAGTTCGTATTACCTACGACAATGTGGAAGGTCAAGGCCGCGATGCGGCCAACACCGTCGACCTTCAAGCTATTCCTTGCAAGTGATTGCAATAATGGATATTAGTCGACCGGCACGGTGGAAATCCCGGATGGAATCAGGGGGATCCGGAATGCTTGTGTGCTGCATCTGCAAGCTGCTAGACTCGTGCTCACGTTTTGAAATTTGGGGGTAGCTGGATTGGCATACGCGGATGCTTCAGCAGCCACGCGGTGTGACATGCCTCCTGCCGAGCAATGTCAACAGCAGGTCCACCGGATAATTCATTCCACGACCTTTCGAAATGCCTTGACGTTGCAGCAGCTGTTTCAATTCCTTGCCGATAAGGCCATTGCGGGAGCTAAAGAGGGCCTCAAAGAATACACAATCGGCGTAGAGGCCTTTGGCCGGAAGCAGAATTTCGACCCAAAGACTGATCCTATTGTCCGAGTTCAAATCCATAGACTAAGGCAGAAGCTAAAAGAGTATTACGATGCTGAGGGCAGCCACGACCCTATATTAATTGAGATTCCCAAGGGACACTATCTCCCGAGTTTTGAAGGCGCCACAGTACCAGTCGCGGATCTCAACCACGGGACTGCATCCCAACCGGACACAACTTTCTCCGTCGCGACTCCGTTGCTTGGGCAGAATATTGAGAGTCAAGGTCAGCAGGCGCCTAAGGGAAGGCGCGGTTTCAGCTGGCTTTCCTCCAGCAGTGCAGCGATTGCCGCAGCTGCAATTGTCGTCTTTGCTACAGGCTTCTGGGCTGGAAACAAGCAGATGCGAAATGGCGCTGGAGGAGAGACTGCTTTCTCTAATCCCGAATTGGCTTTCGGCAAGTCGGCGGATCCGGTGAAGGTATTTTGGGCCAGATTCTTCGGCAATGATCCAGCTCCCGTCATCGCGTATCCGGATGCCGTTTTCCTTCTGGACGATTCCAACGATCTATTCCGGTTCCGCCAGGGGGCGAGCGATAGCCGAGGTGCTCGCGTCGATTCTCACTTGGCCCGACAATTCGCCTCAAATCCTTCGCTTGTTGCCCAGGCAGGCCAACTCTACTATGAGAATGGATACACCGGTACTGGCGAACTCCAAGGGGTCGCCATGTTGACAGGCCTTTTTGGACAGATGGGTGTGAAGGCCACCATCAAACCCAGTCGCGATCTCACTCCAGATGATCTCAAGCAACATAACGTAATTTTGCTCGGATCACCATTTCAGAATATTGCCGTCGCTCAACTCCTTTCTATGGGAGATTTCACATTCGAGAACCCCGATTCTCGACGGGAACAATGGAGAGCTCAAATCTTGAATGCTCATCCGCGAGCAGATGAGAGTTCGACCTACCGCACGGAGCGCGACCCAACCAGCCAGGTCCTGAAGACGGATTACAGTCTCATCTCCATACAGCCGGGCGTTGTTCCGGGCCGATACATCGCGGTACTGGGTGGCCTGGACACGAAAGGAACTGAAGGCGCAACCATGTTCGCAACTTCAAGGCCGGGAGTTGAGGAACTCACCAGGGCTTTGGCTGCCTTCGGCGAATCGGGCGCAAAGGGTGGGACGCCTGTATTTCAAGCCCTGGTACGCGTTCGTCTTGAGAAAGGCTACCAGGTATTGGAAGCCGATCTGATGGCGGTGCACAAGTTCCACTCCCAGAACCCGAGTGGGGCTGGCGGCACCACCCCTAAGATATCAACTCCTTAGTGGACCGTTCCTAACACAGTTCCCTCCAGGACTGACTAGTTCACCTCTCAGTCAAGGCGACAGTGGAAAGTTGCGCCTAATTCCGATTGCATGTCTTGAGCTGGCCTCCGGAGAAGGCCCTTCCCCGAGAGGCTATGTTGCCTGTGCGACGGCGTTCCAATCCTGAACAGTTTTTAATCGCGCCAGAATCTTGCGTAACACGTTGTGTAACGTTGATGAAACATCCTTAAAATCCCCGTGGAACAACGACGTTTCAGATCTCCGTATCCCTTCCGTAACTAGACAGCCGTGGCTTTGTCTCGCTACCGTTTCCAGCGTTGGTAAGGACCCGTCTCTCTAAGGATGCAACTCTCGTCTCGGAATCCACAGATCGTGAAGCCGCTACGCAAGGTGCCTCTCTCTCCCGGGATACAGACCCCGAAAGATCAGGCTGGGAATGCTCGACGAAGTCAAAACGAAAGAAGAAAGCCGAAGGAGGCTATATGCAATCTGAACTTTCTACCAATAAAAGGACCACCAAATATATGTGGCCAAGAACTTCCTCAAGCAAACTGCTGATCTTAATTTGCTTGTTAATGGTCGTACCGGTGGCTTTTTGCCAAGGCGTAAGCGGCCATATACTCGGAACGGTTAAGGACAGCAGCGAAGCGGTCGTCTCCAATGCAGTCGTCACTGTCACGAATCAGGATACCGGGCTCACCACGAAAATTACGACTGACACTAGTGGTGATTATCGAGTCGACAATTTGCCTCCCGGAAACTATCAAGTCAGACTCGAAGCTCCTGGATTTCGTGCAGTTGTCTCCAACGGGAACGTGGTCACAGTTGATATCGCCACACGAGTCGACATCACACTAGCCGTGGGTTCTGCTACTGAATCAATTGAAGTCGAAGCTGCAAATTCCCTAGTTGACAGCACTAGCTCTTCACTTGGCGAAGTGATCAATCAGGGAGACATCTCTAATCTGCCACTCAATGGACGAATTTATTCGCAACTGGTCCAAACTGTCGCAGGCTCTGTCGCGACTGGATTTGGAAGCGCTGCCGAGGCTGCAGCGGGTGCGGGAGCAGCCGGATCCATCACTGCCAGTGTGAACGGCATGCCCTGGGGAGGTACTACTTACACGTTAGACGGCGTAAACAACATGGAGCTGTTGAACGCTTTCCAGACAGTAACTCCTGCCCTGGACGCTCTTCAAGAAGTGAGAGTATCAACAAACAACGCCGAGGCCACGGTGGGCACTTATGGTGGTGCCCAGGTAAATGCCTTCATCAAGTCTGGCACCAACCGATTTCACGGCTCTGCCTATGAGTTCTACCGCAGTGATGCTCTAAACGCTTTTCAATGGAGAGCCAGCAAAAAAGCCCCTTACCGGGGAAATCAATTTGGTGGTTCTTTGGGTGGTCCGATTTTTAGGAACAAAGCGTTCTTCTTTGTGGACTATCAGGGGCTGCTCCTACAGAACGGTATTAGCTATATTCTCACCGTTCCAACCGATCTGATGAAACAAGGGACATTTCTAAAAAGCCAATTTCCAAATCCGATCTATGATCCTCTGACACGGAACCCATTCCCAACAGTCACTACCGCTCAGGGCCCCGCTTGGCAGATTCCAGTTTCGCGTTTTGATCCGGTTTCGGCAAAAATGGCCTCAGGCGCCACGATATGGCCGACGGCAAGTGATCAAACGAGCACTAGTAACAACTTCAATGCAAACACAACCGAGCCCGATAAGAACCATCAATTCGATGCCAAAGTCGACTACCAGTTCGCAAATGGTGACCGGGTGTTCGTGCGGGAGTCTTTTCAGCGCCGTGACCTTTCCGCTCCTTCACCAGGTACGCGATTCATCCAAGTTAATGACGTCAATGCACAATCCAGGAACCACAACTCAGCAATCGGGTACAACCATACGTTTTCTCCCACGGCGACGAACGAACTCCGGCTTGGATTCAATCGGTTTTACACGCAGGATTTTGGAAATGACTTAGGGACCAATGAAAATACTGCCCTTGGAATTCCCAATGGCAACGATGCTGCATTTGGCGCAACCGGGATCGGAAACTTCGGCATCGGAAACATAGCCCACACAGGCTCGCAGGGGTGGACGAACTCGCACCGAATCAGCAATTCCTATCAACTTACAGACAATTTCATCAAAGTGTACGGCCACCATACGCTCACCCTTGGCGAAGACTACAGGCGTTTGCAAGCCTCCTTGACGAATTCAGATGCCAACAAGAATGGTGACTTTACTTTCACCTCCGACTATACAAGCAGTTGCACACTGCAGCCGACCTGCACAGGCTCAACAGGAGGGAATCAGTTTGCCAGTTTTCTCCTCGGCCTCCAATCCGCGCAAGATCGCGGCTTTGTCGCTACCGACCCTGCTACTCGTGCAACGCTCCTGAGCGTTTACGGTCAAGACCAATACAGAGTGACAAGGAATTTGACATTGAACCTGGCGCTACGCTGGGACCTGATCACGCCGGCGATCGATAAGGACAACCATCAATCCAATTTCGACCTTGCGAAGGGTGTTCTCGACTTTGCCAGCTCGGGCAATCGCGGACCGAACGTGAATACCTACTACGGGGGCTATTCTCCGAGGGTTGGATTCGCCTATTCCCCTAATAGCGGAAAGACTGCAGTCTCAGGTGCCTTTGGAATTACCTACTTCCCGGGTAACTTTGGCGCGATAGGTGGATTTCTGGAAAGGAACTTTCCGTTCTTCGAAGTCTTTAATACCCAGGCCCAGTTGAACAACACTCCGCTCACACCACTCAGCGTCAGCGGCCTTCCATCGTATATCCCGACGCCTATCACGGCACCGGTGCAGTCGCCTGTAGGAGTCGGCGTAGAACTGATGTCCAAGCGAATGCAGCCCGACATGGCAAATGCCTGGAATGTTGGAGTCCAGCAGGAGCTTTCTCCGTCGACCGCACTGAGTATTACTTATGCCGGAACGAAAGGCACACACCTGTTTCGTAGACGGAATATCAATACCCCTCCGCCAGGAACCACTTCTTTCAATTCGCGCCTTCCGTACCAATACTTCAATGGGTCGGGACAGCAATATGCGACGAATATCGGATATGCAGGAGCTGACGGTTCCTCCATCTACCACGCTCTTCAGGTGCAACTCAAATCCAGAATGTCGCATGGATTACAAGGCAGGGTTGCTTATACGTGGTCGAAAGAGATCGATACTATGAATCTCTGGTGGCCACTCGACGACAGGTTTAATCGCGGAGTAGGCACCAGCCAGGCGCCGGATGTTCCGCAGAGCGTTATCGCGAGCCTTGTCTACCAGCTTCCGTTCGGCAAGGGCCAACCGTGGCTCTCCGCCACCCGCCGTCCCATTGAGCTAGTAGTCGGCGGCTGGCAGCTTAGCACGATCACAGTTCTACAGTCTGGCCAGCCCCTCAGGATCAAGGCCGCCTTCGACGTTCTGGGCAGTGGCGTCACGAATAGTGCAAACGTAACTTGCGCCTCAGTTAAAACGTTCGGGTCTGTAAATAAATGGTTTGACACCAGTTGCTTCACTACTCCCGGCCCTCTCCAGCTAGGTAATTCTGGATTTGGCAAAGTGCGCGGACCAGGTTATTTCAACGCGGATCTATCCTTGTCCAAGTCTCAAAGCATTCGAGAGAAAATGAAACTCATCCTTCAGGTTGATGCCTTCAATCTCTCCAACACTCCCCACTATTCCAACCCGGATACGAATCTTGCAGACTCAAACTTCGGCAAAATTGGCGGAACCAATGGAATTCCGAGGCAGATTCAGCTTGGTGTACACGCAACTTTCTAACATCTCGATGAATTAGACCCACCGGTGCCACCCAACTCTTGGGTGGCGCCGGAAGTTTGCTACAACGAATTTCGGCGGTTACGTCGAGATGCACAGATTACAAAGCACGGAAAAAGTCTGGAAAGGAAGCGAACAATGGTCGACCGGAGACGGTTTGTTGGAGCACTTATGGCCACCGCTGTTACGTCACACGCAGACCGGTTTGCTAAAGGCAGCCGCCTTTCCAGCAAGACAGCGAACGGCCTGATCCCTGAAAGTCCATCCGACACGCCGAACTACTGGTGCACCTGGGCCGCACAGAACTACATGTATGGCCATGATCTTCCGGAGCTCGACCCTAAAGTGTTGGAGGGCGATTCGGGAAGCAAGCTTGCTCACGATGCTATGACAGAGAAGATACTGTTCGGAAGAACAGGATGGGCACAAAACTTCTTTCCCAGGATTCGTAAAGATGTGCTCTTCCTTCTCGACGACGGATGGCAAATCGGAGGCACCGCAACCTTCGAACTGGACCCGAAAAAGTTTCCCTCCTTTACTGGATCTTCTGCCGACCGGCTCATGAAGCTGAATCATTCGATCCGGGGCGCAGGATGGCGTGGAACGGCGCTTTGGTGCCGAAATACCCCAGGGGGAGATGCGGATCATCGCCTCGAGAGTCTTAGTCAATCTGCCGGGATCAAGTATTGGAAGGTCGATATAGGTGATCCGACGTTCAACCTGGTGCGGCTCCGCAATCAAACGAATATCCCCCTTACGTTAGAGCATGTCCACGGCGAATGGCCCGTAAATGGAGATTGGAGAAAAGATGGGCGATTCGGTGCACAACGGTGGGGTTCCAACCGAATGGAAATCCTGCAGCATACAGATGTCTATAGAACCTATGATGTGACCTCGATCCTGTCTTTGCCGACAACGCTCGATCGGGTTTCTGAAATGCTGAAGGGGGCTGAAGGGCATTCTGAAGTGCATGGCCTATTGAATGTGGAAGATGAAGTTTACGTGGCTGCGGCTATGGGGTGCACTATGGGAATTCTGCGCCACCCACTGAAAGGAATGAGGCCTGGAAAAGATACAGATCTGTTTTTCAATGGGCCCAGACAAACCAAAAAAAGGATGGATGAAGTTGTGCGGGCGCTTCGTTGGCAACGGATTGCACCACCGTTCTCTCCAGGATCGGGGTCAGTAAAGCGCAGCGACGAAATTTTGACAGACAGTTGGATCTTTGAGAGAGGTCAAACCTGGCAGAACGAAATTGTAGGGGCGAGAGTGCAGCAAGGAGCCCCAGCTTGTCTCGCTCGCAACATCAGCTTGCCCGAGGTAAAGGGAAAGGACGATAAGCCATTTGTCTTCGCAACAAGGTTTCCAAATGGCGCGGTCGCAATCGGAGCACAGGAGCGAACTCAGGTTGGCAACGGCTGGTACATGCCCAAATGTGAGGTGACTCTATCTGTGGCCGACGCGCCTGGACCTTATGGTGTATTTGGCTATTTCGATAGCCTTACTCTGGCTTTCGATAATCCCCCACACGATAAACGGGTTCTCGCCCAGGATCTGGCAGGTGATGAGCCTATCGATATATCGAGTATGGTGCAGGTAAGGGGTAAAAGTCTCTACATACCCGGTAAGGTGATCCGCAGGATAGGCCTTCATAGCGCGACACCAGGAGATATCTCTGCACCTGGGTTGGTGTTTGCTATCGGCTGAAGCATACGTTAGGCGGGTGTACCACAAACGATGACACATGTATGGAATTTGCAGCTTCGGTAAGATGACTGCCCGAGCGGAACTCTCGTCAAATTCGCAGCCCCTGACGCTCGACCGGACCCTTGTCCGGAATCGTGAGTCACATCTTCAAGGAGGAAACGTGACGGGAAGTTGTACGTTGTGTCTGATTGGACTGCTTTTGGCAACTGCTGGGCTGACTGCACAGAACTCTCCAACTACTCCGATATCGGAGTTGCAGCTTGAGTCTTCAGACGCGAAGCTGGTTCAGGTATTCCAGTGGGCAAAGTCGCAGGCACTGGCTTATGCTCATGACGGTTCCGATCCTGTAGGGCCATGGTATGAAGCTGCACTTCCAGGACGTAATTCGTTTTGCATGCGCGACGTCTCGCACCAGACCACAGGTGCAGCGGCGTTAGGCCTCTATTCGGCTAATCTCAACATGCTGGGGCGGTTTGCCGCCGCTGTTTCACCTACCCGCGATTGGGCAGGATACTGGGAGATCGATCGATTCGGCCATCCCTCGCCCGCGGATTACGTTAGCGACGATGACTTCTGGTACAACCTTCCGGCGAACTTTGATCTTTTGGATGCTATCGTCCGTATGTGGAGGTGGACTGGTAACGACAAATATCTCAATGACCCTCGATTCCGGAACTTTTATGAGAGCACTGCTGCTGCATACCTGAAGGAGTGGGACCTTCAGCCAGATCGCATCTTGAAGCGATCCCGCATTATGCATCAGCGCTTGCGGGAAGGAAAGTTCGTGCGATCCCGTGGCATTCCGAGCTACACCGAGGGCAGGGAAGACTTCAACGTCGGCACAGATTTGCTTGCGGCGGAATACCGCGCCTTTGAATCTCTTCGGCTGGTTGCTTTGAGCCGGCATAAGGTGAACCTGGCCGCACAATATGGGCACACGGCAGATGAGATCGCACACCTGATCGAACACGAAGCCTGGTCTGAGGAAGAGCATCACTATATGGGATTCTTCTCTCAGGGTGGCAGAACGCAAGGTTCGGGCGATGCGATGGTCCTATACTTCGGCGCAACCAGCGACCCAATCCACATTCGCGGCGCGCTCACCCACATCAAATCGCCCGAGTACTTGAAGAATATTGGTATTGAAGAGGAGAGCTATCTCCCGCAGACCTTCTATCACTATGGCGAGAAGGCCGCTGCGTACGAACGCATGATGGATCTCAGCCGCCCGGACAAAGACAGGCGTGAATACCCCGAGGTCTCCTTTGCTGTGATCGGCGCGATGGTGTCGGGAATGATGGGCGTAGAGACGATTTACGATCCTCCTTCGGAGAGCCCATTGATTCGTTCGATGTCTCGGCTTGCTGGGAAATCCGATACTGCGACGATGAAGGGGATCCGTATACGCCAAAATCTGGTGGATTTGGAACATACAGCTGATCAAGAGAGTTCATTGACGAACCGCTCTGGACCGCCTCTGCTTTGGCAGGCGACGTTCTTGGGTAAGGTTTCTTCCTTGAAGGTGAATGGTCGGCCAGTCCGTACAAAGAGTGCCTCCGACTCTGTAGGAACGCCCGTCAGTTGGATAATCGTCGATGTCCCTTTGGGAGCCACAGCTGTTGTGAGTCGCCCTTGAGTGATGTTCGATAAGCGGGACATCAGCAGTCATATTGCTTGGCAGGTCTTCAGGATCCCACCGTTTCGCCAAAGCCACAAACCCATCGCGAGAGGTAATGGGCGCCAGCCAGAACCTCGGGAAGAGTGTCGGAGTAACCTTGATACCCACTACGATGGGAAACATAAGCTGGATTGGAAGGTCTCGTAACCGAAAGCAATGACGTTTGTATTGTGGGCGGATGACGACCAAACTGCACGTTATTTCGAGGGCCACGCATTCCGCCAGCAAGATTATTCGGCATCCTTCACGCAGCGAAAGCCGAGTGCACCTGAGCGATCATAGCCTGGGGCCATCAGCAGCAGCTTGCCATGGTTATCGTTTTTGTACGCCTGGGGAAAATACCAGATCGAGCCTTGCGGCTGATAGTAGCTGCCGCCACGCAAGATGCTGGCACGAGTGTGCTCATCTACATACTCGTCGGTCCATTGCCAGACATTCCCCACGAGATCCATCACGCCAAACGGGCTTGCTCCGCTAGGATGCGCATCCACATTTTCGGGACTCCGCATCGTACGGCCCTTATCCGAGATCGGCACGGCGCTTGCGTTCCATGCATTGCCCCACGGATAAACTCGGCCATCCGTGCCTTGCGCGGCGAATTGCCACTCCCATTCATGGGGTAGACGCTTTCCCGCCCATTTCGCATACGCACGCGCATCTTCCAGCGAGACCCACGTGACAGGCTTCTTATCCCAGCCTGCTGGATAGGACCCGTTGATCCAGTCCTTCAGAAAATTCTGAGTATCCTTCGGACGATAGTGCGTTGCATCCAGAAACTCCTTAAACTCGGCATTCGTCACCGAGTATTTATCCATGTAGAACGGCTTGATTTGCATAGGATGTTCATGAAAGCGCCGCGGCGCATCCTCCCACGGAAATTGCACGTCGACACCCACGTCATTGGAGCCTTCAATCTCGATGCCCTCCACTTTGAAGACGAAATTGCCTCCGGGGATCTTCACCATGCCCTTCGGTTCACTGGAGGCGAGCTGCGTTGGAGCAATCTCGACCAACTGCTGTGGCAGCGTCTTCCACTCATGAGAGAAGCTCGGCAACTCCGTTTTTGTCATCTCCTTCATCCTGGACATCAGCTGGCGCATCGCGTCGCTTGGGGCACCTGGAGTTGCCAGGATCATGCCGTACCCGTGTGCTTCCGTAGTAAATGAAAGAACGACGTTCTCGCCCTCTTGCTGTGGAGTCAATTCTTCGCCATGGTACATATCGAAGTAACGCATGCCCTGCTTGACAGACACACTCATCTGTTGCCCGTGCACGTCGTACTCATTGCGATTGACAATCGTCCAGATCGTCTGGTCTTCAAGAGGCCATCGGCTCGCGAAGACACCGAATATGTGCATCGGATAGAAAGGCTCCCACCGCTGGCTTACCAGGAACGGGGCAGTGCCGCGCTCCATCGCTGCTACACGGCGTGTCGCCTCCGCGTCGCGAGGCGTTATTCCGTTCCAGATGCCCCAAACATTTTCCCAGCTTTCCCATCCTTCACCATTGAAAAACGCGTACTGCAGATCGTCCGTCTTGTCGCGATTCCAGCGGCCCTGAATATTTACCTGATGGCGCGGCTCCAACCACCGATATCGATCCACGGTAGGTGCAAATTGGAATTTGTATTGCCCCCAAGTCAGGACATTCCATGCAAGAGCTTCGTCCGAAGGTCCGTTTTCTGGTTCAAAGGCAAGAGGGTGGCCCACTTTCTCTGCCGCTAACGAGAATGCGAGCGGCACACCATCCTGGGTATCGCCATTGACGCCGTCCGCATCGACATCTTTCATCAAGTTCGCGGTAGCCAGCGGCCAATCCATTCCAGGATCACGTGTTCCCTGGTCCCACATCATAATCGGAAATAGGACTCGAACACCGCGACGGTGAAAGTCGGCAACCATCTGGCGAACACCTTCTACACCGCCTGGCATGGAGCGCACCATATCCTGCTGATTGCGGTCATCGATGCCCATGTTTGGATACGTAGCCCAGACAAGGACCGCATCGATGCCGCCATAGCGCTTTTCAAGATCGTCGAGATAGCGGTCGACGGTGTATCTTCCCGTTGCAGGATCGTAGAAGTAACGGTCATGCACCATCATCTGCGGTTGAATGAAGCTCGACTGCGTCCACATTTGGGCGGGCGCTTCGTAACGCTCTGCGTTATATCCGATGCGGATGCGGCGCTCTGTGCGCCACTGCGTTACTGCCTTGAGCCAATCTTCGTGTGACTTATCGGTGCAGGGAGTATAGCCACCTTCCCAAGGAAAATGATAGGTAAGACACGCTGCGGGCGGAATCTGCTGCCCCTGCGGCTGATAGCGGAAATCCTGCGCCATTCCGGGGAAAGCCAATCCTACTGAGAGAAGTAACGATACTGCCAATGGCTGAGAGTTTCTGAGCATTTTCATCTTGTTTCTTCCTCGATTCCAATTGGCCATTCGTTTTACTTTCCACTCAAAAGAGGCAAGGCGCCTGTGCCGCCCGGCGTGATGGCGCACTCCATCAACTGCTCAACATCTGCCATGACGGGCATCGAGGGCTGGGCTCCCGCCCGTGTAACCGAGATGGCCGCCGCGGCGGCAGCAAACCGCGCGCTCTGAGCCGGTCCCATCCGGAGCATAAGGCCCGTAGCAAAAGCGCCGTTGAAGGCATCTCCTGCAGCAGTCGTGTCGATAGCCTTCACCGAGAATGGGCTGACTAACTCTGTCAGTCCGGCTGTAGATGCCAAGTAAGCGCCGCGAGAGCCCAGCTTGAGTACAACACCTCTAACTCCCTTACCTATCAGTATCTGTGCCATGGGGTCTGGATCATACATATCGATTGTGTTGCTTGAGTTCTTGATGAAGAATGCAGCCTCGGTTTCGTTTGGTGTGAACCATTCGATATTTTTGAAGAGTTCAGCTGACAATACTTTGGCAGGTGCTGGATCGAGGATTAGCGGTACGCCTTCGCGTGCACATATTTTCGCGAGGTGCTCGACAGTCTCGTCAGGAATCTCGAGTTGTGTGAGTACAAGGCCTGCAGAGCGGATGATTTCGAGGTTCGCTTCGAGGTCTTGCGGAGTTAACAGAGCGTTCGCGCCCGGCGTGATCACGATGCTATTCTCGCCCTTTTGCGCGACTACGATCACCGCAATGCCGGAAGTCCCCTCAGTTGTCGCCACACCCGCAATGTCAACGCCTGCGCGCTCAAGATTCGTCCTGAGTTGAGAGCCAAAAGCATCATTTCCCAGACGACCGATCATTCGCACGGGATACCCGAGCCGTCCGACTGCGACGGCCTGGTTTGCGCCTTTGCCCCCGGGATGAATACGAAAGTCTTTCCCAAGAACGGTCTCACCCTTGACGGGGATTCGCTCCGTATTGACGACTAGATCGATATTGATGCTGCCTACGACAACAACTGGTTTCCCCACGAGCATGGTCTCTCCTTGAATCAAAGATGACGGTTTTCTATTCCTAAAAAACAGGAGCGAGAGCAATTGCGGTCAGTCCGCACACGAAGAAGACAAACATCCATACCAGGTAGGTCTTCGCTTTCTGTGGGGCCGCGGCAAACTCTCGCCATACAAAAACGCCCCAGCAGGCGGATATCATTGTGGCCCCCTGGCCTATCGAATAGGACACTGCCGGTCCGACAGCATGCGTGCGCGAGGCGACGAAGTTGAATAGTGCGCCTGAACACCAGATCGCTCCTCCTGCGATACCCCAGATATGCCAGGATCTTCGCGCCTTCCAGTAGTCACTCATCGAAACAGGTTCACCCCCAACCAGAGGCCGCCGCATCAGCAGGAAATTGAATGGAACGGCGCACAGAGCCACTCCCAGCACGAAAAACAACGTGATCGCATAGGGCCCTGGTGCGTCTTCTCCGGCCATCGATTTGGCGCCAACAGGATAGAAGCTGCCCATCAGAAGACCAGCCACCAGGCTGATTGCCACGCCACGAAGGCTCAGCGACCGCCGCTCCGTCTCGCGCAATCGATACGCCATTGCGTCAAGGACTATTGCTGCCACAACCAGGGTAATGCCGCTGAAAAGCATCACCGCGTTTCCGCTCGGGGCAATGATGTAACTGCTGATCGCTCCCACGACGAGCGCCAGCCCGATTCCTACAGGGAATGCAACCGCTAGCCCGGCAATCTCAATCGCCGCAACCAGAAGCAAATTTGCGACATTGAAGATAACTCCGCCGATCATCGCAAAGAGGATGTGCGACGAGTCTGCATGCAGGACATCCGTAAAGAACGGCCTGCCCTCACCG
>Ga0137412_10002892_pt1 | contig 13656 bp, 12 predicted proteins | sample CZODoug2_1_16fun_FD_122160 | JGI IMG/M metagenome (GOLD analysis project Ga0137412, IMG submission 122160) | Vadose zone soil fungal communities from Angelo Coast Range Reserve, California, USA - CZODoug2_1_16fungal (Hybrid Assembly) | ecosystem: Environmental > Terrestrial > Soil > Vadose zone... | reverse complement strand
AATGTCACATTCGTGCGCGTAGAGCGTACGAATGTGACATTGGCTCCAATCCGGCCGCCACCGGTCGCTCGTACTCGGACTTCGACACGATCATCGCCTCGATCCGGGAGCGGCTGCTGACCCTGCCCGCCGAGACGACCGTCCACACCGGACACGGCGATGACACCAAGATCGGTACCGAGGCACCGCATCTCGACAAGTGGATTGCCCGCGGCCACTGACCGGGGCCGTCCCACATTATGGGACGGGGGTTTTGCGCACCGGGCAATCTGTGGCAGACTCCCGGCCATGACCTTGTGCGTCATTATTATTGCCTAGCGCGCTAGCGGATCCATCGCCAGCGCGCAGACCTCTCGCATCCGCGAGGGGTCTTTTTCGTTGAGGGAGCATTCCTGCAATGACCTCTGAGCTGACTCAGGCCCGGTTCGACGTTTTCGACACAACGCTGCGTGACGGCGCTCAGCGCGAAGGCGTCTCCTTTTCGGTTACGGACAAGCTGGCCGTTGCGCGCCTGCTGGACGAGCTGGGCGTGGGTTTCATTGAGGGCGGCTGGCCGGGCGCGATGCCCAAGGACACTTTGTTTTTCCGCCGCGCCGCGGACGGTGAGTTGCAGCTGCGGAATGCGAAGCTGGTCGCCTTCGGGTCGAGCCGCAAAGCGAATGTGGCGGTAGAAGAGGACACGCAGGTACGCGCATTGCTCGACGCGCGCACCGAGGTCATCTGCCTGGTCGTGAAATCGGATATCCGCCATGTCGAGCGGGCGTTGCGTACCACGGGCGCGGAAAACCTCAATATGGTACGGGACACGGTCGAATATCTCGTACGAAATGGCCGTCAGGTTTTTGTTGACTGCGAGCATTTCTTCGACGGCTATCGCTACGACCCGGAGTACACGACTTCCGTTGCGCAGACGGCATTTGAGGCCGGCGCCGACGTACTCGTAATGTGCGACACCAACGGTGGAATGCTGCCGAGCTGGGTGTCGCAGGTGGTTACCGAGATCCGCGACCGGCTCGGCCACGACAAAAACTTTGGCATGCACGCCCAAAACGACACCTCATGCGCGGTTGCCAATACGCTCGCCGCGGTCGAGGCCGGTGTCATGCAGGTGCAGGGCACCGCGAATGGATACGGCGAGCGCCCCGGCAATGCCGATATCTTCTCGATCATCGGCAACCTCACCGTAAAGCTTGGCAAGAACGTCCTACCGGACGGCTGCCTTGCGGAGATGGTGCGCGTTTCGCACGCCATCGCCGAGATCGCCAATATCGCCCCCGACTCCCACCAGGCTTATGTCGGGGCCAGCGCTTTCGCTCACAAGGCGGGGTTGCACGCGAGCGCGATCAAGGTCAGCCCGGAGCTCTACAACCACATGGAGCCCGAGTTGGTCGGAAACGACATGCGCATTCTGGTCACCGAGATGGCCGGCCGGGCGAGTGTCGAGCTCAAGGGACGCGAGCTCGGCATCGACCTGGCCGGCCATCCGGAGGCGGTGGGTGCGGTCGTGGAGAAGGTGAAGAAGCTGGAGGCCGAGGGCTGGTCGTTCGAGGCAGCGGACGCGTCGTTCGAATTGATGCTGCGGGACGAGCTGAACGGAGTGGACCGGCCGTTCGAGGTCGAGTCCTACCGGGTCATTGTCGACCGGAATGTCGATGGCGTGGTGGCCAGCGAGGCGACCGTGCGGCTGCACGCCAAGGGCGAGCGGATCGTGGCCACCGGTGAGGGCAATGGGCCGGTCAACGCCCTGGACCGGGCGCTGCGCTCGGCGCTGGAGCGGCTCTACCCGGATCTGGCCGGGCTGGAGCTGGTCGACTACAAGGTACGGATCCTCGAGGGCCGGCACGGCACCGACGCGGTCACCCGGGTGCTGGTCGACACCGGCGATGGAACCCAGGAGTGGACGACCGTCGGCGTACACGAGAACGTGATCGAGGCGTCCTGGCTGGCGCTGGACGACGCCGTGCGCTACGGCCTGCTCCGCGCCCACTAGGACCGGTCGGGTAAACGCACCCAGGGCCCGTGATCGAGCCTGTCGCATAAAGGGGTTCTGGGTTGATGCCGGATCTCGCGCGGGTGTGCCGGGGGTAGGAATAGCGACTGTGGATCAGTCCCGGCGCCCGGTGAAGTTCGGCTTGTCGGGTGGCCCGGTTGGTGTCGGGTCGGTGGGGTGATGGTTCGGGGTTAGTTCTGCTGGTGGCGGTGGAGTTTGAGGAGGTTGTGGGCGGTGCAGGCGAGGTGCCATTCGCTGTTGCAGGCGTCGAGTCCGCGGCGGGAGAAGCGGGTGAGGGTTTGGCGGGTTTTGATTTGTCCGAAGACGGGTTCGACGGTGCGGCCGCGTTGTCGGTAGTCTGTTTTGCCTTTGGGGTGTCGTAGTCGGCGTTGGGCGCGGGCTGTTTCGGGGAGTCGGGACAGGTTTTTCCCGGCGGTCGGGTCGCCGCCGGCGCGGAGTTTGCGGGTGTCTTTGGCTAGTGGGGCTAGCAGCCGCAGGTGTTGTTGATGGGCTTGGGCGAAGGTGTCTTCGTTGGCGTATCCGGCGTCGGCGAGCACGGTGGAAAGCCGGGGGGTGATGCCGGCGTCGGTGAGTTGGTCCCGGCAGCGGTCCAGCACTGGGTGCAGGAGCCCTTGATCGACGGGTTGCTGGCTGAGGTGGGCACCGATGACTACCTGGTCGTCGGTGACGACGGCTTGGGCGTTGTAGCCGACGGTCAGGGTGTGTTTGGTTTTCATCGTGCGCGCGTCCGGGTCGGTCACGTTCGCGCGGGGTGTGGTGTTGTTCCGGGTGCCCGGGCCCGCCTCATCGCTGGGGCGGCGGCCGGGTCGAGGGGACCCGGCATCTTTGCGGGCCTGCCAGGCTTCCTTCTTGGCCTGCTGCGCCGCCGCCCGTGCTGCGGCCTGCTGGGCTAGGCGGTCCCGGGCAGCGCGCAGCCTGTCCAGCCGCTCGTCCTGGCGGGCTAGACCCGCCGGGGTCTCATCCCCGCGAGCCTGACCATATTGCGCGTCCTCGGCGGCGTCGGTCGCGGCGGCCTCGCCCAGCATCGCCTCGATCTGCTCCACCGTCTTATTCGCCGACCAGGACGCGTCCGCGCCGATCTTCGTCCCGTCTAATGACACCCGGTTCAACCGCACCAACCCGGCCTCGGCCAACAACGCGAGAACCTGCGCGAACACCCTCGTGATCGCGGTCTCATGCCGGGCCCGAAACCGGGCGATCGTGGCGTGATCAGGCTTGTGTCCGCCGCAGATCACCCGGAACGCGACATCCTCCACACACCGACGCTCAATCTGGCGGGAGGACCGCTCCCCGCCGGTATAGGCATACAACAGCAGGCTGAGCATCATCGCCGGGTCGAACGCCGCCGCGCCCTGCCCATTAGCCCGATACGACCCCCGAAACGCCGACACATCAATACTCGCTACCGCCGCCAGCACACACCACACCACATGATCCTCAGCCAGCCACTCCCGCATATCCGGCGGCAACAGAAACTGCTGATCCCGCTCCGGGACCAAAAAGTTGTACCCCATAAAGACATCCAACCCGACACGCCGCCATGAACCAGCACGACAAGCCGAGGTTTATGCGACAGGCTCGATCATGCAGAAAGCCTGAATGACACGCCGTCGCAAGGCTGTGTTTGTGCATGATCACCCCGCATGTGATCCCGTGGGGTGGCGGCGCCCGTTAGCGGGGTGATTGCTGCGCGGTGAGCGCAGCCAACACCATTGCATTGCTCAATACCGTCCGTCGGCGGTGCCGGATCCGGCGGGCGATGAGTACCCGGGCACGTGGTTGCGAGGTGCGTGTGTCGGCCATGACACGATCCTGGCCGGTGCGACCCGCTCAGGTCAGTAACGCAAACACCCGAGTTGGACCGGGGGTTAGCTCTACTGTGAGCGCTCCGCGACGGTGGGCGAGTCGCTGCCGACCTTCGCGGAGAGGTCGACGGACTCGGCTGACGCGGCACCGCCACAGCAGCCGCCCTCACCGCACGCGCAGCCACCGACCGGCTCGACCGGGTAGGCCGCGATGGACCGGGCCTCCGCCTCGGCGTTGACCGCCGGGTACCGATAGGCGGCGTACCCGGCGAAGAGCCCGATGGCCAGGAACGGGATGCCGAGCACCTTCGCGACCAGCGGGCCGTCGGAGATCCACGGCAGCGCGCCGGCCACCAACGACACGAGAGCCAGCGCGCCGAGGCGGACCTGCACTGTGCGGGGCGAGGCGGGACCAGATCGACCAGTCATCGGATCAGTGTCGCAAACGCCGCTCGGTAGGCTCGACGGCGGCCCACCAAACGCCCGAGGAGACACCAGTGCGTATTGCTCGTTTTGCCCATTCCGAGGGACTCGCGTTCGGGACCATCGAGGGGGAGGGGAGCGGTGCCACTGTGGCCGAGGTACGGGAGCACCCGTTCGGCCCGCTGGACTTCACCGGTCGGCGGTGGGCGCTGGACGATGTGCGGCTGCTGGCCCCGGTGCTGCCGACCAAGGTGGTCTGCATCGGCAAGAACTACGCCGATCACGTGAAGGAGATGGGCGGCGACGAGCCGCCGGCCGCGCCGGTGCTCTTCATCAAGCCGTCCACCTCGGTGATCGGGCCCAATGACGCGATCCGCCGGCCGGTCGACTCGAATCGGGTCGACTTCGAGGGCGAGCTGGCCGTGGTGATGGGCACGATCGTGCGCGACGTCCCGCGGGACCGCGCGCTGGACGTCGTCCTCGGCTACACCTGCGCCAACGATGTGACCGCACGTGACCAGCAGCAGGCCGACGGGCAGTGGACCCGCGGAAAGGGGCACGACTCGTTCTGCCCGGTCGGCCCGTGGATCGAGACCTCGCTCGACCCGGCCGACCTGACGATCCAGACCGAGCTCGACGGCGAGCTGAAGCAGGATTCCAGCACGTCGCTCTTGCTGCACGACGTAGCGACGCTGATCTCCTATATCTCGCACGTGATGACATTGTTGCCCGGCGATGTGGTGCTGACCGGCACGCCGGCAGGCGTCGGCCCGATGAAGGCCGGCCAAAAGGTCAGCGTCTCCATCGAGGGCATCGGTACGCTTACCAATCCCGTCATCGATCGTGAGAGCTGACCACCGTGCCGAGCGAAGCCTGTGGAGCGGAGCGATAAACAGATGAGCAACTCAGTACGGGTACGGTTCCCGCCCTCGCCGACCGGTGATATGCACGTGGGCAATGTCCGCTCCGCATTGTTCAATTGGGCGTACGCCCGGCATACCGGCGGCAAGTTTATATTCCGCATCGAGGACACCGACCTCGAACGCAGCACCGAGCAGTCTTATCTCGGCGTGCTCGACGATATGCGTTGGCTGGGACTGGACTGGGATGAGGGACCCGACATCGGCGGGCCGTATGGGCCTTATCGGCAGTCCGAGCGGTCGGACCTATATGCCGAGATCACGTCGAAGCTGCTTGCCGGCGGCTATGCCTACGAGGCGTTTTCCACGCCGGCGGAGGTGGAGGCGCGACATCTCGCGGCCGGTCGCAGTCCGAAACTGGGGTACGACAATTTCGACCGTGAGCTGATGGAGGCGCAGAAGGTCGCCTATCGCGCGGAAGGTCGGCGACCTGTCCTGCGGTTCCGGATGCCGGCCGAGCCGATTGTCTTCGACGATCTGGTACGCGGCGAAACAACGTTCGATACCGCGCACGTGCCAGACTTTGCGCTGACTCGGGCCGACGGATCGCCGCTCTATACGTTGACCAACCCGGCCGACGACGCGACGCAATACATCACTCACATTGTGCGCGGCGACGACCTGATGTCCTCGACGCCGCGGCAGATTCCGCTGCACCGGGCGCTGCGCGAGCTCGGCGTTGTCGATGCACCCATGCCGGTATTCGGCCACCTGCCCATGGTTATGGGCGAGGGAAATCAGCGGCTGTCCAAGCGGAAGACGCCGGAGGCGTCGCTGAAATACTGCCGCGAGCGCGGGTTCCTGCCCGAGGGGCTGAAGAACTATCTGGCGCTGCTGGGGTGGGCAATTGCCGAGGACCGTGACGTCTTCACCATTGAGGAGATGATTGCCGCCTTCGATATCAATGATGTGAACGCCAGCCCGGCGCGCTTCGACACCAAGAAGTGCGAGGCGATCAACGGCACCTGGATCCGACGGCTGTCCACAGAGGACTTCACGGATCGTCTGACCGATTTCCTGCCGGACGATTGGGACCGCGCAACGGTCACGGTCGCGGCCCCGCTCGTGCAGGAGCGGATCGCCGTCCTCGCCGATGCGCGAGACCTGCTGGAGTTCCTGGTTGTCGACGACGCGGATTTCGAGATCGACGAGACAGCGCACAAGCGGCTCGACGTCGACATCGTGCGCGCCGCGTTGAGCACGCTCGAGCCGGTGACCGAGTGGACGGCAGTGCGGATCGAGGCGGCGCTGCGGGATGAGCTGCTCGAGAAGCGCGAGCTCAAACCGCGCAAGGCGTTCGTACCGATCTATGTGGCCGTAACCGGCAAGACCGCGGCCACGCCGCTGTTCGAGTCGATGGAGCTGCTCGGCCGCGAACGCTCGCTGGCCCGGCTGCGGGCCGCACTTGCCTGACATTCGGGCGGTCTGTTCGCGCCGGCCCGAGGAAAGCCCGCCAAAAGCCAGCGTGCGCATCCGGGACATCGGTACGCTCGCTGTTCCCGCCATCAATTGTGAGGCACCGTAATGGGTTCGCAGGATGTACGCGTTCGCTTCAGTCCTTCTCCTACCGGGAATCCGCACGTCGGCCTGGTGCGTACGACGCTCTTCAACTGGGCATTCGCCCGCCACAACGGTGGGACGTTCGTCTTCCGGATCGAGGACACCGACGCCAGCCGGGACTCCGAGGAGTCGTACCTGGCGTTGGTTGAAACGCTCCGTTGGTTGGGTTTGGACTGGGATGAGGGCCCGGAGGTGGGTGGGCCGCACGCCCCATACCGGCAGTCCGAGCGCGGCGCGATCTATGCCGAGATCGCGCAAAAGTTGCTCAGCGGCGGCTATGCGTACGAGTCGTTCTCCACGCCGGAGGAGGTGGAGGCCCGGCACGTTGCGGCCGGCCGTAACCCCAAGCTCGGCTACGACAATGTCGATCGGGACCTGACCGACGCGCAGAAGAATGCGTACCGCAAGGAGGGCCGCCCGGCCATATTGCGTCTTCGCATGCCCGATGCGGATATGACCTGGGATGACCTCGTCCGGGGAAAGGTCACTTTCGCGGCCGGGACCGTACCGGACTACGCGATTATGCGGGCAAACGGCAGCCCGCTCTACCCGCTCACAAATCCGGTCGATGATGCGTTGATGCGTATCACGCACGTGCTCCGCGGCGAGGATCTGCTCGCGTCGACGCCGCGCCAGCTCGCGCTTTACCGGGCGCTGATCGAGCTCGGGATCACCGACCGGGAGCCGCGGTTCGGGCACGTACCTTCGGTGCTGGGCGCGGGTAATAAAAAGCTGTCGAAGCGCGACCTGCAGAATCGGCTGCTCGCATTTCGGGAGCGCGGTTTCATTCCGGAGGGCCTGATGAACTATCTCGGGCTGCTCGGTTGGGCAATTGCCGACGACCGGGACATCTTCTCGATGAAGGAAATGGCGGCCGCATTCGAAATTTCCGACGTCGTACCAAGTCCGGCGCGTTTTGATCTGAAGAAATGCGAGGCGATTAACGGTACGTGGATCCGCAAACTGTCGCCTGAGGACTTTGCCGGCCGGCTCGCGGATTTCCTGCGTGATCGCGGCGTAACGTCGGACCGGGCGCTGGTTAACGCCGCGGCGCCGCTGGTACAGGAACGGACGACGGTGCTCATGGACGCGGCCGAGATGCTGACGTTCCTGTTCGTGTCCGACGAGGATTTCGTGATCGAGTCGTTCGCCGCCGAGAAGCAGCTCGGCGAGGACAGCAATGAGGTGCTGCGGACAACGCTGGAGGCGCTCGACGACCTGCCTGAATGGTCGACCGAGCAGATCGAGGCGGCGCTGCGGGTGGCGCTCATCGACGGCATGGGGCTCAAAGCGCGCAAGGCGTTCGGGCCGGTGCGGGCCGCGGTGACCGGCAAGACTGTCTCGCCGCCGCTCTTCGAGTCGATGGAGCTGCTGGGTCGTGGCCGGTCGCTGGCCCGCCTGCGAGCCGCATTTGCCTGAGATTCGGGGAATTCTGTTCGATATTGACGGGACGCTGTTCGACACGCCGGGCTCGATGCTGGCCGGTGCCCGGCTCGCGATGGCCGATGTCGTTGCCGACGAGGAGATTGCGACAGCCGGTGCGCGGGCCTGGCTGGCCGACGAGGAGGCCCGCTACGAGGCCTACCTTGCCGGTGAGCTGACGTTTGTCGAGCAGCGCACCCAACGGGTGGTGGACCTGTTTCTTGCGCTGGGCCTGCCGGCGCCGGACCTGGCGACGGCCAGCGGTTGGCTGGCCCGCTACCGGGAGGCGCAGCTGCAGACCACGATTGCCTACGACGACGTGCGCGACTGCCTGCGGGCGTGCGCGGGCTATGCGCTCGGCGCGGTCAGCAACAACGACGGGGGGTGGCAGCGGATCAGGATCGAGCACGCAGGTCTGAACGGTTCGATCAGGCACGTCATCGGGATCGACGACGCGGGCGCGGCCAAGCCGGAGCCGGCGATCTTCCATGCCGGGTGTGCCGCGCTCGGCCTGGCGCCGGCGCAGGTCGCGTACGTCGGTGATGACCTGGCGCTGGACGCGCGCGGCGCTGCCGGGGCGGGCCTGTACGGGATCTGGCTCGACCGCTTGGGCGTTGGGCCGGAGCCGGGGGACGTGGCGCGGATCACCACGCTCGCGGACTTGGTGTCCCGGTTGGGTAATCGGGATGGCGTCCGGTAACCTCTACCTTCGCCACGGTATGGGCGCCGCCAGCGTCTGCACCGATCTTCCATGGGGTATGGGGTAATTGGCAGCCCGACTGGTTCTGGCCCAGTTAGTCTAGGTTCGAGTCCTGGTACCCCAGCGGACGCAGTTCTTAGGGCCCCGTCATCTAGCGGCCTAGGATACCGCCCTCTCAAGGCGGCGGCGCCGGTTCGAATCCGGTCGGGGCTACCACGTTCTACCAGCATGTACATGGCCTTGGGCTCGTGGCGGTCATGTCAGCCGGCCCGCCTGCTGTTCGAGATATCGTTGCTCGGGCAGGCTTTTCGTCAGTTGGGCGGCCTGGCGGTACGCCGCCTGTGCGCCGGGGAAATGGCCGGCCATTTCCAGCAGGTGCGCACGAACGGCATAAATCCGGTGGGACAGGTCGAGGTCACCAGTCCCTTCGACCTCGGCGACTAGTGCCAGGCCGGCGTTCGGACCGTCGAGCATAGCGGCGGCGACCGCCAGGTTGAGCCTGGTCATCGGATTCGGCGCGAGCTCGTCGAGCACCCGGTACAACGCGCGGATCTGAGCCCAGTCGGTGTCGGCGGCCGTCTTGGCTTCGCCGTGCAGGGCGGCGATCGCGGCCTGTATCTGGTACGGGCCGGCCGCGACCGTGCCGAGCGTCGCGCCGATCAGGGCGGCGCCTTCCTCGATGGCTACGTGATCCCATGCGCTGCGGTCCTGGTCCGCGAGCGGCACGAGTGCGCCGGCGGTGTCGGTCCGGGCATCGCGGCGGGCATCGGTCAGCAGCATAAGCGCGAGCAGGCCGGTGACCTCGCCGTCCTCGGGAAGCAGCCGGTGCAGGATCCGGGCCAGCCGGATCGCCTCACTGGTGAGCTCGACCCGCTGCAGGGATGGCCCGGCCGTACTCGTATGCCCCTCGGTGAAAATGAGATAGAGCACGTGCAGAACGACCCGAAGGCGGTCGGGACGCTCCATTTCGGACGGTATTCGGAATCGAACGCCGGTCGCTTTGATTCGACTTTTTGCGCGGCTGATCCGTTGCGCCATCGTCGCCTCGGGAACCATAAACCCGCGCGCGATTTCCGCCGTTGTCATGCCGCCGACGGCGCGCAATGTTAGAGCCAGCTGCGAGGGCGGTGACAGAGCCGGGTGACAACACATAAATAACAAAGTGAGCGTGTCGTCACCGGCTGCCGGTTCCTCATCGGGTGCGCCCGCGTACATCGCGGCCGTTAGCGCTGCGTCGCGTACTTCCCTGGTGCGGCGGGCGGTTTCGGTGCGTATCGCGCTGTAAAGCTTGCGTTGCGCGACAGTGAGCAGCCAGGCGCGGGCATTCTCGGGGCGGCCCTCGACCGGCCATTGCTGCGAAGCCGCGAGCAGCGCCTCCTGCACCGCGTCTTCACACGCCGCAAAGTCGCTTTCCCGGCGAGCGAGCGCGCCCAGGACCTGCGGTGCGAGCTCGCGCAGCAGGTCCTGGAGCGGCTGATCGGTCACTGCGGGTCGGCGCCCGGATTCATCAGCGGCCTGACCTCGATGGCGCTCACCACGGATCCTGGCCACCGGCTCGCAATATCGACCGCCCGCTGCGTACTTTCCACGTCCAACAGAATGAAGCCACCCATCTGCTCCTTTACTTCGGCGTATGGGCCGTCGGTCACTGCCGGCACCTGCTGGTCGAATCGGACGGTCTGGGTCTGCGCCGGGTCGGCCAGCGCCTCCACACTCACCAACTCGCCCGACGCCTCGAGTTCACCGATCAGCGCCTGCATCTGCTCGATGAGCTCCGGGCTGATGTTCTCCCGTATATTCGGCGCGTCGTACAACATCACGAGGTATTTCACGGCCGGTCCTCACATGTAGTCGTTGTGATGGAGCTCGATGACATAGCCGCGTCGCTCCATGATCTTACTGTCGCGCATGACGAAGACCTCGCCCATCGCGGCTCGCATCAGCTCACCGGACTTCCGGCGGACCTCCACGGTCATTTCGGCCATCACCACGTCGTCCTCCTCGACCATGCGGGTGATGACCAGCTTGGGTGAGCCGGTGAATTCGGGGCCCTCGATGTGCTGGTCGTATGCCTCTTTGCCGCGGATGCGATACCACCCGAAATTCGTCCATTGAATATCGTCGGTGAGACAGGACAGGATCTGCGCATGATCGGTTTTGTTGAACCCATCGACGTAGCGCTCGACCGTCTTCTTGTTGTCGGACATGCATCTCTCCAGAGTGTCGGTGCAACCGTTGGTCTCCGGGAAGGTCGCAGCCGCCATCGCCGTCTCGACATCCATCCGCAAATTCGTAGCGAAGGGTCTTGCTCCCAAGCGCCTCTGGCACGGAAGCGCGCTCCCGCGCCGATCTTGGGCATAATGCCCGCATTTCGGACATCGATGGGCTACGTCATCAGGATCGACGAGCCGGGACGAGGTTCTTCTATTTGCGGTCCTTACATGAACGTGCCTAGCGCGGTCAGCCCCTAGCCGCAGGGGATGCCAGGACATCGCAAAGCGCGGTGGCCGTCGCCTCGTCAGGCGCTACGACGAACGGCAGTGCATTGCTGCCGGTTAAGCGGAATGCGCTGCCGTCTAGCGTTTTCGTGGTCCCGCCGGCCTCGGCGTGGTGCAGAAGTCCGGCGGCGTGGTCCCAGACGTTCTCCCAGGTGACAACCATCGCGCCGCGCCGGCCGCTCGCTAATTCGATGTACTCCAGGCCGGCGAGGTCATAGAACGAGAGCGATACGCCGGATCCGCCCAGCGCGTTGAATTGCGCCTGTCCGATGTCGCCGGCCCAGTATCGCGAATGGGGCGCGACGGTGTCGAGGAACCGCAGCGATGACTGGCTCTCCCGAACGCGTACTTGCTGACCGTCGACAAAAGCGCCGCCGCCCGCGGTCGCGGTCGCCATGGTGTCGAACACCGGAATATAGGTCCACGAAGCGAGCAACGCGCCACGATGCGCCAGGGCGACCAGCGTGCTGTATCGGGAATTCTCGGCGACGAAATTGTGGGTGCCATCGATGGCGTCGACGATCCACACCGGTGCGTCGTCGTCGAGCCGCTTGAGCACATCGGGATCGGCGCTGACCGCTTCCTCGCCGACCACCCCCGATCCAGGCAGTATCGCGGTGAGTCCCTCGCTCAGGGCAATCTCGGCCGCTTGGTCGGCGACGGTCACTAGATCGCCCGGCGCCTTCTCTTTGATGTCGGCGCTTCGGAGATTGCCGAACCGCGGGATTATTTCCCGTTCGGCGACCAGCCGAACGAGCCGGTCGACTTCGGACATGTCTTGTGCATCGATCACAGACGCAAAGCCTGCCACATGCATCGAGGGGTGCGCCGTCGACGGGTTCGACGCCGCCGAGGAAGTGGCAGCCGTCGGGGTTGTCGGCCCGACCCGCGCCGGGTCGCAGTTTTAGGTAGTGGCGCTGCTGAAGATGCGTAGTTTCGCTGATTCGGCGTCGGCGTGGTCGCCGTACGGTCTGGGCGGTAAATAACTGCGCGGTCTGGTCGAGTTGGGTGCGCAAACACCGAAAACGGGGGAAGTCAATGGCACGACGAGTATGGGTCAGTGTGGCTGCGTTGGTGATCGTCGCGTTGGGGTTGACTGTTGGTGGTAGCGCGGTTGCGGCAGCGCCGAAGGTGACAGCCGGCAGTAAGTCGCCGGCGGTGAAGTCGTCGGCGGCGCGACTCGGTAGTGGTGGGGTTCGGCAGTCTGGTCGGCTGGATGGGTCGGGCAGGTTGCCGGCGATGCGGCCGCTGCCGAAGAAGAGCGCCGGGAGCACGGCGGTTCCGGCTGGAAATCCTCGGCAGGGCGTGTGGTACACCGATCCGTTCACGATTCAGCCGGGAGCTTGGAGTGACGCGTATGTGCTTTGTCCGGCGGGGATGTTGGCGACCGGTGGTGGGGAGTCGAATACCAGCGCGGCGGGTGTGAGGTTGCATGACACGCACGCGCTGCGTGATGGGTCGGGGTGGGAGGTGCGGGTGACGAACGTTTCCGCGTCCGCCTCGACCTACCAGGTCTACGCCGTGTGCTGGAGCGGCCTGACCAGCTATACCCAGGTCACGGCCACTCAGAACATCAGCGCTGACGACTACTCAGGTGTGGGTGCCGACTGCCCACGCGGTATGTCGGTCTATGGCGGCGGTGGGTGGACGGACCGCACCGACGTGCCGGTGTCGTGGTGGATGTACGTTGATGTGGGCTACGGGTTTAGTAGTATGAATATGCTCGTGGGCCGCGGTTCGGGGTCCGGAACGATAACCGCTCAAGCGGTCTGCGGGACCGGTATCAACAACTACCAATCGGCTGGCGCTAGAGACGACAACGTACATCCGGGTGTATACGAGTCGCTGACGGCGAACTGTCCGTCCGGCACTTTCGTCACCGGGGGAGCCGTGGGCGCCGATATGCGCGCGCCCGTGTGGGTGACCGATTCCTACCCGCCGTTCAGCCAGGGCTGGAAGGCATACTTCAAGAACGATGGGTCCTCTGACTCATACGCGGATGTCGCAGTCTTGTGCGGGACCTGACACGCCGCCGCTAGTGCCTCATTAGGCCGAATCGAACCTAATGAGGCACTAGCAGCGCCGAATACGTACCCAAGTGAGTCGCAGGTTGTGGAGCGGGCGGGGAAACGTGGTTGATCGGCCGGTCCGCCTCGTATAGTAATGGCCCGTGATAGGTGGCGAAAAGATCGGGCTGCGGGCCCGGCACGAGAGCGACGTCCCAGTTCTGCACTCCGAGCTGTATGACGATGTGCCCACACGGTCACGCGGCGACTCGCGCCCGTGGCGGCCGATCCCGCCAGGTTCGGATCAGTCG
>Ga0137412_10001607_pt1 | contig 13657 bp, 8 predicted proteins | sample CZODoug2_1_16fun_FD_122160 | JGI IMG/M metagenome (GOLD analysis project Ga0137412, IMG submission 122160) | Vadose zone soil fungal communities from Angelo Coast Range Reserve, California, USA - CZODoug2_1_16fungal (Hybrid Assembly) | ecosystem: Environmental > Terrestrial > Soil > Vadose zone... | reverse complement strand
CCCGGCCAGCTCTCCGGGGGCCAGCAGCAGCGCGTCGCGATCGCCCGCGCGCTCGCCATGGACCCGATCGCGATGCTGTTCGACGAGCCGACTTCCGCGCTCGACCCCGAGATGATCAACGAAGTGCTCGACGTGATGGTCGAGCTCGCCCGCGAAGGCATGACCATGATGGTGGTCACGCACGAGATGGGTTTCGCGAGGAAGGTCGCGCACCGCGTCGTCTTCATGGACCGTGGCGAGATCGTCGAGGACGCCCTGAAGGATGACTTTTTCGGGAAGCCGCGCTCGGAGCGGGCTCAGCTGTTCCTGTCCAAGATTCTGCACCACTGACCTCCCCTTTCGGAGGGAACATGCCCGACCGGAACGTCAAGCTCCTGTTCGCCCTGTTTGCCCTGTCGGGCTTTACCGGGCTCATATACGAATCCGTCTGGTCGCACTACCTGAAGCTGTTCCTCGGCGCGGCGGCGTTCGCCCAGTCGTTCGTGCTCGCCGCTTTCATGGGCGGGATGGCGCTCGGAGCGTGGCTCGCGAGCCGCTGGAGCGCGCGAATGAAGAACCTGCTCGTCGCCTACGGTTGGATTGAGGCTGCGATCGGGGTCGCGGCGCTGATATTCCACGAGTCGTTCGTGCTGCTGACGCAGATCTCGCTCGATCACGTCATACCGGCGCTCGGCTCGCCCTCGACCGTCGAGATCTACAAGTATTCGCTGTGCACCCTGCTGATCGTCCCGCAGACCGTGCTGCTCGGCTTGACTTTCCCGCTGCTCTCCGGCGCGATCATCCGCCGCGGCCCCGAGGCGAGCGGCCATCATCTGGCCATGCTCTACTTCACCAATTCCATCGGCGCGGCCGCCGGCGCGCTCGCCGCCGCGTTCCTGTTGATCGGCTGGCTCGGAATGCCCGGCACGATGCGGCTTGCGGGCGCGCTGAACCTGGCGCTCGCCGTGGCGGTGCTCGCTATCGCGCGCAGCGGCGAACCGGCGCCGCTCGTTGCGCAGCCGCGGGACGGAGCCAAGCCGCTCGGGACGTATCTCGTCCGCTTGTTCCTCGCCGGCGCTTTCGTCACGGGACTGTCCTCGTTCGTGTACGAAATCGCCTGGATCCGGATGCTCTCGCTCGTGCTCGGATCCTCGTTCCAGGCGTTCGAGCTGATGCTCTCCGCATTCATAACGGGACTCGCCCTCGGCAGCCTCTGGATCCGGCGCCGCATAGACAAGATCGCGGACCCGGTGCGCTACGCGGGCCTCGTGCAGCTCGGCATGGGACTCGCCGCGCTCGCGACCATCTTCGTCTATCACTGGACCTTCGACTGGATGGCGTGGGCGCTTGCAATACTCCAGCACAACGACTCCGCCTACCCGATATTCAACCTGTTCAGCCACGCGCTCGCCTTCGCGGTGATGCTGCCCGCCACTTTTCTCGCGGGAATGACCCTGCCCCTTTTCACGCACGTGTTGCTGCGCGGCGGGCGCGGCGAGCGCGCCATCGGGCAGATATACGCGTCGAACACCCTGGGCGCGATCGCGGGTGTGCTCATTGCCGTGCATCTGCTCGTACCCGAAGCCGGCCTGAAGCTCACCCTCGTGCTCGGCGCGGCCGCGGACATGCTGCTCGGGGCCTGGCTGCTGCGGTACTCCCAGGCGGCCTTCCGGCGCGCCCACGCCTTTGCCGCGGTGATCCTGGGCTTGCTCGCCGCGACGGGGGCCGCACGCGCCGAGATTCTCGAGCCGGAGCGCCTCGCCTCGGGCGTGTTTCGCTACGGCAAAGCGGTGCCCGAAGGCAGTCGTGTCTTTTTCTATCGCGACGGCAAGACGGCTTCGGTCGCGGTGCGGGGGAGCGAGAGCGGCGTATCGATCATCACCAACGGCAAACCCGACGCCGCCGTCGGCATGGATCCAAGCCGGCCGCCGCGCGAGGACGAATACACGATGATGCTGATCGCCGCGCTGTCGCTGCTGATCAAACCCGAGGCCAAGACTTTCGCCAACATCGGCTGGGGCTCGGGCCTCACCGCGCATGTTCTGGTATCGCACGGCGGTCCGCGCGAGGTCGACACGATCGAGATCGAACCGGCGATGGTGGCCGGGGCGCGCTCCTTCTTTCCCCGCAACATCCGCGCCTACCGCGACCCGCGGAGCAGGGTCTTTTTCGAGGACGCGAAAAGCTACTTCGCGCGCCACGGCAAGCTCTACGACGTCATGATCTCCGAGCCCTCCAACCCCTGGGTGAACGGGGTGGCCGGCCTTTTCACCACCGAGTTCTATCGCGATTCGAAGCGCTATCTCGCCCCGGGCGGTCTGTTCATGCAGTGGCTGCATATCTACGAGCTCAACGACCGGCTGCTCGGTTCCATGCTCGCCGCGCTCGGCGAGAACTTCGCGGACTACGAGGTGTACGCGGCGAATTCCTCGGACCTCATCGTCGTCGCGGTCGCCGAGGGGCGCGTGCCGCCCGCGGGGCCCTTGCCCGAGAAGGAGCCCGTCTTCATCCAGGAGCTCGCTCACCTGAGCATCAAGCGCATCGAGGACATCAGCGCGCGCAGAATCGGCACGAAACGCGAGATCGCGCCGCTGTTCGCGGCGCTCGGCGCCCCGGTCAATTCCGACTTCCGCCCGTACGTGCAGCTCGAAGCTCCCCGCGCGCGCTTCGAACAGACCTCCGCCAATGCGATCTTCTCGCTGGTGAACTCGCCGCTGCCCATTCTCGAGATGGCCGGCAGCTCGGCGCGCACCTACTTGCGCGACCCGCTGCCTGAATCCGACATTTCACCGCCGGTGATCGCGCAGTCGGTGGCCATCGATCTGGAACGGGGCCTCACCTCGTCTTCCGTCGATCCGCTGCGCAGCGAGAACGCATACGTGCGCGCCGCCCTGCTCACCTTGAAACGGCGCGGAGCCTTGTGCGGCGCCGACCCCTCGAAGGAGGCGATCGAGAAGCTGCACTGGACCGCGGAGAGGACCGTGGCGGATCTCGCGCCGGAGCGGAGCCGCGCGCTCTGGACCGACACCCGGTGGCTGGGCTGCGGCCCGGAGCGCCTCTCGCCGCACGTCCGTGACAGGCTGATCATATACGCGGCGATCGCATCGCGCGATGCGCGGGCGATGCTCGAGCGCGCCCGCAAACTGCTCGAGGGGCCCGTCGAGGGAGGCGACGACTGGGGACGTTTCCTGCTGCTCACGGCGATGCTCGGCGGGCACGCCGCGGGCGAGCACGGGGAAGCGGACCGGCTCTGGCAAACCTACGGCAAAGCGCTCTATCGCGGCGCGATTCCGCCGAGCGTCGTGTACGTCGCGAATCTGCACTGAGCGCCCACGGCCGGCGGACTAGCCCTTGAGCGCCCTCGCCCGGATCGCGTCCAGGGTCGTGGAAGTGGTGATGGCCTGGGGATCGATTCGCACCTCGATCAGCGCCGGCTTGCCCGTCGCTTCGGCGGCCTTGATCGCGCGCTCGAAAGCAGGGGCGAACTGAGCGGTCTCTTCGACCGTTTCTCCCGAGGCGCCGTAAGCGCGGGCGAGAGCCGCGAAATCCGGGTTCACGAGCGCCGTTCCGTATACACGCGCCGGGTACTCGCGCTCCTGGTGCATGCGGATCGTGCCGTACATGCCGTTGTTGACGACGATGAAAACGATCGGCAGTTCATACTGCACCGCGGTGGCGAGCTCCTGCCCGTTCATAAGGAAGTCGCCGTCGCCGTTGACCGAGACGACGACGCGCTCAGGGTGCGCGACTTTCGCCGCGACGCCCGCGGGAACGCCGTAGCCCATCGAGCCGTTGGTGGGCGCGACCTGCGTGCGCAGTCCCGGATAGCGATAGAAGCGCGAGATCCAGCCTGCGAAATTTCCCGCGCCGTTGGCGATGATCGCATCCTCGGGGAGGCGATCGCGCAGCCAGGCGACGATTTCGGCGAGCTGCACCTTGCCCGGGTTCGGAGCGGGCTTCGTCCACGCGAGATACTCGGCCCTCGCCTGCTCGCGCCAGGTTTTCCAGGCGCCGCCATCCACCTTGAGATTTTTCAGCGCGGCCGCGATCTGCGGCATCCCTGAGTTGATCAGCAGCTCGCCCTGGTACACGCGGCCGAGCTCTTCGGCGCCGGCGTGCACGTGCACGAGCTTCTGCTTCGGCCGCGGCGGCTCGACCAGCGTGTAGGCGCCGGTCGTCATCTCGCCCAGCCGCGCGCCGATCACGAGCAGCAGGTCCGCATTGCGCACGCGCTCGGCGAGCCTCGGATTGATGCCGATGCCGACGTCGCCCGCGTAATGGGCATGGCGGTTGTCGAAGAGATCCTGGAAACGGAACGAGCAGGCGACCGGGAGCCCGGAGCTTTCCGCGAACGCCTGCAGATCGCGGCAGGCTTCGCGGGTCCAGACCGTGCCGCCCAGAATCACGAGCGGCTGCCTCGCCCGCTCGAGCATGCGGCCGAGCTTGTCCATGTCGCCAGACGACGGGCTCGCCTGCACGATCTGATAAGGCGAGACGTCGGCGACGGCGGCGGTCTGCGTGAGCATGTCCTCGGGGAGCGCGAGCACCACCGGCCCCGGCCGCCCGGACATCGCCAGGTGAAAGGCGTGGCTCACGTACTCGTGCATGCGTTCGGGGCGGTCGATCTGCGCGACCCATTTCGCCATCGGGCCGAACATGTGGCGGTAGTCCATCTCCTGGAACGATTCGCGGTCGGAGAATTCGCCCGGCACCTGGCCGATGAAAAGGATCAGCGGCGTGGAGTCCTGCATCGCGGTGTGAACGCCGATCGAGGCGTTGGTCGCGCCGGGCCCCCGCGTCACGAAGCAGATTCCCGGGCGCCCGGTGACCTTGGCCCAGGCCTCGGCCATGTAGGCGGCGCCGCCGTCCTGCCGCGCGACGACGAGGCGTATCGAATCGCGCGCGTCGTAGAGTGCATCGAGCACCGCGAGATAGCTCTCGCCGGGAACGCAGAACGCGGTGTCGACGCCGTGGATTTTCAGCGCGTCGACGAGGATCTGAGCCGCGGTTCTCGAGGTGATCGTTCCTGCCATCGTGCAGCCCGCTTTCGAAAGCCGAAACTATACCTCAGGATTCGATAGAATCCCGCCCATGGTCGACGACATCCCCGGGCTGCGCCGCATCCTGAAGACGAGCAAGGTCATCGCGGTCGTCGGCTTGTCCGCCGACTGGTTCCGCCCGAGCTACTTCGCGGCGAAATACATGCTGGAGCACGGTTACACGGTGATTCCAGTCAACCCGAAATACGACGCCATCCTCGGGCAGAAGTGCTACAAGTCGCTGCGCGAGATCCCGGTCAAGGTCGACATCGTCGACTGCTTCAGGAAAACCGAAGACATCATGCCGATCGCCGAGGACGCGATCGCGATCGGCGCGAAAGTGCTGTGGCAGCAACTCGGCGTGAAAAATATCGAAGCGGCGAGGAAAGTCGAAGCGGCAGGACTCGAGGCCGTCATCGACCGCTGCGTGAAAATCGAGCACGGGCGCCTCTTCGGCGGCTTGAACTGGTGCGGAGTCAACACCAAGGTCATCTCGGCCAAGCGGCCGCAGTGGCTGTCTTACTGAGCTGAACCCGACGCACTAGCCCGGCCTCGGCGCCCGCCTGATGTGCGTCGGATCGTGTCAGGAAATTCCCTACACGTCGGCTCAGAAATGCTCTAAGCAGGTTCGTCATGCGAGCGTCCCTTGCAAGCCGGATGCGTTGGGGCTATACAGTTCGCAATGAAAGTCTTCGTTCTCGCCGGACATTTTCCGGATTCCTCCGAGGAATAGCTCATGGCCGAGCAGCTCAGGATACTGCTCGCGGAGGACAGCGAAACCGACGCCGAGCTGGTGCTGCGGGAGCTGAAACGCGGCGGCCTGGATTTCCAGAGCCGCCGGGTTCAGACCGAACCGGACTTTCGGCGCGAGCTGGACGAGTTCCAGCCCCATCTCGTCATCTCGGATTTCTCCATGCCGCAGTTCAGCGGACGCTCGGCGCTCGCGCTCGCGCGCGAATCCCGGGCCGACATCCCGTTCATTTTCATTTCGGGCACGATCGGCGAGAACGTCGCCGTCGATATGATGAAGGCCGGTGCGAACGACTACGTCATGAAGAACAATCTCGCGCGGCTTCTGCCTGCGCTGCAGCGCGAGCTGCGCGAGGCGGAGGTGCGGCGGTCGCGTCGAATCGCTGAAGAGGCTCTGCGCGAAAGCGAGGTCAAATTCCGCGAGCTCATCGAGCAGGCCTCGGACGGCATCTTCGTCACCAACAAGGGGGGTAATTTCATCCTCGTGAACTCCCGGTATTGCGAGATGCTGGGCTACAGCCGAGCCGAGCTTCTGCAGCTTCACAGCGAGACGACCTACCCCGAGGGAGAACGGGAGAAACGGGCGCAACGCCGCGCAGAGGTCCGCGAGAGAAAAACGAGCCTGTACGAGCGAATGATCCAGCGCAAGGACGGCACGAGTTTCCCGGCTGAGGTCAGCATCAAACTTCTCGGCAGCGACAACGTTCAGGGGATCGTACGCGACATCACGGAGCGCCAAAAAGCGCAGCAGGCGCTGGCCGAAAGCGAGAGCCTCAAGGGCGCGATTCTCGAGTCGTCGCTCGACGGCCTGATTACCATCGACCAAGAGGGGAACATCGTCGAATTCAACCCGGCGGCGGAAGCGATGTTCGGCATTCCGCGCGAGCGGGCGCTCGGCAAGCGCATGGCTGAAGCGATCGTTCCTCCCCGGTTGCGCGACGCGCATCATCGCGGCTTTGCCCACTACCTGGCTACCGGGGAGGGACCCATCCTCGGCAAGCGCCTAGAGCTTGAGGCGATGAGGGCGGACGGGACGGAATTTCCGATCGAGCTGGCGATAACGGCGATCAAGTCGCGGTCCGGGACTTTGTTCACGGCGTTCATTCGCGACATTGCCGAACGCAAAGAGTCGGAGGCGAAAATTCGCCGCCTGAATCGGGTTTACGCTGTGCTCAGCGGGATCAATGCCCTCATCGTGCGCGTGCGCAATCGCGACGAGCTTTTCCAGGGGGCGTGCCGGATTGCGGTGGATGCCGGACAACTTGCGATGGCGTGGATCGGCCTGGTCGACCGCAAAACCAGGCGGGTGAAACCCGTCGCCTGGGGCGGCGGAGCGGAGAAGTTCCTCGCCTCGGCTCCGCTCTCCTTGAGCGCGAACCGCAAGGAGGGGCGCGGAATGTCGGGGAGCGCGATCAGCGAAAAGAGGGCGGTGATCGCGAACGACATACAAAGCGATTCCCGCACCCAGATGAAGGAGCAGTGCAAGGAACGCGGCATCAATTCGCTGGCGTTCCTGCCCCTGATCGTCGGGGACGAGGGTATCGGCGTGCTCGCCCTCTACGCGGACGAGACGGGATTCTTCGACGACGAGGAGATGAAGCTGCTGGTGGAGCTCGCAGGCGACATCTCGTTCGCGCTCGATCACATCGAGAAAGAGGAGAGAATCGAGTACCTCGCGTACTACGATTCGCTCACCGGCCTCGCGAACCGCAGTTTGTTCCACGAGCGTCTGGTGCAATACGTGAGCGCGGCGCATGGCGACAAGAGCAGGCTTGCCGTGGCCGTCGTCGACGTCGACCGGTTCAAGACCATCAACGATACGCTCGGGAGGCAGGCGGGCGATGAGCTGCTCAGGCAGATCGCCCAACGCATCGAGGGACACGCGGGCCCGATCCGCATGGCGCGGATCAGCGCCGACCACTTCGCAATCGTGCGCTCGGATATAGGTTCCGAGAGCGAAGTTGCCCGCATCATCGAGCAATGGCTCGCTGAATGCTTCGGTCCGCCTTACACGGTGAGCGGCACGGAGCTCAGGGTCTCGGCCAAGGCCGGCATTGCGCTGTTCCCCAACGACGGCACCGACGCGGACGCCTTGTTCCAGAATGCCGAAGCAGCCTTGAAGAAAGCAAAGGCGACCGGGGAAAGGTACCTGTTCCACACGCAGCAGATGACCGAAAGGATCGGCGAAAAGCTCGCGCTGGAGAACAAGCTGCGGCAGGCGCTGGAGAAAGAGGAATTCGTGCTGCACTATCAGCCCAAGGTCGATACGGCCACCCGGCGCATCGAGAGCGTGGAAGCCCTGATCCGCTGGCGGAGCCCCGAGATGGGCCTGGTGCCGCCGATGGATTTCATTCCCCTGCTCGAGGAGACGGGCTTGATCCTTGAAGTCGGCGTCTGGGCGCTGCGCCGGGCCGTCCTCGATCACCGTCGCTGGAAAGACCTGGGGCTGTCCGCGCCCCGCATCGCGGTGAACGTCTCCGCGGTCCAGTTGGGCCAGCGTGATTTCGTCGCGACCATCGAGGAAGCAATAAAACTCGGGCCCGTCCCGCACGGGATCGACATCGAGATCACCGAGAGCCTCGTCATGGAGGACCTCGAGGCGAACATGAGAAAGCTGGAAGCGGTGCGCGTGCTTGGAGTGAGCATCGCGATCGATGACTTCGGCACCGGCTATTCCTCGCTCGGTTATCTGGCCAAGCTCCCGGTACACTCGCTCAAGATCGACCGCTCGTTCATCATCACGATGCTGAAAGACCCGGCCATCATGACGCTCGTCTCGACCATCATCTCGATGGCTCATTCGCTGCGGCTCCAAGTGGTCGCCGAGGGCGTCGATGCGGAGGAACAGGCCAAGGCATTGGATCGGCTCGGCTGCGATCAGTGGCAAGGCTTTCTCTTCAGCAAACCGCTGCCGTTCGATGACATGACGGCACTCCTGGGCCCGGAGGCGGGGGAAGGCAAGGCGCGGCGCAGAAAGTAGTGCAGGGGAAATCCTGACTTGGTTCATTTGTCCGAAAAAGCAAGCATATGTGCGGTACCGGACAGACGCTTGCGCTCAGATGTGAAATAGCTTCCACCGGGGCCCGACTGCAACGGGACGTACCCGGGCTTCCAGGGACGGCTTGAAAATCGATTTCGGCAAATTGTTGCTCGATGAATCTCCCGACGCGGTGATCGCAACGAGCCGGGAAGGGGAGGTGCTGTACTGGAGCAAAGGCGCGGAAGCCGTCTTTGGGTACACCAGCGCCGAGGCCGTAGGACGCGCCGTCAACGACCTCGTCGTCCCTCCGGATCGCATCGAGGAAGAGCGCAAGATCCTTCGTGAAGCGCTCGAGACCGGTTTCTCCGCCTACGAATCTGTCCGCCGCAGGAAGGACGGCTCGCCAGTTTATGTCGATATCTCCTCCAGGGCGGTGCGCGACGCTCAAGGGAAAGTAGAGTTCGTTCTCTCGAGCAAGAAGGACATCACCCATCAAAGGGTGATGCGCGACGCGAAGCTGGTCGAGGCACGGTTCCGCGATCTCCTGGAATCCATGCCCGACGGCATCGTCATGATCAATCTCACCGGCCGCGTCGTGTATTCGAACTCCCAGGCCGAGCATCTCTTCAGATATTCGATCGGAGAGCTCAAGGGCAAGTCGGTCGAGATCCTGCTGCCGCAGCGTTTCCGGGAAGCGCACGTCGGCCATCGCTCCAACTTCTTCACCCAGCCTCGGACGCGCACCATGGGAATGGGTCTGGAGCTCTACGGCCTGCGCAAGGACGGCACGGAGTTTCCGGTGGAAATCAGCTTGAGTCCCCTGAAGACGGAGGAAGGCACGCTCGTCATGAGCGCGATCCGCGACATCAGCGAGCGCAAGAAGGCGGAGCAGAAATTCAAGGGCCTGCTCGAATCCGCGCCGGACGCGATCATCATCGTCAACCGGCAGGGGAACATCGTTCTGGTCAACTCCCAGACGGAGAAGCTCTTCGGCTTCTCGCGCAGCGAGCTGCTCGGCCAGAAAATCGAGCTCTTGCTGCCGGAGCGGTACAGGGACAAGCACCCCGACCGCCGCAACGGGTTCTTCGCCGATCCCAAGGTGCGGCCGATGGGCGTGGGCCTGGAGCTCTACGGCCGGCGCAAGGACGGAACCGAGTTTCCCATCGAGATCAGCCTGAGCCCGCTCGAAACGGAAGAAGGGACGCTGGTTTCGAGCGCCATCCGCGACATCACCGAGCGCAAGGACATCGAGAGCGCGCTGCAGGAGAAGAACGTGGAGCTCGCCAACGCCATGCAGGCAAAGGACCGCTTTCTCGCCAGCATGAGCCACGAGTTGCGCACGCCCTTGAACGCGATCATCGGCTTTACCGGGACCCTCTTGATGAAGCTCCCGGGGCCGCTCAACGCCGACCAGGAGAAGCAGCTGCGCACGGTGCAGACCGGCGCAAAGCACCTGCTCGCGCTCATCAACGACCTGCTCGATCTCGCCAAGATCGAAGCGGGCAAAGTGGAACTGAACCTCGTCCCGATCGATTGCAAGGAAGTGATCGACGAGGTCGGCGCATCGCTGCGCCCGCAGGCAGAGACCAAGGGCCTGGAATTCACGGTGACGGTGCCACAGGGCCTTACCGTGCGCACCGACCGGCGCGCCCTGAGCCAGATCATCATCAACCTCGCCAACAATGCGATCAAGTTCACCGAGCGCGGCAGCGTCCGCATCAGAGCGCAACGGCGCGAGGAAAGCGGAAGCCGAGCGCTCGAGATCAGCGTGGAGATCAGCGTGGAGGACACCGGCCTGGGGATCCGTCCCGAAGACCAGGCGAAGCTGTTCACGGCCTTCAGCCAGGTGGTGGATGCAAGGACGAAGCAGGGCCAGGAAGGCACCGGGCTCGGGCTGCACCTGAGCCAGAAGCTCGCCGAAGCACTCGGCGGAAAGATCGAACTCAAAAGCGACTACGGCAAGGGCAGCACCTTTACCCTTGTGCTGCCGGAGAAATAAGCGCGATGCGTTAGCGCGAGTCCGCCCTATGAAAATCCGCACCAAGGAACGGCTCGTAACAATCATAGCGCTTGCGATGATCGGCTTGATCGCGCTGTTGATATCGTGGACATACAAGGAGGTCGATGTCGCGAACCGCCAGCGTCAGGAGGCGAGCGAAATCGCGCGAGTCCTTTCACAGCTGAGGTTGCTGACCTTTGAGTACCGCCTGTACCACAATGAGCGCACGAAGGTGCAATGGTATGCGGTCTCGAATCGCGTCGACCACCTCATCGCGAACACCCAGACCTCGATACCGACGCAGGATCAGATACTGACCAGTGTGCGCGAAAGGAGGGTGAAAGAACTGCGCCTCTTCACGGAGCTCACTTCCGGCGAGGGCGGATCGCGTTCCGACACACCGCTCGACGAATCGACCCGGCTATTCGAGAGCACGCTACTCAGTCGGCTCCTGGCCGAACAGCAGGACAATTTCTCTGACGTATTCCGTTTGACCGACATTGCGACCGAACGCATCGACAGCGCGCAGCGCCAGCTGTTGTTCGTGACCCTCGCGGGACTGGTCTTGATCGCCCTGACCAAGGGCTTCGCGTCGTGGATCGTCAATCACGACGTGTTGGCTCCGCTCGTCAGGTTCGAGCAGGCGACGAGGGAGATCGGCGCGGGCAACTGGAGTTTCAAGCTCGACGTGGGCGGTGACGACGAGTTGGGTCGGTTGCGAAGGAGTTTCAATTCCATGGCGGAACGGATCGAGGCCCAAGCTACGGCCCTGCAAAAAGCCCTCGACTTAGCACAATCCGCCAACCGCACGAAGAGCGAGTTTCTGGCGAACATGTCGCACGAGCTGCGCACGCCGCTGAACGCGATCATCGGTTTCACCGGGACGCTGCTGATGAAACTCCCCGGGCCGCTCAACGCCGACCAGGAGAAGCAGCTCCGCACCGTACAGACCGGGGCAAACCACCTGCTCGCGCTGATCAACGACCTGCTCGATCTCGCCAAGATCGACGCGGGCAAGATGGAGCTGAGTCTTGCTCCCACCGACTGCAAGGAAGTGATCGACGAGGTTGCCGCCTCCTTGCGTCCGCAGGCGGAAGCGAAGGGGCTGGAACTCATGGTCACGACGCCCACGGATGGGCTGACGCTGCGCACCGACCGGCGCGCCCTGAGCCAGATCGTCATCAACCTTACCAACAACGCGATCAAGTTCACCGAGCGGGGCAGCGTCCGGTTAAGGGCGGAACGTCGCGAGAGGAACGGCAAGAGAGCGCTCGAGGTCAGCGTCGAGGACACCGGCGCCGGAATCCGTACCGAAGACCAGGCCAAGCTCTTCGCCGCCTTCAGCCAAGTGGATGCAGGGACGAGGCAAGGTCAGGAAGGCACGGGGCTCGGATTGCACTTGAGCCGGAAGCTCGCCGAAGCGCTGGGTGGAAGGATCGAGCTCGAAAGCGAGCACGGCCGGGGCAGCACCTTCACGCTCGTGCTTCCGGAGAAATGAGCGCAATGAAACGCGTGCCGCTTTCCGGATTCGTGGGAGCGCTGCTTGTCCTTCTCGGCGGGACGGTGATGCTCGGCTGGGCGGTGCAGCTCTCGCTCCTTGTGCGCCTGCTGCCGGGCTTCACGCCGATGGTGTTCAACACGGCGCTGTGCTTCGTTCTCGCCGGAGGTGCGCTGCTCGTGGCGTTTTCCGACGCGGACCGGTACCGGCGTGTCACGACCGCGATCGGCGGCGCGCTCGTCGTCATCGCGGCCTTGGTGCTCGCAGAGCATTTACTGAAGAAAGACCTCGGCATCGACTGGCCTTCGCTGCAGGCGTGGCTTCATGACACCAGCAAGGCCCCGGGCCGGATGTCGGCCGGAACCGCATGCGCATTCCTGATGAGCGGCGCGGTGCTGATCCTCGCGACCCGCGTAGGTCGCCCGTGCATGGGCGCAGCGGTGCGCTTGCTGACCTTGGGGACCGCGACAATCGGCGTGCTTGGGCTGGCGGGCTATCTGGTCAGCGCTCCGTTGCTCTTCCCCGAGTACTTTTTCGCCGGTGTGGCGGTGCACACCGCCACCGGGCTGCTCGTTCTCGCAATCGGTTTGCGGTCTGCCTGGAAGCGGTTCGAGTGGGCGCGGACGCCGCTCCTGGTACGGGAAGACGACCGGATCACGGCCGTCGGCGCGACGATCCTGGTCGCAATCGCGCTGGCTGCGGGCATCGCCAGCTTCGCCGTTCTCCAGGGGAGAACCCAGACGCTGGTGGGCAACAATGTTCTCGCAGCGTTGACGCGCCGTACGGAAATGCTTCGCGACCTGGTTGAATTGCGCGAAAGCAACGCACGGCTCGCCGCTACGCGCCCGGCCGTGCTGCGCAATCTGCGCGTCATTCACGCAGGCCGCGACGACGGCTCGAACATGACAAACGTCAGGGCGGTCGTCGACAGCTTTCTGAAGGAAGGTTTCAGCGGTCTTGCCTACCACGACGTCGACGGCAAGATGGTCGCGGGCGGGGGCGTTTTCGCGAAAACGCCGGAGCTGGCGGTGACGCTTGCCACGCCCGACAAGCCGGAGCTGATCTGGGACGGCGGCTTTGTCCTGCGCCACCACATCCGGCTGCGCGATGCGAAGGGAGAGGTCGGCGTGGTGTTCGCCGAGCAACCGCTTCCGGTGCTCAACCGCCTCGCGCAGAACGTGCTGGGGATGGGCGCGACCGGGGACATGGGTTTGTGCGTCGCGCGCGGAGATCAGTTGCGTTGTTTCCCGCAGAGGCTCAATCCCCGGGTGTTCTCCATTCCACTGGTCAATATCACCGGCGAATCCCTCCCGATGACCCGTGCTCTGCGCGGCGAGACCGGCGTCATCATCACCCGGGACTACCGCGCGCAGAACGTGGTCGCCGCGTACGGCCCGGTAGGGGATTTCGGC
>Ga0137412_10002891_pt1 | contig 13659 bp, 12 predicted proteins | sample CZODoug2_1_16fun_FD_122160 | JGI IMG/M metagenome (GOLD analysis project Ga0137412, IMG submission 122160) | Vadose zone soil fungal communities from Angelo Coast Range Reserve, California, USA - CZODoug2_1_16fungal (Hybrid Assembly) | ecosystem: Environmental > Terrestrial > Soil > Vadose zone... | reverse complement strand
CTCGGGCTGGCGCTGGGCTGGCTGGGCTGGGGCCCGAGCCTGATCGGGCTGCTCGGCGGATTCGGCATCGGCGCGCTGGTCGGCGTCGGGCTGATCGCGTCGGGTCGGGTGGAACGCCGCACCAAGGTGCCGTTCGGGCCGTTCATGCTCGGCGGCGCCGCGCTCGGCGTCTTCGCCGGCTCCGCCCTGTGGACCGGGTACCTCGGTTTGATCGGCTGAGAACGCGTCACTTCGCACCGCCCGCCCCTAGGGTGGGTCGCGGAACCGCCCGCCCGCGACGCCTCCGCGAAGGAGCAGCTCGGTGGCTTACCCGGTCAGCTATCGCACGGAGTACATCGAGAAGCGCAGTCGGCTCAGCGTGTTCTTCCGCTGGGCAATGGCCATCCCGGTCGCGCTGGCGCTGGTCTTCTGGGCCGTCATCGGGATCTTCACGATGGTCGCGACCTGGTTTGCGTTGGTGTTCACCGGGCGCTACCCGCCCGCGCTCTACGCCTTCAACAGCAATGTCCTGCGGGCGGCCGCGCGGTTCACCGGTTACCTGTACTTGCAGACGGACAAGTTCCCGCCCCTGGGATTGGGGGAGCATCCCGAATACCCGATCGACGTGGTGATCGCGCCGGCGCAGGAGAAGTACAGCCGGCTCAAGGTGTTCTTCCGAGCGCTGCTCGCCATCCCGATCTACATCGTGTCCGCCGCGTTCGGTTATGCGGTCGGCGCCGTCGTCGTTGCCGCCTGGTTCGTGATCGTGCTGCTGGGGCGACTGCCCTACGGCATGTTCGAGGCGATCGACTTCCTCTACGGATTCACGGTGCGGTACTACGGCTACGCCTTCGGGATGTTCACCGACCGATACCCGACGTTCACCGACCCTCCCGACGACCCGCAGCTTCCGCCGGGGAGCTGGGGCCCGCCGCCGGAGTACGTGCAGCCGGGGTACCCGCCGCAGGAGCCGCTGACCGCGACATACGGCGGACCGCCGCAGCCGCCGGCGTACCCCGAACCACCGCCCCCGCCGCAGGAGCCGCCGACCGGGCCGTACGGCGGCCCCCCGCCTGGCTAAGCGGCGTGGTCGACGCTGACCTGGGAGGTCTTGATCAGGCCGCGCAGCTGCAGCACGGCGCGCGTGTGCAGCTGGGAGACCCGGGACTCGGTGACCCCGAGCACCCGGCCGATCTCGGCCAGCGTGAAGCCCTCGTAGTAGTAGAGCGCGACGATCACCTGATCGCGTTCGCGCAGTTCGCGGACGTGGCGCAGCAGCACGGCGCGCACCGCGTCGTCCTCCATTGCATCGCCGGGCGCGGGCGCCTCGTCGACGATCACCAGGTCCTCGGTGGCCGAGACGGAGGTGAAGGAGACCTTGGCGTACAGGTCGCGCAGCGCGTGGGCGCTGATGCCCATTTCCGCGGCGATCTCCGCCTCGGTGGGCGAGCGGTCCAGCCGCGCCTGCAGCGCGGTCTGGGCCTTCTCGATGGCCCGGATCTTGTCCCGCACCGAGCGCGGCACCCAGTCCTGGGCGCGCAGCGAGTCGATCATCGCGCCCTTGATCCGGGGCACCGCGTAGGTCTGGAACTCCAGCCCGCGGGAGAGGTCGAACTTCTCGATGGCGTCCATCAGCCCGAACACGCCCTCGGAGACCAGGTCGCCCGGGTCCACGGTCTGCGGCAGCCCGGAACGCACCCGCCCGGCCACGTACTTGACCAGCGGCGCGTACTGCATCACCAAGCGGTTGCGCAGCTCGGGCGACCCGGTCGCGCGGTACTCCCGCCAGACCTCACTGATCTCCACTGTTATTTGCCGTCCCCCCGGGCCGCGTGTACCTGACAGAAATTCACAGTAAGCAGCCGTGCGGATGCACTCAGTGAGTTCGGGTAAGGACGGTACGAACGGCTGAGGGGCCCCCGGGTCAATCAGATGGCGTAGCCGAATCGGGCTCTACCGACGAAACCCGGCGACCGTCCATTGCGTCGAAGCAGCGAAGCGTCTTTATGACTTCGGGCACGTTCCGGTCGTGCAACGGCCACATCACGGACATGACCCGTCCTGCCTAATCTCACCCCGACAGCCCAACCGGAGGCTTAGCGTGACCGCCATGGCGACCGAAACCACACCGATCCACGACTCCGTGATCTCCGCGCTGGGTAACCCGATCCCGGCGACGCCGATCGACTGCTCCTACGCCGCGATGGTCAAGCAGGCCACCGCCGGCGCCAAGGCCGAGAACGTCGCGACCGAGCCGAAGGCCCAGGCCCTGCCCGCCCCCTCCACCGGCAAGCGCCCGGTGAAGGCCGGCCCGCCGAAGCCGTTCGCGGTGGTCGCGCACGACCAGGCCAGCTGACCTACCCGCTGCACGTCCACGAGTTCACCGCCCGTTGTTCGGGCGGTGAACTCTCTTTTCGTGGCGATAGACACCCGGCCCAAGTTGTCGCGTTAGCGCTGGTGAGCAAGACTGGCGAGTAGCGCGAAGGGTTGTGTCCCTTCCGGGAAGGGACGTCCATGAGCGACACGAAATCCGGCAGCGAGACCCTCACCATCGTCGACAATCGCACCGGCCAGAGCTACGAGCTCCCGATCACCGACGGCGCCATCCGGGCCGCGCAGTTGCGCCAGATCAAGGTCGATGGCGAGGACCCGGGCTTGCTCTCCTACGACCCGGCCTTCACCGCCACCGCCAGCTGTCGCTCGGCGATCACCTACATCGACGGTGACCGCGGCATCCTCCGGTACCGGGGCTACCCGATTGACCAGCTGGCCGAGCGGGCCAGCTTCCTCGAGGTTTCCTACCTGCTGATGAACGGGGAACTGCCCAGCAAGGACCAGCTGGCCGAGTTCACCCACACGATCACCCACCACACCTATGTGCACCAGAACATCAAGAAGCTCATGGAGGGCTTCCACCACGACGCCCACCCGATGGGCATCCTGGTCGGCACGATGGGCGCGCTGTCCACCTTCTATCCCGAGGCCAAGAACTTCTCCGAGCCGGTCAACCGCCGCCTGCAGATGGCGCGGTTGATCGCGAAGATGCCGACGCTGGCCGCCTACGCCTCGCGCCACTCGCGCGGTCTGCCCTACATCTACCCGGACAACGACCTGTCCTACGCGGGCAACTTCCTCTCGCTGATGTGGAAGATGTCCGAGCCCAAGTACGAGCCGGACCCCATCCTCGAGCGTGCGCTGGACGTGCTGTTCATCCTGCACGCCGACCACGAGCAGAACTGCTCCACCAACGCCATGCGCGCCGTCGGCTCCTCGCACGTGGACCCGTACTCGGCAGCGGCAGCGGCGGTGGCCGCGCTCTACGGCCCGCTGCACGGTGGCGCCAACGAGCAGGTGCTCAAGATGCTGCGCGAGATCGGGTCGGTGCGCAACATCCCCGACTACGTCGCGCGGGTAAAGAAGGGCGAGTTCCGCCTGATGGGGTTCGGGCACCGGGTCTACAAGAACTACGACCCACGGGCCCGGGTAGTGCGCCAGATCGCCGAGGACGTATTCAAGGTGACCGGGCTGAACCCGCTGCTCGAGGTAGCCGTCGAGCTCGAGCGCATTGCGCTGGAGGACGAGTACTTCATCGCCAAGAAGCTGTACCCGAACGTGGACTTCTACACCGGGATCATCTACGAGGCGATGGGTTTCCCGGCCGAGATGTTCACCGCGCTGTTCGCGATCGGGCGCATGCCCGGTTGGTTGGCGCAGTGGGAAGAGGGCCTGCTCGACCCCGAGCAGAAGATCGCCCGCCCCCGGCAGATCTACGTCGGCCCGCAAGAGCGTGACTACGAGCCGGTCGCCGCGCGGGACCGGGTGCACCACGACCTGTTCACCCCGCCGCACAAGCCGATCGAGGGCGACTGACACTCCGTCCTGTAGCGGGTACACAAAGAAGGCTCCCCACCGAGACGGTGGGGAGCCCGTATGTGGGGCGTAGCGGTCAGCCGACGGTGATGGTGGCGGTCTTGCCCTTGACGCTGTTGTAGGTGAGCTTGTTCTTGCCGACCGTGGTCGCCTTGCCCGCCTTGAGGGTGTAGCTCTTCTTGGCCACGGTCACGGTGGCCTCGGTCTTGGTGGCCTTGGTGACGGTCATGGTCACGCCACCGGCGTCCGCGGCCTCGCCGATCGTCAGCGTGTAGGCCTGGGGGCCGGTCGCCGCCGTGGTGTCGGTCGGGGTGGTCGCCGGGGCCGGCGCGCCGGACGTGTCGCCGGTCGCGGCGCCGGCGGCGCTGGTGCACGTCGGGTCGAGCGTCGCGTCACACGAGCTCGAGCTGGACGCCAGCGAGGGGTCGCCGCTGTCCTTGATGCTGCCGTTGCTCAGCGTGCCGAAGATCAACAGGCCGGCACCGACGGCAGTCAGCAACGGGACCAGGGGGGAGTGTGCAAGCGACGTCTGCATGGTCGGGAATTTTAGGGCAATTCCGACACCCCGTGAACCGCTAGGGCAACATCAACATTGCTGGTGAGACGGTGTTCACACTCACAACGCGGCCGCTTTGGCCTTCGCCACCGCCCCGTCCCAGTCCTCCAGCGCGTCCAGGTAGAGCTGCCGGACCCCCGCGACCTTGACCGAGAGGTTGCGCAGCGTCCAGTCGTCGGTGGGCACCGGCGGGGCCACGATCGCGTGCAGGGTGCCCGAACGGATCGAGCTGGAACCCCGCCACATCAGCTCGCCGGTGTTCTGGATGATCACCGGGACGATCGGCACGCCGCCCTGCATGGCCAGGTGGAACGCGCCCTTCTTGAACGGCCCGACCCGCGAGGTAAGCGAGCGCGTACCCTCCGGCGCGATCATGATCGAGTACCCGTCGTTGAGCCGATCCACGGCCGGTTGCAGCGCAGCCTTGGCCTGGGAGACGTTCTTGCGGTCGATCAGCGCCGCGTTCATCAGCCAGGCGATCTGGCCCAGCAGCGGCATCCGCTCGACCTCTTTCTTGCCGACGGCGGTCACGTCGCGCTGCACGATCTTGAACACCACCAGCGGGTCGAGCAGGCTCTGGTGGTTGAAGATGAACACCGCCGGGCGGTGCGTCCAGGCGTGCTGCTCGCCGACGATCTCCACGTCCACCCCGGCCAGCGAGAGCATCGCGTCGCCGCCGATGGTCACCAGGGTGTTCGCGGCCACCCGGCGACTGCGGTTGAGCAACCCGAAGCCCGCGGCCACCACGGCGGAGGCGGCCAAGCCGCCGTAGGCAGCCACGGTGCGCGGCATGTCCAGGATCGAGGAGGACGAGCGCGGCACGAATTTCTCGATCTGCCAGCCCCGCCGTTCGGCGATCGCCGCCAGTTCCGGCTCCGGGTTCGTCGGGCGCGGATTGCCCACGCTGGACAGGAACTCCAGGTCCTCGTCGCCGTTGCCGTAGGCGAAGGAGGCATCCAGGTCGATGTCGTGTTCGCGGGCGAAGGCCTGCACGGCCAGCGCCTTGGGTTTGCCCCACAACATCTCGCCGTCCACCTCGCCGGTGCAGCGACCGTCGGCGTCCACCGCCAGCTTGCTGCAGAGCACGTGCTCGATGCCGAGTTCGGTGGCCAACGAATCGATCTGGAACGGCAGCGCGGAGGAGGCGATCACCACCACGTGCCCGGCCTTCTGGTGCTCGGTGATCTTGTCCAGCGCATCGGCGTAGAGGTACCCGCCGAGCACCGAGCGGGTGAACTTGGCGCCCATCTCATCGAGTTCTTCGAGGGTCTTGCCCTTGAAGATGGCCAGTCCGGCCTTCATGAAGTCCTCGACCTCGGCGTGCCCGGTCCTGGTGCCGATGCCCACCAGCACCACCTTGACCGTGTCCACCGGGTTGACCTGACCATGCGTCACACGTTCCTTCAGCAGGGCCAGGGCGGAGTAGCCGTCGATGATCGTGCCGTCGAAATCGAAGAACGCGGCGACCTTCATCGGATCGCTCCCCTCATCTGCTGGATATGCCCAAGCTCTACGGAGTTGATCTCCGCCAAGCGGGCCAGTACGTCGTCGAGTTCGGCGGCGAACTCGACCCGCTTGGCCAACACGTCCTGACCCGCGCTGAGCAATCCGCGGTTGGCGGCCAACGCGAGGCCGTTGCGGAACAGGTGCGTGGACACCGCCTCGGAGCTGGACACCCGCCGCTGCAACTTGAACTGCTTGCCCAGCCCCAGGCAGGCCTTGGCGGCCGCCTCTGACTCCACCGCGACCGGGCCGCAGGACACCAGGTACTCGGCGACCACGGCGTAGGCCTCGATGAACGAGCGCAGCGCACGCTGGGCCACCAACGGCCCCTTGGCCCGCATGTCCGCGCCGATCACGTCCAGCTTCTCCCAGCGGGACTCGTCGGGTTCGATCAGTCGTAGTTCAGCCAGCAGTTCCTGGCGGAACTCCTCCTTCTCGGCGAAGAAGAACTCGAACTTCAACAGGTCTCGCAGCCGCAGGCACTCCCGCCACGCGCCGATCATGCCGCCGCCGGTCTGCTCCACCTTGAGGAAGGCCAACTCCAGGAACGCCCGGTTGACGAAGATGTGCACGGTGGCGTTGCGGTAGAACGCGGCGACCAGTTCCTGCTCCGGGCCGATCCGGTACACCGGTTCCGCGCCACCGTCGTAGCGCTCCACCACGTGGTTCTCGACCAGCGTGTTCAACGTGTGGGCCACGCCGGCCTCGGTGGTCAGTTCCCGCGTTGCCGTCGAGACCAGGGTGCCCGCCTCCTCGAGCAGCCCGACCACCGGCTCGAGCACCGCGCGCACCTCGGGCAACGTCAACGCCCGGTCGCCCACCCCGAGCAAGGTGAAGGTGACCAGGGCCGGTGCGGTGACCATCGTCGCCCGGTTGATCCGGGTGCACAGCTCGAAGGCGACCTTGCTGCGGGCCAATCGCTTGACCGCGCGGGCATCCGGCGGGGCGGCGGCGCCGGCTTTGGGCTGGGCGTAGGTCTGCAGCGCCTCGTGCAGCTTGATGGGTTCCCCGAACCGCACGTGTACCTGGCCGAGGTGGCGTTGCCGTTGTTGCTTCGCGAAATGCAGCAGCCAGAACACGCTCTCGGCCTTCTTGGTCGCGCCGTGGCTCTCCACCGTCATCTCGGAGGCCTCGTGCAGCACGTCGTAGACGATGGCGGTAGGGATGATCAGCACGTCGCGCAGGTCGTGTTCTTCGACCGCGTCGGCCAGGTAGTGCAGCAGGCCCATTTTCGGCGGCAGCAGTTTGCCCTGCCGGGAACGCCCGCCCTCGACGTAGAACTCCAGGTTGAACCGCTTGGACACCAAGAAGTTGACGTAGCGACCGAGCACGAACGGGTAGACCGGGTTGTCCCGGAAGCTGCGTCGGATGCCGACCACACCGATGCGCTTGGCCGCCGGACCCAGCGGCCAGAACATCATGTTGATGCCGCCCAGCACGTGGTTGACCGGCAGCCCGTTCTCGTAGGTGACGGTGAACATCAGATACGGGTCGAGATTGGACTTGTGCGAGGGCAGGAACATCAACGCGTGACGCTCACTCAGTGCCCGTAGTTGGGCGAGTTGGGCGGGGTCGAGGTCCAGGTCGTAGGCACGGGAGTGCAGGGCGCGGGTGTAGGCCGCCCAGTAGTCGATGACCCACCGCTTCTCGTCGGCGGCCATCTCCTCCAGGTACACGCGGCAGTCGGCCAGCACGCCCTCCGGGCTGCGGCCGAGCTTGGCCGCGAGCGCCCCGGCGCGCTTGACGAACTCCCGGTTGTTCAAGATCTCCTGCACGACCGCGCGCGGCGCGCGAAACCGGTCGCCGTGCAGTCGGCGCTCGGCCATCTCCAGCACGATGTCGGCCTGCCGGTCCACGAACGCGGCGAACTCCGCCTCGCTGCGGTCGGGCGACGGGGCCAGTTCGCGTTCGGACCATCGGGTCTTGAGTTCGCTCACCGTGGCCGGGGCGCCGACCAGGATCCGGGCGCGGGCCGGATTGCTGCCGACCAGCCGGGCCTGGCCGCGTCGGCGCAGCGAGCCGGCCGTTGCCGATTTCAACCCGCGGGCCAACGTGGTGCGCAGCCGCGCCTCGCCGGGTTCCTGCCCGTCCTGTTCGGTCAGCCAGCCGACCCGTACCGGCACGATCGAGGCGTCGTTGGTCGTCGCCTCGCGCACCGCGTCGGCCGCGGACGTGGCGACCGGGGCGCCGATTGAGTCGGCCCACTGGTGCAGCAGTCGGCCCTCCAACGCGGAGGACGCCTTGGCCAGCACTACCACCGGCGCACCGGGCGCGGGGGGCCACGCCGCCCCGACCGGTTCGACCACGCGGGGCAGTTCCAGCGTCGCCATGTGTCGCGCTCCCTAACGTTTCGCGAGAGCGAGGACCTCGGCCAATCCCTCGCCCATGCATTCGTTGAGCAGATCGGGATCGGGCACTGCGTCGTGATCGGTGACCACGCCGATGCAGGCGATCCCGTCGTGGGTGACAAGGGTGGCCATCATCGCCGAGCCGGGCACCGGGCCGAGAGGGTACATGCGCTCCATGCGCGCCCCGGCCAGATACGACGGGCGACTCATCCCGGGGAAGTTCGAGGCCTGCAGGTTCAGTGAGCTCGACGACTTCAGGGTGACCGAGGTGAGCACGCCGGCGGGCAGCCGGCTCATCACCCCGGCGGTGGAGCCGAGGAACGCCATTGCGGGCTCCTCGCGCACGGCCAGCACCCGTTCCCGGATCAGCGCGATGCGCCGGGCCGGGTCCGGTTCGGTGGCCGGGCCGGCGATGTAGGCACCGGCGAACTTGTTGCCGCCCGCGGCGTCGCCGACCTTGCGAGTGCTCACCGGCAGCGCGACGGGGAAGTCGTCGACCTCCGCGCCGTGCTTGGCGTGGTACCGCGCGATGCCGCCGACCAGCGCGGCAATGTAGGCGTCGTTGATGCTGCCGCCGGCCGCTTTGCCGGCCGCCTTCAGCTCGTTGATGTCGCACTCCAGCACCCGCACCCGGCGGGCCAGGCCGCGCTGGGCCAGCAAGCGGGACGGGGTGCCCGGCACCTTGACCACTCGGGTCAACGACTGGGCGTAGTTGACCGCCTCTGCCGGGCGGCGCACCGCGCGGGCGGCCAGCGAGCCGATGCCGCGCACCATGCCGAACACGGTGTGCACGGAGCCGCGCAGGTTGTCGGCCGGCGAGGCCGGATCCTCGACGCCGGGAATCGGTCCGCGGGGCGGTGTGTGCCGCGTCTGCGGGTCGGCCGGGAAGAGCATCTCGAACAGCTGCATGAAGCCCTGCCCGTCGGACAGCGCGTGGTGCACCTTGAGCAGGTAGCCGGCCTTGCCGTCGGGCAGGCCCTCGACCAGCACCGCCTGCCACAACGGCCGGGCCGGATCGAACGGGGTCATGTGCAGCGAGGCGGCGCGCTCCAGCAGACCGTCCATGCCCTCGCCCTCGGCCAGCCGCACCCGGGTCACGTGGTAACTCAGGTCGACATCGGTGCCCACCCACGCCGGCGGGCGAATGCGCAGCGGGTCGTCGACCACCTTCTGGCGCAGCCGCGGCACCCGATGCGCCCCCCAGGCGTGCAGATCACGGAAGTCCTGCCAGTCCGGGGCATGGCTGAGGATCGCCATCATCGTGCCGTCCGAGCGCAGCCGCGCATCGGCCTCGGCGCGCCACATGAGCGCCTCGAAGTCGGACATCTCCGGGTCGGCCGACCACAGGTCGTCGTAGTTGGACCCGGTCTCCATGATGACGGTCATCTGCTGCCCACCCCACACATCCGAAGAAGCACTGTCACACGCGCTCGGTGATCCACCGCACGAGCTCACCGATGACCTGCTTTTGGATCGGCTCGTTGTAGATCTCGTGGAACAGACCGGGCCAGAGCCGGGCGTGCACATCGGTGGACGCGACGCCGTTGACGATCAGCCGCAGCGCCGTCGCCGGGACCAGCATGTCCGCACTGCCCTGCATGATCTGCACCGGCAACGTGAGCTCGCCGAGCCCGGCGACCAGCTTGTCCCCGGCGGCGATCAGTTGCAACGTGGTGCGGGCGGGCGGCCCGTGGTAGTTGAGCGGGTCCTCCTCGTAGGCCTTCACCACGGCCGGGTCGGTGGACACCGCGGGCGCCAACGGCAGCGCGGGGATCTCCTCCATGTCGAGCACGGCGAGCAGCTCGGGGGCGACCACGATGGCCGGCGCGGACAACGCGAGGCCGGTCAGCCGGTCCTGGTGGGCCTGCGCGTAGGCGATGGCGATGGCGCCGCCCATGGAGTGCCCGACCAGGAACACCGGGCGTCCGTCCGCGGCGGCCAGGTCGACCAACAGGTCCAGGTCGGCCACCACCGCCTCCCAGGACTCGATGTTGCCGCGCTCGCCGTCGGAGCGGCCGTGCCCGCGGTGATCCAGCGCCCAGACGGCGCACCCTGCCTCATTCAGCGCCGCGGCGACGTGCGCGTAGCGGCCGCTGTGCTCGGCGTAGCCGTGTGCGATCACCACGTCGGCGCGGGGATTCGCGGCCTGCCAGGCCTGGTAGTACAGCCGACCGCCGGCCAGATTGCCCTCTACGTGCGCCACGGCGAACCCCTTCCGGGCCGGAGAAGTGGGGTAAGTAAGTTACTTGTGCGTAACCTAGCGCAGCGCGATGACCTGAGGCCATGGCCCGCGTCACCCCACCACGTGCCCCCGGTCACGCCGCTGCGATGCCGGCCACCACGACCGTCACGTTGTCCTTGCCGCCCACCGCCAGGGCGGCGTCGATCAGACCGGTGGCGGCGGTGCGCGGGTCCGGGCAGCGCAGGTGCCCGGCGATGGTGGCGTCGTCCACGAAGCCGTGCAGGCCGTCGGTGCACAGCAGATAACAGTCGCCCGGCCGTGGGGTCACCGTGCGGATGTCCGGCACGGTGTCCAGCCGCGCGTTGATCACCCGGGTGATCACGTTGCGGCGGGGGTAGTGCTGGGCCTGCCACTCGTCGAGCAGCCCGGCGGCGAGCAGTTCCTGCACCTCGGAGTGGTCCACGGTGAGCTGGCGCAGTCGACCTTCGCGGAGTCGGTACACCCGCGAATCCCCGACGTTGACCGTGCGCAGTTTGCCGTCCGCTCCGGCCACCAGTGCACTCACCGTGGTGGCCATGCCCTCCCGGCCGGGGTCGGTGTCGGCCGCGATCGACGCGCACGCATCGCGCACCGCGGCGGTGATCTGCGCGTTGCCCCGACGGGGGTCGCGGCTGAGCCGTTCCAGGGCGGCCACCGCCAACGCGCTGGCCACGTTCCCGGCCCGGTGCCCGCCCAGGCCGTCGGCCACTGCCCACACCGTGTCGCTGGTGAGCATGGCGTCCTCGTTGAACGGCCGGACCAGCCCGATATGACTGGCCGCGGCCGCGCGCAGGGCCGGAACCGGCGTGGTCACCTCAGCCGCGCGCCGCGGCGAGCAGCTCCTCGACCGTGCACAGCTTGACCCGCGGCCGGCCGGTCGGCTTCCCGGCCCCGACCTCGACGCCGTCGATGACCCGCCAGTCCGCCTCGGTGACCAGCTGTGAGCTGCGCTCGCGCAGGAACTCCCCGACGGCCGCGATGTCCGCCTCGCTGCGGTCCACGCCGGCCTTGACCAGATCGGCCAACGCGGCCTCCGCGCTCTGCTGCCCGTCCTTGCGGTTGGTGCCGATGACCCCGGACGGGCCGCGCTTGATCCAGCCGGCCACGTACTCCCGATCGCCGCCGATCACCCGGCCGTCCTCGTTGGGGATCACCGCGCGCTTCTCGTCGAACGGCACGTCGGGCAGCGGCAGCGCGCGATAGCCCACCGCGCGCACCACCAGGCCGCATTCGAGGGTCTCCCGGGCACCGTTGTCCACCGCGCGGACGTAGCCGGAGTCGTCGGCGACCAGGTCGTTACTGCCGAGCTCGATGCTCGCCACCCGACCGTCCGGCCCGGCGTGCAGGGCGATCGGCGAGTGGGCGAACCGGAACACCATGCGCCGCGGCTTCCCGGTGGGTGGATGGTCGTTCAGCAGGCGGTGCAGCGCCTCCATGTTGGTGCGCACGGTGTGCCCGCCCGCGGTGATGTCCGCGGGATCGATGCCCTCGAAGTCCGCCGGGTTCAGCACGATGTCGACGCCCTCGAGGTCGGGCAGTTCGCTCAGCTCCGGCGTGGTGAAGGCACCCTGCAGCGGCCCCCGGCGGGCCACGATCACCACCTCCTTGACCTTGCTGGCGCGCAGGACGTCCAGCGCGTGGTCGGCAGTGTCGGTGGTGTCCAGCTCAGCCATGTCGGTGATCAACATGCGGGCCACATCGAGCGCCACGTTGCCCGCACCGATCACCACGGCGCGTTCCACGTTCAGGTCCGGGGCGAGGTCCCGGAACTCCGGGTGGCCGTTGTACCAACCCACGAAGGCGGTGGACGCGATGCTGCCGGGCAGGTCGTCGCCGGGGATGCCCAGGTGGTTGTCGCTCTGCGCGCCGATCGAGTAGACGACCGCGTCGTAGCGCTCCAGCAGCTCGGCGCGGGTGACGTCGCGGCCGACCTCCACGTTGCCGCAGAAGCGGAACCGCTCATGGTCGGCGGTACGGGCGAAGGCCACGCTCACCGTCTTGATCTTCGGGTGGTCCGGCGCCACGCCGGAGCGCACCAACCCCCAGGGGGTCGGCAGCTTCTCGATCATGTCCACATGTACGTCGAGTTCTTCCGAGCGCAACAGAGTTGCTGCGGTGTAGAACCCCGCCGGCCCGGAGCCGACCACTGCCACCAACGCCCTCGCCATGGGAGGTCAATCTAGTCGTCACCCGCCGGGGCGAACCTCCGCCATCCCCCGGCTCGATCGCGCCCGACGTGACATCCTGGTTGGCGATGAGCGATCACTCCCCGGTAGGGCCCGCCGCCCCCGCGCCGTCAGCCCCGCGACCCGGGCCGACCCTTCCCTGGCAGGGTGCGGGCGAACGCGCCGACAAGATCATCCTGGGGCTGATCGCGTTCAGCGGCTTGTACTACCTGATCACCATGCCGCTGGTGCCCGAAATGATCGAGCACCACCCGGCGCTGCTCGCCCTGCTGCGGGGCTCGAGCACGGCGGTGGTCACCCTGGGTGCGTTGGCCCGCACCGGGCACGGCTCGATCGTGACCGCGGTGCTGGCCGGGCTGCCCGGCACGATCCTGTTCGACTGGGTGTTCTGGTGGGCGGGCAAGCGCTGGGGCCACAACGCGTTGGCCATGATGCTGGGCCGCTCGAAGAACCCCGAGAAGCGCATGGCGCGGGTGGAGTCCATCTCCGGCAAGTACGGCCCGATCGCGGTGGTCACCGGATACATCATCCCGATCCCGACCACGGTGATCGCGGTGGCCGCGGGGCTGGGTGGCATGTCGCTGCCGGTCTATGTGGTGCTCGACGCGATCGGGGCGTTGATCTGGCTGGGCTTGTTGGCCGGGCTGGGTTGGGGCATCGGCCAGTCCGCGGTGGACGTCGTGCACGCGGTCTCGCACTACTCACTGATCGTCACGATTGCCCTGGTGGCGCTGGTCGTGGGGCGTCAGATCGCCATGAACCGCCGTCATCCGGTCGGTTGAGGCCGCACAACTTTCAGCTGATTCCCACCTCCGCACGGATCGTGGCCTCCCGCCCGCTCGTCTGATCAGTGAGCGGTAGTCGGCCGGGGGGAACATGAAGCGCACGGTGCGTGTGCTGCTGACGTCGGCCGCGTTGATCGCCGCGTCGCTCGCAGCGCCGGCTTCGGCTTCGGCACGCTCGGTGGTCTCCGTGCCGTCCGGTCTGACAGACGAC
>Ga0137412_10002889_pt1 | contig 13660 bp, 11 predicted proteins | sample CZODoug2_1_16fun_FD_122160 | JGI IMG/M metagenome (GOLD analysis project Ga0137412, IMG submission 122160) | Vadose zone soil fungal communities from Angelo Coast Range Reserve, California, USA - CZODoug2_1_16fungal (Hybrid Assembly) | ecosystem: Environmental > Terrestrial > Soil > Vadose zone... | reverse complement strand
CGGCGTCGACGGTCCCGAGTCGGGCGGCGTGCCGCGATGCGGCGACTTCGACGTCGGTGCCGCGGAGGCGCCCCACCCGCCGGAGTACGCCGGCTCGGCGGGGGGCACTGTGGGCGGCGGCACCGCACCCGAGCGCGAGGCGGCGATCGCGGGCGCGTCCTGCTGGCCGGACGTCACGGTCGTGACCGGACGCGTCGAGTAGATACCCGTCGAGGAGATCGGCGGCAGGATGGACGGAACCCGGCCGGGTGCCGGCATCGCCAGCGCGCTGGCCGGCGCGGATCTGAATCCGGGCGGAGTCGCGGCGTCGACCCGATGCGCGGCGGCGCCGGCGCCGGCGAGCGTGGCGAGACCGGCCGCGAGGATCGCCGCGCCGACCAGGACGTGCCGCGCGCGCACCTGGTGCCCGGCGAGTGTCGGCAGGTGCAGTCGGACGGTCGCGTGATCCGGACGGGTCTTCGGCGCGGGAGGCGGCGTCTGCCTGATCAGGGCATGGCGCGGCGGGGGCTTGGGCCGAGCGTCTCGCGCGTGTCGGCCGACCGGTCGAACGAGCTCAATCGTCGCGTCGGACTCATCGCGACCAGGACGCTTCATCTGAACGTGCCCCATTGACTACGCAATGTCGTCACGAGTACAGCCAACGACCGAGCCCGGGCCAAGGATTCGCATCGCCAGCGACACGCCGTAGAAAGGCTTTTCTGAGCAGACGTCGAAGAAACAACATCGGTGTAATTCAAGGGCGGAAATGTGATCGGGCCGGGCTCTAGACTTCGAGCATGGTCGTGGCCGTCGCTGCGTTCTCACTCGCCGCAGCGCTGATCGTGCTGCTGCCCGGTCCGGACACATTGGTCGTGCTGCGAGAGCTGCTGCGCGACGGACGCGGTCGGGCCGTGCAGACCGTCCTCGGCGTGCTCTGCGGCCTCGCCGTCTGGGTGCTCGCCGCGGCCCTCGGATTGTCGGCGCTGCTGCGGGCCAGCCACACCGGCTACATCTCGCTCAAGATCGCCGGTGCGGCGTACCTGATCTGGCTGGGCGTGCAGTCCTTGCGCCTGCGTCGTATCGCTGCGGATCGTCCGCGGCGCCGCGTACTGGGACGGGGCTTCACCGCCGGCTTCGCCACGGACCTGCTCAACCCCAAGGTGGGCGTGTTCTTCGTGACGTTCCTGCCCGGGTTCGTGCCGGGCGGCTACTCGGTGGCCGGGCTGTCCCTGCTGTTCGGCGCGATCTTCATCGTCGAGACGGCGCTGTACTTCACGGTGCTGCTCCTGGTGGCCACGCCGATCACGCGCTGGCTGGCCGATGCGCGCATCCGCCGACGTATGGACGCGACGACAGGTGCCGTGCTGATCGGGCTCGGCGTCCGGCTCGCCGTCGACCAATGACCCCGGACGTGCTCAGCCCGCGGGCCATCAACCGGGCGACGCTGGCCCGGCAGCTGCTGTTGGAGCGCGCCTCGCTGAACGCGTTCGACGCGCTCGAGCATCTGGTGGGCATGCAGGCCCAGGCGCCGCGGGCCCCGTTCGTCGGACTGTGGACCCGGCTGGACGACTTCCGTCCCGAGGAGCTCTCGTCGCTGATCGAGACACGGGCCGCCGTCCGGGCCAGCCTCATGCGGGCGACGGTGCACCTCGTCACCGCCCGCGACTGCCTGGCCCTGCGGTCGGTGCTGCGTCCGGTGGTCGAGCGCGCCCACTACAGCGGCCCGTTCCGACGGCACGTCGAGGGTGTGGACATCCCGGCCCTGACCGATGCCGGCCGGGCACTGCTCCGGGAGAAACCGCGCACCCGGACCGAGCTCGGCCGGCTGCTCGCCGAGCAGTGGCCCGGCCGCGACGCCGAGTCGCTCGCGCACACGGTGGGGTTCCTGGTGCCGCAGGTGCAGATCCCGCCGCGCGGTACCTGGACCGGCGCCGGGGCGCCGACGTGGGCGACTACCGAGACCTGGCTCGGCCGGGAGACGACCGACGACCTGACCGTCGACGACCTGCTGCTGCGCTATCTCGGCGCGTTCGGGCCGGCCACGGTCATGGACGCGCAGGCCTGGTGCGGGCTGACCCGGCTGGGCGAGGTGGCGACGCGGCTCGGCTCGCGGCTGCGGCACTTCCGCGACGAGGACGGCCGCGAGCTGCTCGACGTGCCGTCCGCGCCCCGGCCCGATCCGGACACCCCGGCCCCGCCGCGGTTCCTGCCCGAGTTCGACAACCTGCTGCTGTCCTACGCCGAGCGGTCCCGGGTGGTGCCCGACGGGCGGGCGGTGCCGCTCTACGCCGGCAACGGCGGTACCCGGGGCGAGCTGCTCGTCGACGGGCGCTGGGCGGCCGACTGGGCGATCAGCCGCGCCGGCGACACCGCCACGCTGACGATCGAGCCGTTCGGGCGGCTGACGCAGCGAGCCGAGGTGACCGCTGAGGGGCTGCGCCTGCTGGGGTGGGCCGCCCCGGGGATGGCTCACGACGTCCAGGTCGGGCCACCCCCGTAGTCTCCGGTTTTGGCCGCCCAGGCATCCATTTGATGCTGGACGGCCAAAACCGGAAGGAGCGCGGGCATGGCGTTCTTCGTCCAGGAGGCCGACGACCGCTTCGTGGCCACCGAGCTGACCCGCGGACCCTGGGACGCCGGCGCCCAGCACGGCGGTCCGCCGTCCGCGCTGGCCGGTCACATCGTCGAGTCCCGCGACGGCGCACGCACCGATATGCGCGTCACCCGCGTGACCGTTGACCTGATGCGCCCGGTGCCGATCGCGCCGCTCAACGTCGCCACCCGGGTCGTCCACGCCGGACGCAGCGTCGAGGTGGTCGAGGTCGTGCTCACCCCGGACGGCGGCAAGCCGGTGCTGCGCGCGACGGCACAGCGCATCCGCACCGAGGACGGCGGCCCCTACGACGAGCCCACCCCGCAGCTGCCATCGCCGGACGGCGTCGCCGAGCGCCAGTTCGAGTTCCCGTTCGAGGTTGGCTACCACACCGCGATCGAGACGCGGTTCCTCACGGGCGGGTTCACCGAGCGAGGCCCGGCGACCTGCTGGACCCGTCTCAAGGTGCCGATCGTCGACGGCGAGCCGATCTCGCCGCTGGGTCGGGTGCTGGCGGTCGCCGACTCCGGCAACGGCATCAGCAACGTCCTCGCCTTCGACACCCACCTGTTCGTCAACCCCGACCTGACCGTGGTCGTCCACCGTTACCCGGCCGGCGAGTGGGTGGCCCTGGACGCGCACACCACCCTCGGCGGTGACGGAACCGGGGTCGCCGACACGGCGCTGCACGACGAGCGCGGGCCGATCGGACGGGGCCTGCAGAGCCTGTTCATCGCCGCCCGACCGGCCCCGTAGTCTCCGGTTTTGGCCGCCAGGGGTCATATAGCCACCTGGGCGGCCAAAACCGAGGCCCGGCAGGATGGGCGTCATGACGGTGATGCGACACGAGATCGACGAGCAGCCCGAGGCGCTGGCCCGCACCCTGGACGCCCTGCTGCCGTTGCGTTCCGAGATCGCCCGGCTGGCGCAGGGACGGCGGCACGTGCTCTTCGTGGCGCGGGGGTCCTCGGACAACGCGGCGATCTACGGGCGTTACCTGTGCGAGGTGTTGGCCGGGCGGCCGGCCGGCCTGGCTGCCCCGAGCGTGGCCACCCACTACCGCGCCGACCTGGACCTCTCCGACACGGTGACGGTGTGCGTGTCCCAGTCGGGCGAGACGGCCGAGATCGCCGAGACGCAGGCCTGGGCGGCGGCACACGGCGCGCGCACCGTGGCCGTGACGAACGTCGCCGGCAGCACGCTGGCCGACGCGGCCGACCTCGCGCTGATCACCCAGGCCGGCGCCGAGCTGGCCGTCCCCGCGACCAAGACCTACACCACGCAGCTGGCCGCGATCGCGATCCTGGTCGATGCGCTCGGTGACCAGCGCCTGGACTTCGCCCGCGTCCCGGCCGAGGCCGCGCGCCTGCTCGACATCGACGTGGACGCCGCCGCGGCGCAGCTCGCCGGGGCACACGACACGCTGGTCACCGGGCGCGGCATCACGTTCGGCACCGCGCTCGAGGTCGCGCTCAAGCTCGAGGAGACGTGCCTGCGTCCGGTGCGCGGACTGTCCTACGCCGACCTCAAGCACGGGCCCATCGCCGTAGTGGACGCCGACCTGGCCGCGGTGCTCGTCGCCGCCCCGAACGGGCCCACCGTCGAGGGCGTCACCCAGCTGGCCGCCACGGTGCGCGAACGCCACGCCACGGTGATCGGCATCGGCGGTGACGTGGCGTTCGCCGCCCAGTGCGACGTCGCGCTACCCGGTCCGGACCTGCCCGAGGAGCTCGCCCCGCTGGCGCTGGCCATCCCCGGACAGCTGATGGTCGAGGCGCTCGCCCGGCAGCTCGGCCTCGACCCCGACGCGCCGAGGGGCCTGTCCAAGGTGACCCAGACCGACCACTAGAAACCGATCGCGCAACTTCTGGCCGCCTCAGACGGCCGAGGGTTGCACGATCCATTCACCGGCGACCATCACGCCGTCCACTGCCAGGTCCGGCGACAGCACGACGAGGTCCGCCCGAGCGCCGACCGCCAGCGACCCGGCGTCCAGCCCGATCGCCCGCGCCGGAACGACGGTCAGCGCGGCCACGGCGTCGACCAGCGACACGCCGGCCGCGACGGCGTTGCGCAGCGCGACGTCCTGGGTCAGCGTGCTGCCGGCGAGGGAGCCGCCATGGGCCAGCCGGGCGACGCCACCCTGCACAGTCACCTCGAGCCCGCCCAGCCGGTAATCGCCGTCGTCCTGCCCGGCGGCGGCGATCGCGTCGGTGATCAGTGCTGTCCGCCCGGCGCCGGCGGATCGCAGCACCCAGCCGACCAACGCCGGGTGGACGTGGACGTTGTCGGCGATGAGCTCGAGCACGGCGTCGCTGTCGAGCAGGGCGGTGATCACCCCGGGGTCGCGGTGATGCAGTGGGCGCATCGCACTGAACAGGTGGGTGCCGACGGTGGCCCCGGCGATCAGCCCGGCGCGCGCTTCCTCGTACGTGGCATCGGTATGGCCGATCGCGGCCACGGCACCGCCATCGACGATCTGGCGGATCGCGTCCGGCCCGCCGGGCAGCTCCGGGGCGATGGTGACCATGCGGACGGTGCCCCGCCCGGCGTCGAGCAGGGTGGCCACGTCCTCGGGCAACGGCGCGCGCAGCAATGACGGGTCGTGGGCGCCGCACCGGCTCGCGGCCAGGAACGGGCCCTCCAGATGGATGCCCGCGACGACGCCGGACTCGACCACGGGGGCCAACGCGGCGATCTGTTTCGCCAGGTCGGGGATCGGACCGGTGACCAGGCTGGCCAGGCACGTGGTGGTCCCGTGCCGGCGGTGGAACCCGACGGCGGCAACCGGATCGTCGCTGAACGCCGCGCCGCCGCCACCGTGCACGTGCATGTCGACGAACCCCGGTGCCACGTACCTACCGCCCAGGTCGAGGCCGGGACGCGATCCGGGGCCCGACGCCACGACCTGGCCGTCCGAGATCTCGAGCCACCCCGGATGCACACCGTCGACACCGACCAGCTGCGCGTTAGTCAGGATCACGCCCAAGAGCCTACGGACGGGCCAGAATGGCGCGGTGACCTCGGTTCGCGCACTTGTCGACGACGACTGGCCGGCCGTCCTGCGCATCTACGCCGAGGGCATCGCCACCGGTAACGCGACCTTCGAGACCGAAGTGCCGCGCCGAGAGGTACTCGACGCCCGCTGGCTGCCGGGGCAGCGCTGGGTCGCCGACATCGCCGGAGTCGTCGTCGGCTGGGCGGCCGCCAGCCCCGTCTCGACCCGGTCGTGCTACGCCGGCGTCGCCGAGACTTCCGTCTACGTAGCGACGCAGTTCCAGGGCCGGGGCGTCGGGCGGGTGCTGCTGCAGCAGCAGGTCGCGGCCGCCGACGAGGCCGGCCTGTGGACGCTGCAGACGTCGATCTTTCCGGAGAACATCCCCTCGCTGGAGCTGCACTACGCCGCCGGGTTCCGGCTGGTCGGCGTCCGTGAGCGAATCGCTCAGCACCACGGCGTGTGGCGCGACACCGTCCTCATCGAACGCCGCCGGCCACAGTGACCGGCCTACCGCGCGCATCACAGGCAGATCAAATACCGGCCTCGCTAGACTTCGGCCGACGATCGATCCGTCGCTGATAGGGGACGCCGATGCGACAGAGGTTGTGGCGGCCGTACCTGGCGGTCGGAGTGCTCGCGACACTGGTTCTGACGGGCTGTACTTCGATCGTGTCGGGGCAGAACGTGGCTCCGCCGGTGGCGCCGAATTCGGACCTCACCGTGGTCGGCGATTCCGGTAATGCCTTCGATCAGACCGTCAAGAACTCACTCGACGACGTACTCGCCTTCTGGCGCAAGGTGTACCCGTCGGTGTCGGGCGGCAAGCAGTTGCCCGAGCTGAAGGGCAAGCTCTACTCCGTCGACGGCGCCCACCCCGGCGCCGAGGCCAAGCAGAACGGCTGCATCAACAAGGCCGGGGCCGATGCGGTCGTCGACAACGCGTTCTACTGCGAGCTGGACGACTCCATCGCCTGGGACCGCAACGCGCAGCATCTCGTGCCGGCGCTCGGCGCGAAGTACGGCCCGCTCCTGGTCGCCATGGTGTTCGCGCACGAGTTCGGCCACGCCGTGCAGCAACGGCTGGGTCTGTTCAACCAGCAGGTGCCGCTCATCGTCCACGAGAGCCAGGCCGACTGCGCATCCGGTGCGTTCACCGCCACCGTGATGCAGAACCAGGCGCCGCACATCCGCGTCACCGCGCAAGACCTCGACCAGGCCCTGATCGGCTATCTCAACGTCCGCGACGACACCCCGGCCGATGAGAAGGAGATCTCGCACGGCGACGGTTTCGACCGCATCGGCGCGGTGGCCGACGGCTTCCAGAACGGCGTCACCGAGTGCTACAAGTCCAACTGGTCCGACCGTAAGTTCACCGAGCGGCCCTTCGAGCCCGGCAGCCAGGACGAGCAGCAGCAGGGCAACGAACCCTTCGCCCAGGTCATCAACCCGGGCACCAACGCGCAGGGCGGCGGCGGCCTGCAGCCCGACCTCAACCGCTTCTGGAAGGCGGCCGCAGGCACGGTCAAGAAGCCGTGGACGGACGTCAAGATCGCCGAGGCGACCCATCCCAAGTGCGGCGACACCAGCAGCAGCTTCGGTTACTGCCCGGACGACAACACCGTGTACTTCGACAAGGAGTTCGCCCAGCAGGCCTACAACAGCATGTCCGTGCTGAACGTCGACCGCCAGACCGCCAACGTGTCGGTGACCGAGAACCAACCCGGCGACTTCGCCCTCGGCACGTTGTTCGCCTTCGGGTGGAGCCTGGCCGTGCGCCATCAGCTGTTCAACCGCTCACTCGACGACGGCCCGGCGTTGCTGGCAGCGAGCTGCTACACGGGGGCCTACGCCAAGGACATCAACGTCGCCTCGGGCACGCCGGGGCACAGCGGCGGGTTCATCCTGTCGCCGCCGGACCTCGACGAGGCGACGTCGGCGGTGCTGCGGCTCGTCGGTGAGGATCAGGCGTTCGGGGCTCGCGGCACCACCGGGCTCGAGCGCGTGCAGAGCTTCGTCAAGGGCTACGACGGCGGGCTCGGCGTCTGCTGATCCGCTCGCACCGAGGCGAGCAGCCCGGCGCAGGCGACCTCGACCTGGCGCAGCACCTCGACGAAGCCGTCCGAGTCGCCGTAGTACGGGTCGAGGACGTCGGGCTCAGCACCGGCGGACGAGTCGTACGAGCGGAGCAGGACGATCTTGGCGCGCGCGTCGTCCGGATCGTCGGCGTCGTCGGCCAGGTCGCGCAGTCGACGCACGTGGCCCGCGTCCAGCGCCACCACGAGATCACGACTGGCGAAGTCGGCGGCGGTGAACTGCTTCGCCTCGTGCCGGGGCCAGTCGTATCCGTGGGCGACGAGCGTCGCCCGCGAGCGCGGGTCCATGTCCTCGCCGACGTGCCAGTCGCCGGTGCCGGCCGAGTCGACGACGACCTCCCCGAGCCCCGCCTCGCGCAGCTTCGCGGCGAGCACGACCTCCGCCGTCGGCGACCGGCAGATGTTCCCCGAACAGACGAAGCACACGCGCACGCCGTCATTCTGCCCGGCGGTCACCCCAGCAACCGGGACTTGGCGGTCTGGAACTCGGCGTCGCTCAGCGCGCCGGCATCCCGCAGTCGGGCCAGGCGCTCCAACTCGTCAACCAGCCCGCCGTCGTGCGCAGTGTGGTCCGGCTCGGCGTCGGTCGTTGGCCGGGCGTGCCGGGGCGCCAACGGCTCGTCGGGCGCCGGCAACCCGGCCAGTTCCATCGTCGACCACAACTGGTCCGTGTCGTCCGGGGCGGTCACGGCATTACGGGCCGCCTCGTGCTCGGCCCGCAGCACCCGGCGCAACACCTTGCCGAGGATGTTGTGCGGCAGGTCGTCCCGGAACTCGAACAGGGCCGGCACCTTGTAGGCCACGAGCCGGGCCGCGCAGAAAGCCCGCAGGTCGGCCTCGGTCACCCGTTGGTCCGGATCGAGCACCACGAACGCCTTGACCGTCTCGCCCCGGTAGTAGTGCGGGACGCCCGCCACAGCGCAGTCCTTCACCGCTGGGTGCTCGGCCAGGACGTCCTCGATCTCGGACGGAAAGACGCTGAATCCGCTGGCCATGATCACGTCGCGCTTGCGATCGACGATCGTGACGAACCCGTGCTGGTCCATCACGGCGACGTCGCCGGTATGCAGCCAGCCGTCGTGGAGCATGGCGGTGGTCTCCTCGGGCTGGCCCCAGTAGCCGCTGAAGATCTGCGGCCCCTGCACGCACAGCTCGCCGGCAACCCCGAGCGGGACGTCGCGGGACGGGTCGTCCAGATCCGCGATCCGCACGTCCGTGCCCGGCACCGGAACGCCGATCGTGCCCGGCCGGGCGTTCGCGTTCAGCGGGTTGGCCAGCGCCACCGGGGAACTCTCCGTCAACCCGTAGCCCTCCACCAGACGCGCGCCGGTGAGCTCCTCGAACTTCTCGACCGTCTCCGGCGGCAGCCGCATCGCGCCGGACACGCAGGTCCGGATCGAGCGCAGATCGTGCTTGGCCGTCCGGCGCGAGCGAACGATCTGGTCGTACATCGGCGGGACGCCGGGGAAGATCGTCGGCCGCCACTTGTCGATTGCCTTGAACAGCAGGCCCAGGTCGAATGTGGGCAGCAGCACCAGCGTGCCGGCCGCGAGCATGTTGACCGTCAGGCACATCGTCAGCCCGTACACGTGAAATATCGGCAGCGCCGCAAGCACCGTCTCGTGACCGCGTTCCATGTCCGGATCCCAGGCGGTGGCCTGGTGGGCGTTCGCGACCAGGTTGCGGTGGGTCAGCATCGCGCCCTTCGGAAGGCCGGTCGTGCCACCCGTGTACTGCAACAGGGCCAGGTCGTGCTCCGGCGAGATCGGCACGTGCGGCGGCTGCGCCGACGAGTCGAGCAGCTCTCCGAAGTGCAGCACGTCCGCGTCACTCGGCAGCGGCGTGACGAGTTGTTCCCGCTTCTCGCGCACGCTGCCGAACGGCAACCGCAACGCCAGGCGCTTCCCGGACGGCAGGTAGTCGGCGAGCGACGTCACGATCACGTGCCGCACCGCCGTGCCCGGTTGCGCGTCGGCCAAGCGGCTATAGGCACCGTCGTACACGATGGCCACCGTCGCGCCGCTGTCGGCGAGTTGATGATGCAGCTCCGGCGGCGTATAGAGCGGGTTGTGCTGCACGACCACGGCGCCCAGCCGCAGCACCGCGAAGAACGCGATCACGTTCTGCGGGCAGTTCGGCAGGATCAATGCCACCCGGTCGCCCTTGCCGACGCCCAGGCCGTGGAGCGCGCCGGCGAAGCGGTCCACGGCGTTCACCAGTGCCCGGTAGGTCATCGTCGCGCCCAGGAACGCCAGCGCCTTACGCCGCGGGAAGTCGTCAGCGGCGTCGTCGAGCAGCTCGGTCAGCGCGACGTCGGGGATCTGCACCCGGTCCGCCACACCCGACGCGTACCACCGCGCCCAAGGGCGCTCGGCGTACCCGTCGGATTCACTCATTCGCCAGATTCAAGCACCGGGGCCCGTCCCGGCCAAGGTCCGTCCAACCGTCCACCCGAACATCGACCGTTTCCCGGCCAGCGCCTGACCAGGCCGAAGCAGTTCGCCGGGACTCGGTAGGTTCGACGCCATGCCCGACATGGACGCCTCCTTTCTCGCCCTGCCCGCGCGCGAGCTGGCCGACGCCGCGCTGAGTCGGGCCCGCGAGCTGGGCGCCGAGCACGCCGACTTCCGCCTCGAACGCATCCGCACCGGCATGCTGCAGCTGCGCGACGCCAAGCTCGACTCGAGCACCGACACCGAGGACCTCGGGCTGGCGGTCCGGGTCATCCACGACGGCGCCTGGGGCTTCGCGAGCGACATCGCCCGAACGCCCGACGCCGCGCGACGGCTGGCCGAGCAGGCCGTCGCCACCGCGAAGGTCAGCCGGGTGCTCAGCGACGACCCGGTCACGCTCGCTCCAGAGCCCGTCTACCAGGACGCGGCGTGGGTGTCGTCCTACGACATCGACCCGTTCGCTGTCCCCGAGGCCGAGCGCGTCGCCCGGCTGGCCGAGCTGTCCGAGCGGCTGCTGTCGGCGGACGGCGTCGACCACGTGGACGCCTCGCTCATGCACGTGCTCGAGAACAAGTTCTACGCCGACTCGGCCGGCACGACGACCGTCCAGCAACGCGTGCGCGTCCATCCCGGATTCACCGCCGTGCACGTCGACCGGGGCGAGGGCAAGTTCTACTCGATGCGCACCATCGCCGCGCCGGTCGGCCGCGGCTGGGAGTACCTGACCGGCACCGCCTGGGACTTCGACGCCGAGATCGCCGAGCTGCCCGAGCTCCTCGCCGAGCACGTGAAGGCGCCGAGTGTCGAGGCCGGCGACTACGACCTGGTCATCGATCCGTCCAACCTGTGGCTGACCATCCACGAGTCGATCGGCCACGCCACCGAGCTCGACCGGGCCCTCGGGTACGAGGCTGCCTACGCCGGCACGAGCTTCGCCACCCTCGACAAGCTGAACACCCTCAAGTACGGCAGCGGCGCGATGAACGTCGTCGGCGATCGCACCGTCGAGCACGGCCTGGCCACCGTCGGCTACGACGACGAGGGCGTGCAGACCCAGCAGTTCGACATCGTCCGCGACGGCACCCTGGTCGGCTACCAGCTCAACCGGCACATGGCCCAGGCCAAGGGTTTCGGCCGCTCGAACGGCTGCGCGTTCGGCGACTCGCCGGGGCACATCCCGTTGCAGCGCATGGCCAACGTGTCCCTGCAGGCGGCCGCGAACGGGCCGAGCACCGACGAGCTGATCAGCGGCGTCCAGCGGGGCATCTACGTCGTCGGTGACCGGTCCTGGTCCATCGACATGCAGCGCTACAACTTCCAGTTCACCGGCCAGCGCTTCTACAAGATCGAGAACGGCCGCCTGGCCGGGCAGCTCAAGGACGTCGCCTACCAGGCGACGACCACCGACTTCTGGGGATCGCTCGAGGCGGTGGGCGGCCCCGACACGTACGTGCTCGGCGGCGCGATGAACTGCGGCAAGGGGCAGCCCAGCCAGGTGGCCGCCGTGTCGCACGGCTGCCCGGCGACGCTGTTCCGCGGCGTCAACGTGCTCAACACCGTCGCCGAGGGAGGGCGCTGACATGGCTGCCATTCAGGACTACGTCGAGCAGGCGCTGCAGCTGTCCACAGTGGACGGTTGCGTTGTTGTCGCATCCGAACACACCGAGACGAACCTGCGCTGGGCGAACAACAGCCTGACCACGAACGGGCAGATGACGTCCCGCTCGGTCACGGTGATCTCGGTCGCCGGGCAGAGCGCCGGCGTCGTCACCCGGTCGGTCAGTACGCCCGACGAGCTGGCCGCCCTGGTCAAGGCCAGCGAGTCCGCGGCCCGCGACGCCGCTCCGGCCGACGACTTCGCCCCGCTCGTCGAGCCGAACGGCAACGACGACTGGGACGCCGACCCGGCCACCACCAGCGTCGAGGTTTTCTCGCGATTCGCCCCGGAGCTCGGCGCGGCGTTCAAGCAGGCCGGCAAGAACGGACGTCTGCTCTTCGGATTCGCCGAGCACCAGATGACCTCGACGTTCGTCGGCTCGTCCACCGGGCTGCGCCGCCGCTTCGACCAGCCCAACGGACGGGTCGAGCTCAACGGCAAGTCCGACGACTACAGCCGCTCGGCCTGGGCCGGCGTGCACACCCGCGACTTCGCCGACGTAGACCTGGACGCGGCGGTCGAGCAGCTCAACACCCGCCTGGACTGGGCCGACACCCAGCTCGAACTACCGGCCGGCCGCTACGAGACGATCCTGCCGCCCGGGGCGGTGGCCGACCTGATGATCTACGCGTACTGGACCGGGTCGGCCCGCGATGCCGAGGAAGGGCGCAACGTCTTCGCCGGCCCGAACGGCACGACCCGCATCGGCGAGCAGTTGTCGCCGTTGCCGCTGACGCTGCGCTCCGACCCCGCCGAACCGGGCCTTCAGTGCGCGCCGTTCGAGATCGTCACCGCGTCCGAGGGCGGCCTGCAGTCCGTGTTCGACAACGGCGCGCCGGTCGCGGCCACGTCGTGGATCGAGGACGGCGTGCTGGCCAACCTCATGCGCACCCGGGCCTGGGCGGCCAAGACCAGCGCCGAGCCCCGCCTGTTCACCTCGAACCTGGTGCTCGACGCCGGCGGCACGGCGTCGCTGGACGACATGATCGCCTCGACCGAACGCGGCCTGCTGCTGACCTGCCTCTGGTACATCCGCGAGGTCGATCCGCAGAACCTGCTGCTCACCGGGCTGACCCGCGACGGCGTCTACCTGATCGAGGACGGCACCGTGCGGGGCGCGGTGAACAACTTCCGGTTCAACGAGTCGCCCATCGACCTGCTCGGACGCATCAGCGAGGTGGGCCGCACCGAGCACACGCTGCCCCGCGAGTGGAACGACTACTTCACCCGCACCGCGATGCCGCCCGTCCGCGTCCCCGACTTCAACATGTCGACGGTCAGCCAAGCGAGCTGACTTATCCGGCCTAGATCGGTCTGCGCGGGCCCGCCAAAGAGCAGCGGGCCGCACGCAGCCCGAGCGCAAGCTCCCTGCGGTCGCGCGCGGCCGGGCTCTTCGCGCGAGCGCTCATCGCGTTCATGGTTCAGATCAGAACCGCGGGGCCTTAGCTAGGCGCTTGAAGCGGTGGCGGTTTCGCGGGCGGCGGCCAGCTGGTGTTCGAGGCGCTCGCCCTCGATGTCGGGGTCGGGCACGTACTTGGCGAACCACTGTGGGTGATACCAGAGCTTGGACCGCACGATCGCCATGACGGCCGGCACCAGCGTCAACCGCACCACGAAGGCGTCGAGGAAGACACCGACGGCGAAGCTGAACCCGATCGCCCTGATCGTCGGGTCCTTGCTCACCATGAACGCGACGAAGATCGAGAACATGATCAAGGCGGCGGCCGTGACCACTCGCGCCGAGAGCCCAGTGCCGCGCTCGACGGCGCCCCGGGCGTCACCGGTCTTGGTGAAGTCTTCCTTGATCCGCGAGACGACGAACACCTCGTAGTCGCTGGACAGCCCGAAGATGATCGCCAGCATGATGATCGGCAGGAAGCTGATCGT
>Ga0137412_10002888_pt1 | contig 13661 bp, 10 predicted proteins | sample CZODoug2_1_16fun_FD_122160 | JGI IMG/M metagenome (GOLD analysis project Ga0137412, IMG submission 122160) | Vadose zone soil fungal communities from Angelo Coast Range Reserve, California, USA - CZODoug2_1_16fungal (Hybrid Assembly) | ecosystem: Environmental > Terrestrial > Soil > Vadose zone... | reverse complement strand
TTCCGGCGTCCGAAGGACCGGCGAAGCCGTCCACAACAGTGGCAGGAAGCCGTCAGCGCGCTCCTGGATTGCCTCGACGCCTGGCAGAACTGGCGGGACAATCTACCGGCCGGGGTGGCGGACAGCGCTGTAGCTGAACGGCTCGATACCATCCTTGAGCTGCGCGACCTGGTGGAGCAGTTGGAAGCGGCTGAACTACCCCGAGGCTTTGGCCGGGATTGATGCAAAATACTATTGACAGACACCCGCGATTAAAGGGCCGAAACACACATGCGGCCTCTATGATGCCACAGTCGGATCAGGTTGGGAGGTTTGCAACAGAGCCGAGGACGACGCCAATGACCGCCGACCCACGGCAGCAGAGGACAACCACGAGAGCAATGACCAGAGAGCTCAATTTGGGTAATCCATTGAGCGGTACCTGGTTCGGTTAGTTTTTACGAGTAGCCCGACCCCGACGAGGCTGATTGGTCTGCAATGCGCCGATGCTTCCGGCCATCGCCGCGGCGAGCTCCTGCAGGGGCGCGTCCGGGTCGATCACGTCGTAGCCAAGCTGCTCGGCGGCGCCGTCCGGCGAGGCGAGCAGGATGCGGACGCGGTGGGGCAGCTCGTCGAGCGCGCCGGCCAGGGCGGCCGTGGAGCGCAGGCCGCCAGACGTCTCGAGGATCACGACGTTGACGCGCTCGATCGCGGCGAGCTTGGCGACGCGGCCGCGGCGTGTCGTGGACATCGCGTCGAAGCCGAGGCGCATCAGGTCCTCGCACATGCCGCTGACGAGCAGGCTGTCGTCGCCCGCGACGAGGACGCGCACGGGCCGCAGCAGGCGAACGTCAGCCACCGGCCGTCTCCAGCGAGAGCTGCTCGCCGACGGTGATCCCGCACCGCGCCGCGGTGCCGGCGGGCAGCTGACAGTCAAAGCCGTGCGGCTGCCAGCCGCACTTCGTCACTGGTAAATGCGCAGAACAGGAACGGCTGTGATCTGAGGAACCCGGCGAGATCGGGCAATGTCAGGCCAAGTTTCGACAAGCGCTCCTCATCGATAAAGATCTGGAGATTTTCCGGTTCGAAGGCGGTCACGAGCTGCTTTCCTTCGGGATCAAACTTATTGTTCAGGAGATCTACGATCGATGGCGCAAAGTGCCGCCGTTCAGCTGATGAAGGCTCGGACGGCATGCCGTGATCCGCAGTCACGGCAAGCAGATAGTCGTTGCCGACCTTTTTCTCCAGCGCGCCGAGAATTCGCGCCAGGTGACGATCCATCTCGCCGAGGGTGGCGCGCAGCTCCTTCGAATCCGGTCCATACTTGTGGCCCACGAAATCGGCACCTTTGTAGTTGAGCAGGATGAGATCCGCAATGCCGTCTTCGCCGACGGGTTCGTGCTCGATCATGGCGACCATCGCGTCGGCTTCGAACGCAGGAAAGAGTGCTGAGTAGCGCACGGCGGCAGGGGTGTCGATCTTGTGATGCATCCACTCGGCATCGCTTGCCCATAGCGTGCTTGAGTTTACGTCTTTGAGGTATGCGGGCAGACGATAGCAGCGGGGATTCGCGCTCCAGTTGCCCATCCGCTGGTCGTAGCTGGCCAGTACGGTCTGAACTCCGTTCAATTGACATGCGCCATGCCCTGCAAGTGGGATGGCGGCGCGGTCGATGCTGCCCTGCGCCAGTATGATCGCGCGACCCGATGTCGCAAATTGCCAGACGTCGGCCAGCGTCAAGGCCATCAAGTCTCCGGGCTCGGCTCCGGCGAACATCTCGTGACGCACGCGGCCGATGTGATCGTAGACGTTGACACCGGTTACGCCATGTATGGCGGGATCGGTTCCGGTAGAAATAGTCGAGTGCCCAACCGCCGTATTCGACGGAAGAATATTGAGCTGCGCCTGATTGAACCAGGCCCCACGCTGCCGCAGTGCTGTGAGCGTCGGCATGAGCGTGGCGTACCGATCAAAATAGTCGCGACGCATGCCATCGAGAACGATCAACACGACAACCCGTGGCGGAGCCATACTCGTCTTCAGGACGGGTAAAACGCGGCCAGTCGACGTTGGCGGCATATGCACGCCAAACGCAGCCGCAAGTGTTGGCGCGACATCCTGCTGCGTGGCCGGCATGGAATACGTTCCGGCCTTGACCGCGGGGCCTGCAAACATCAGCGGTATCGCGACGTCATACGCCCAGGGCGAGCCGTGCATGAAAGGGACATCCGGGTCGGGCCGTGTGATGAAATCGCCTTCACGCGGCACGACCAGGAGCTGGCCGGTGCGTCCCGGAAAATAGGAACGGGCAAACATGTCGAGGAAGCGCTGTCGCGTCCCCTGGACGTTGCTTGGTGTTGCTTCGCGCACGTGAGACGCATCGGCTGCGGCTGGGCGTCCAGCGTGCTGACCGGAAGTCGTACAAGCAATCACGAGGAGAGCTGCGCTTGCCAGAAAGATACGAAAGAGGAAGGACTTCATGCAGACCTCCTGCGAGCTAGGGTCCTGGCTGCCAACTATATGCGATCGTCCGCTATGACGCGGTCAAATTGGTTCTCCGAGTGTCTCCTAGTGGCCGATACCGCCAAAAGCCAAATCGCCAAAAAGCAGTCTGAGTCTTTCGAACTCCACCAGAGTCCACATGCAGGCAGGCCGTTTCAGTTCAACGTGCGAAACCGAATTGCCATCCGGGAAAGCCCACTGCGGAGGATTACAGACAGTTTTCGCGCCGATTTTTTGGCATCAAATGCACTACCACAGGGGGTAACTCTGATAGGGCACCCAAAGTTAACCCCGAAGTTACCCCCAAAATATCCGGCTGCCCCCGATCTTCGGCGATCATTAGCGACCATCGTTTGTAGGCCAATTCGAGTCCGATACACCTGTTTTTCCGGTGTTTTGACCCGAATGCCGTCCCTCCCCGATCGTTGCCGACCGTCCCCGATCATCGCGAATTAGTGGGCCCGCTCGGACTCGAACCGAGGACCAAGGGATTCACTTCTGCCCCGCCGTTTCCGGAGGGAGTGGACTATCTCTTCACCCCAGTGGGGTGCGGGACGCTCTAGCCTGTCATTAAGCGCGACTCAAGACGCGCTCAGGTAGTCTCTGCACCTTCCGGCGGTGTACCGCCGGCTTGGCTCAGGGTTGCCATCAGCTAAAAGCTGGTCAGGTTTCCCTGAATTCATCCCGTCCACTTCGCACCTTGCGATGCGAAGGCACCATTAATTGATGAGTCCCCTGCTCTAACCAACTGAGCTACAGGCCCGACGGCGCGCATCTTAACACGTGACCTTCCCAAGCCTGCACGCCCTTGAGTTATCGTACGGCGCCTGTGAAATCGCCATCGCTACCCGATTTGCCCATCAAAGAGGCCCTCCCGGCGCTCACCGACGCTTTAATGGAGCACCGCGGCGTGCTGCTCGAGGCTCCGCCGGGGGCCGGGAAAAGCACCATCGTGCCCATCGTGCTGCTGCAAAGCCCCTGGCTCGACGGGCAGAAGATTTTGATGCTCGAGCCGCGCCGCATCGCTGCCCGTGCGGTGGCCAACCGCATGTCCCAGCTGTTGGGAGAATCCGTCGGCCGCACCATCGGATTTCGGACGCGTTTGGAAACCAAAGTCAGTCGCGAGACACGCATCGAGGTGGTCACGGAAGGGATCCTGACGCGCATGCTGCAGGAGGATTCCGCGCTCACCGGCATTGGCTGCGTCATCTTCGATGAGTTCCACGAGCGCAGTTTGAATGCCGACCTGGGTCTCGCGCTCTGCATCGAGAGTCAGCAGAACTTGCGCGAAGATCTGCGGCTGCTGGTGATGTCGGCCACCCTTGACTTGAAGCCGCTCGTGCGGCTGCTCGGGGATGCGCCGGTCGTATCGGCGCAAGGACGCAGCTTCGAGGTGCGCACTCACCACGTGCCGCGGCGCAATGAAATTCATCTGGAACTTCAAGTCTCACAGCTGCTGAGATCCGCCTTGCGGGAACACCAAGGCGATGTCCTGTGTTTTCTCCCCGGCGCAGCGGAGATTCGCCGCGTACAGCGCAATCTGGAGGAAACCGATCTCGATCGCGGCATTCGAGTGATGCCGCTGTACGGCGAACTCGACGGGGCTGAACAGGATGCAGCGCTCGCGCCCTCCGCCCCGGGTCAACGCAAAGTCGTGCTCGCCACCAGCATTGCGGAAACCAGTCTCACCATCGAAGGCATCCGCGTCGTCGTCGATTCAGGGATGCGGCGCTATGCGGAATTCGATCCCGCGACCGGCATGAGCCGCCTGGTCACCGGCAGGGTCTCGCAAGCCGCGGCGGATCAACGCCGCGGCCGCGCCGGCCGCTTGAGCGAGGGCGACTGTTATCGTCTTTGGTCGGAGGGAACGCACGCGTCGTTGAGTCCGCAGACGCCGCCGGAAATCCTGCACGCCGACCTCGCGCCGCTGGCACTGGAACTCGCCTGCTGGGGTGCGGTGGATGCGGCGAGCCTCGCATGGCTCGACCCCCCGCCTGCGGCACCGCTTGCTCAAGCGCGGGACTTGTTGCTCAAGCTCGAAGCGGTCGATGCCGGCGCACGCGTTACGCCCCATGGGCGTGCTCTTCAGAAACTCGGCATGCATCCGCGACTCGCCCACATGCTCGTCAAAGCGGAACAGTTGGGCGCGGCTCGTCTGGCATGCGATCTCGCGGCGATCTTGAGCGAGCGCGACATCCTGCGCGCGGGCGTGGGCGCGCGCGATGCTGATTTGCGGCTTCGCGTCGCGGTGTTGCGCGGCGACAGCCGCGAGGTGCCGGCTGGCGTCACGGTGGACGCCCGCGCCAAAGCCCAGGCCCAGCGCACTTCCGGCCAGTGGCAGCGGGATTTGCGCCATGCACGCGACACGGCGGATCCGCACGAAGCCACCGGAATTCTGCTGGCGTGGGCTTATCCCGATCGCATCGCGCGCTCACGCAACGACGGCGCTCGCTATTTGCTCGCTAACGGCCGCGGTGCCCGATTTGGCGAACCGCAGGCATTGGCCAAGTCTGAATTCATTGTTGCGGCGGAGTTGGACGGCGCGGATCGCGAGGCGCGCATTTTCCTGGCAGCACCCATCGGGCTCGAGGATCTCGAAAGGTATTTCGCCGCACTCATGACGGACATCGCGGAGATTCACTGGGATGAGCGCGCCGGCGCCGTTAGCGCGAAGCGCGAACGCAGACTCGGTGCACTGCTGCTGGAATCCTCTGAGATGCAGGATCCCGATCCGGACGCTGTGCAAGCGGCGATTCTGGCCGGCCTTGAACACACGGGAATCGCCGCTCTACCCTGGACCAAGGAGCTACGGCAGTGGCGCGCGCGCGTCATGCTGATGCGCCGGCACATGGTCGCGAGCGCCGCGCCATGGCCTGATTTGAGCGACCAGGCGCTAGCACAAACCCTCGAAGAATGGGCGCCGCCATGGATCGTGGGCTTCACTCGACGCGAACATTTCTCGCGGCTGGACCTCGGCAATGCCCTGCACTCTTTTGTCACGCGAACGCAAGAAGCCATCCTAGAGCGAGAGGCACCGACGCACTTCACCGTCCCCAGCGGATCGCACATCCCCATTGACTACCTGGATGGTGACAATCCGACACTGTCCGTGCGGCTGCAGGAACTATTCGGATTACGTGAGACCCCGGCGGTTGCCGGCGGCAAGCTGCCGCTGCTGCTGAAGCTGCTTTCCCCGGCGGGACGGCCGGTACAGATCACCCAGGATCTCGTGAGTTTTTGGAATCGCGGCTACCATGAAGTCAAAAAGGATCTCAAAGGCCGATATCCCAAGCACTATTGGCCGGATGATCCTTACACTGCGCAGGCCACACGCCGCGCGCGGCCGCGCTAAAATCTTTGCTCCATCATTTGCAACCACATAAGGAACTCTCGTCATGCGCCGCCCAGCAGCCTTATTGGCGCTTGTTTCCTTAATCTTGCCTTGCGCGATGAGCGCGGCGGCGCCTATCGGCGCGGCGGCCATGCCGATGGACCCCGCGGCGGCGGCGCGATTCGCAGGCCTCGCGCTCAAATGTCTGCACGACGAGTATCCGAATCACATCAGTCTCAGCATGGACAGCGATGCCGACGCGCGCCCGCCCCGCGAATTGACGCCGGCGTTTTACGGTTGTTTTGACTGGCATTCCGATGTGCATGGCCATTGGCTGTTGGTGCGTCTGCTGCGATTGATGCCAAGTGCGCCGTTTGCCGCGCAGGCACGCGCCGAACTCGCGCGCAGTTTTACGCCGGAAAACATCGCAGGCGAACTCGGCTACCTCAGGCATGCGGGCCGCGCCTCATTCGAGCGGCCGTACGGTCTCGCCTGGCTACTGCAGCTATCGGCGGAGCTGCGCGAGTGGAACGACCCTCAAGCGAAACAATGGTCGAACACCATGCAGCCGCTGGAAGCCGAGGCGGCTGCGCGCATCAAGAGCTGGCTGCCCAAATTGCACTATCCCATCCGCATCGGTGAACACGATCAGACCGCGTTTTCCTTCGGATTGATGTGGGACTGGGCAGGTGTCGCCGGCGATGCAGAGATGCGCGCGCGGCTTCTCGATGCGGCGCAGAGATTTTATCTCAAGGATCGCAGGTGCCCGCTGGACTATGAACCCTCGGGCGAGGATTTTCTCTCGCCCTGCCTCGCCGAGGCGGATTTCATGCGCAGAGTGCTGGAACCGAAGGCGTTCGGCGCATGGTTGTCGGGATTTCTTCCCGGCATTCCGCAAAATGGCGGCAGCGGTTGGCTGCAGCCCGGGGTGGTGACCGATCGCTCGGATCCCAAGCTCGCCCACATCGACGGCCTCAACTTGAGCCGCGGCTGGATGCTCGAGGGAATTGCCCACGGACTGCCGGCAGGCGATCGCCGGGTGGCGGCGCTTCGCGCCACGGCTGCGCGGCATCGGGAAGCGGCGCTTCCGGCGGTCACCGGCGAGCACTACGAGGGCGGCCACTGGCTGGGGACATTCGCGGTCTACCTGACCAGCGCCGCCGGCCTACGCTGATATAATCCGCATCTTCAAGGCCGCACTGGGTAGAACCGTAAGGAATGCCATGTCAGAACATAACGTGATGGATCGCGCCGCTTTCACGGCGATGACGGAGAGTACGCCGGCGGATTGGCAGAAGATCGCGACGGCGGCGACGGCGTTCAATGGCGGACTCGCCGACCGGGTTCTCGCTCATTTGCAAATGCTGAAAGGTGATTGCGGCGGATTCCTCGTGGATCGATTGGAGCATTCGTTGCAATCGGCCACGCTGGCGTACCGTGACCGGATGGACGAGGAATACGTCGTGTGCGCCTTGCTGCATGACATGGGCGACATTCTCGCATCAACCAATCATGCCGAACTCGCCGCCACCGTTTTGAAGCCCTTCGTTTCCGACGAGAACTGGTGGCTGCTGCAGCATCACGGAATCTTCCAGGGCTATTATTTTTTTCACCATCTGGGCCTTGACCGGAACATGCGCGAGCAATTTCGCGGCCATCCCAATTTCGAACGCACGGCGTTGTTCTGCGAGCGGCATGATCAGAACGCGTTCCATCCGAACTACGACACCATGGCGCTGGAGGCATTCGTGCCCATGGTCAGGCGGGTGATGGCACGGCCCAAGCGCTCGATCTATCTGCGCGAGGACCAGAAGCAGCCCAAGGAATTGCTCGAGGTCTAAGGGCGTCGAGATCTTAAGATTTCGCCGCGGCCCTGTCTGCGGCGTCCTTCTCCACGGCGATGACCGCCGGCGTGCGCCAGCCGCTGCGCACTCCCCAGAAATAGAAGGCCAGCGACGTCAACGCCACGCACAGCTGATCCCAGCCGTAGTGAATATAATCGTGTCCTTCGAATTCCTTGCTGCCCGCCCAGGACAGAATGGTGATGGTGATGAGATAGGCGAGCAGCCACCATGAAGCCCGCAGCTGCCGCCCGAAGTCGCGCCAATCGCCTTTTGCTTGGTAGTACAAATACACCGGCAGCGGCAGAATCAGCAACAGCATGATTTCGCCTGTATGCGGCCAGCGCGCCCAGAACAGCATCAGCGTGGCGAGTACGAAGGCCATCGGCGCCAGCAGCGGCAGGCCCGGCACACGCAAGGGACGATGCAGGTCGGGCGCGGTACGGCGCAGGACGATGACGCTGATGGGCACCACCAAGTAAGTGATGATCGTCGCCACGGAAATCACCGCTGCCAGCTTGCCCCAGCCGCGAAAGAAGAACAGGAAGATAAAGGACACGGCCAGGTTGAACCACATCGCGGGACGCGGAATCCCGTAGCGCGGATGCACGCGGCCGAACACTTCAGGGACAGTGCCGCTGCGTTCCATGGCGTAAATCATGCGGGCAGTGGTGGCCGTATAGGTGCTGCCGGTGCCGCTGGGGCTGACGAAGGCGTCGGCATACAGCAGGATCGCCAGCCAGTTGAGGTTGAGCGCCAGCGCCAACTGCGCGAATGGCGAACTGTATTCGAGCGCTGCCCATCCCTCGCCCAGGTGTTCCGGTGCGACGGAGCCAAGGAAGGCCACTTGCAGCATCAAGTACACCACGGTGCTCAATGCAATCGAGCCGAAAATCGCGAAGGGCACGCTGCGCCCGGGATGGCGCGCCTCGCCTGCAAGATTCACCGGACTTTGGAAGCCGTTGTAGCTGAAGACGATGCCGCTGGTGGCCACCGCTGTCAGGATGGCGGCCAGGTTGCCGACGTGCTGGCCTCCATGAACGCCTACTTGAAAGTTTTCCCAATGAAATCCACTGAATACCAAAGCGATGGCCGTCGCCGCCGGGACGATGAGCTTGAAGAACGTGATGGCGCTGTTGGTATCCGCAAATACCTTCACGCTCCAGAAATTGACCAGGAAGTAAATCACCACCAGCACGGCGGAGATGGACAGCCCCGCAACGGTCAGCTCTCCCTGGCCACTGGCCGCGTGCACATACAGCGCCTGCGCCCAGGCCCACGGCCACGAGCTCATGTACTGAACGGAGGCCTCGGCCTCCACTGGGATCACCGAGACGATGGCGATCCACGCCGCCCAACCCGCCACGAAGCCCACCAGCGTGCCATGCGAATAGTGCCCGTAGCGCACGGCGCCGCCGGACTCCGGAAACATGGCGCCGAGTTCCGCATACGTGAACGCAACGAACAAGATGACCACTGCGCCGATGATCCACGCGTAGATCGCACCGGGACCGGCCAACTGGGCGGCGCGCCACGCGCCAAACAGCCAGCCGGAGCCGATGATCGAACCTAAGCCGGTGAACATCAGCGCGATGGCGCCGACGTCGCGACGGATCGCACTTTCATTGGACATTTATGATCTCCTTGACGAACTGTAACGGCTTTGCACCGCTTCGCGCTACGCCCCCGGACAAAATGGCATACTCACCCGCGCGCAATCGCTGAAAACACCCGTGAAGAATTGGCTGAATCGCTGGCTTCTCGAACCGCTGCTGACACTGTTGCGGCAGGGCATTTCGCCGCGGCGGCTGGCGCTGTGCGTCGCGGTCGCAATCGTCATCGGCAATATTCCCATCCTGGGGGTGTCGACCATCCTGTGCACGTTCATCGCGCTGATCTTCCGATTGAATTTTCCGGCCATCCAACTCGTGCAAGCGGCGATGGCGCCCACACAAATACTGCTGATCATTCCCTTCGTGCGGCTGGGCGAATGGATTTTGCGCGTGCCGCCGCAGGTGGTATCGATCCAGGCTGCGCTGACGCTCATGTCCCAAGGGGTGTGGCAGGCCATCGTGGTTCTGCGCGACGCGATCTTTCATGCGGGCCTGGCGTGGGGCTTGATCGCGCCCTTTGCCGTCTATCTGCTCCATCGGCTGCTGACGCCGGTGTTCGAGCGCATGGCGGCGCAAATCAGGCGCCCGCCCGCCGAAGCCTGATATATTCACGCGAACTCGCGACATCGCGCTCTGGACGGAACGCCCATGACCACTCGGGAAAGAACCATGTTGAGCCGTGTATGCATGCTCGCGGCGGCATCGATCGCGTGCATTGCGGCCGCATCGGTCATGGCCGCGCCGAAATCATCGTTTGTTCTGTCGAGCTCCGATCCGCAGCTCGCGATCAGCGTTCCCTTGATCTACACCGCCAAAGCCTTTGGATGTTCGGGCGGGAATCTGTCGCCGGAGCTGCATTGGTCCGGAGCGCCCGCGGGAACCATGAGCTTCGTCGTTACTTTGTTCGACCGCGACGAGCGCAGCACCCCCTCGGGATGGTGGCATTGGGTCCTGTACAACCTGCCTAAAAATATCAGCAGCCTGCCGCAGGGTGCCGGCGCCGAGCACAGCAGCGCGCTGCCCGCGGAGGCGCTACAAGGGCGCACCGATCTTGGCGAGGATGCGTATCACGGTCCCTGCCCCGCCAAGGGCGATCCCCCGCATCGCTACGTGTTCACGGTGTACGCTCTGAATGTAGCGAAGCTGCCCGTGCCCCCTGATTCCAGTGGGGCGATGGTCACCTCGATCGTGCAAGAGCACCTGCTGGGCAAGGCCGTATTCGTCGCACACTACGGACGGCCTTGAATATAAGACGGCCCTGAACTTAAGCCGTTGCTTCGTCCTCACAGCCGTGCTCGCAGCGATCTCTTTCGATCTGCAGCGTGGCATGCTGGATTCGAAAGCGGCGTTTTAGATCGGGCGTCAGCGAGATCAGCAGCGCGTCCTCCGCACCTCGGTCAGGCACCACCAAGTGCGCCGTCAAGGCAACGCTGGTCGTGCTCAGCGCCCAGATGTGCAGATCGTGCACATCGGTCACGCCCCGTTGGTCGGCCAAATAGGACATGACGGCCGAGGAATTGACGCCGGCGGGCACGCCATCCAAAGTTAAGGTCAGTGAGTCTCGAAGCAGTCGCCAGGTACTCACTAAAATCACGGCTACGATCACGAGACTGACGATCGGGTCCAGCAGACTCCAGCCCGTAAATACAATGACCAGCCCCGAGAGCACGACGCCGGCCGATATGGCGGCATCGCTGAGCATATGAATGTAGGCACTGCGACGATTCAGATCGCCGTGGCTGCCGGCGTGCAGCATCCAAGCGCTGATGCCGTTGAGCACTATGCCGATGCCGGCAACGGCCATGACGGTCCTTCCCGCCACCGGCGGTGGTGCCCCAAGCCGGCTCGCCGCTTCCCAGGCAATGGCGCCGCAGGCCAAGAGCAGCAGCACGGCGTTCACCAGCGCCGCCAGCACGGAGGAGCGCCCGAGGCCGTAGGTAAATTTGGCGCCCGGCGGCCGGCGGCCCAACAACAAAGCGCCCCAGGCACAGACCAAACCCAGCACATCGCTCAAGTTATGACCCGCGTCCGCAATCAACGCCACCGAGTTCGATAAAAATCCGAATCCGCCCTCGATCACCACGAAGACCAAATTGAGCGCCACGGCGATGCCCATTCGAAGGTTGACGCCTTCAATCGGCATGCCGTGGGCATCCCCAGCCGCGTGCCCATGATCGTGGCTGTGTTCATGCGCTTGATGAGCCGCGTGATCATGATCGCGTTGGTCATGCGTGTGATCATGATCGCGTCGCGTGCGATCGCCTTGATGTTCCATCAGGTTCGTATTCCTTTAATGCTCGAATGTCTGCATGCGCCACAGGCCAGGAAAAAAAACGCGTGCCCACAAGACGGTAACTATTATTGTGGCGACGCCGCCTATCACAATGGCAGGCACCAACCCGAACCAGGCCGCCGTGGTACCGGATTCGAACTCCCCCAGCTCATTCGATGCACCGATAAACACGGCGCTGACGGCACTGACCCGCCCTCGGATCTCATCGGGCGTCTGCAGTTGCACGAGCAGCGAGCGCACAAACACGCTAATCATGTCTCCTACCCCCAAAGCCACGAGCGCGATCATCGCCACCCAGAACAGGTGGGTCAAACCCAGCACCACGGTTGCCATGCCGAATGCTGCGACGCCCGCAAACATGGTCACGCCGACGTGCCGCGACACCGGCTTGAACGCCAGCCAAATCGCCATGGCGCCCGCACCGATGCCCGGCGCTGCGCGCAAATAGCCGAATACCTCGGGCCCGGCATGCAGCACGTCCCGGGTATATGCGGGTAGCAGCGCCGTGGCACCGCCGAACAATACCGCAAAAAGGTCCAAGGAAATGGCGCCCAGTACCGTTTTGCGATGCCAGACGAAATGCAGCCCCTGCAGCAACGTGGCCCAGGAGAGCGACGAGCGGCCGGACGTCAGCCGCCGCGTGGCGATCAGGGCCATCAGGGCGATGGCCGCCACCAGCAAAACCGCTGCAGCGCCGTAAACCACGCCGGCGCCGCTGTTTCGCCCGACCCGTGCTTCCGCGACCGCATACACAATACCTCCCACGCTGGGACCCAGGATGGCGGCCACCTGGTTGGCCGAGGAGTTGATCGCCAGAGCGCTGCGCAGCGTTGCGGCCGGCACAATGGTGGGTACGAATGATTGTGATGCCGGCATTTGGAACGCGCGGGTCACGCCGAGAATCGCAAGGACGCCGAAAATCGGCAGTGTGGTCGCGATCCCGACGCGCGCGAAAGTGAGCAGCAACAGGGCGCAGGCCACATAGGCGCAGTGGCCCAGGATAATAATCATGCGCCGATCGAATTGATCCGCGACATGTCCGGAAAACAAGACCAAACATAGGAACGGCAGAAACTGCGACAGACCGATGAAGCCGAGATCGAGCACGCGTCCGGTGATGTGATACACCTGCCAGCCGACCGCCATGATCACCATCTGTGTGGCAATGGAGGCGAAAAATCTTGAGCACAGGTACAGCGTGAAATCGCGATTTTTAAGAACCGCGAATCCGCCGGGGGTGTCGTTGGAATTCAAAGGTGGGTCGAGTCGAGATCAGCCGCCGGTCACAACCGCAGATCGCTCAATGAGGGATGGCAGGGGTGGTCGGTCCATATCAGCTCTCCGAGGTGCGCAAGATACTCAGCATGCGCTGCGGATTCTCTTTATGTAGGGATATCTCATTGAAGAATGTCGTGTGATTCTTATCGAATCGGTGGAACGATCAGCGCCGCTGCGCTCAGCCGCCGGCGCGCAGCGATTGAATCTCGAGACCGCCCGAACCGTTCAGCCAGGTGTCTCTGGTGAACAACGCCGTGCCCGGGCCTCCGCTGAGACCGGTCAATTTAGGTGCGCTGAGCATGTCGCGATCGTAAGATATAGAAGGCTGGCTGTCGACGCGCGATCTCAATCCAGAGCGGGAGTGAACTGCTGTTATGTGGATTTTGGAAAACGCAGGGCAGGGATGGGTGCAGCTCGGTGAGCTCGGGCTGGCCTTTGTACTGTCCGCGCTCATCGGTGTCGAGCGCGAAATTCGCCACAAGAGCGCAGGATTGCGCACCTACACCCTGGTCGGCTTTGGCGCGGCGCTCATCATGCTGGTTTCGAAGTACGGCTTCATGAATGTGCTGGAGGCCAATCGGGTCGTTCTCGATCCTTCGCGTGTCGCGGCGCAAATCGTCACTGGGATCGGCTTTATCGGCGGCGGCCTGATTTTCGTTCGCCGTACCAATGTGCGCGGCTTGACCACAGCCGCCATCGTTTGGCTGACAGCTGCGATCGGCATGGCCTGCGGCGCCGGATTGCCGATTCTGGCGCTTGCCGTGACCGCCGGTCATTTCGTGATCGTCTTCGGATTTCCCTTCATCGCCAGCCGCTTGCCCAAT
>Ga0137412_10002887_pt1 | contig 13662 bp, 7 predicted proteins | sample CZODoug2_1_16fun_FD_122160 | JGI IMG/M metagenome (GOLD analysis project Ga0137412, IMG submission 122160) | Vadose zone soil fungal communities from Angelo Coast Range Reserve, California, USA - CZODoug2_1_16fungal (Hybrid Assembly) | ecosystem: Environmental > Terrestrial > Soil > Vadose zone... | reverse complement strand
TGGCACGCGTATCAAATCGCAGAGAAGTTTTATCCCCATCACTTCTTCGGCGCCGGCGGGATCCGAATCGAGAGTTTTTCGTCGTACGCGCAAATTGCGCGACAGACCCTAATATCCAGCCTCACGCCGCTTCTCTCACTCATGGCGCTGATCGGGTTGCTCGTTGCGCCGCGAATGAAATACTCGCGATTTTTTCATTGGTGGCTGGTTGCGATGGTTCTTTTCGTCATCGTACTCGGCTATGGCAATCGCCATCTGTGGTATCAACTCCCACTCGTGCCGATCGCCGCCGCGTTTGCAGGAGCCGCTTGCGCCTATGTCAGCTCGAAAATTTCTTCCCGTGTTATCGCGGTGACTTTGTCGATTCTGCTCGTGAGTTCGTTCACAAGCCTTGCGTTTTGGTGCGTGCAACCGTTGTACCAATCATCTGCGGCGCAACTTCGCGATGCCGGTTTAGAGTTGAAAAAAGTGACACCGCCCGATGCATTGATCGTGGCCGCGGACATGGGCGATCCGACCATCTTTTACTATGCCGAGCGCCAAGGCTGGCATTTTCTAGAGACCGACGCGATTTACAACGGCAACCCGGACGACAGCGAGCAGGCAATCGAGAATCTTGAACGGTTGCGTCGCCGCGGCGCTACGCATTTTGTTTTCACCAAGAATACTTTTTGGTGGATGCAGTCGTATCCAGAATTCGTCGGCCATTTGAGCAAACAGTCGACGCTGATCGAAGCGACGCCTGAATTTAGGATTTACAAGCTGACACCTTAACGAGGTGACAAGATCTCTATTGTGTCGAGCGCTCGATGATTCTTCTACCCAGGCCGAGGGCGGCCTGGCTCCATCGCCACGCGTTCTTCGGTGAATGTTGGAGACGGCACTGCCCTCAGGCCGTTCTGCGTGCTAGTCAGAGATTCCTCGGCTTCGCTATGCTCCGCTCGGAATGACAACACCGAATAAACCGCGCCGTCAACTTGGGTTGTTTGACGCGACGATGATCGTGATGGGCGGCATCATCGGCGCGGGAATTTTTGCCAACCCGTCCGAGGTCGCGCACCGCGTGCATACGCCGTTTTTGATTCTCGGCGTCTGGGTGCTTGGCGGGTTGCTGGCGATGTGCGGCGCATTCATCTGGGCGGAACTCGCGACGCGTTTGCCCGGCGCGGCCGGCGGTCAATACGTCTACCTGCGCTACGCGTACCATCCCGCCGTCGCGTTCGTGTACGGATGGGGACTACTTCTGGTTACGCAGACTGGCGGCATGGCCGCGGTCGCAGTGATTTTCGCCTCGTACTTTCGCGCGCTCACAGGCGTTGCCTGGAACGAAAGCGCCATCGCAATCGCGGCGCTGCTGACATTGACCGGCATCAACTGTTTTGGCGCCCGCGCTGGCAGCAACGTGCAAAGCGCTCTCATGTTGCTAAAAATTGGGGCAATCGCAGCGCTGGTAATCATTGGCTTTATTGTTGGCGGTCATGCACCGGAGCACGCGACACCGTTGCTGGAAAAACCATTCTCATTCGATGTTCTCAAAAGCATCGGCGCGGCGATGGTCCCGATCGCTTTCGCGTACGGCGGCTGGCAAACGGCCACTTTTGTCGCCGCTGAAATTCGAGATCCGCGCCGCGACCTGTCGCGCGGGTTGTTGTTAGGTGTCTCTGGCGTTGTGGCGCTTTATCTTGCAGTAAATCTCGCGTGTTTGCGTGTGCTCGGTCCGGCTGGACTCGATGCAACCTCAACACCTGCCTCCGATCTCATGCGCATAGCGCTGGGCGAAACCGGCGCCCGCTGGATCGCGCTGGCGATCACAATTTCCGCTCTCGGTTTCCTCAGCCAGAGCATGCTCACCGCTCCGCGCGTGTATTATGCGATGGCGCGTGACGGCCTTTTCTTTGCTAGCGTGGGGAAACTGTTCGGAAAATCGGAGGCGCCGGTAGTTGCAATTATTCTTCAGGGGTTCGCCGCAATCGTCATCGCCTGTTCGGGCACGTATGGCGAGATCTTGAACTTCGAGGTCACTGTCGATTTCATTTTTTTCGGGATGACAGCCGCATCACTCTTCATTTTACGACGGCAGCAAATCGGATCGGACTCCGTCACTTACCGCGTGCCTGGTCATCCGTTCACGACGATGCTGTTTGTGTTATCGTGCGCAGCAATTGTTCTAAGCGCGGTCATCGCCTCACCTCGCAATAGCGCGATCGCGCTGTGCATTATGCTGGCGGGACTCCCGGTTTATTATTTTTGGAGAAGATTCAGACGAGCACACGCATGAAGCACAAGCACTCCGATTACATGCATTGGTCGAAGACGCAGAGCCGTGCGCGGTTTAATCTCGCAACGAGCGGTGTTGCTCCATTTCCTTTTCGTGAACTGCCGATTGATCTGAAGGACCTCGAAATTAATGGCAGCGACAACGGATACGGCTATCCGCCTTTGCAAAAAGCAATCGCCGCACATCACGGTGTTGATCCCGACTGCGTTGTGGAATCTCCGGGCACCTCCATGGCAAATCACCTTGCCATGGCTTCGATTATCGAACCTGGTGACGAAGTCTTAATCGAGCACCCAGCATATGGGCCAATTCTGGATGTTGCCCGATATCTTTACGCTGATGTGAAACGCTTCCCGCGCACTGACGAAATCGGTTGGGCTGTTGATCCAAAGGCGGTTCGCGATTGCATCACGCCAAAGACACGACTCATCGTGATTACCAATTTACACAATCCAACAAGCGCGCTTACGCCAGATTGGGTTCTGCAGGAAATTGGCGACATCGCGCGCAGCATTGGTGCGCTCGTGCTGGTGGATGAGGTTTATTTAGATGCGGTCTACGAACGAACTCCGCGAACATCATTCCATCTTGGGCCAGAATTCGTTGTGACCAGCAGCCTGACTAAGGTTTACGGCGTCAGTGGACTGCGATGTGGCTGGATCTTGGCTCGCCCAGAGCTTGCGTGGAAGATGCGCAGGCTGAATGATCTCTATGGTGCGACGCCAGTTTACCCGGGGCAACTTCTGGCTGTCGCCGTGTTCAAGCACTTGAATCGTCTTCGCGAAAAGGCGCGCAGGATTGTTGACGCGGACCGGAAACTGCTTCGGGATTTTCTCGTAAAGCAACCTGGCCTTTCAGCGGTCTGGACAGATTGGGGCACCACTTCGTTCGTGCAATTGGAAGAAGGCAACGCTGATGATTTCCTGGAACGGCTGCGTACGAAATTCGACACCTCAGCGGTTCCAGGCCGCTTCTTCGAAATGCCCGATCATTTTCGCGTTGGCATGGGCGTGAACACCGAAATGTTCGCTGAAGGCCTGAAACGCATCAGCCGCGCGCTAGGGTAGGGCGAGTGATCTCGATCGCCTAACATTTCAACTAACATTAAAAGCTACGGGCGCGGTGGTGGAGTTGGACGCGTCCTCGGTAGTGGGGCAGGCCTGGGCGTCGGCGTTGGCGTCACCGCCGGCCCTTCCTGCACTTCAAAGGAGCCGATATCGATACGATCATTTCTTAGCCGGTAAAAGTTAGGGCCACGCTGATCGTACCAGGGCGGCGGAGCGAAGCTAGGGTCACCTGCATCAACGGCCGGGCTGCCCGGCAGCAAGGCGTGCGTTTGTGTTGGGCCGCCATTGTCCTGCAAAGGTCCTAACAACGGATCCGTATTGATCAGATCGCCCGGTCCGTTTAAGTAACCGCCGCCATCGTCGTTACTAAGATTGTAACCTGCTGAAGTAATTGTGCCACCGTTGTTGAAGACATTCTCTCCAAAAACTCCCCTGTTCAGAATCGTGTTCCCAATCTCGAGCGTCGCTTGATTACAAATGCCAGCGCCGTTTCCGTACTCAATGATGTAGTTGTCACTGAAAGTGCTGTTACTAATCGTCACTGTCCCAACGGCGTAGATACCACCGCCCAAACCAGGCCCCTTAAAAACGGCCCCGAATACCGAGTTGCCACTGATCGTACAGTTGCTGATCGATCCGCCACCATAAATACCTCCTCCAGTACCAGGGAAGTTATTCGTGCCGCCGCCAGCGCCGTTGTTACTGATAGTACAATTGGTGATTGTTCCCCCACCGGAAATACCGCCCCCTTCGAGACCGGCATAGTTACCGGTGATGGTGCTGTTAGTAATCGTCCCGCCGCCTGCAATCCCGCCCCCGGCACCGAAGGTCTTTTGACCGCCTCCCACAGTAGAGTTGCCGCTGATGGTGCTATTGATGATGGTTAGCGAGTTACCAGCAACACCGCCACCGTAAGGATATTGGCCACCAGCGGCATGGTTGCCACTAATTACGCTGTTAACGATCGTCACCGATCCCCCATCGCTGCTGTAAATGCCTCCGCCGCCAGAGTAGGCTATGTTATCAACCACCGAACAATTGGTGAGAATTAAGGTGGCCTGATCATTCAAGATCCCACCGCCATAATCAAAGTGAGCATCGGCACCACTAATTGTGAGCCCCTCAATGTTCACAGTCAGACTGGACTGCGTAACGTGGAAGATTCGGAACTGCGTCTTTGAAATACGCGACACAGCCAGCAGATCCGGTCCCGGACCGCTGAGCGTAAGATTCTTATCGATTACCAGTTCCGCGCTGGTCAATCCAATAGTGCCAGTAACTGCAAAAGTGATCGTGTCACCGCCGTTCGCGTCGACGAGCGCCTGACGCAATGACCCTAGACCACTATCATTTGTGTTAGTGACTGTGATCATGTTTGCATAAACGGTTGCGCAGACTGCGCAGATAACAGCAACGCAGAGATTGAACAAAGCGAATTGAACTGTGTGTTTTCTTTTCATCGACAAGGCAACGGGCGCGCTGGTGGTGTCGGGCGCGACCTCGGAGTTGGTGTAGGTCTCGGAGTTGGCGTGGCCGTAGGTGTCGGACTTGGCGTCGTTCCTACCTGCACTTCGAACGACCCGACATCTATACGGCCGTTACGTATACGCCAAAAAATAGGGCCACGCTGGTCGTAGTAAGGAGGCGGAGTAAAGTTGGGATCGCCTGCATCGATCGCCGGACTGCCTGTCAATAGCTCATGAGTGAAAGTGGGTCCTCCATTATTTTGGAGAGCTCCAAGCATCGGATCGGCGTTGATTTGGTCGCCGGGCCCGTTCAAAAAACCGCCGCCGTTGTCGCTACAGACATTATAGCCGTGCGAGGTGACGGCCGCGCCGTAGATGTTTTCAGGGCTGCCTCCATTTAGGACACTGTTCCCGATGTCAAATGTTCCGCCGTAAATACTGCCACCATGAACGTCTGCTTGATTGCCAGTGAGCGTGCTGTTGCCCACATCGGCTGACCCGTTGCCGTTGTAGATACCGCCGCCTACACCACCACCTTTGAAAGTGCTGCCATGAGCGGAGTTGCCGCTGATAGTGCAGTTAGTCATCGTCAGTGTGCCAGAGTTCCATATACCGCCGCCAAGGCCAGTCTCACCTGGCTGGGTGAAACCGGCGACGTTACCGCTGATCGTGCTGTTGGTGATTGTCATCGTCCCAAAGCTACTAATGCCCCCGCCGTAGACTCCCGCTAGGTTGCCGCTGATTGTCGTGTTGCTTATCTCGAGCGTTCCGTTCACGTTAAGGATGCCGCCGCCATCGCCGCCAGAAATACTACCGACCCACGCCGTGTTGTTGCTTATAGTGCTGTCGATGATCGTGAACGTGCCTGCGCTGTAAATGCCGGCACCATTACCTCCGTGTTCGCTGGTTCCCGCGGTGTTGCCGCTTATGGTGCTGTTGAGAACAGTCAGCATCGCGCCACCGTTGATGAAGGTAGCGCCACCGATGTCTCCGGTATAGTTATTCGTCAAGGAGCAATCTACTAAGGTCGCGGTTACGTGCGCATCTAAGTAGATTCCACCGCCCTGAGCGGACCCAGCATAGCCGAAGCTGATCGTGATACCTTGTATTGTAATGCTATGGCTCGCCATGACATCGAAGACGCGGAAGAAACTACCGGATGAGGGCCGCACTGTGAGCGAATTCGATCCCGGCCCGCTGATGGTGATGCTTTTATCGATTACAAGCTCGCCGCTCGTCAAATTAATCGTGCCAGTTACCGCAAAGCCGATGGTGGCACCGTCATTCGCGTCAATGAGTGCCTGGCGGAGTGAACCGGGGCCACTGTCGTTTGTGTTGGTGACCGTGATGATGTTTGCACGAGCCGACACAGCGGCTGCGCAAAGAAGCGCCAAACATATTCGCGCTGGCAGGTTCAAGAACCCGCCTTCGCCAAGGCTACGGCGGGCAGAGGCAGAAACGGAAATTCTTCGCATGCTCGCAAAGCGATGTGGGGATTGAGGGCTGCGTTTCGTTTTCATAACAAAACTAGGGTCGCGGTGGTGGGTTAGGGCGAGAGCGCGGAGTTGGTAAAAGTCGAGGCGTTAGTGTAGCTGTCGGAGTTGGTGTGGCAGTAGGTGTAGGTAAAGCCTCTTGCACTTCAAACGAACCGACGTCAATCCGACCGCCTCTTACGCGATCATAACCAGGGCCACGCTGGTCGTAGTCAGGCGGGCCAACGAAATTCGGATCCCCGGCGTTATTAGCGGGACTGCTCGGTAACAAGGCATGTGTGAATGTCGGGCCGCCGTTATCCTGCAATGGCCCAAGCATCGGGTCGATGTTGATCTGATCGCCGGGGCTATTCAAATAACCAGCGCCATCGTCACTGCTGATATTATAGCCGTCCGACATAATAGTATTGAAGCCATCACTGACGATGCTGTGTCCTCCTGGGCTGACGTTAAAGATCGTGTTTTTGATATATGCGCCGCCATTCCAAATCTCCACGTAGTTATCGCTCATCGTGCTATTAACTACAGTTGCTCCACCTGTTGGGGCGCCGAGATCGGTGTAAATACCCCCTTCTGTGTTCCCGCTGATGGTACTATTACTCACTAGTGTAGCCGCTTCGATAGAAATATGCACCGCCGCCCCCGCATTTCCGCTAACAGTGCTGTTACTCAGTGATACCGTCACGGGGCAGCACGGTCCTCCAGTATCGCTATAGATCGCGCCGCCATATGGCGTGCTGCCATTGCCAGTAATCGAACTGTTGGTTATTTGAACTGTTGCTGTGCCGTGTCCGCAAAATGTGCAGAGCCAGCCGCGGCTGAGAATAGCACCGCCGGAATAGTTATTGTTCACACTGCTGTCGGTTATGTTCAGCGTCGCAACGCCGCCGCCGAGTGCGTCGTTATAAATGCCTCCCCCGGAGTTGCCCGTAACTGAACAGTTGTTTGCCTCCAGCGTTGCATACATGCCACCACTACCCTGATATTCCGCATTATTGTAGACGCCGCCACCCTGGTTGCTGCTAACCGTACAATCATTGAGTGTCAGGGCCGCATGATCGTTATGAATACCGCCACCAGATCCAGTGGTGTAGCCGTTGGTGATGGTCAGCCCTGAAATGGTGACGGTTTCACCAGGAGCGATGTGAAATACCGTACTCTTCGCATTGCCATTCACCGCCAGGTTCTCAGCGCCTGGTCCCGAGATGGTAATAATGTGGTTCACTAGCAATTCCCCGCTAGTCAATCCGATTGTGCCAGTGACTGCAAAACCAATCACGTCACCGTCATTGGCGTCGGCGAGCGCCTGACGCAATGAACCGGGGCCGCTGTCGTTTGTGTTGGTGACTATGATCGTTGGTGTTGGTGACGGCGTAGGCGTAGGCGGTGGATATTGCCCGCAGTATCTCCCTCCAGTGTTCAACAGAGGGTGTGAGGCACCCTGCCCTCCCCAGACGATCATTTCACTCCCGGTCCATACTGCCGTGTGCCCGGCTCGGGCTTCGGGCGCATTAGTGGTGCTGGTGGCCACCCAGGTCTCGGTGCTGGGATTGTATCTACCGCCGGTGTTCAAAAAGGTGGGACCGCTAGCAATTCCGCCCCAGACAATCATTTCACTGCCGCTCCACACTGCCGTGTGATTCGATCGGCCAGTGGGCGCATTAGTGGTGCTGGTGGCCACCCAGGTCTCGGTGCCGGGATTGTATCTGCCGCCGGTGTTCCAATAGTTGCCGCCGTCATATCCGCCCCAAACGATCATTTCGCTGCCAGTCCAAACAGCTGTGTGAAAGTCTCGGGACACGGGCACATTGGTCGTGGTGGTGGCCACCCAGCTGTCGGTGTTGGGACTATATCTCCCTCCGGTGTTCAAAAAGGTGGCACCGTCTTCACCACCCCAGACAATCATTTCACTACCGGTCCATACTGCCGTGTGGGTGTCTCGACTTTCTGGCGCGCCAGTAGTGGTCGTAGCCGTCCAGCTATCTGTGCTGGGGTTGTATTTCCCGCCGGTATTCACTGTTCCGGTAACAGAAAAACCACCCCATACGATCATTTCACTCCCAGTCCAGACGCTCGTGTGAATCTCTCGGGCTTCGGGGGCACTGGCGGTGCTAGTGGCTACCCAGCTGTCGCTGCTCGGATTATATCTCCCACCCGTATCCAAGTAGCCGCCGTTATCCAGACCGCCCCAGACGATCATTTCACTGCCCGTCCACACCGCGCTGTGAGAGCCTCGTGCAGAAGGTGCATTGGTGATGCTGGTAGCTTCCCAAGTATCTGTGCTCGGAATGTATCTCCCACCGGTATTAAAAAAGGTCGTTTGACCATTAAAGCCGCCCCAGAGGATCATTTCACTGCCGGTCCACACCGTGGTATGAGCGTACCGGCCGGTGGGTGCATTGCTGGTGATTGTACCCGCCCAAGCATCATTGCACGTGCCTTCTCCCTTCAATGAAGCCGCTATCATTGGAAGGGTGTAAGTACCGAACCCTGGTCCACGTGTTTTATGAGAATCAGGTAGCTGGCTTGTTGCCGAGCTGGCGTTTTGGGATGCCAGTGCAGATTTAAACAGACGCTCCGCAAGTACTGGGCGAGCCAGACACTCTGCTGTGACAAAGGAATCGTTTCCGATTGCCGCAAAGAGTTCACGCAGCACTTCGGGCTGTTTGGTATGCTGTACCATCCGGTCTATCTCGGCTTGTAACTGTTCGGTAGTAATCGGCTGTTGCCAGTAATCCTGTAGCGCTTGTGATTTGCGCAGATAGTCATGTACTTTCCTTTCGAGCTGCGCCTGAGACATAACCGCATCTAGCGATGGCTTGGGATCAGGACGCTCCCCGCCGTTGCGGGGCCAGATGCGATGATGCCAATAAACCTCTTCAATCGCTCGCTGGTACGATACCCGCTCTGCAAACGTCAACGTTCTTTGAGGAATCTTTGCTGGCGCTTCAGAACGAAAGGAACCCGAGAGTGTTTCGGTGACAAACATTGAACAGATCGCGGCTGTGCAAAACAGCAGAGCTAGTATTGCGCGCAGGCTGAACAAGCCGGATTGAGCAATGCGTTTCCTTTTCATAGGCACGTCATGGGCGCGGTGCCGGGCTGGGGCGGGGTCTTGGTAAAGGTGTAGCTCTTGGTGCTGGGGTAGGTGTTGCTGTCGGACTAGGTGTTGGCGTAGCTTCGGATTGCGCACAGTATCTCCCGCCGGTGTTCAATTGGCTGGGGTTATCTCCGCCCCAGACGATCATTTCGCTGCCGGTCCAAACTGCCGTGTGACTAATTCGGCCAGAGGGCGCATTGATCGTGGAGGTCGCGATCCAGCTGTCGGCGTCTGGATTGTATCTGCCGCCTACGTTGGGATATTGGAGCGACTCTTCGATGCCACCCCAAACTACGTTTTCCCTCCCAGTCCAAACTGCCGTGTGAATCTGTCGCGCAGAAGGCGCATTGGTGAGGGTGGTGGCTGTCCAACTGTTTGTGGCCGGATTGAATCTTCCCCCGGTGTTGGTGGGGAATCCAGTTACAGCCAGGCCACCCCAGGCGATCATTTCACTGCCCGTCCAAACTGCCGTTTGACCTGGCCGGGCACTAGGCGCGTTGGTCGTGCTGGTGGCAGTCCACGTATCGTCACTGCATGCAGCGCCACTTGAGACTGTGGGAAGCGTATAGCTACGACTCGCCGCAGCGATTAGCTTCGGCATCTGATTTTCTGCTCTTACTGGCCGGGCCGCCAACGGGTATGAATCGTGGGCGTAGAAGTTTGTCACCAATTGCTCAACTATCGCAGGCCGGGCCAGACACTCGGCGATAACAAACGGATCGTTGCCGAGCGCATCGAACAGTTCGCGCAACATCTCGGGATTCTTGGTATGCTGTGCCATGCGATCCATTTCAGCTTGTAACTCCTCAGGGGTAATCGGACGTTGCCAGTAATTCTCCAGCGCCTGTGAGTTGCGCAGATAATCTTGGACTTTCTCTTCGATTTGCGCCTGAGAGATCACCGCATCAAGCCATGGTTTAGGATCGGGCCGCCCCTTCGGCCAAATGCGGTGACGCCAGTACACTTCTTCAATAGCGCGCTGATAGGTCACGCGGTCTGCGAACGTTAGCGTTTGTTGAGAAAGCTTTGTTGGCGCCTCGGACCGAAAGAAAGCCATAGGTGTCCCTGCGACGGTGCAACATGCCGCTGCGCAAAGAAGAAGAACAAACGCCGCGCGCAGATTGACAAAAGCGGATTGAGAAGTGCGTTTCTTTTTCATAGACACGTTATGGGCGCGGCGCTGGAGTAGGACGAGGCCGCGGAACTGGTGTAGGCCTCGCCGTCGGCGAAGGTGGCACCGTTGGAGTAGATGTCGGTGTGGCAGTTGCTGTTGCTGTACCAGTTGGGGTTGCTGTAGGCGTTGGAGTGAGCGTGGGCGTCGGACTAGGAGTAGGCACGGCGAAGGCATACACTTTATTATCTCCGGCCACATAGACGCGTCCACGAGCCACAATCCCCGTGGTGCTGTAATAATGTGTCCCCGCCATCAATTCGTTTGGCCCGCCACCATCGTAAATAACAGCTCCAGTGTCTCCATCATAACCGTGTAACCGCTGGTCCCCTGCCGTAAGATGATCCTCCGTGCCGACCACCCATACAATCATGTTATTCGTGCCACCAGTGGAGGTGACAAAAGGCGAGCCGCAACCGCCGGCGCCCCGATTCACATTCCAACCGCTGGCGATCGTAGGCGGGTTGGTCGCAGTAATGCGCAAAGCCGAGAGGACCGTGTTGCCATCGTTGTTGGCGCGGAACGCGGCATAGGTGCTCTGTTTCGTCCGATAGGCGACCGCTGCCTGAATGATAGTAGCGCTGGCAACCTGGGAGACGGCTATGGGCGCACTAATCCCGCCAAGATTGTCTCGATTAAGTAAATACGCGTTGCGGTCCTTACCCAGGGCAACCACCAGGTGCGAAGGCGTCGCATCGGGCACGTCCACCAGCAATGGACCTGAGCTGCCTAGGTCGTTATCGAAACTGTCCAGATCGAGCCAGTTTTCAGGCACCCAAAAATCGGCGGACGAGCCACTAAAGATCGGGCCGGGCTGGAACCGAATCACTGCTTCTCCACCTTCCCAATTTGGAGGACTGAAGGTGTTACCAGTAATAACAAACGGGTTCTTCCCATCGCTGGCGATGCCGCCGACACCCCATATGGAACCGCCGTGCGTGTTGGTGGCCGCAGCCCATGCTGTTACGCTGGCCGGATTATCTATCGGAACGCCTATTAGCCACCCATGAAACATGCTGCAATCCGCCATGCTCCCATATCCCACATAGAGAATACCTCCCACGATGCCGAGCGCTGGCCGTTGCTGTTGGATCGCCGGAATGAAGTCAACGCCGTTATATGAAGCTGTCGCCTCTATATCAATGGGCCAGCCTGGATTGACGTCGCCGGTGTCCACGTTGAGCGAAAAGAGCAGATGTTTTTTGGTCTGGCCGCCATCGGGGGTGATCATTGCATCGAAAAAGAGCGCGCGTGAGGCAAGATCGACAATGGGCGTGCCGGTGATGCCCATGGGATCAAATTTCGTGCATATGAGATCATCTGCCGACACCGGCTCGCCCACATTTCGTTGCCAGATAATGCTGCCATTTACAGCATCCAGCCCGTACACATTGTCCGATTCGGTTGCGGCAATGATCATGGCCTTGCCACTTGGGCCGCCTTCGATGTAAAGGGGCTGGGCATAAACGTTGCCGGCAATTGTGCCGTCAAAGTTCAGGTCGCGCGTCAGATTCGCGGCTGCGCTCTGGGTAAATGCGGAATCAATGTAAAGGCCGTCCCGCGACTCATGATTGTGAAATTGAGTCACGTTCACCTGCGCGTCTGCTGGAGCAACTGCGCTCGACAAGCAAACGATGACAACAAAGAAAACTAAAATCTTCATGCGTCGGTGTTTAATAATTTCCTGCATCCCTTTTACCATGTCGTGCTGCCTTCGTGTCAAGTTACTGATACTGTGTCTTTCATCGCGGCGTCAGGCGCGGTGCTGGAATTGGGCGTGGTCGCGGGATCGGTGTAGCTCGCGGCGTTGGCGTAAGTGTTGGGGTCGGCGTCGAAGTAGGAGTAGGAGTTGGCGTCGGGGTTGGTGTGCTTCCTGCCTGCACTTCAAATGAGCCGACATCTATACGACCGTTGCGCACGCGCCAGAAATCCGGACCGCTTTGATCGTAGTAAGGCGGTGGCGTGGAGTTCGGATTGCCTGCGTCAATGGCCGGGATGCCGGTCAATAAGTCATGGGTAAATGTCGGTCCTCCGTTATATTGCAATGGACCGAGTAGGGGATCGGTATTGATCTGGTCCTCCCGGGCCGTTCAAAAAACCGCCGCCATCGTCACTGCAGAGATTATAGCCTAATGAGGAGATGCCGCCATACAGGTTCTCGGGCGTACCTGAGTTCAGTAGCGTGTTTCCAATCTGGGCTGATTGACCGTAGAGATTGCCGGCGTGAACATCTGCGTGATTGCCGCTGAAGGTGCTGTTCCTGATCTCCAGGGAGCCGAAGTCATCAATTCCCCCACCTTCGCCACCGCCTTTGAACTCGCTTCCATGAGCTTGATTGTTGCTGATAGTACTGTTACTAATCGTCAGTGTCCCAAAGTTCGATACACCGCCACCAAAGCCAGCCTCGCCTGGCTGGGTGAAACCGGCGACGTCACCGCTGATCGTGCTGTTGTCTATCGTCGCAGTGCCGAAAAGAATACTCACGCCCCCACCGACAAGTCCCGCTTGGTTTCCACTAATTGTAGTGTTGCTGATTTCCAGCGTTCCTTCGCTGCTGAGGATACCTCCGCCATAGCCACCGAAATAATCACTACCAAACCACGCAGTATTGTTACTTACCGTGCTGTTGATGATCGTGAGCGTGGCTCCGTTGTTATAAATGCCGGCACCACTACCTCCGTGCCCGCTAGTTCCGGCGGTGTTGCCTGTTATAGTGCTGTTGAGAACAGTCAGCATCGCGCCAGCGTTGATGAAGATAGCGCCACCGATGTCTCCGGTGTAATTATTCGTCAAGACGCAATCTGCTATGGTCGCGGTTACGTCCTCATCGAAAAAGATTCCACCGCCCTGAGCAGACCCAGCATAGCCGAAACTGATCGTGAGACCTTGTATTGTAATGCTGTGGCTCGGCATGACATCGAACACGCGGAAGAAACTACCGGATGAGGGTCGCACTGTGAGCGAATTCGATCCGGGCCCGCTGATGGTGATGTTTTTATCAATTACAAGCTCGCCGCTCGTCAAACTAATGGTGCCGCTCACTGCGAAGTCGATGGTATCGCCGTCACTGGCATCAGCGAGCGCTTG
>Ga0137412_10002886_pt1 | contig 13664 bp, 11 predicted proteins | sample CZODoug2_1_16fun_FD_122160 | JGI IMG/M metagenome (GOLD analysis project Ga0137412, IMG submission 122160) | Vadose zone soil fungal communities from Angelo Coast Range Reserve, California, USA - CZODoug2_1_16fungal (Hybrid Assembly) | ecosystem: Environmental > Terrestrial > Soil > Vadose zone... | reverse complement strand
TCAGTCCTATGTCGTGCCGCAGCACAACGTCCCAGCTCCAGCTTTTGTGCCCGGCATCCGAGTGACGCGCGTCTCATACTGAGAGGGGTCCCCGTCCGCCCTCCGGGCGCCGTCCCCCCAGGGTGCGTCGCTGTCGGAGGGGGAGAGGGTAGCCCAGCTCACCGCGGATGGGGGCACCGCGATGCTCGCGCGTCGCGCGAGCTCGGACACACACCACATTAGGGTGCTCGCTGTGACCCAGACGCCCGCTGACCAGGCCAACCCGGGCAGCACCGTGCTCAAGGGCGCCGACCCGGCCAGGGTGGGGCGCTGGCAGGTGCTGCGCGAAGGGCTGGCATGACCGGCCCCCGACGAGGCCGGGCCTACCAGCGGCGGACTTCCCGTCCGGTGGCCGTGCTGGTCAGCGTGCTCGCCGTGGTCGCGGTGGCGACCTGGGCGCTGGTGCTCAGCAAGGCCTCCACCGGGCCGACCGGCTCGGTCTGCCCCCCGCCGAGCGCGATCCCCGCCGGGCAGCCCGGCCTGGGCGGCGGGCAGCCGGGGAACGCCTTGGATCAGGTGGCCCCGGCGCCACCCAGCGTGGTCCGGATCCGGGTGCTGAACGGCGGCGGGCAGCGCGGCCAGGCCAACCTGGTGGCCAGCCAGCTCGGCGAGCTGGGCTTCACCGAGGCGAACCAACCCGTCAACGATCCGTACTACCCGGACGGGAACTTGGCGTGCCGGGGCAACCTCCGGTACGGCCCGAACGGCGCGTCGGCCGCGCGCACGGTGAGCCTGGTGCTGCCGTGTCTGGCGCTGCTCCCGGACAACCGCGCCGACGACTCGGTGGACGTGGCCATCGGGACCTCGTTCGGCGAGGTCAACCCGAGCAAGGCGGCCAGGGACGCGCTGGACCAGCTGGGCGGACCGGTCGGGCAGACCGATGTGGGTGACTCGGGCGCGGTGGCCGCCCCGACCGCCGACCCGGACCTGTTGGTCAAGGCCCGCGAGGTCGCCTGCTAGCAGGGGCCTAGATCCGCGCGGCGCCCAGCTCGGTCAGCGCGTCGGCGAGTTGGGCCTGGATGCCCGGGGCGGCGGCCACGATGGCGTCGCCGTATGGGGCTGAGGGGTCCGGCGCGTGCACGATGGCGCCGGCCTCGGTGGCCACCAGAGCGCCGGCCGCCCAGTCCCACGGGTTGACGCCGTGCTCGTAGTAGCCGTCCAGCCACCCGGCGGCGACCGCGCACAGATCCAGCGACGCCGAGCCGGCCCGCCGGATGTCCCGCACCCGGGTCAGCAGCGCCCCGACCAGCGCGCCCTGCCGCTCCCGTCGGTCCCTGAAGTAGCTGAACCCGGTGCCGATCAGTGCCAGGTCGAGCTGGCTGGCCGAGGACGCCCGCAGCGGCTGGCCGTTCAGGCTGGCGCCACCCCCGTCCGCCGCGCTCCACACCCGCCCGGAGTCCGGCTCCACGACCGCGCCGGCCAACGGCACGCCGTCCCGGGTCACCGCCACCGAAACCGAGTACCACGGAAATCCGTAGAGATAGTTCACCGTGCCGTCGATCGGATCGATCATCCAGCACAACTGCCCGGGCCGGGACTCCCGCTCGTCGCTGGACAGGCCGCCCTCCTCGCCGAGTACCGCGTCGGCCGGCCGCAGCTGCGCGAGCCGGGCCCGCAGCAGCTCCTCGGTGGCGGTATCGGCGCTGGTGACCGGGTCCGTGTCGGTGGACTTGGTGCGAACCTGGGTGATCGCCACCGCGCGCAACCGGGCCGCGACCCGTGCCGCTTCCTCGGCCACCCGCACCGCGACCTCGCGCAATTGCCACGGCTCCGAACCGTCAGGGTTGCCGTTCATACCCGCTATTCGAGCACAATTTCCGGTCCCGCCGGGCGCCCGCAATAGCTCCGCTCAACGCGCCGGAGCCCGAGGCCAGCACGCCCGGCCAGTGGCTCGTTACAATGTCGAGTGCCCGCACCGGAACGCACCGGCCAATCGACCGATCACGGCTCGACGGGCACCCACAGAGCTGAGGGCAACCGGCCAGGTCGGAATGTCACTCGCCAAGCCATAAACGTCGCGAAAGGGCCCCTGTGGCAGCCGTAGAACCCGCAACCAAACCGGACACCACCGTCGACGGTACGGCGGCCTCCGCGCGACGCGCGCGCCATGGCTCCGGGACCGCAACGCAGACGGCAACCCGGGCCCGCGGCGCCAGCAAGGCCGGCTCGGCCAAGCCCGGTCCGAGCAAGACCAAGGGCGGTCCGGAGGACGAGGCGGCGCTGGTCGACGGTGAGGACCTCGACCTCGACGCGGCCAGCCCGGACGTAGAGGATCTGACCGACGTGGACGTCGAGGTCGACGTGGCGCTGGAGGAGGCCGAGGAAGACCCGGTCGCCGAGGGTGGTGTCGTCGCCCCGGCGGACGACGACGATGACGAGGAGGCCGAGCCCGAGCCCGAAGTGGCCGCCGGCGCGCCTCGCGGTCTCCCGCCGAGCGCGCGCAAGTCCGGCGACTTCGTCTGGGACGAGGAGGAGTCGGAGGCGCTGCGGCAGGCCCGCAAGGACGCCGAGCTGACCGCCTCGGCGGACTCGGTCCGGGCCTATCTCAAGCAGATCGGCAAGGTGGCGCTGCTCAACGCTGAGGAGGAGGTGGAGCTGGCCAAGCGGATCGAGGCCGGGCTCTACGCCGCCGAGCGGGTGCGCAAGCTGTCGGACAGCGACAAGGCCTCCAGCCCGCAGATGCGCCGCGACCTGAACTGGATCGTCCGGGACGGCGAGCGCGCCAAGAACCACCTGCTGGAGGCCAACCTGCGGCTGGTCGTCTCGCTGGCCAAGCGCTACACCGGTCGCGGCATGGCGTTCCTGGATCTGATCCAGGAGGGCAACCTGGGCCTGATCCGCGCGGTGGAGAAGTTCGACTACACCAAGGGCTACAAGTTCTCCACCTACGCGACGTGGTGGATCCGCCAGGCCATTACCCGCGCCATGGCCGACCAGGCCCGCACCATTCGCATTCCGGTGCACATGGTTGAAGTCATCAACAAGCTGGGCCGCATACAGCGCGAGCTGTTGCAGGACCTCGGCCGCGAGCCCACCCCCGAAGAGCTCGCCAAGGAAATGGACATCACCCCGGAGAAGGTGCTGGAGATCCAGCAGTACGCCCGGGAGCCGATCTCGCTGGACCAGACCATCGGCGACGAGGGCGACAGCCAGCTCGGTGACTTCATCGAGGACTCCGAAGCCGTCGTGGCGGTGGACGCGGTGTCGTTCACCCTGCTGCAGGACCAGCTCCAGTCGGTGCTGGCCACGCTGTCCGAGCGGGAGGCCGGCGTGGTCCGGCTGCGCTTCGGGCTCACCGACGGCCAGCCGCGCACGCTGGACGAGATCGGCCAGGTCTACGGCGTCACCCGGGAGCGGATCCGGCAGATCGAGTCGAAGACCATGTCGAAGCTGCGCCACCCGTCCCGGTCCCAGGTGCTGCGCGACTACCTGGACTGACCCGAACACATCGGCGAACCTCGTGTGACGAGCGCCGGACGGCCCCAGGGAGCTCCTGGGGCTGGCCGGCGCTCGCGGCGCGTCCGGGGCCGACCGACCCCCGCGCGGCCCGCGATTACCCGGTCGGGTGAAGATGGCCGCTACCCCCGGCGCCCGGGTAACGGCCGGTATCCCGATCCCGATCTTCCAGGTACAACGCTCCCCGCACAGAATTGGAGACGCCGGTGTCCGCCATCGAGAGTGCGTCCCTGACCGGGACTCGTCCGTTCGAAGTCAGTGAACGCTGCGACCGCTGCGGCGCCAGAGCCAAGGTTCGGGCGGTCCTGGCCAATGGTGGCGAGCTGCTGTTCTGCGGGCACCACGCCCGCGCCCACGAGGGCCGCCTGCGCCAGGCCGCCGTCGCCCTGCAGTCGGTCTCCTAGGCTCTTCCGCCCGGGGGCGCTGGCCCCTTCCCCGGGCAGGCCCTCTCAGGCGGTCTGCGGCCCTTTCAGCCGGCTTTTCCGGTGCCTTCAGCGGTCCCCGCGTCCGCGTCCTCCGGCGTGGGGTCCTCGTCCCTGGACCGCAGTGCCACCGCGGCGACCACGGCCAGGATGCCGGCCAGCTCGGCCCAACCGGGCACCTGGCCCAACGCCACCAGCCCCACCAGCACGGCGGTGACCGGCAGCAGCGCCAGCAGCACGGCGAACCGGGCCCGGCCGATCCGACGCAAAACCACCTGATCCAGCACATAGGGCAGCACGCTGCTCAGCACGCCGACTCCGACTCCCAGCAGCAGCAGCCGCGGGTTGCCCCACACCGGCCCTGAGTCCAACGCCAACGGCACCAACAGCACGGCGCCGACGGTGAACCCGACCGCCAGGTCGTCCATCCCGTTGCCGCCCTGAGCCACCCGCTTGGCGAGCAGGATGTAGCCCGCCCAGGCGGTGGCCGCGCCGAGCGCCCACAGCACCCCGCCGGCGCTGCCCGCCCACTGCACGTCGGCGATCAGCGCGACCCCCAGCCCAGCCAGCACCAGCGCCGCCCAGTCCCGCGCGGTGCGCGAGGCAAACGCGGCCACCGCGACCGGGCCACAGAACTCGATGGCCACCGTCGTACCCAGCGGGAGCCGGTCGATGGCCTCGTAGAACGCCGCGTTCATCAGGCCGGTGACCACGCCGAACGTCCCGGCCAGCAGCAGCCGCCGGCCGCGCCATGCGGTCAGCCGCGGGCGGCGCCAGAGCACCAGCACGACCGCCGCGCCGAGCATCCGCAGCCACGCCACGCCGGCCGGGTTGAGTGCCTGGAACAGCGCCACAGCCATCGCGGCGCCCACATACTGGGAACCGCCGCCGAGCAGGAACAGCGCCGGGGCCGGGACACGCGCGAGTTGCTGAGAAATTCTTCCGCTCATCGTCCCCTTCTCGACGTCTCCCGGGCGCTCACAGACAGTCACCCAGAGGAACCAGCTCACCACACCTCGTTACCGCTGTTGCCGGATTGCCTGAACGGGCGGCTACAGCGGATGATTCATTGGGTAGTCAGCTGGGAACTCGCTGTGTAACTGACACGCTAAATGACAGTGACGGATGTCGCGTCTGAGTCGGGAACACGTGCGGGGGGGCCGAACGTCTGGAAGAGTGATGGAACCGCGGTTGCGCGGTGACGTCCCGCATTAGGGCACCGGGTGAACCGGTGTCGGAGACGGAGGAGGCAGCCATGCCAGGAACACTTGTCCGGCCCGAGCTCACCACCGCCGACCGCTGCGACCGCTGTGGGGCAGCCGCAAAGGTACGCGCCGTACTGCCGTCCGGCGGGGAACTGCTTTTTTGTGGACACCACGCACGAGCCCACGAGGCAAAGCTGCGCGAGCTCTCCGTCGAGATGCAGTCGGGGACCTGAGACCAAGACACACCACTGACCACCGCGACGGGGCGGGGGCCCGACACGGCCCTCGCCCCGTTGCGTATTTTCAGCCGGGAGTAGCTCATCGCCAGGTACGCAGCGCGGCGATCCGCTCCTGCAGCTGTTCGGCGCTAGCCATCGCGGTCGGCGGGCCCCCACAGGACCTGCGCAGCTCGCCGTGGATGATGCCGTGCGGCTTCCCGGTGCGGTGGTGATGCAGCGCGACCAGGGTATTCAGCTCCCGGCGCAGCCCGGACAACCGCTGGTGCACCGACACGGGCCGGTCCGCAACGGCCGACGGGGCGTCGGCGGCCGGCGCGGTCTTGTCCCCCAGCTGCCGATCCTGGCGCTGCCGCAACAACGCCCGCACCTGGTCCGGCTCGAGCAGGCCGGGCAGCCCCAGATAGTCCTGCTCCTCGTCGGTGCCGGCGAACGCGGCGGTGCCGAACGAGGCCCCGTCGAAAATCACCTGGTCCAGCTCGGCGTCGGCGCCGAGTGAGGTGAACGCCTTCTCGTCCTCGCCCGGCTCGTCCTTCTGCCGCAGCGCGTCGGCCAGCAGCTCGTCCTCCCAGCCCTCCTTGGGCCGGTCCGGCTTGCCCAGCACGTGGTCGCGCTGCCGCTCCAGGGCGCTGGCCAGCTCGAGTAGCGCGGGCACGCTGGGCAGGAAAACGCTGGCCGTCTCCGCCGGCTTTCGGGCGCGCACGAACCGGCCGACCGCCTGGGCGAAGAACAGCGGGGTGGACGCACTAGTGGCGTAAACCCCAACGGCCAATCGGGGCACGTCCACCCCTTCGCTCACCATCCGCACCGCGACCAGCCAGCGCTCGTTCGACGCGCCGAACGCGGCGATCCGGGCCGACGCGCCGGCCTCGTCGGACAGCACCACCACCGGGGGGCTGCCGGTCAGGCGGGTGAGCAGCGCGGCGTAGGCCCGCGCGGTGGTCTGGTCGCTGGCGATCAGCAGCGCACCGGCGTCGGGCATGCCGCTGGCCCGCAGCTGGGTCAGCCGGGTGTCCGCGGCGGTGAGCACCGAGGCGATCCACTCCCCGGCCGGGTCCAGCGCGGTGCGCCAGGCCCTGGCGGTCTGCTCGGCGGTCAGCGGCTCACCCAGCCGAGCGGTGAACTCCTCCCCCGCGCTGGTCCGCCAGCTGGCCTGGCCGGAGTAGGCCAGGAACACCACCGGCCGCACCACGCCGTCGCGCAGCGCCTCGGAGTAGCCGTAGCTGTGGTCGGACTTGCTGTGCAGCACCCCCTCGCCGTCCGGCTCGTAGCTGACGAACGGGATGGGGCTGTCGTCGCTGCGGAACGGTGTCCCGGTCAGCGCCAGGCGGCGGGTGGCCGGCTCGAACGCCTCCCGGATGGCGTCGCCCCAGGACTTGGCGTCCCCGGTGTGGTGCACCTCGTCCAGGATGACCAGGGTGCGGCGGGCCTCGGTGCGCGCCCGGTGCAGTACCGGATGGGCGGCCACCTGGGCGTAGGTGAGCACCGCGCCGTGGTAATCCCGGGAGGTAGCGCCGCTGGTATTGCGGAACTCCGGGTCCAGCGCGATGCCCATCCGGCCGGCCGCGTCCGCCCACTGGTACTTCAGGTGCTCGGTGGGGGTGACCACGGTGACCGCCGCGATGGTGCGGTCGGCGAGCAGTTCGGCGGCGATCCGCAGCCCGAACGTGGTCTTGCCGGCCCCGGGGGTAGCGGCCGCCAGGAAGTCCTTGGGCGAGGCGGCCAGGTACCGCGCCAGCGCCCGCCGCTGCCAGCCACGCAGGCCCGGGCCGGCCGGTGCTGAGCTGCCCAGCGCTGAGCTGCCTGGCGTTGAGGTGATCGGTGCCGTGCTGGGTGGTGCCGTGCTGGGTAACGCGGTCGACGGGGAACGAGAGCCCGGCTCGGACACGCGACTCCTCTCCGCGGCGGCGGCGCCGGGTGGCGGCGGCCGCGTCAGGACGCAGCGGCGGTGCCACGTCGGGGACACTGGCGAGTACGCCCTCCCGTGCCGTCCGGTCACCACGTCGGTGGCCAGGACCCGGGGGTGGTCGCGGCGGAGCAGTCACGCCGCACGGCCGTGAGGGCGAGGGGGAGTTTAGTTCCCCGCCCGCCCACCGGATCGGGCACCCGGGTCGGCGAGTCGTCGCCGAGAGCTCGAGGATTCCGGGCCGGTGCCGCACACTTGGCTGTGACATGAGATTGCAAGCGGGGGACGACGAACCACCTCGGCCGATACCGTCGATCAGCGGGTCGCCGGCGCGCCGGCTGGCTGTCCGGACCCTGTCCAAGGCCTGGGACGACGGCATCTTCGCGATGGCCGCGCAGACCGCCTACTGGTCCACCCTGTCGCTGCCCCCGCTGCTGCTCGGGCTGCTCGGCAGCATGGGCTACGTGGCCGGCTGGTTCGGCCCGGAGACGCTGGTGTCGGTGCAGCACGGCATCATCCGGTTCTCCGGCACCATCTTCAACCACGAGGTGGTCAGCCAGTTCATCGAGCCGACCGTGACGGACATCCTCAACCGGGGCCGGCCCGACATCATCTCCATCGGTTTCCCCATCGCGCTGTTCGCCGGTTCCTCGGCGATCTCCTCGCTAGTCGACTCGATCACCTTCGCGCACGAGCAGTACAGCGTGCGTCACCCGGTCTGGCAGCGCGTCTTCGCGCTGCTGATCTACCTGGTGGCGCTGGTTTTCGCGGTGATCACGCTGCCGCTACTCACCCTGGGTCCGGCGATTCTGAACCGGGTGCTGCCCAATTCCTGGGCACCCGCGGTGCTGAACGCGATCAACACGTTCTACTACCCGGTGGCGGTCGTGGTGATCGTGATCGGGCTGACCACGCTGTACAAGGTGTCGTTGCCGCGCAGCCTGCCCTGGCACCGGCTGCTGCCCGGCGCGGTGCTGGCGATGCTGGTGTTCGCCGTGTCGGCCCTGGGCCTGCGGATCTACATCGCGGCTCTGACCGGCGCCGGCTACACCTACGGCGCGCTGGCCACGCCGATCGCGTTCCTGCTGTTCGCGTTCCTGATCGGGTTCGCGGTGGTGCTCGGTGCCCAGCTCAACAACGCGATCCAGGAGATCTGGCCGGTCCTGCCTGAACACCGGCGCCGGCGGATCCAGCACTGGCTCGGGGTGCGGAAGCTGGCCGAGACGCTCGGCGTGGCCCGGGTGGCGGCACCGGCGCCCCGGGCGCCGTCCGCCAAGCCCACGCCTCCCCCGCCCATAGGCTCTCGCCCGGCGCCGGAGAGCCACCCGCATCGCCACCGGCCACAGCCCGGCACGCACCACCATGTACATCCGGGTTCGGACCGGATGACCACCGGCTCGGACCAGCCCAACGGCTGACCGAGACACTGACACTGGGATCAGGGCGCCGCGCTGCTCGGTACATTGCAGCCCTGATCGCCGAAGATGGGACCCTGGATCACCGGCAGGCCCGAGGGTGGGTTCAGCACGGCGGGCACGTTGGTGCCGGTGATCTTGTCCATGCAGGCGTCGGTCGCCGAGCGGGAACCGCCCTGGCCGCCGATCCACATGTCCAGGTGCCCGTCCTGCCCGGACGGCGCGGCGCTGGCCCCGGTGTCCTCCACGATCACGTAACGCTTGACGGTGGGCAGGTAGAAGCGGCTCCCGGCGCTCCAGATCCCGCTGCCCTTGCCGGGCACCGCGACGGTGATCGGATCGGTGTACGTGCCCGTACCGCCGGCCTCGCGGTGCAGGATCGGCTGGCTCACCGTGGACGAGCCGGGCGGGGTGTTGTCCTGCCACGAGTAGCCGGTGAGCCAGATACGCAGCTGGCTCTGTTGCCCTGGAGAGAACGCCGAGGGTGAGGCGGAGTTGGTAGCACCGGTCGAACCGCGCAACCCCGAGTTGTTGTTCGATCCGCCGCCGTAGCCGCCTGACCCGCCCGGGGCGTACGAACTCCCGTTGTTGCTGGGCCCCGCCGACCCGTTGGCGCCCGGCGACCCGTAGGAACCCGCCGCGCCGCCGCCATCGGTGAACTGGCGCAGATTCCTGACGCAGATCACGTCATTCGGGTTGGCCCGGGCCAGCGCGTTGCTCAGGCCGGCCTGGTCGGTGACCACCGCGCTGCAGGTGACCTGCATCGTGCCGGTGCCGCTGCCGACGCTGGCCTGCGCTCCGCCGCCCGCCGGCGGCGCGGACCGGTTGAAGCCGCCGGGGCCGTTGGAACCGCCGGGGCTGTTGAGACCACCGGACCTGTTGAGACCACCGGACCCGGCGCTAGGCCCGTTACCCGGCGAGGCCATCCCGGTCGGACCCACGCTGCCGCCCGGGCCGGCGCCCGAGCCACCGCCGAACGAGCCCCGGCCGGACGAACCCCCAGCGGTCGGACCGCCAGCCGACGAACCGCCGGAGGTCGGTCCCCCACCGAAAGAACCACCGCTCGGCGAGCGCCCAGTCGAGCCGCCCGACGAACTGCCGCCCGATTTCTTGTCGTCCGAGCCTTTCGAGTCGTCCGAGCCTTTCGAGTCGTCCGAATCCGAGTCCTTCGAGTCATCGCCGGAGTCATCCCCGGAATCCCCGGAATCCCCGGAATCCCCGGAATCCCCGGAATCCCCGGAATCGGAGTCGTCGCCGCTCGAGCTGTCCGAATCTTTTTTCTTGCCGCTGCCGGAATCCCCGTCCGAGTCGTCCGACTTGCTCTTGGCCGCCGGTGCCGACCCGAGGAACGTGGCCCACCCGCTGTGCCCAGGCGCGCCCTTTGCCGGAGGCAGTACGACGGCAAGGACGGCACAGAACACCACGGCGGCCGCCACGACCGCGCCCACCACCACGGCACGACGCGCCAGATCACCAGGCTCGGAGCACGGGGGGCCGCCGGTGCGGTTTCCGGCTCGGTGTCCAACCCACGTCATGCTGGCCAGCGAATACCGCGACAGGCACCGCCGGAGGCCGAACCGGGCAGAACGTGTGCGATCGCAAACGCCGGCCCCCGAAATCGTCGCCGGTCCGCGCTGGTCTGTCGGTCAGCTGTTGACCGTGACCGCCTCGACGCGCTGGACCAGAGCGGCGATCCGGGAGGCGAACTCGGACCACAGCGCACGGGGGAAGTCGTGCCCCAGGCCATCGATGATCACGAGCTCAGCGCCCGGAATGGCCGCCGCGGTGGCCCGCCCACCGCTGATGTCGCACATGGGATCGTCCGCGCCGTGGATCACCAAGGTGGGTATGTCCACCGACCGGAGCAGTTCCGTCCGGTCCCCCGAAGCAACGGAAGCGACGGCCGTGCGGACGATGCCGAGTGGATCATAACCTCGGTCGTAGGCGAGTCCGGCACGGTCGCGCACCGCGGCTTCGTCGAACTCGAAGCCGGGTGACCCGACCACCCGGGCGGCCCTGACCCGCTGGTCGATCACCTCCTGGCGGCTCTGCGCGGGCGGCCCGGAGAACAGGGCGGACATCGTCTCGGGTCTCGGCTGCCCCACGGACATGTCACCCGTAGTGGACAGCATCGACGTCAGGGACCGAACACCGCCCGGATGCTCGATCGCGATCGTCTGGCCGATAGCGCCGCCCATCGAGAGGCCGACGACGTGCGCGCTGTCCAGCCCGAGCGCGTCGAGCAGGCCGACGGTGTCGGCCGCCATATCGGACAGGTTGTAGGACGCCGAGGACAGGTCCCCGGCCAGTACCGCGGCCAGGTCAGGCGTGGGCGCGTCCGGGAAATGCGAGGACCGGCCGACGTCACGGTTGTCGAACCGGATCACCTGCAGGCCGTGCGCGACGAGCTCGGCGCAGAAGTCCTCATGCCAGTTGATCATCTGTGCGGCGAGACCCTGGACCAGGAGCACGGGCGGTGCCTGCGTGTCGCCGAAACGCTCGTACGCCACCTCAATACCCGACGGACCGACATTCAGGGCCTTCTCCTCGCCCATAACCACATCATCTCCTTGACGCGGGGAATGCGAAGAAAGCTATCACAACAGATCAGATAACCGCAGGCGAGATAAAAAAGAATTGCCTCCAGAAACGGAAGCGCCGATAATAGAAGTACTTAGTCGGCAAACGGGAAAGCAAGTAAAACTATATGTCGCCGCGGCGTGGCTGGGCGCTGAGTGGCTGGGCACCGCAGGATGCCACCCAGCCCAGCCACCGCCGCTGCAAGCTTGCGCTCAGAACGGTGGCGGGTCGTCGTTATATGCCCTCGACACCGCTGCTGGCGCTGGCGCTGGTGGAGGGTGGCTGAGCGTCGGCCCGCTCTGCCGCTGCGGCTGATCCGGGACCGCGTGTGGGCTCGGCGGGCGGGGACAGGGCGGTGTGCTGGGCGGGTTGATCGGGTCGCCCCGGGTGCGGTAGAGGCGCCCGAGCGGGCTGGTCCAGCAGAACTCGCCAGGTGAAGGTTGGCGCAGGCGCCACCAGCCGAGGCTCTTGTAGCGGTGATGGCGCTTGCACAGCGGCCCGATGTTGCACCGCGTGGTCAGCCCGCCGTTGGCGTGTGCGTTCGTATGGTCCTTGTCGGCGGTGTAGGACGACCCGCGGCAGCCTGGAAACGAGCAGGTCCGGTCGCGGACCTCGATGTGGCGGGCGAGCGCGGCGCCGGCGAACCGGGCGCCAGCCGACGCATCGAGCCGTGCCAGGATTCGGTGCCGCCCGGTGTACTGGGCGGCGATATCCGCCACCACCGGCGCCCAGACACCGGCGGGAGCGGCAGCCAGCTGACCCAGAACCTGGGCCGAGACGTGGAGCTCGACGACGCCACCCTGGCTGGCGCCCCGCCGCGGCAGCGCCCCACTTGGTCGCCGGCGGGTGGCACCGGCGAAGATCAAGTGGCCCTCGGTGTCGGTGACGGCGAAGCGCCACTGCGCTGCGTGCCGCTGATCAGCGACCAGGCGGCGCGCTACCTCGGGCAGCACCGGGCCGAGCCCGGGTATCTCGCCGCATCGGTCATCCAGCCCGAGGAGAGTGGCCAGGCCGACCCGTATCTCAACCCCGGTTCGGGTCGTGCGTCCACCACCAGGTCGCTCCGCCTGGCCGCCTTGGTCCGCGCGGTCCGCGCGGTCCGCGCGGTCCGCGCGGTCCGCGCGGTCCGCGGGGTCCGCGGGGTCGGCGGGGTCGGCGGCAGGCGGCTCGGGCTCGTCCGCCGTGCCAGCGCCGGGCTCGGTGTCCGAGGGCGCTGCGGGGTCGTTGAGCGGCGCGGCGTCGTCGAGCGCGTCGGTGCGGGCTCGGCCGAGGAACAGCGCGATGATCTCGCTGTCGTGGAGATGGTGCAGGGAGCCGTCGATCAGCCCCAGTAAAAGGTCGGCCTTCAGTGGATCGATCCCGCCGGGATGCCCGGCCCGCTGGATTCTCCTGGCAAGGCTGTGGAGTCGTTCGCAGGCCGCGGCGGCTTCACCGGCGGGCAGGCCGATGGCGGTGATGGTGACGGTGCCGTCCGCGGCGAGGTAGCCGACCACCCGGCGTTCGCGCAGCGCCCGTTGGTAGCGGCGCTCGGCCCAGGCGGGGTCGACCTCTTTGACCAGCCGCTCCAGCCGTGCCCGCAGCTGCCCGGTGGTGAGCGCGCCGGCGATGGGCACCACGGCTGTGCAGATCACGCCGCGTTGCGCCGGGGTGAGGTCTTCGAGCAGATCGGCGAAAACGAACGCGCGCGCCCGATCTACCTCTCCCGTCCACATCGCGGTGTGCACCAGCGGCAGCTGGACAACGGTCATCTCCGCCAGGTGCAGTTCTCGATCGGCGGCCAGCGCGGTCAGCGTCAGGGCGGCGGCGACCTCTCCGGGAGCCCACTCAGGTCCCTGTGTCAGCCGCCGGGTGGAGCCGGGGACAGCCCGACTGACCTCGACCAACGCCGAGAGGTATCGGGCTTCCTGGTGAGCCCGCAGCCGCGCCTCGGCCCGCAGCAGGATGACCCGCTGCTCACCGGCCAGCTGGCTCGGATCAACCCGACCCAGCGTGGCCGCCAGCTCGGGCCCCGGCGGCAGATCCGCCAACCCGGCAACCGAGAACGCTGAGCTCATGGATCGAACATACATTCGACCACTGACAAATCTCGTGCGGCACCGCCGCTACGTACTTCACCACCCGTGCCTCTTCAGCAAGGCTCGAAGTCGCTGAACCCGGCTTCCTCGTCGTCGCTGTCGAGCGGATTCTGGACCGTCGCACCGGCCGACGTAGGCTCCGAGGACGCCCTGCGGTAGGTCGGCGCCCGCACGGCCCGCGCCACCCCCTTGGGTCAGCGGCCCGGGGGTGGCCTCGCTGGGTCAGGAATCGCCGCCGGCCGGCATCGACTCGTAGATCTTCTTGCAGTCCGGGCAGACCGGCGAGCCAGGCTTCGGCGCCCTGGTCACCGGGAAGGTCTCCCCGCACAG
>Ga0137412_10002885_pt1 | contig 13665 bp, 14 predicted proteins | sample CZODoug2_1_16fun_FD_122160 | JGI IMG/M metagenome (GOLD analysis project Ga0137412, IMG submission 122160) | Vadose zone soil fungal communities from Angelo Coast Range Reserve, California, USA - CZODoug2_1_16fungal (Hybrid Assembly) | ecosystem: Environmental > Terrestrial > Soil > Vadose zone... | reverse complement strand
TCTCGATCACCACCATGCGGCCGTTTTCCGGATTGATCGCAAACTGCACGTTCGACCCGCCCGTTTCGACGCCCACCTCGCGAACAATCGCCGCCGCCGCATCGCGCATACGCTGAAATTCCTTGTCAGTCAGCGTTTGCGCGGGCGCAACGGTGATGGAGTCACCAGTGTGCACGCCCATGGGATCGAAATTTTCGATCGTGCACACGACCACGAAGTTGTCGCGGAAATCGCGCATTACTTCGAGTTCGTATTCCTTCCACCCCAGAACCGATTCCTCGACCAGCGCCTCATGCACCGGACTCATGTCCAGTGCGTGCGAGATAGCCTCACCAAATTCCTCACGGTTGTAAGCAATCGATCCGCCGGTTCCACCCAGCGTGAAGGAAGGCCGAATCACTAAAGGAAATCCAAGCTGATCGCAGAGCCGCAGCGCATCTTGCGCGTTATTCACCAACGCCGAGGCGGGCACTTCCAATCCGATTTTTCTGCAAGCGTCTTTAAACCACAGCCGGTCTTCCGCGACCTTAATTGCGCGTAGGGACGCGCCAATCATTTCCACTTTATATTTCTCGAGAATCCCGCCTTCACTCAATTCCACAGCAAGGTTCAGCGCCGTCTGCCCGCCAACGGTCGGCAACAACGCATCCGGCTTTTCCTTGGCAATAATTTCCTCGAGATATTCCTTGGTGAGCGGCTCGATGTAAGTGCGATTGGCCAACTCCGGATCAGTCATGATCGTCGCCGGATTCGAGTTCACCAGGATGACCTTGTAGCCCTCCGCCCGCAGCGCCTTGCAAGCCTGCGCCCCCGAATAATCAAACTCGCAAGCCTGCCCAATAACAATAGGCCCCGACCCGATAATCAAAATCTTCTTAATGTCTTTACGCTTTGGCATAGGTTTTCGTCAGGGCACGGCTTTAGCCGTGCCGACTGCGGCTGCTTTCGCGGCGGGCTTTAGCCCCTGCGGGATTGGATCCAGACGGTAATGGTCCGTGGCAGAAGTCCAACGATAATCGCTCGGCGCCGCAACGAGTCGCTTACGAATTGGATTCTGTTCAATGTAGCGGACATGACTTGCATAGTCTCCGCCATCGCGGATTCGGTGATCGCTGAAGCCACGCTGCCAGATAGGAGCCGATGAATGGTGGTCAGCTCGCATCCGATGAGCAGATCCGCCTTTGATAAATTGAACGGCGCGCTCCAGCGTTGTGACCGGACCGGGCGTCAGCAGAATGTGGAAGTGATCAGGCATCAACACGAAAGAATGAAGGGCGAATCTGCTTTGATCTCTGTAATGGAGCAAACTTTCAATAAAGAGCACACAGTTTTGCTCGGCAAAAAAGAGAGCACGACTCTCCCATGTTCGCGACGTAACGAAATATGTGCCGGCAACTTGTGCGTGACGCTCTGGAACAGCCATACCCTCAGCGGCTAAAGCCGGGCTCCTTTGCTGTGATTGCGGCACGGCTGAAGCCGTGCCCTGACGAAAACCTTCCCCCTACTTCGCTGGTGTTGCTCATCGGCGGGAGCTCCCCGGCTTCTGGAATTCCTGCATCATGTCGGTGAATTGGGTGAACAAGTAATGGGAATCGTGGGGGCCGGGGCTGGCTTCGGGGTGATATTGCACGCTGAATAGCGGGTGGGATTTGTGGCGCATGCCTTCGTTGGTTTGGTCGTTCAGGTTTATGTGCGTGATTTCTACTTCTTTGGAGGGTAGCGAATCGGGGTCTACGCAGAAGCCGTGATTTTGGGCGGTGATTTCGACTTGCTCGGTGAGCAAGTTCTTTACCGGGTGATTCGAACCGTGATGGCCGAATTTCAGCTTGAAGGTTTTTCCGCCTAGCGCGAGGCCGCAGAGCTGGTGGCCAAGGCAAATGCCGAAGACTGGGACACGCCCGATCAGGTTACGGATATTTTCGACCGCGTACTCGACTGGTTCGGGATCGCCCGGGCCATTGGAAAGAAACACGCCGTCTGCGCCCATTTCCAGGATTTCTTTCGCCGTAGTTTGCGCGGGCACGACGCACACTTCGCAGTGGTGATCCACGAGCAGGCGCAGAATATTTTGCTTGATGCCGAAATCGTAGGCGACCACGCGGAAGTTGCGAGCCTCGCCGCCGGTTCCCGCTTCGCCCATCTGCTCGGCCCACGGCGAAGTGGCTAGATCGATCGAGCCGGTGTTCCACATGTACTGCTTTGCGCAGCTTACGCGGCTAGCTAATTCCTGGCCGGTCATGCTGGGGATTTGTTTGGCTTCGTGAATTAACTGGTCCGCGGGCGTGCCGTCAGTGGCGACCACGCCGCGCAGAGCGCCGACTTTGCGGATGTGACGCACCAGTGCTCGCGTGTCGATGTCCCAGATGGCTGGAATTTTGTGGCGATTGAGATAGAGCTGCGCGGTTTCCGCGGAGCGCCAGTTGGAACTGATTTGCGAGAATTCGCGAACGATTAATGACTCGATGTAAGGCTTCTTGGCCTCTTCATCATCGACGTTCGCGCCAACGTTTCCGATGTGCGGATAGGTAAGGCAAACAATTTGTCCGGCGTAACTGGGGTCGGTGAAAACTTCCTGATATCCGGTGAGGCTGGTGTTAAAAACGACTTCGCCGCCGCGGCGCGTGATCGCGCCGGCCGCGCGGCCGTTAAATACGCGCCCGTCCTCGAGCGCCAGAATTGCAGGTCGATGCAAAACTTCGGTCAGTGTATCCTCCGTTGCTCATTTTTCTTGCGCTTCGGCGGTTGTCGACAGCGAGCCAAAGTGATCCACGGGCCAATACGCAAAAACCGCGCGGCCATAAATAAACCGGCTGGGGACCGGGCCAAAAACTCTGGAATCGTTTGAACTAATACGGTGATCGCCCATCACGAAAAACATATTGGGGGGGACGGGAACCGGACCGTAGTCGCTCAAATCCTCATACTGCGGCGGCACGTAGGATTCTTTCAACTGCTGCCCGTCCACATACACCATGCCCTGACGAATCTCGACGCTTTCACCCGGTAGCGCGATCACGCGCTTGATGAACGATTTGCTGCGGTCGAGAGGATACCAGAACACCACCACGTCGCCGCGATGAATCGCTTCGAAGCGATAAACAAACTTGTTGATAAAAATGCGCTCCTGATCGGAAAGCAGCGGCGCCATACTGGTGCCTTCGACCTTTACGGGCTGGTACAGAAAAATAATGATAATCAGCGCGAGACCGATGGCGATCAGCAGGTCGCGAGTCCACACGCGAATTTCGTGGCGCAAATGAAGTTGCCGATCTCTATTGCCGGCTAAAACAGCGTGCAGGGGCAGAGGTGTTGGCAAGGAATAGGCGACGGGCTCGACGGCAACGTCAAGTGGATTCGCGGGTGCGGTCAGTGGGCGCTCGTCCGGATTCGGCATTGTTGCGTACTACTTCTTTTATATCACGCGAAGCAGCGCACTTTCCAGATTGAATCTGCCAATCGCAGGCTCACGATTCGTGAAGCGCAAACTGACCTCGTTTATTCGACTCGGTTGTAATCGAAAAGCCGGAAATCTCTGCTGATGCCGAACGTAAAGCCCGAGCGCGGGTCATATTTGTTCAGGCCGCGAACTCCGGCCAAATCCCAGGTGAATCCACCAGCGTTAATTTGCAGTCCGACTCTCGCCTGTCCGGAGCTCTGCGTGCCGATCAACGCGTCGTTAACGCTTCGCGACGAGTACAAGCCGTTGACCTCGCCCACCAAATTTACCCGGCGGAGGATCGGATATTTGAACGCGCCGCCATAAATGAGCACGTCGTTTTGAGTAAACAACGCATTTGGCGCCTGCAAAATCTCGATTCCAAGGTTGCCGAACACGTCCAGCTTGCGAATCTGCTCTTCCAGCGCCAGCAAGGCAAAAACGTTGGTGGTGTTGCTGCCAATGCCGCGCGCCTGATTCGAATTCGGCATAATAAAGCCAAATTTAAACGCAATGCCGGGACGCCTGCCTTCATTCTTGAGCAGACGGACTTTTGTCGCCAGCGTGAAGTCGCCAGTGTCATGCGTGGAGTTGACACCGGTTAATGAAAGATTCGGAACGAAGGAAGTTCCTTGCGACTTTACGTCCAGAAAATTCTGCAATGCCCCTTCCACTTCGACTTCCACAATCTTGCCAACACCCATGCGCAGATCCACTACGCCAACAGACGTCTCATCGCCGCGCAGTCCGGAAAGCGGAAAGCCGGTGTCCTGCAGGAAGTCAAAGCCAATTTCCGTGCGCAGTGTGCCGGCAGGAACGGTTTCGGTGTCCACCGTGCGTAACGGACGGTCTTGTGCGCGCGCGGCGGGAGCGCCGCAGCACGTAATGACGCACATGGCAACGCACCCGGCAATACACGCCAAAAGGCACGTCGCGACCCACTTAGCGTGCAATCGCCAGATTCTAACCGAGGCATTCCATAGCGCCATGCGCGTTATCCTACGCGACCTGGCCATTCGCGCCAAGAAGATTCACTGCGGTGATGGAGCAAATTATTTTCCATCGTTATCCAGAGCGTAGTTTAGCGAGGCCAGGCACGCCGTTACAGCCGTTTCGGTGCGCAGGATCAAACTGCCCAGCGAAGCCTCTTCGAAACCTGCTCGCTCCGCCGCCGAAAACTCCGCGTTCGTCCATCCGCCTTCCGGGCCAATCGCCAGCGCAACGCCGTCTGCGGTACGGTCCCGCAGAATTTTCCTGAGCGGGGTTGCTTCGGGTTGTTCAGAAAGCATCAGTTTCAATTGTGATTGAGACGCCGCCAGCGCATCTTTAAAAGTACGCACGGTTTCGATTACCGGCAAACGCACCCTGCGCGATTGTTGCGACGATTCCAGGAGAATCTTTTTCCAGCGGCCTGCACGCGTCCCTGTTGCCGCAAGCAATCCTTTTTCACTCCGCGCAGCGGCCACCGGAACAATCCGGTTCACACCCAACTCAGTCGCTTTCTCTAGTGCCCATTCGAACGTGTCGAACTTCACGACCGCCAGCACGAGTGTCTTGTCCAAGGAAGAATTGATAATCGGAATGGGTTCGACGAGGGAAAATTCAATCTGATCTTTACCGGCAAATTCGATCTTGCCCAGCCAAACGGAAGTCCCATCGCTGAGTTCGTAAAGCTGGCCCGGCTCGGCCCGCAACACTCTGCCAAGATGATGCGCCGCATCGCCCGCAAGTACCGCGCGGCCCGCGTCAAACGCATCGACAAAAAATCGTCTTCGCAATCGGGAGCCCCGCCGTGAAGCGTCTACCCAAAAATATCTTTTACTTTGTCGAAGAAAGAAGAACCACGCTCTGCAGGCTTGTTGTCCACTTTTAGCGTCAAACCCAATTGCTCCATGATTTTGCGCTGCTCACGGGTGAGTTTCGAAGGAGTCATCACCCGCACGTGGTAATAAAGGTCGCCCTTGCCGCCACCGCGTGGATCGGGCAGGCCGTGGCCCTTGATACGAAACACGGCGCCGCTTTGCGTGCCTTCGGGAATCTTGAGCCGCTCTTCGCCGTTAAGCCCTGGAACCGGCAAATCCGTTCCCAGAGCCGCCTGCGCGATGCTCACCGGAATCGTGCAGTAAAGATCCGCTCCGCGCCGTTCAAAAAATGGATGCTCTTTCACGTCCAGCACAACGTATAAGTCACCGCTCGGCCCACCGTTGGCGCCGGCTTCGCCTTCACCTGGCACCCGCAACCGCGTTCCGGTGTCTACACCTGCAGGAATGCGGAGATCGATGGTCTTGTCGCGTTCGATGCGGCCCTGGCCGCGGCAATCTGGGCAGCGCTCCTTGATAATCTGCCCCGCTCCCTGACACGAGGGACATGTCCGCGTGATGTTGAAAAAGCCTTGCTGATATGCAAGCTGACCACGGCCGCCACAAGTCTGGCAGGTGCTGGCACCCGTCCCGGTCTTTGCGCCGGTTCCATGACAGGCCGCGCACAACTCTTGCTTGGGCAGTTTGATTTTCGTGGATACGCCCGCCGACGCTTCTTCGAACGTCAGCGTCATGTCATAGCGCAAGTCCGCCCCGCGCTGAGAACGCGTACGGCCGCGTCGGCTGCTCCCGCCAAGAATGTCTTCGAAGCCGAAAAAATCGCCAAATATGTCGTGGAAGTCCTGGAAAATTGTTCCGTTAAAATCCACTCCTCCACCGGCACTGCTCAGACCTGCATGGCCGTAGGTATCGTAAATCTGGCGCTTTTCCTGGTCGCTTAGCACGCTGTAAGCTTCCGTGCATTCGCGGAATTTAATCTCGGCTTCGTGCTTGTTTTCTGGATTGCGATCGGGATGCCACTTCAGTGCGGCTTTGCGGTAGGAAGACTTAATCTCGTCCACTGTGGCGGTCTTGGTCACGCCGAGCACTTCATAAAAATCGCGTTGGTTCGACTTCGCCATTCGTTCGGTTTCCTTTTTGGATTAATCGTTATCGTGCAAATCGGCTTTTTCGCGCTAATTGGTATTTGCTTTCGATGCGGCAGCGGGCTGTACGGCTACACGCACCATCGCCGGACGCAGCACACGTCCATGAAAAACATATCCCGGCTGAAAAACCTGCAACACGGTACCGTCTTCGTGTTCAGTCGTCTCGGTGCGATCCATGGCCTGGTGCAAATGCGGATCGAACGGTTTCCCGGTCGGGTCAACACGTTCCGCGCCAAGCTTTGCAATGTTGTCGGTCAGCTGCTTATAAATAAGTTGAAATCCGCGCCGGTAATTTTCGTATTCCGCTTCGCGATGCGCGGCAAGCGCCTGCTCAAATCCATCGATGACCGGAATCAAGGCTTCAATCAGCCGAGCAGTGGTGCGCTTCGAATCCTCGCCGCGCTCCTTTTCAATGCGCTTCTTGTAATTATCGAAATCTGCCTGCCGTCGCAGCAGCGTCTGCCGCAGGTCTTCAAGATCCGTGGCCAATTTTGCAACGTCCGCATCCACCCGCAGAGATTCCGATTCAACATTGCCTTCCGCGTTTTCGTCTCCCCGATTCACGGGAATTCGTATCTCTTTCTCACTCACAGCATTGCCCCTTTTCTAGCTAGAAAATCTGACTCATTTCCGGTTAGGAAATCTTGCTTAACGACTCACTAAATATTTGCGCCACGTATGCGACCGCATTGATTGCGCGTTCGTAATGCATTCGCGTCGGCCCGATCACCCCAAGTGAACCTTGCACTCCATCTACCCTGGTATACGGCGCGCTGATCAGGGCCAGGCTGTCGCCCGCCTGCGAAATTTCTTTCAGGCCGATTTGCACCAGCACCGGTTCCGGCGAGTCGATACACGCGTTCAACACCGTGATCAGGCGATGCTTCTCTTCGATGGCAGACAGGAGTTCGCGCAATTGCAACTGGTTGGAAAATTCCGGCGTTCCAATGATTTGTGCCGTTCCTTCCACATGCAGCTGCGACGTGGTCTCGTCTCCCAGGACCGCGGGATCGCACAACGCCAGGGCGCCGCGCAGCAGTCCTTCATAGCGCTCGCTTTCCGTCGCCAGCTTAACCAGCAAGTCCGCGCGGATAGCTTCGAGCGTCCAGCCAGAATATTGCCGGTTCAAAAATTCCGCGGTCGCGTCAAGCTCCTGCTGTGAAAATATCCGCGGTGGCCGCAATACTTTATCCCGTGTAATTCCTCCCGGCGAAATCAGCACCACCACCACTCGCCCATCTGGCAGCAACCAGATTCGCGCGTGCTCCAAAATTGTTCTGCCCAGCGGCGGCGACACCACGATGCCAAGTCCGTTCGATACTTCCGCAAGCACATGCCCGGCGCGTTCGGTGATTTCGACGCGATTATTGGCGGTAGAGAATTCGCGCCGGATCCATTCCTTGTCTTCCAGGCTCAGCGTGGCCTGCGTTGCGATTTCTTGCGCAAAAAAACGGTATGCCGCGGCCGTTGGCACCCGGCCCGCTGAAGTATGCGGCTGGTACAAAAACCCGCCATCCTCGAGATCCGCCATCACGTTGCGAATCGTAGCAGTACTCAACGTTTCTTCAAACCGCTTGGAAATGGCGCGCGACGAGACCGGCTCGCCCGTCTCGATGTACGTCCGGACAAGGTCCGCCAAAATCTGCCGGTTACGCCGTTCCTGGAGAGGTGCATGTCTCATAGCAGCACTCACGTCTGGAGAGTGCTAACTACTATTGTAGAAAGCCTGTCAAGTCCCGGTCAATCAAGTCATTTAACGGGTTTTCGCATCCGGAGCGCTGCAGGCGATGCCCCTGCGGGGATAGACCAACGTCTTAGGCTCTGGGCGCCATTGTGCCCCAACTCGACGATTTGCCGTGCCGTCCGTGGGGTATTGTCGTCTAGTTCGGTAGCCACGACCTCACAAGAAAAGCGAATCGCGGACCATTGCTCAATCCGCGTTGTCGATTTGCGCGCGCTGCAATTTGTCTGAATAATCGATGTACAGCGTCTTCCACTCGGTGTAGAAGTCGATGGCAGCAATGGCTGCCTCGCGATGGCCATTGCCGGTTTGCTTGGTCCCGCCAAAGGGCAAGTGCGTTTCGGCGCCAATGGTCGGCGCGTTCACATAGACGATGCCGGTGTAAATATCCCGCATTGCTGCGAACGCCTGGTTCACGTTCTTCGTGTAGATCGAAGCCGAAAGGCCATACGGCACGCCGTTCGCAACCTCGACCGCCTCCGCAAAATCATTTACCGGAATCAGCGACACCACCGGCCCGAAAATTTCCTCCTGTGCCACGCGCATCTTCGCTGAGCAATCGCCAAACAGCGTCGGTTCATGGAACCAACCTTTCGCAAACGCGCCAGAATCCAGCCGCTGCCCACCGGTCAGCAGTTTCGCGCCTTCATTTTTCCCGATCTCCGCGTAAGACATCACCGTATTGAGTTGTTGTTCGTTAATGCAGGGACCCATTTCGGTCGCTGTGTCGAGTCCGTTGCCAACTCTTAAATGCTTCACTCGTTCAACCAGGCGTTTGGTGAACTCCCCATAAACGCTCTTGTGAATCGCCACCCGGCTGGCCGCCGTGCAGCGCTGCCCGCTAGTTCCAAATCCTCCCCACACCGCGCCATCCACCGCCAAATCCAGATTGGCATCGTCCATCACGATGATGATGTTCTTGCCGCCCATTTCCAGCGATACGTGCTTGAAATCCGGCGCGCACGCTTCCGCAATAATCCGTCCCACCGCGGTCGACCCGGTAAAACTCAGCACCGGAACTTCTTTGTGTTGCGAAAGTGGCGCTCCCGCATTCGGCCCATCGCCGCTTACCAGATTCACCACGCCGCGCGGCAATCCGGCTTCCGTCAATGTCTGTACCAAGTGATACGAAGAAAGCGGCGTATCCTCCGCCGGTTTCAAAACCACGGTATTTCCCGCGACCAGCGCCGGCATCATTTTCCAGGCAGGAATCGCCATGGGAAAATTCCACGGCGTAATCATTCCGCACACGCCAATCGATTGCCGGACGCTCATGGCAAATTTGTTTGGCAATTCCGACGGAGTAGTCTGGCCAAACAACCGTCGGCCCTCTCCCGCCATGTAGTACGTCATATCAATCGCTTCTTGTACGTCACCGCGCGTCTCCGCCAGCACTTTGCCCATCTCGCGCGTCATATCTTTCGAGAATTCTTCCTTGCGCTGCACCAGCAACTCCGCAGCACGGTACAAAATCTCTGCCCGCTTGGGCGCCGGCACCAGCCGCCAGGACTTGTACGCTTCTTTTGCGGCATCCACCGCGGAGTCCACATCTTCCGAAGTCGAAGAGACAAACATTCCCACCAGTTCATCCGAGTTCGCTGGATTACGATTTTCGTAGGCTTTGCCCCCGCTCGCTTCCACCCATTCCCCATTGATGAAATTCTTGTACACGCGTGGCGCTGCTGCCGTTGCCATACTGCCTCCTGAAATTCCTGTCGGTTCGCTATTTTGCGAGCTGGACGTCTTGGCGTGAGCCAACTGTGCAGACACAAAAACTTTAGCATCGCTCGTCGAAACAGGTCAAACGGCGTAAATTAGACGGGGAGAAAGTAATCGGGAAACTGTAGAGCAAGTCTAACATCGGGACGAACAGCCGATCACCGGACTGCCCGTCCCGCGGATTTCGATTTTATTTGTACTTTGCGATTCGCGTATTAAGCTGGCTTCGTGCGCCGGGCTCCCAGCAGCCCAAGCGACCCCGCTGCCAACAGGAGCATCGTCGCAGGTTCCGGAGTTGGCGTCGTACCGCCGCCTGGCGTAGCCGAGCCCAGGGTTATGTTATCGACCCCGACATTCTCAATGCGATCAAAAAGCTACCACGATTGGGCACAACGAAAGCGGCTTAAAAAATTTTGTATATGCGTCATCACTCAAACCATCACTCGTTTGGTGTCTGTCCTCATTCGTAACTCAGCCCATCAACAGTCAGGAGAAAAATCATGAGATTCATGATGATCGTCAAAGCCAACAAAGACAGTGAAGCCGGCAAAATGCCCAGCGAAGAACTTCTTGCCGCGATGGCCAAATACAACGACGAGCTGGTGAAAGCAGGCGTTCTCGTCGACCTTGCCGGGCTCCAATCCAGCGCGAAAGGGTTCCGTGTCCGTTTTTCCGGTAACAAAACTTCGGTCATTGACGGCCCCTTCGCCGAGACCAGAGAGCTGATTGCCGGCTTCTGGATTATTAATGTGAAATCGCGGCAGGAAGCCGTCGACTGGGCCAGAAAAGTTCCCGCCCCCCATGGCTCCAACGAAGAGAGCGAAATCGAAATCCGCCAATTCTTCGAGTTGGAAGACTTTGCCCCCAGCGAAGCGATCGACCACCACAAGGAAGTTGGCAAGAAACTCGCGGCAGGCAAACAGTAGCCGCCGTCTGTCTGAAACGATTTTGTGGCACAGGCACTCCTGCCTGTGCTCTTGGGCGGCAAGCAAGAATTCCGTCTCGACTGATAAGGATAGTGCGATGCAGAAAATCACCCCATTCCTCTGGTTCGACGGCAACGCCGAAGAAGCCGCCAACTTCTACATCTCCATCTTCAAGAACTCGAAGATGGGCAAGATTTCCCGCTATGGCGACGCCGGGCCCGGGCCCAAGGGTTCCGCGATGTCCGTGACGTTCCAGATCGAAGGCCAGGAATTCTTCGCCCTCAACGGCGGCCCGCAGTTCAAGTTCACGCCCGCCATCTCATTCTTCGTGAATTGCGAAACCCAGCAGGAAGTGGACGAACTTTGGGAGAAACTCTCCGCCGGTGGCCGAACGGACCGCTGCGGCTGGCTGCAGGACAAGTTCGGCCTCTCCTGGCAGATCATCCCCACCGTTCTCGGCCAACTGCTGGGGGACAAGGATCCGCAAAGAGCGAAACGCGCCATGCAGGCCATGCTGCAGATGACCAAGATCGATATCAAAAAACTCCAGCAAGCGGCAGCCGAAGCCGAATCAACTGCCACTTCCGGTGGTTAAAAAAGCTGTACGCCATCAGCCTTTGTCTGAAAACTTACAGCTTACGGCTCACGGCTAACAGTTAGTAGCTGAATCTAAAAAAGGAGGACAACATGCAATTCAATTCTTATCTGTTATTCAATGGCGACTGCGAGGAAGCATTCAAAACGTATGAGAAAATCTTCGGCGGAAAAATCGAAGCTATGCTGACGCACGAGGGCACACCCGCTTCATGCCAGGTTCCCGCTGAATGGCAAAAGAAAATTCTCCACGCTCGCATGACCATCGGGAATGCGGTGCTCATGGCCTCCGACGCGCCTCCAGGCCGCTACTCGAAGCCACAGGGATTCAGCGTCAACATCGGCTTGACGGACATCAAGGACGCCGAGCGCATTTTCAGCGCGCTATCCGAAGGCGCGGCCGTCACGATGGCCCTCGGCGAAACTTTCTGGGCGTATCGCTTCGGCATGCTCACCGACCGGTTCGGCATTCCCTGGATGGTCAATGTGGAGCGCGCCGGCGTCCAGGCCGCTTAGATTGGACCGTCGCGCGGCATTGCCATGCTTGCATTCAAAAAACTCGGAGGAATAGTTCATGTCAGCGGAAGCAGCATCCACAAGCGTCTCAAAGAAAGCACTCTGGGCAGGGCGCACGATCAGCGCCGTAATCGTGCTCCTGCTCGTTCTCGACGGCGTCATGAAATTTTTCAAGCCCAAGCCTGTCGTGGATGCTTTCGCGCACTTGGGAATTCCGATCGAGCTGGACTTTGCGATCGGAACCCTCTTGCTGCTTTGCACCCTGCTTTACGCGGTGCCGGCAACGTCTATCCTTGGCGCCATTCTTCTCACCGGATATCTCGGCGGCGCCGTCATGAGTCACCTGCGAGCGGGCGACCCCTTGTTCACCCATGTACTGTTCCCAACCTATTTGGGCAGCTTGATCTGGCTGGGACTTTACTTGCGCGACCCTCGTTTGCGCGTCTTGATTCCCCTGCGAAATTAACAGGGCTCGTATCGAAACTTAATTGAAGTAGGATAGGATTCCCGAATCCTCAAGCAATAATTGCACTGACAAAATTGCACTGAAGGAGCAGAAGCACATGAGCAAAGTTCGAGTGTTGGTTGGCACGAAGAAGGGCGCGTTTATTTTGTCGGCCGACGGCAAGCGCGAAAAATGGGAAGTTAGCGGCCCACATTTCGCCGGCTGGGAGATCTACCACCTCAAGGGTTCGCCCGTGGATCCGAATCGGATCTACTGCTCGCAGACAAGCGGCTGGTTCGGCCAAATCATTCAGCGTTCCGATGACGGCGGCAAAACCTGGTTCCAGCCAGGCACGCCTCCCGGCGAAACCAAAACGCCGGACGGAACGCCCAAGGGCGAAAGCAATAAATTCAAATACGATGTCTCAAAAGAAACAGGCGCGCCGCTCACCACCCACCAGTTCTACGACGGCACTCAGCATCCCTGGGAATTCAAGCGCGTCTGGCATCTCGAGCCGTCGCATACCGATCCAAACATCGTCTACGCGGGCGTGGAAGACGCCGCTCTTTTCAAATCCACCGACGGCGGCCAGAATTGGCGCGAGCTTTCCGGCTTGCGCGGACACGGCACCGGCCCCCAGTGGCAACCCGGCGCCGGCGGCATGTGTCTCCACACCATCATTCTCGACAAGAAAAATCCTAATCGCATCTACATCGCCATTTCCGCTGCGGGCGCGTTCCGCTCCGACGATGGGGGCAAAACCTGGAAGCCGATCAACCAGGGCCTGGTTTCGCAATTCATTCCCGATCCCAACGCCGAAGTCGGCCACTGCGTTCACCACGTCGCCATGCATCCATCAAAGCCAGACACGCTCTTCATGCAGAAGCATTGGGACGTCATGCGCAGCGACAACGCCGGCGACCGCTGGCACGAAGTCAGCGGCAATCTCCCCACCGATTTCGGCTTCGTGATTGATGTGCACGCCCACGAGCCGGAAACGATCTACGTCGCACCAATCAAGAGCGACGGCGAACACTTCGTTCCCGAGGGCAAGCTCCGCATCTATCGCAGCAAATCCGGCGGCAACGAGTGGGAAGCGCTCACCAAGGGCCTTCCGCAGAGCGATTGCTACGTCAACATCCTTCGCGACGCGATGGCGGTCGACTCGCTCGATTCCTGCGGCGTGTACTTTGGCACTAGCGGTGGCCAGGTGTATGCTTCCTCTAATGCGGGCGATTCCTGGGCGCCAATTGTGCGCGACTTGCCCGGAGTCTTATCCGTTGAGGCGCAAACGCTGCCATGATTCGCGTCGTACTACCG
>Ga0137412_10002884_pt1 | contig 13665 bp, 4 predicted proteins | sample CZODoug2_1_16fun_FD_122160 | JGI IMG/M metagenome (GOLD analysis project Ga0137412, IMG submission 122160) | Vadose zone soil fungal communities from Angelo Coast Range Reserve, California, USA - CZODoug2_1_16fungal (Hybrid Assembly) | ecosystem: Environmental > Terrestrial > Soil > Vadose zone... | reverse complement strand
TGTTATAGAACGGGGATCGATGTTTTGAAATATTTATGACTTGACGCACGCTACAAGGTTCGGCGTCCGATTGTAACGACTAGTTTAGACTAGTCTTAATAATTATATATTTATTGTATGCATAACTTTCATGTAAACGCTTCGAGGTCGAGGATCGCGGGAAATGCCTGCCCTCGAGTCCTTGCATTGTTCACCACTGCCACCCTTCCTTTGTCTTAGGTGGTAAACAAAGAATATATTGCGCCTCGTCACTAGGTACGTGGCACACATAACATCCTTTGTAAACGTACTGCGGAATACTGCGGAATACTGCGGTATACTGCGGAACACGTATCACATCATGTACATAACTGCGCCGCAGCAGGATCGCCTTGTCTATAAATAGGGGCGACTCCTGAGCGGAGTTTGAATACAACTTTTATCATCCTATTAACGTCTAACATACCTAAAGAGCCCACTAGCAAGCCTGCCTGAAATAAGAGGTACGGAGTGCCCGGGACAATAGGTAATAGGCACTATAGGATTGATACATTATCATTACTCGTTACGCGATCGTCGCTCACGTTGCGCCTGACTCCAATAAGTACATACTAGTATTGACTATAGTCTGAGGAACCTTATCCTAAGATACTAGCGCGTGCCATTGACTTAAGCGTTCCATATCGGCCTTACGATATTTCCTCTTACTCTAATTATATTATCATAAAAGCGAATATATTAATTATCTATTAGTACTACATACATATATATTCGTGGAACTGAAATAAGAGTTCCCAGGTTTAAACCCAGGCTACTAGAATTAAGTTACTAATTACGATCGGCTGCGATCGGAACCGTAACATTTGGGGGCCTCACTGGGAAATAAACCTGCATATCCCACATTCACCATATACGCTGCGCGTATCATTATCCACCTCTTATTACTTATAACTCCATGTCTACCGCGGATCCTACTTCAAGCAGAGCTTCCTCTGCACGAAGAAGACCACCTACCCCTCATACCTCTGCCAACATAAATATAAATCTAGACCCAGATTCAGATGAAGGAGAATCAGGAGAAACCGAAATCGCTCACACCTTTCTCGATGCTGACACAGCTAGAACGGACATCTCGCTTCCACAAGACGATCCATCGATCGAAATAACTCTCCGATCCTCCTTACCTGTATTTGGAACCACAACAGGATCCCTACTACCACCTATAGAAGGGATCGACCCTCTCGAAGAAACGAGACCTACCCCTAAGAAAACCGCAACACCCAATCCAACTAAGAAGCTTACTTCATGGTCCAACGATCAGGAGGAAACGGTGGTACGAAATGTTTTATCGAAATTAGGCAAATTCATCGGGACCTCTTTAATCAGAGTAGCCGATGCCTCAGGTATGCCAATCCCAACCAACCCGCCACAAGAACTACTTCCTTTTCTTCAAGAAGAAGATCCCTCCATCACCTTAACCGATATATGGAAAGAGTTCATGACCACGCGAACCCTCGTCTTGAAAAAGGATCAACAGTACGCCGGATTTTCAAAGAGCCTGACTCGATTATGGGTCAGAAGGAATGTATACGAACTCATTCCTTGGCCAGAAACGTTAGCTAATTATAAGAATCTTTCCGAATCAGAAGTTTCTGATTGGATAGATAAAGATATATTTTATCCGGCGCCGATAGCGGCAATCATGGAAAGCTCAAATCCAGAAATAAGAAACGATTTTAGGAGAGAGGTCCGGGAAGCACTCCGTAAGTGGAGAACCCCCGGAGACTCATTTTCACGTATTTATCCAACAACAAAGGACTGGAAAGAAGGCATTGCTTTTAATATAATGGATCAAGGAGATTACAACGCATTCGAACTATGGAAACCCTTGACGTTCAACGTAGTCAGGGGAATCGGCGACGATGGCAATCACATAACGAAATATTTTATTATTGATCATTTTGTAGGAGGATTCCGCCAGACCCTCCAAGCCCGACGATCAACTATGTCAACGCCACCCTTCTTTCCCCTCCCTCAGTACGGAGTCAGTCAAAGACTCCTTAGAGGAGGGCTTTCCGAGGAGGAAGCCCGACAAGCAGCAGCTATATTTCGAGTAGAAACGGAAGCATGCCTACTTGAAATTTGGTCTAAATTATGTCCTACTATGTCCGATAAGACATTCCGAATGAATTCGGATTCCATAAGGAATATGTCAATGCCATTCTGGACGGAAGAGCTCCTGCAAACGGTAAATCAACAGAACCCGTCAGATTACGCTCACATAAGAGACACTCCACCTCACTTAACCACCAGAAAGAAGCATACGACATTTGACGTACCAGACAACGATGCTGTTCGTTGGACAGATTACAACGACCACGACATTCAGAAGGCTTACGAACCTGATAATTCCACTAGAAGTAACCGACATAATAGTAATAGTAGAAATTTAAGAGCAACCATAGCGGCCAAACACGTAGGTACCAGGCCCATTGTCACGGATAGAGGCTCTCACTTAGGTCAAGGACGCCTGAGAGATTCTATCATGGGACCTCACTACGTTCGAGATTCGTCGAACGAACTTCCTCGAATAAGTAACTCGCCCGGATTCGCTATGAAAAACGAAACGCCTGAAATCAGGCTCAACAGCGATTCCATTTTTATCGACGAGTTACCAGGTTCACAAAACAGTCAACATGAAGATGAAAACGAAAATAATTATTACGGTCCGCCAGGAGGAGACCCCAACGATCCTGACGATGACGACGACGGACCACCGGGTAGAGGGCCACCAGGAGGAGGCCCACCCGGAGGAGGACCGCCAAGGGGCCCTCCAGGAGATTACGATCCCTGGAGATTTAGAGGACCTGGAGGGCCGTACGGACCGCCTGGAGGAGGACCACCCGGAGGAGGACCACCCGGAGGACCACCTGGCGGCGGCCCGCCCGGAAACAATCGAAATCCGAATCGCCTTCCAGTAGACGCTTTCGGAATTAATGACGGATTTAAATTCGAAAAGAAGATTAAGATTTCCGACGTACCAGAATGGGACGGTAACGGGGATACCATTCTCGAATGGCTGGACAAACTTAACCATATTTCGTACAGAAATCAAAACATCTATTACGACTTAGGAATAATTGCACCGTTACGTCTTACGGACTCCGCGCTGCGATGGTTCCACGCCCTCGCTCCAAATATACAGCGACATATACAACAGAACTGGGGCGAATTTAAACTCGCCATATCCACTTACTTCATGAATCAACAATGGTTCGATCGTATGAAATCTCGCGTACTTCGTATGCGCTACCGACAGAAAGACCATGAGCATGAAATGCCCAGTGATTATTTCCACCGTAAGTTGAGAATGATTCAAGAAGTTTTTGATCAAACTCAATCCGAAACTATCATGGAAATTATGAACGGAGCCCCTCGATACTGGTCTATACTGATTGACACCTCGAGAGTTAATACTATTCAAGACCTACAGTATTACATTAAGTATCATGAAGAACAATTAGTCCGGAACCCCGACACTCAAGCTCAAGAATTCGATAAACGCCTCAAAGCTCTCGAAGGACGACCGAACCGCCGTTCCGCTCGCTTCGCGCAAACTAACGAAGCCGAAGCTGAGGTTAATTTCGTTAGGAAGAGACCTTTTAAGAAGAAATTAGTTGGTGCTCACGCGAAATTTTCCAGTTACCAATTCCCTCAAAACGATCAAGTAATTTCAAAGGGTAAAACTCCCGAGGAAAAGGGGGCTAGACCCTGCCGACACTGTGGAAGTGGGAAGCATTGGGATTTCGATCATCCCTTCAGCGGAAAAGGAGATCGAAAGGCGAAGGCATTTTTAGCTAAATTAGATACTGAAGCGCTAGAAGCATACGTAGCTTACGAGAAATGTTATCTTGAGTCCGGTTCTGAAGAAGACACTAACCTACTGACTCCCACAGAAGAACAGGAGGATCCCTGCGAATTTTCGGACGACGAGGATTTTCCTCACTCTCTAGCGTAGAACCGGACCCCAGCGATCCTCCTACGCCCAAGGATGAGATCGCACCTGGAGAAACTCTGGAGAGTTACTTTGGGCGAACGAAGAAGAACACCGTCGACAACCGGCCCCTAAACAATTTCATTCTCAAGAACTTTGGATTCGGCGAAGATAAATATGTTAATAAATTATCTATTACAAAAACTAATAACACCTCAAACGACCCCATTAACCCCTTCCAAGAAGACAACGAAATTCAACGAAAAATCAAGAATCTCAATAAATTATCGATCCGCGACGCGAATTTTCAAGAAGAAATTCATAAACTACTCGAATATACATCTAAGGATCTTAAGGAAGAAAGAAGGGCCTTTAAAACGAAGGCCCACTTCCCATTACGATTCACCCCTAACTTAAAAAGCAAATCGAAATGGCAAGTACGATGGCATCCCAAGGCTGCCCCTTTAGTCAAATATGCATATCAGATATTCCACGGGTCCATAACACCCACGCACCCAGCATTTCACCCGAAGCTTCGGGAAATTCTTCAATTATCAGAACGATGTATCGTCTGCAGATTGACGAACGAAGAATGGAAACACCCCAAAGGCGTAATAATCACCGGAAATCAAGAAGGGCGCTGCTCAGCTAAGATCGCGGATCCTCTCGTTCCGCAATCAGCCCCTAACATAGTCAATTTGGCTGAAACTTACGCCTCAATAACGAACTCTATCAAGTTTCTACGAACAGTACCAGACGCTAGAATGCCAACTAGAGCCACTCTAGGGAGCGCCGCGTATGACCTATACCCAATACGAGATGAAACGATCCCGCCGCTCTCGCGTAAATTAATCTCTACGGGTCTATCCAGCGAATTCCCATCTGACCTTTACGGACACCTTTCTTCGAGATCCGGCCAGTCCCTCAAGCATTCGGTCGACGTCATAAACGGAGTCCTCGATAGCGACTATAGAGGAACCATCCACGTCCTACTTCACAATCATTCCAACAAGCCTTATCCTATAACTCCTAAACAAGCTATCGCTCAAATTCTATTTATCCCCATATCCCAGTTACTGCTCGAAGAAACTAATAAACTATCCGATACCACTCGAGGAACGAAAGGATTTGGATCGACCGACGCTAAGTCCCTTCATTCCGAAGTAATAGAACTCAAACCCGTCAAAGGACGACCGCCCGGAACCACCTTCCTCGGAGCGCAACCCTCGAAAGCGACGGTCCGTATCAATTCAGCTAACGGACCTATCGCTTCAATCGTCATAGATTCAGGCTCTAACATATCCTTAGTATCAACTAAAATACTTGATACGCTCACCCCTGCCCCTCCACGCAAGGAAGGTCAACAAATCCGAATCAATCAAGTTACGGGACGATCGTCCACGACACAGTACGTCCCTCTGGATATATACTTCGAGACTGATAAAGGAATTGTTTCATTACGTCTCGAAGCATACATCGTCAAGGACATGAACGCCCCTCTCATTTTAGGGAACGATTTCGCCGATCAGTACTCGCTATCAATAATCAGAGAAAAAGGTAATACTAGTTTACAATTGGGAGACTCGGGTCATGTTGTGACCCTTGACAACTCAGTAGAAAGCTCGTACCTCGAAGTGCAAGCCCTTCAGGCTCGCGCACACGCCATATTACATCGTAAGAATAACCGCCTCAGAAAACGATCGGTTGGTAAAAATAGAGTATTTATTCTAAATAACCAAACCGTGCCTCCGCAATCTATTCAGAAAGTCCGCGTAAGATTCCGCAGACCCGCCGCGGAATCGGCCATATTTATACCACGCGAACGGTTATCAAAAAGAACGGCGAACTCTACTATTATAGACTCCATTCTCAATAATGAATCTCCGTTCATACATATCACCAATGACACCGATACCCCTATCCACCTTAAGGCAGCAGATTTCGTCGGAACCATCGAGTCTGACCAATATTACGATTCGATACCACCCGAGAACTCATCGCAAACGACCGCTTTCTTCAATCTGGTAGCCCCTATCTTGGAACGAAGATCCCTAGAGAAAGAAGCCTCCGAGGAACAACCATACCAAGATCAACAACCGGACTTATCTTACGGACCGAAACTCGCTGAAATACCTGAATACGAAGACATTCCGACGAAAGAATTCTTATCAACGCTCGATTTTAACCCAAAGCTTTCGAAATCTCAAAAGGAATCCTTACAACAAATCGTTCTCAAGCATCGGAAAGCCTTCTCGCTTGATGGCAGGATCGGCGAGTACTCCGACATTAAGTACACCATCAAGCTCAAAGAAGATGCAATACCGATATCTATGCCACCTTATCATGCTTCACCCGAGAAACGTGCCGATATCGACAAACAGATCGACAAATGGTTCGCACAAGGAGTCATCCGCCCCTCAGAAAGCCCCTGGGGAGCCCCCGTCATTGTCGTATATCGAAACGGTAAAGCTAGAGTGTGTATAGACTACCGCAGAGTCAACGCTGTCACCTTAGCCGACGAATACCCGTTGCCGCGTCAGACCGATATCCTGCGCGCCTTGTCAGGCTCGCAATGGTTATCAACGTTTGATGCATTATCCGGATTTCATCAGCTTGAAATCATTGAAGAACATCGACATATTACTGCATTTCGAACGCATAAGCACGGATTGCTCGAATTCACGAGATTACCATTCGGACTACGTAACGGGCCCGCCGTCTTTCAGCGAGCCATGAATAAAGTCTTAGCAAAGTTCTTATGGTTATTCGTCCTAGTATACATCGACGACATCGTCGTCTACTCACTAACGTTCGAAGACCATGTCCGACATCTCGATGCCGTGCTCGGAGCAATCGCGCACGCCAATATCACGCTTTCTCCACCTAAGTGTCATATCGGATATCAGTCTCTGATACTCTTGGGACAACGAGTCTCGAGATTAGGAATATCAACTCACCGAGAAAAAATCGACGCGGTGGACGCAATGAAGCCACCCACGAAGGTGAAGGAGCTTCAGATGTTCCTAGGATTCGTCAACTACTTTGCTAATTACATTCCCTTCTTTACCTGGATCACCAAGCCCCTATACCGCCTTCTATCGAAGGACGCCGTTTGGACTTGGGACCCCATACATCAAGAAGCTTACGAGTTATGTAAACTCGCTCTTAAATCTGCGCCAATATTGGGGCACCCTCAAGACGGAAAAGGATACCGCCTGTATACAGACGCGAGCGATTTCGGCATAGGCGCGGTCCTTCAACAGATCCAATCAATCAAAATTCGAGATCTTAAAGGTACACAGCTCTATGAACGGCTATCTAAACTACATAAAGCAGGCGACCCTCCGCCGCAATTAGTCACGATTGCCGATAAAGACGAAGTACGACCAAAGACAGACTCATGGCACTCCGATTTCGAGGAAACCGAAGTATATATTGAAAGAGTCGTAGCTTACTGGTCGCGCCTCCTCAAGTCCGCAGAGAAAAACTACTCTCCAACGGAGAAGGAGGCTCTCGCGCTTAAAGACGCGCTCGTCAAATTTCAGCCTCTAATCGAAGGAGAAACAATTACAGCCATTACGGATCATAGTGCTCTCACTTGGAGCAAGACGTACAACAACGTAAATCGACGGTTAATGTCCTGGGGCCTCACATATTCCGCGTACCCGAAACTCAAGATCGTGCATCGCGCGGGGAGGGTACATTCAAATGTCGACCCCTTATCAAGACTAGAAAGAAGAATACCTTTCTTCGATCAGCCAGCGTCAAACGACCCGGACATTAACCTCACGCAAGAAAAAGATATCGATTTTTATGGAAGAATGAAGCGAAAATTCGAGACGCGAGCCTCCGCTCTATTCGCGTTGATGAACGACTATATGAAAACACAAATTACCGTAGCCTTACCGGCCGACCACCCTCTGGAAAGCCTTTGTCACCACACTGCTACCATGGTAGAGTCGCTCATTCACATCGATTCAAAGGAGATACAAACCATTATAGACGGATATCAAGAAGATACTTACTTCAAGAATATCAATAAGTTGTTTCCGAAGGAGGCCCCATTCGTTTTCAAGAGTTACCATCGAAGCGAAGAAGGACTCATTTATTTCAATGACTCGTCAGGACGTCATCGCCTATGCATACCCTGTTCTATGCGACAAAATATCATGGAAGAGATTCACGAATCAATGACAGGAGCCGCGCATGGCGGATTTGAACGAACGTACGGACGAATCGCGAACGGATTCTTTTGGCCCAAAATGACTAAAGACATTCGCAGATTTGTATCCACCTGTCCCATCTGCCAGAAGATTAAACACAGTCGACATCTACCTTACGGCCTCCTACAACCTATCCCCATCCCGACGCAACCGTTCGAAGTCGTGACTATGGATTTCATCGGAGAACTTCCGAAGAGCCAAAATCACGACTCCATCTTTGTCCTCGTTTGTAAACTCACGAAATACGCCTTCTTTATTCCTTGTGATACCAAACTCACGGAAAAAAGGGCCGCACAAATGTTCTTCAATAAAATCGTAACTCACGTCGGACTCCCGAAACAAATCATTTCAGATCGGGATACCCGATGGAGGAACCTATTCTGGAAGGAAGTTTGTGAATCAATGGGTTCACGACGTGCTCTCACTACGGCGTACCACCCACAGGCTGACGGACAAACCGAAATTCTTAATCAAACAATTGAAGTCGCAATTCGCGCCTTCATCAACAAGAATCGGAATAACTGGGCGTCAGTACTCCCTTATCTCGCCTTTGCGTATAATAACTCACCACATACCGCCACGAAATACGCGCCGTCATACTTATTGTACGGATTTCACCCACGGGCACCATTCGATTTTCTCACGGATAATCCCCGAATCGAACGACCCACCTCATATGAGTTCAATTCACTCGACGCGCAGCAATTCACGGAAAGTATTGAGTCTCTCAGGCTCACCGCGAAAGACGCTATCAAGCTTGCCCAACATCGATTTGAAGATTCTTACAACAAGAATCATATCTATACATCATACGAACCAGGCGATCAAGTCCTCATCAACATTCATTCGCTTCAATTACCCGAATCAAAAGGACCTGGCGCGAAATTCACGAGACGATATGACGGACCCTTCGAAGTAACAGAAAGGGTCAGTCCCGTCGCATATCGAATTAGACTCCCTCATTCTTACGGAATACACCCGGTCCTTAGCATCGCGCATCTGGAACCTTATAGGGCAGATACGGAAGGACACCGGAAGGATCTGGAAAGGATAAGAGAAGATCCGGAAGAGCATGAAGTAGAGGAAATCGTAGAGCAACGACGGGAACGTTACCGTAAGCGTTATCGTCTTATATATAAATGCCGATGGAAAAATGAAGGAATTACCGACGAATGGATACCCGAGTCGGCACTCCGAAACGCAAAAGAAGTTCTTGACGCTTGGAAACTCAAAGTTAAGAATCGAGAATTGCATAAATAAAATTATTCCATTCGCGAAAAAAATAAATTATTACAGAAAATTTCAGAAAAAACTACATCGTTTCAAACCGTTTTCTAATCTTTTCATATAATTTAACCGGATTGCACACGAATTTCCACTCATTCCGCTCTTTACAAACCTGCACCCTAAGTATCGAAGGAGCGCTATCACTATCACGACCAGACCATCCTCCCCAGGGAACCTCCGGAGTACTCTCAGAAATAGAATTAGAAAATGGAGACCTCCAGAGAAGCTCCCACCATTTCCCCTCACACTGCTCGAAGGCACGTGTGGCTGTCACTAACCTCCATTTTTCAATGGGGATTCCAGCCGCATTAAATATAAAATACTCCCTCCAAAACGTACCCACTTCCTCTCTCCGATCGGCGCAATAATGAAGGCGGCTACAATCGTGAGGCGACGTGTCGCCCTGCGAGTACGTCCCCTGCCGAGGACACCAACAATAAAAAATATGTAAATCCTCTCGGAGTCGAGGATAATGAGGATCGCCTGGATCCAAAAGAAATCGGACTTGCTTCACCAAATTACGACGACCTATAGAATTCGTTAGCCTTGGTCCGGAATCTACTGAATCACACTCACCACAAGAAGGATCCCAAAACGGCGCCCCTGTGTCTACCATGCGGGAGTCGTTTGGGGCCATTGTCTCTCCGCTTGAGGCTCCTTAGGGCGAGGGCGGCGATTACGATTTGAATTGGCGGACGGACCGGACGCCTTAGGTTTTTTAGGCCTGCGTTTCTTCTCACTATAGACAATCAGAAACGAGTAATCATACATAATTAGGACGTACCGATCGCTCGTCCACGACCAACCGCTGTCACGCGTGGATGACCACCTACGGAATAAATCGGTAATAATTCAGATCAGGAAAAGGACGACTCACTTGTTCTCTAAATTATTCCTGAATTGCTCTACGGCCTCGGCCGATGAGTCCTCGTGCTCCTTAGGGTAGCTTTCCCAAGAAGACTTAGTCCACGTTGAAGGACCAAACTCGACAGAATGGCTAGCTATTCAATTAACATATGAACATGACACAAGTTAAAATAACGCTTACCTTTCTGGAGCCTCCCGCGGATTGGCCTTGAAGGAATAAACGTGTTTGACGAATTGCGGTGCCCAAGTCGCCGCTCGATTCTCGACGTCAGTAATTACCTCGGGAAGGTAATGGACGACCTCAATACGGGCCAGTTCGTAGGAGCAGTAGTCCGTATGGCCCTCAAGATCAGAATGCCAACAGTTCGTGTATCTGACCTTTTGGGTTAGTATCGGAAATCGCGGGCGACGAACCACTCACGTAACGAACGTCTTCACGTCAGGAGGACGGAAGTAGTTCGGAGTTTCTTGATAAAATTCTTGTAGAGTTTTCTTAATAACGTTGCGAGAGCGCTTGCGATTTCTTTGACCTTTCGCGTCTTGATAAGCCAGGTGGCCTCCAAGACCGTCGATGGGGTCGGAAAAAGAGGAAGAAGAGGCGTACGGGTTATGGAAGTTCTGAGAGACCATTTTTGACCTCGGAACTACGTCGCGCCGCTTTCTTATATCCCTATCTTCGTTTGCGCCAACAAACAAACCCTTGCGCACTGTATCAAACCCTGGAACAGCTTCCCTTCGTTACCAGGGTGGATTTACACCTATCCCACACCGGCCTCAATCGCGGCCACCGCGTAGCAAGTGGAATGATCAGGAACACGGCGTCTAGCGACCGCCACCCCCTGTATTACAACAAAATCAACAAAAATTACTATACACTTCCACGATAGGAAGGATCCTAGAAACACCGCTCGATTATCGATTCGATCTCTGAATATACCCCTATCAACTACACCGCGCTAGAAGCCACTGCGGACCGTTTCCCCACGCAGCAATGACCTAATAACTGCCAGTTACATTATACAAATATCTAATAATCGCGCACCACTCTTCAACGGCCGCAGCACTTACCGGACACAGCGGTCCAGAAACACGCCGCGAAACACCGCATATAGCCCAGCATCCACATCCACATATTGTAATCCGCAATGATTGCTCACACGAATCAGCCCTTTAGACGCCCTGGCTGTACAAGCAATAGAAACCCAATAACCCCTATTGTCCCGACCCTCGCTTTAGCGCTTTAGGAAACTCAAAATCTATGAGGAAATGAAAGATTCCGCTCGCTATAAAAGCCTCGGGGGGGTAAAACTCGTTAGAATTACCCAAGAATTAAAGCTTCAATAGCACGCGAAATCTCAAGAATCACTCATAAGTAAGCAATCCTGGCGACCCCTACGTCGACAACCCTTAACACCCCCGTTCAAACCGCCGAAACTAGCCGGCTGCAGTCTATTCTTGTTATCCCCCACAGGAATATACACGTCGACGACCTCTCGCAAAGCACTTCTCCAACCGCAACCGCTAACCTCATCAATTTACGTAACAGAAACGATGAATTCGACGGCGCACGCCATGTGTCTTTGCCCGATGTCGCCAATCACGCCGGAGTCGAGCGATCCAGAGCCTCCGAGTCCGACTCTGACTACGGGGAGTTCCAGCAGCATGTCCACCAGTCCCAGCCCCCTGGAAACGTACCCCAGAGTCCATCCCTCCCCCGTCTCGCCCGGTCCAATCCGTCCGCTGGACGCCGAGATGAAGCTCTCGCCGAGCTCAGAAGCACCCGATCCCACGTCTCAGCCTCCGGAGCCACCCATATACACTTACGTGGTGAGCCTCTTCCACGCTCTCCCTTTTCTATTCCAAATCGGACCCCTACCAATGAGCCGGAACGAGGGAGCCACGCAGCTCCTAGATCTCCTCGAACCAGAGGAGATTTCGCGAGAAGCAGACTCAGCAGACCCATGCGGAATGGTTCGGATCCCGCCACCGATCAACCGTATACATTCCCACCGTCGTCGCGGTACTACCTACGCCGCGCTGCGCGCGTTACCAATCTCTATACCGACAATCAATATGGCGTTGACATTGATCTCGATGATATATCCATCTCACTACGGATGGAATCATCAAGTCGAGTCTCTCACATTTCCTATTACCCCGATTCATCCGATGCCTGCTTTAAGATCCATTTCGCTGACTGAGAATTGTTGTTACTCACAGTTCGACGATGGGGTCATCATCAAGAAGAAGAGCGAGCACTTCGTGTATCAAAACAAGTCTTATATACCAGCACTCATTTCGAACGACCAATATAACCAGGCCGATTACCCTTATGGCTGGACCGCCGGGATCGATGAGTTCTGTCAATCTCAAGGTCATCACCCCGATTGCACGGATCCTATTCGACGTGCTTTCATCGAGCGCGAATTTATAGCGCACACTATCAACAACTCGGAGTTATTCAGCGTCCTGGACGACTATCTCCGCATCATCCAATACAACGCCGCTGGAATAAATCTTCAATGGCTCCATAGCGCCCCCACCCCTATCCTTGACAACGCATCCGAACGCGCAACCCTCACCGATCTATACGGACAAGTCGCTTTACATGAAGGCCGAATTCTTCATACCCAGAAAGGGCTCCGGATCACCATTCCAGAGGACAAATGGATAGGATATCCGTCGTACTCCCCTGAAACCAAAAGGAAGTTCTCGAGGGTCGCATGGGCACAACTAACCCAATTCGACAAGATGGCCCTGATGACCGGTCTAAAGGACGGTAAGCTCGATAACAGAACCATATACCTCGATTTTGACGAAGGCGCTAAACATGACCGGTTCGCGAAAAAAGAACTCGCCTCAGTCCGCAATTATTTTATCGAGCTTGCCGCCCAGACCGGTGCATATAATCAGTATAACCCTTCCGTATATCAGGAGCTCGCCTACTATAACGACCCACTCGAACTGCCATACCAACCTAATTGGGATACACGGACACGACCCAAACGCGTCATCCTTCCTTACTCTCGACTCACACTCGAATGGAACACGACCCTTGACAAGTGGGATTACGAAAACCAAGACGGAAGCAATGTCGGCGTTTACAGCCCCCAATCCTTCGGTCGGTACGACCCGACCGATTCTAGTATTCCTTCCCTTGTCGAACCCATCGACGAGTTCGAAAAGGAAGATGAACAACGGGGCTTCGGAAGCGCGTACGTCAAGACACGGGGGGGTATGTTATAGAACGGGGATCGATGTTTTGAAATATTTATGACTTGACGCACGCTACAAGGTTCGGCGTCCGATTGTAAC
>Ga0137412_10002883_pt1 | contig 13671 bp, 11 predicted proteins | sample CZODoug2_1_16fun_FD_122160 | JGI IMG/M metagenome (GOLD analysis project Ga0137412, IMG submission 122160) | Vadose zone soil fungal communities from Angelo Coast Range Reserve, California, USA - CZODoug2_1_16fungal (Hybrid Assembly) | ecosystem: Environmental > Terrestrial > Soil > Vadose zone... | reverse complement strand
TGATGGCAGCCGCCTCCGGCGGCCGCAACGAGGTACGCATGCGCGACACCGGCAGTGCATCGACGCTGCCGCCGCCGGACCTCGGCGTGCCGGCCGCGCGCCGCGCCGAAGCCCCGTCGGTCTCGCCGGCGAGCCAGGACGCTGGACGCGGCGACGGATGGCTGTCCGACCTGCTCCACCGCACCGATGCCGGCGCCGGACAGACTCCCCGCGGCCGCGCACCGCAGACCGCCACCAATCCGCTGGAGTCGCTGTCGCTCGACATCGGCCGGCTGATGGATCGCAACCTCGCCGCCGAAATGTGGGACCGCTATCAGCGCGGCGAGAGCAAGGCGTTCTCCAAGCGGCTCTACACGCCGGCCGGCCAGAAGGCATTCGACGAGGTCGCCCGCAAATATCGCAGCGACCGCACCTTCAAGCAGACCGTCGACCGCTACATCACCGAGTTCGAGCGGCTGTTGGATGAAGTCGCGCGCGAGGATCGCGGGCCGCAAGCCCTGCGCAGCCACCTCACCTCGGAGACCGGCCTCGTCTACACCCTGCTCGCGCATGCCGCGGGACGGCTGGGATAAGGGAACGCGAACAGCGAATAGCGAATAGGAAACGGAGGCCTGGGCCTCCGTTTTGTTTTATGGGCTCAGCGGAGCATCTGAAGAAGCTGCTCGATATTCTGATGAATGGCGCGCTCATTCGCGATGCGCATGCGATCGGCTGCGAGCGGCGAGTCGGCGAAGGTGGCGCTGCCTTTGCTCTTGATGGGAAGGACCGCAGGTGAGCCCGCACCGGAAACTGTGTAGGTCACGCTCGCCGTCACATCCAAATTCAGCCCGATGAACGGCTGATCCAAATTCTGAATCTCGGCATCGAGATAGAACTTCGGTGTGCCGGATTGCGCGAGATAGCCGTTGGCAGCAAGCGTGCTTTCGAGCGCTGCCTTGAGCGGCTCGTTGGCGACACCCGGCACGGTCAGAATGTTCATCACCTGACCGCCGCTGACCGAACGGACGGCGATCGCGTTCCGGTATTTTGAACCGGGATTTGCCATGGCCCCGCTGGAAACAGTCATCGCCTGCTGGGTCGCGCATGCCGCAAGGCCCGGCGCAATGAAGACCAGGACCAAAACAACCTTTCCGAATTTCATTGAAGATCGCCCCCAGCGTACGCCCACTGAAGGTTGTAGCGAGAGGTATGTTAGTAATCAACGGTCGGGGTGACTCGCCGCGGAGCCGCCAGCGTAAGTGACCTTCGCTAGGTTACTGCCGCTTCTGCCCGGCCGCCGCCGTCGCGGGGGCCGGCGCCTGGCCTTGCGCCTGGGCCGGGGAGCTGTTGCTGGCGCCGAACAGGACGCGGGTCGGGTTGCGGTCGAAATTGTTCACGGCACGGCTGATATCGCCCAGGGTCCGGCGGCCATCCGTCATCAGCGCGCCCGATCGCTTGTCGAAATCCTCGGCCAGTTCGCGGATCGACTTCACGGCCTGAAACAATTCGCCGCCGTCCTTGCCGCCGGCCAGCGTGTTGAGGCCGAGCATCAGGCTGTCGGCCTTCCCCATCACGCCGTCGACCCGCGACATGATGCCGTCGATCCGCTCGGAATTGCGCGATAGCGACGAGGTGAAGACCTCGAGATTCTTCAGCGAATTCCGGACCGCCTCCTGATTGTCGGCCACCACCTTGTTGATGTTCTGCAGCGTGCCGCGGATCGCCTCGGTGACGTCCTGCAGCCGGTTCGGATCGGCGGTCAAGACCGGAATGCCGTCCTCGTCCAGCGGCACCGGAGGGGCTGCTTCCTCGCCGCCCTTCAGAGAGATTGCGGCCACGCCAGTCAATCCCTGGAACTCCAGCCCGACCAGGGTGTCCTTGCGCAGCGGGGCGTTGTTCTCAACCATCGCGAGTGCGACGACTCGACGCGGGTTATCGAGCTTCACCGAGACCACCTCGCCCACCCGGATACCATTGAAATTCACATTGCCGCCGTTGCGCAGGCCCGCCGCGGGGCCTTCGAACACGATCCGCAAGGGGCTGCGCGCCTTGGCGGTGTGGAGGCTCTGGAACCAGAGGACGAAGCCGAACGCCGAGGCGATCACCGCCAGCGTAAACAACCCGATCAGGACGTAATTCGCCCGCGTTTCCATCAAGAACTCCGAAACCTGAGCGCTGCGATGTCAGGATCGATCGTCATCGCGCTCTACATGATTGTTTGAACATGATCTTTCGGAAAACCGGCCCCCGCTTCTCCGGATCATGCTCTAACCCACCACCGCGCGGGCGCGCTTGCCGTGAAAATACTGCCTCAGCCAGGGATGCTCCGAGGCCTGCATGTCAGCCATGGTTCCCGCGGCAATGATCTTCCCGCTCCCCAGAACGGCAATGCGGTCGCAAGCGGTATAAAGACTATCCAGATCGTGGGTTACCATGAAAACCGTCAGCCCCAAAGTACGCTGCAAGGTGCGGACCAGTTCGTCGAAATCTCCGGCGCCGATCGGGTCGAGCCCCGAGGTCGGCTCATCCAGAAAGACGAGCTCGGGATCGAGCGCGAGCGCACGCGCCAGCGCGACACGTTTGATCATGCCGCCGGACAACTCTGACGGGAACCGGTCGGCCACTTCAGGGCGCAGCCCGACCATGCCGAGCTTGGCCACCATGATCTCATCGAGCAGGCGCTGCGATACCTTGAGATATTCGCGGACCGGAAACTGGATGTTCTGGCGCACGGTGAGCGAGGAGAACAGCGCACCCTGCTGGAACAGGATGCCCCAGCGCCGTTCGACCGAACGGCGCAACGTGGAATTGGCGGCGTCGAGATCGACACCGAACACTTCGATGCGGCCGGAGATCTTGGGCACGAGGCCGATGATGGTGCGCGTCAGGACCGACTTGCCGGCGCCGGAGGGACCGACAAAGCCCAAAATCTCGCCGCGCTTGACGTCGAGGTCGAGCCCGTCGAGCACGCGGGTCGAACCGAACTGCACGGTGATGTCGCGCACCCGGATGATGGCGTCGAGGATCGGCTCCGCCATCGTCACATCCCGATCGAGGCGAAGAAGATCGCGAACACGCCGTCCATCACGATGACAAAGAAGATCCCCTTCACCACCGAGGCGGTGGTGTGCTGGCCGAGCGACTCGGCCGACCCCTGCACCGCGAGCCCCTCCACACAGGCAACGATGCCGATCACCGCGGCCATCACCGGCGCCTTGATGATGCCGACGGTGAAGTGATCGATCGAGATCGCATCGCGCAGGCGCAACAGGAACGCCTCCGGATCGACCCCGCCATAGAGCCATGCGACGAGGCCGCCGCCATAAAGCGCCGACATCGCGCCGAGGAAGGCCAGGATCGGCAGCGCGATCACCAGCGCCAGCATGCGCGGTAGGATCAGGACCTCGATCGGGTCGAACCCCATGGTGCGCAGCGCGTCGATCTCCTCGCGCATCTTCATCGAGCCGAGTTCGGCGGTATAGGCACTGCCCGAGCGGCCGGCGACCATGATCGCCACAAGCAGCACGCCGATCTCGCGCAGCACCAGGACGCCCAGCATGTCGACGACGAAGATGTCAGCGCCGAACCTGCGGAAATGGAAGATGCCCTGTTGGGAGATGATGCAGCCGATCAGGAACGTGATCAGCACGATGATCGGCACCGCGCGCCAGCACACCTGTTCGAGATGGTGCACGGTCGAGGTCAGGCGGAAATCGCGGGGGTGTATGAGAACCCGGCCGCTCGCCGCCAGCACCGCGCCGAGCATGTCGATCAGCCCCACGATGGTGTCGCCGATCCCGGCCACGCTGCGGCCGACCTGGGCCAGAATGCCCGTGATCGTGACCTGCGCGGCCGCGACAGCCGGCGCAGAATCGACCCGGCGCACCTCATCAACCAGGCTGGCATAGTTCGTCGACAGTCCTGATATCCGCGCCTCGATCGGACCCTGGGTCAGGCTGCGGCGCAGCCGCTCGATCAGCCAGGCGCCGAACGTGTCGAGCTTGGCGACCCGCGAGACGTCGATCACGATGCTGGGGTTACTGCCGGCGAGCTTTTCGGCATCGGCGACGATCCGCTCCAAGAGCGGCGCGAACGGCGCGGTCCACGACCCCACCGCGCAGAGCGCGAGCCCGCCGCCTTGCGCCACGCGCTGCAATGCCGGGTCGCTACTCACGTGTACAAGCTTCCACGGCAAACCTTGTCCCGGCCTGGCTTCGCATCAAATGCAAAGGCCGCTTGAGAAAGAGGAACGTTCAAATACCACGCCAAGCCCTTGAGAGCACACCCTTAACCAGCCATAATTGGTCGCACCCGGCAAGTTCGGGGTTCACGAAATCGCCAGATTTTAAAATGACTTCCGTTAAATTTCCAACACTTGCCGTGAAGATCGTGCGCTGGCCGATCGCGGGCGCCTTCACCATCAGCCGCGGCGCCAAGACGGAAGCCGTTACGGTCGTTGTGGAACTCAGCCAGGACGGCCTGATCGGGCGCGGCGAATGCGTGCCCTATCCGCGTTATGGAGAGACGCCCGAAGCAACGCTGGAGGCCCTCCAGGCCATGCAAGAGGCGATAGCGCAGGGCCTGGACCGAACGGGCCTGCAGGCCGCCATGCCCGCGAGCGCCGCCCGCAACGCGCTGGATTGCGCGCTGATCGACCTGGAAGCCAGGCGGCAAGGCCTGCGGGTGTGGTCTCTGCTCGGTCAACCGGAGCCGAAACCTTGCGTCACCGCATTCACGATCTCGCTGGGCTCAGCCGAGGCCATGGTGGAAGCGACCGCGAAAGCCGCGCACCGGCGGCTCCTGAAGATCAAGCTCGGTGGCACGGGCGACCGCAAGCGCGGCGCGGGCGACCGCGAGCGCATCGCTGCGGTACGCCGCGCCGCCCCCCAATCCGAGTTGATCGTCGATGCCAATGAGGCCTGGACGCCGGCCGACCTGGAAGACAATCTTGCCGCCTGCGCGGAAGTTGGCGTCACGCTGGTCGAGCAGCCGCTTCCCGCCGGCCAGGACGAGATGCTGGCGCGGATCCGTCATCCGATCGCGGTATGTGCCGACGAGAGCGTGCATGACAGGAGATCGCTGGACGGCCTGCGCGGGCGCTATGACGCCGTGAACATCAAGCTCGACAAGACCGGCGGATTGACCGAGGCGCTGGCGATGGCCGACGCCGCGGAGGCGCTGGGCTTCGAGATCATGGTCGGCTGCATGGTCGCGACCTCGCTTTCGATGGCGCCAGCCATGCTGCTGACGCCGCGCGCCCGTTTCGTCGATCTCGACGGACCGCTGCTGCTGGCGCGCGATCGCGAGGCTGGACTGCGCTACGAGGGCAGCCTGGTCTATCCGCCGGACGCAACGCTCTGGGGGTGACGGCCCACACGATGCCGCGCCAGCCACATCACCGCCGCGCCTGAGACCGCCATGGCCGCCATCACGTAATAGACACCCTGCCCGTAGCGCGCATAGACGATGCCGCACAGGATGGAGGTGCTGCTGGAAACGATGCCGCTGCACGCGGCCAGATAGCCCTGCCCGCGCGTCATCACATGGCCGGGCACATGGTGGACCAGAAGCCCCATGGTGCCGACCTGCGTGAGCCCGAAGGTCAGCCCATGCGCCAATTGTACGGCCGCCAGGATCGCGATCGGCGGCTGCTGCGCCGTGATGACCCAGCGGGCCACGGCGCTCAGCGCGCCGATCACGACCAGCACCGCCGACGGCCAGGTGAAGCGCGGCGACAGCGCAAACAGCACGATCTCGGCCACCACGCCCAGCGACCACAGCAATGCGATGGTGAGCCCGCCGAACCCGGCCTGCTTCCAGACGATGGAGGCGAAGATGTAGTAGGCGGCGTGGCTGCCCTGGATCAACGCCGAGGCCAGAATGATGGCGAGAAAGCCGCTATCGCGCAGTAAGCCGCCGGCGCCGCGGTGGCCCGGTTCAGATGCCTTAGATTCAGATGTCTTGGATTCAGATGTCTTGGATTCAGATGTTTTGGGAGCGTCGAGCGACGGCAGGCCGAGGCTGGCGAGCGCGCTGAGCCCGGCCGTCCCGGCGATGATCCAGATCAGGCGTTCAGGCGCGATCACGTCGATGAACAAGCCGCACAGCAACGCGCCCACGACGAAGGCGGCCGACCCCCACAGCCGCAGCGGCCCATAATCGAGGCCGTAGCGAGCGACGCCACGCAGCGCATAGGCATCCGTCAGCGGCGCCGTCGGCGTCCACAGGCAGCAGGTGGCGGCAAAGACCAGGAACAGCGGCAGCGCCTGGTGCTGGGTGCCCACAAGCGTCAATCCGAGCGCCGTCGCGAAGGCCGTCACGACGATCGCATTGCGGGTCGCCCGCCGCTTCTCGGCGAAAGCTGTGACCAGTGGAAGCACGGTAAATCGGGTCACCGCGGGCACCGCCGTGATGATGCCGATCCAGGACGCCTCGATCCCGACCGCCTTCAGCCATACCGGGAAGAACGGCAGATAGGACCCCAGCATTCCGAACGTGGTGCCGTAGAAAAACGACAACCGGCGCGCAAATCGCCGGGAGGCGGCACGCGATGCGATGGGGATTACCGATTCAGACAGCATCAATTCAATTGCGATTCGGTCAAGTTCATGGTGATCGTTATCGCAACGCGTGGTGATTTGCGCGACGAGTCTGTCATGGCCGAAGAAGTATTTGCCCTATCTCCGATTTCCGCTCGCGCCGTCCAGCCGAGTGATTCGGATTATGATGCGATCCGCGAAGCCTTCATGGAGACCTCGCGGGGCCGCTGGTTTCTGGGCGAATACGCCAAGCGCAATCGCAATGCCGACACCCGCATGGTGCTCGATGCGGTGGCGCGGATCGAGGAGACGTTGGCGGCGCATCGGGCGCCCCCCAGCCCGGATGACAGGCTTGTCGAAGCGCTGGCTGCGATCCGCGGCGCGGTGGATCAGGCCAACGAAGCGGCAGCATCCGCTTTCGACAACGCCGCGCTGGAGGCCAGCCTGGCGCCGATCCGCATCGGCATCCGGATCATCAAGGAAATTTCCTGGCGCTGGCGCGAAATCGGCGCCGACGGGCGAATCTGCGACCTGATCGATTCGCAACTCGACGCCATCGAGGCCGGCTGCGCAAAGATCGCGGAACGCAACCCCCATGCGGCGCTGATCGCGGCGTTCAATGAGATCAAGGAAAGCATCGACGCCTTCTCGGACATGGAGAGCATCGACACGGCGCCACCGGCCGAAGATGCGATCGAGACCGCGTCCCCATCCGCTTCCGACTTCACGGCACAAACGGAAGAAGACGCGGTCCGCGCCGGCATCGCCGAGCCGCAAGCGCCGACGCCGGAGGCGCGCGCGACCGCCAATGTCGAAGCTGCGATCGCCGAAGCCCAGTTGGCCTTGGCCCAGGCGGCTTTGGCTGAAGCTGCCCTGGCCGAAGCCGTTTTGGCTCAAGAGGCTTTGGCCCGGGAAGCTCAAGTCCAGGAAGCTCTGGCGCGAGAAGAAGCTTCGGCGCGGGAGGCTTTGAGTGAAGAAGCTCTCGCCGAGGAGGCTTCGGCGCAGGAATCCTTGAACGAACAAGCAGCGGCGGCCCACCTTGAGCCCAAGGTTGATGAACTCGCGATCAGTGAGTCCTTGGTGAGTGAACTCGAGGTCGGTGAAGCACCGGTCAGCCAAGCTTCGGCCATTGAAGCTCCGGCCGAAGACGCCTTCCTCGACGATATCGTCGTTGGCACGACGGCAAGTCCGGCCGATGCGACCGCCCAAACAATTGAGGTTGCGGAACTCGAGGCGGTGGAACTTGCGGCCGATGCCGAAGCGCCGGCGGATATCCAAGCCGATGCTCATGACGAGGCGGTGCTGCAACTGGTCGCCGCCGAAATGTCCGCGCCCGATCGGATCGACGACTTCGACGACTATGCAGGCCCCGTTGACGACGACATCATCGTCACGATGCGGTCGGCTGAGCCGGCGAGCTTCGATCGAACGCCGGAGCCGGTCGCCGCCGCAGTCCCGGTGCGGCCGCCGATCGTGCACCCCTTCGCGCAATCCGCGCCGCCGGTTTCGTTTCAGCCGTCGCCCGTCATGGCGCGTGAACTTCCTGCCGAGCCTGCGATGGAACCCTCCCTCGGCTCGACCATCATCGCCCATGGCCTGCTGCAGCCGGCCAAGGTGCCCGCCAACGATCCCTTGGCGCCGATCCGCCGCATGAGCCAGGCCGAGAAGATCGCGTTCTTCTCTTGAGATCGGACGGGCGTCCCGTTCCATCGTGACGGCCGTCACGTACGCGGCGGTAAATCCGACCTAGCGTGCCTCCAACCAGTCTCCCCCGAGATCGTGGAAGGAGGACGCCATGTCCCGTTTTGAGTCGTCCCGTTTCAAGTCGTCCGGTTTCAAGTCGTCGCTGTTTTGCGTTGCCCTGCTCGCGGCGTTGCTGGGCTTCGGGCATCCCGCGGCCTTCGCCCAGACAGACACCACCAGCATCCCGCATCCGCCGCCGCGCGCGCTGGCGCAATTGCAGCAACCGGCGGCCGGTGCCGATGATGCCGCGCCAACGGCGGCGCAGGGGCCCGAGCAGCGCGTCGCGCTGGTGATCGGCAACTCGAACTACCAGAACGCCGTGCAGCTCACCAACCCCGGCAACGACGCGCAATCGATGGCGCAGTTGTTGAACCAGGCCGGCTTCGAGGTGATCGCGGCGACCGACCTGACGCAGAACGACATGATCAAGGTGGTGCAGGATTTCTCCGACAAGGTGGCCGCGCGCGGGCCGAACACCGTGGCGATGGTCTATTACGCCGGGCACGGCGTGCAGCTCGAGGGCGAGAACTATCTCATCCCGGTCGACGCCAAGGTGTCCTCGCCATCCGAACTGGTCGGCGATTCGGTCCGCCTGGTCGACGTGATGGCGACGCTGGAAGCGATCCCGAGCCGGGTCCGCATCGTCGTGCTCGATGCCTGCCGCAACAATCCGTTCCCCTCGGTGGTCGATGCCACCCGCGGGCTTGCGATCGTCGACGCGCCGAACGGCTCGATCGTCGGCTATTCGACGGCGCCCGGCACCGAAGCCCAGGACGGCATCGACGGCCACAGCCCCTACACCTCGGCGTTCCTGCGGCTGGCGCGGGAGCCGAACCTGCCGATCGAAAAGCTGTTCAAGCGCGTCCGGCTCGAAGTGAACCACTCGACCGAGGGCGAACAGACGCCGTGGGAAAGCTCGTCCTTGACCAGCGAGTTCTATTTCTTCGGCGACACGGCAATGGCCGCGACCCGCTCGCCCGAAAACGGCCCGGTGGTGCAGACCGCGTCGAACCTGCCGATGCGCTCGGTGCGGCAGGCCTATGATTACGTGCTGGCGGAAGACCAGCCGGCCTACTACCAGGAATTCATCCAGATGTTCCCGCGCGATCCCCTGTGCGACCGCGTCCGCATCCTGCTCGGCCATCTCTTGCAGGCGACCGCGTGGCATGAGGCGGTGCTGGTGAACTCGCCGCTGGCCTACAAGAGCTTCTACGACAAATATGCGGGCAGCCCCTACGCGCTGTCGGCGCTGAAGCTGCAGGCGCAGCCCAAGGCCATGCCGCTGCTGCAACCCACGCACCTGATCGTGCCGCAGCACCTGGCGCCGACGCTGAAATTCGCAGGGCCCACCAAGTATAATCTCAACATCAAGCCCGGCGGCACTTTCGGCCAGGGTCACGGCAATCCCATCGGCAACGGCCAAGGCAAGATCGTCGGCAAGATCGTCACGATGCCGGCACCGACGCATGCCGCCTCCAACGCCGGCAAGACCCTCAGCGACACGACCGGCAGCGTGCAGTCGACGCGGGACCTGAAGGGCGACCGCGGGCCGAGCCGGATTGTCGACCATCGTCCGGAGCAGGTTGTCGAGCATCATCCGGAACAGACGATGCGGCACCAGTCGCGGATCGAGCCACGGGAGTCCGGCATGCGTAGGTTCAACGCCGGTCCGTCGCAGTTCAGTCACCACCAGCCGGGCTTCATGTCCGGCCGGATGGGTGGCGGCATGGGACGCGGGATGATGGGACGCGGCATGGGCGGCGGCTTCGGCTCCCACTTTGCGATGGGTGGCGGCGGCCACGGCGGCTTCAGGCGTTAACCTCCCTGTTCAGGCCACGAGCTTGGCATAGAGATCGGCGTCGACATTGCCGCCGGACAGCACGATGACGATGTTCTTGCCCTTGGCGTCGATCTTTCCTGCCAAAAGTGCCGCGAGGCCGACGGCGCCGCCGGGCTCGACCACCAGCTTCAATTCGCGGAACGCGAAGCCGACCGCGGCGGCGACTTCGGCGTCGGTCGCGGTGACGCCGTGCGACAGCAATTGGCTGTTGATCGCGAAGGTCAGCTCGCCCGGCATCTGCGCCATCAGCGCGTCGCAGATGGTGCGGCCCTCGGCGTGATGCGCCTCGCGCTTGCCGGCGCGCAACGAGAGACCGTGATCGTCGTAGGCTTCGGGCTCGGCGACGACCACCTGCGTTTGCGGAAACCGCGCCTTGACCGCGGTCGCGACACCGGCGATCAGGCCGCCGCCGGAGGCCGGCGCAATCACGATATCAGGCGTCAAGCCGAGCGCCGCCATGTCCTCGGCGATCTCGCGCCCCAACGTGCCCTGGCCCGCGATCACGAAGGGATCGTCATAGGGACGCACCAAAGTGGCATTGCGCCGGCCCGCGATGTCGCGCGCGATCGCCTCGCGGTCCTCGCGGTCGCGGTCATAGAGCACGACCTCGGCGCCATAGGCCTTGGTGCGTTCGCGCTTGGACAGCGGCGCGTCCTTTGGCATCACGATGGTGGCCTGCATGTTGAGGATTTTCGCCGCGGCGGCCACGCCCTGGGCGTGGTTGCCGGAGGAAAACGCGACCACGCCGCCGCCCCGCGCGCTTTGCGGGATCGACGACAATTTGTTGAAGGCGCCGCGAAACTTGAAGGAGCCGGTTCGCTGCAGCATTTCCGGCTTCAGGAACACTTTCGTTCCGATGCGCTCATTGAGCACCGGCGGCGACAAAAGCGGCGTCCGCACGGCGAACGGCGCCACCACGCGCGCGGCGGCGTCGATGTCCGAGGGACTGACGGGGAGGACTTGCACGGGGAGGACTTGCGATGATGTTGTCATGCCAGTGTTGTATCGCGTCCCGTGACCGGCCGGCAAGCGCGGCTAGATTTCCAGCAGCGAGGCCGGCTGCGCGGGAAGGAAATCCACCGGCTCGGTTTCCGCCGGAACGGCGCCGATTTGGGCCATATTGTCGATAAAGGCGCGCGCCGCGGCCTCCCAGGTGTGGCGGCCGGCAAATTCCACACAGGCTTGTGGTGAAATGTGAAGCACCGAGAGGCAGGCGGAACGCAGATCCTCGCTCAAGACCGCCACGGGCGCATCGCCGATGACATCGCGCGGGCCCATGACCGGGAAAGCCGCCACCGGAAGCCCGCTTGCCAGCGCCTCCAGCAGCACGAGGCCGAACGTATCGGTCCGGCTCGGAAACACGAACACGTCGGCAGCGGCATAGACCGCGGCCAGCGCCTCGCCCTGCAGCGAGCCGAGAAACACCGCGTCCGGATAGCCCTGCTCCAGCGCGCTCCGCGCCGGGCCGTCGCCGACAATCACCTTGGTGCCGGGCAGATCGAGATCGAGAAACGCTTCGAGATTCTTTTCCACCGCGACCCGGCCGACGCAGAGATACACCGGCTTCGGCAGGCACAGATCGACATCGCGCGGCCGGAACAGCGAGGTGTCAACGCCACGCGGCCACAGCACGACGTTGCGAAACCCGCGCGCGCGCAATTCGGCGGCCAGCGCCGGGGTCGCGGCCATCACGGCTTCGCTCGTGCCATGAAACCAGCGCAAGGTCGCCCACACCCAGGATTCCGGCACCGGCGCGCGGGCCGAGACATAATCGGGGAAGCGGGTGTGAAAGCTGGTCGTGAACGGCAGATCATGCTTGCGGCAATAGCGCCGGACCAACAGGCCGATCGGGCCTTCGGTCGCGATATGGATCGCGTCGGGCCGCGCCTCGGCGATCAGGCGGGCGACCTTGGCGGGGCGCGGCAGCGCCAGGCGCAGATCGCGATAGCTCGGCATCGCGAAGGTGCGGAAGGATTCCGGCGTCAGGAAGCTGACCTCGGCGCCGAGCGCGCGGGCGGACTCCGCCGTCGTGGTCAGCGTCCGCACCACCCCGTTGACTTGCGGGTGCCAGGCGTCGGTCGCGACCAGGATGCGCATGGGTCTCACGCTGCGCGCGCGGCAACCCGCGGCACCAGAGCCGGCGCGCGGACCGGATCGGTCCAGGTGATGATCTCGAATTGGCCGTCCTCGTGCTCGACCAGCGCGGTGCAGCTCTCCACCCAGTCCCCGCAGTTCATATAGCGGATGCCCTGATCGTCGCGAATGACGGCATAGTGGATATGGCCGCAGATCACGCCATCGGCGCCGTGACGGCGCGCCTCGCCGGCCAGCGTCTTCTCGAACGCGCCGATATAGTTGACCGCGTTCTTGACCTTCTGCTTGGCCCATTGCGACAGCGACCAATAGGGCACGCCGAACATGCGACGGAAGAAGTTGACGAAGCGGTTCATCTGGATCGCGAAATCATAGGCCTTGTCGCCGAGATGGGCGAGCCAGCGCGCGTTCTGCACCACGAGATCGAACATGTCGCCATGGATGACGAGATAGCGCTTGCCGTCGACCCCGGTGTGCACGGCGCTTTCCACGACATCGATGCCGCCGAAATGCGTGCCGTAATAGTTGCGCAGGAATTCGTCGTGATTGCCGGGGACGTAGATGACCTTGGCGCCCTTGCGCGCCTTGCGCAGCATCTTCTGCACGAAGTCGTTGTGCGATTGCGGCCAGTGCCAGTTGGATTTCAGCGCCCAGCCATCGACGATATCGCCGACCAGGTAGATGGTGTCGGCGTCGTGGACGCGAAGGAAGTCCAGCAATCGTTCGGCCTGCGAGCCGCGTGCGCCGAGGTGGACGTCGGAGATAAACAAAGTGCGGAAGCGCCTTTCGGGGCTCTCCTCACTCATCGAGTCACTTCCCATGGACAAGGCACCTAACAGAATCCCGTGACAGCGCGATGACGTTCACATGGACACAGTTGCGCCGGCCTCGCGCCCCACTGGGCCGATCGCTCTGCTTGAAATGGAATGCCCCCATTCCGCACCCGATGGGCCCAAAATCGAATCAGACACCTGTTTTACTAAGGGGCAAATAGCAGTGCTGTGCGACAACGAGGCGACAGGGGCGCCCTCGCCCGGAACGCTTCTCAGCGCTGCATGAGGTGACATGAATAAGTCTTGATAACCAGCCAAACTTCTTTGCCTGGGATGAGATGGAGCGCGTCTCTGGAAGCAAGCGTGAGGTACACCTCCAACTCAACTCCGCAATGCACACGCGCGGAAATCATCATGTCACGTCTTTCCAGGGAAACAATATTTCCGGCAATTACGTTGCGGGCGCTCAGTCCTTCGGGTTTTGCGATAGCCAGAAGAATGTCGCCCGCACGAATCCCAATGCGCAGCGGCGATCCCGCGTCCGCGCGAATTAATGGCGTCTCCAGCAGAACAAAGCTGCCCTGGCCTCCTGGCAGACGGCAGGTCATGGTGCCGCGATCTTCGTGCACCAGCCACACCGTGGCATCGAAGATATTTTCAAAACCCGCCAACTGAGCTACGGTTTCCTGGAATGGAGCGCTCA
>Ga0137412_10002882_pt1 | contig 13676 bp, 11 predicted proteins | sample CZODoug2_1_16fun_FD_122160 | JGI IMG/M metagenome (GOLD analysis project Ga0137412, IMG submission 122160) | Vadose zone soil fungal communities from Angelo Coast Range Reserve, California, USA - CZODoug2_1_16fungal (Hybrid Assembly) | ecosystem: Environmental > Terrestrial > Soil > Vadose zone... | reverse complement strand
CGTGGCCCCAGGTGAAGCAGGTGTCCAGTTTCGTCGTCTCTTTGGTTTTCGGATCGTAGAGCTCAAGCCCCCGCTGGCCCTGACGAATCGGGAACAACTTCGCCGACGGATTATCCGATCCTCCCTGACACCATGCCGGCGTCTCGGGCTTGCGGATGCGCGCGGCAGCCCACACGCGAGCCTGCTTATCCATCGCGAAGCTGTGGATTGTCGTCTGGCTGTTCCAGATCGCTTCGTCGCCCCAGTACGGCGACGGCGCCGCCGGCGGCGTATTCACCGAGCTGGGCGTGAGCGGATCGCGAACGGTCAGCTTCACCTGGCTTGCGGCGTTGCGTGTCGGATCGACGACGGCCAGGTAGTCGCCACTCTCTTCGAGCGCGCCGTACACGGGACCGTTGGCGTTCACGGTGGGATTGCGCTTGTCGCTCGAGATCTCGTCGTGCAGATACGCGGTGGGGCGCGCCCAATCCCACAGGGTGATGACGACGTTGCGCTCCAGGCCTTGCGGCCGGTCGGGCTTCGCGAAGGGCAGCTCGCCCGCGGCGATGCGGTCGGTCCAGTCGGCGAACTGGCCCAGCATCCGCGCAGCGTCGAGCCTGCCGATGTTGTTCGTCATATTGGTCATAGCCTGACCGGACGCGATGCGCCGCGCCCAGGCTTCGGTCGAGGAATTGAAATGGCCGAGCTCCTTCGGAATGGTGCGCGTCGCCTTGTTGCCGAGCTGGTGGCAGGTGTAGCAACCATCGGTCTTGGTCATGTCGAGCCATTGCCCCTGACTGGTTGCTTTCCCTATGGGGAATTCGCTCTTCTCCGGGACCTTGAGCATCGAGTACCAATAGATCGCAGGGTAGTATTCCGCGGCGGCGGCGGCGCTCGGGGCGACCACGGCGTTCAGATCGAGGACCCTCCCCGGCCCGGCCTGCGTCCTGGGCGAATCGACCAGGCCGTAGCCGCGCACCCACACGCTGTAGCGCGCCTTCGGAAGCTCCGGGATCAGATAACGACCGTGTTCGTCGGTGACCACGATCTTGGTGAACTTGGTCGGCAAATCTCTCGTTTCAGCGATCACCCAGACGCCAGCTTCAGGACCATTCGTGCTGGTGACCGTGCCGCGCAGATCGTTCGTGCCGGCGGCACTCCGGGCGCCGCCGGGCGGAACCTGGCATGCGGCCAGAAGAAGGGAAACACCCGCGACAGCCAGGTACAAGGGTCTTCTCGTCGTCATGTTCTCGCTCCCCGAGAGATGAAGCAAAGGCCTGTTCGTGCGAAAGTTCACAATTATGCCGCCAAACAGGAATAGCGACGAGCGGTTCCTGTAATACCATTCGCGCGCGGTTATCGTCAGACTGGAAGGAGGAACGACATGTCAAAACCACTTCGTGTGATGGCCCTCGCTCTCATTGCGATGCTGTTTTCTTCCGCCGCAGCCGGCCAGGGTTTCGACCTGCGGAGACTTTTCTTCGGTGCCGGGGTGAGCCAGAACATGGTTTCCGGCCTGGATAACAGTACGGGCTTCCAGGTTTTCGGCGGCTACAATTTTCCGGCAATAACACGGAACTTCCATGTCGACGCCGAAGCCGGCTATATGGATACCGGCAAACTGAAGGCGCCCGGGTGCGTCGGGCCCCTTTGCAACGCGAAAGCCAACGGCCCCTGGACCACCGGCGTAGCGCGGTATCTGGTCGCGCCGAACGTCGAGTTGATCGGCCGCGCGGGATACGATTTCGGCGACGACGACGGTTTCATGTTCGGAATCGGTGCGGGCTACATCGTCAGCAGGCGCCTGAAGCTGCGCCTGGAGTTCGTCGCACGCGATCACGTGGACTCGCTGCAGTTCAACGCCGTTTTCTACCCTTGGTGATCGCCGGGGCTCCGGCTGAGGCCGGGGCCCCGCGCCCTTCACCTTCCGTCCGATTTTCGCCGCTCCCCCCTGATCGGTCCCGCGCCCTTCTGCCCTTTGATCCTTCGAAGCTCGCCGAACGTGGATAGCTCCCAGGGCCGGATGGCCATGACCAGGCTCGTGCCTTCCCGCATTTCGTGCGCGAGGCGCTTGTCCTGCTCGGCGAATATGTCGAATTCCTCCGCGAGCTTCCTCATGTGCTGCTGCAGCAACCCGTTCGATTTCTCGGACAGGCTCCCATGCACCATGACGCGCAGCTCGCCCGCTCGCAGAAACGAGGATTCAAAAAACTGCCGTTGCACGCGTTCCTCGAAAAAGCGCTGGATCGGTCCGCCTTTGCGCCAGTTGAAATTCTGAGGCAGGCGCACCTTGATGCGGTTTTCGGGCAGCAGGTCGATGATCTTCAGGCGGTCCAGCCTCGCGAGCAGGCTGACGAGCTCGGCCTCCGAGAACCGGTAGGTCTCCAGGATCTTGGCCGCCGTCCAGTGGCTCACGGCCAGCATCCCGACCAGAAGCAGCTTGGGATTGCCCACCAGCTCGCGCTCCTGTTTTTCGCTCAATTCCGCAACACGCGCGTCGGCGCCGCGCGTCAGTTCGAGCAGATCGGCGATCTCAAGATTCATCAGCGCGCAAATCCGCTCGAGCCGGGCGAGGCTGAGGTTGCGGCGCGCGAACATGCGCTTGACCGAGGACTCGGAGAGCTTCAAACCCTTCGCCACATAACGATAGGTCAAACCTTTGTGGCGCAGCGTTCGCTTGACGACATCGACGAGTAGAGCGGCCTGGGACACGCCTGAAGTACCGGAAAATAATACTTTGGCGGCAATTGTAGGCCACTTTTCCTGTGTGGGTTGCGTGAAGTGACCTGTTTGCCGAAGCTGCCGTCGCGCACGTCGCTTCGAATCCTACCTGGGGAGAAAACGATGCCAAAGCCCTCGACCCGTGAAACCTCGGTTCTGGCCGCAGCCGTCGCAGTGCTCTTGGGCGCGTGCTCGCACGTTCCCGCCCCTCCCGCTCCGGTTCGCCAGCCGGTCGAAATCAAGGACAACACGACGATCGGGTCGGCTCGCCTCTCCTGGCACGACGCTACCGAAACCACGCGGGCGGGCGCCTTTACCCCGGGACTGGAAATCGAATACGACCGGGGCATCGGGCAATCCAGCCAGCACCTGGGCGCGAACGAATTCATCCAGCTCGACGGCAAGACCCAGTTCGGCCAGCAGGACGTGCGCCACCACGCCGACCTCAAGTACGGACACCTCGCGATCGACGTAATCTGGCGTTTCCCCGTGAGGGCGCCCAGGCTCGAGCTCGAGTGGGTGGCAGGCCTCGGACAAGCGCAATTGGGCCTGCGCTCCGACAGCGGCAGCTTGGCGGTGGATCCGCTCGTCGCGAAGTACTCCTTGTCCGGGGTGGTGCTCGGCGTGGGGCCGCGCTGGAACTTCACCGACACGCTCGCCGTCGAAGCCCGCGCCCAGGTTCTTTCTTCCTCGCCTTCGTCCGACGACAGATTCTGGTATCGCGAGATCGCGGTGCGCTATCGCCCGGTGAAGAACGTCGCAGTTCGCATGGGCTACTCGGAAATGGACTACCGCCCGGCGAACTTGTCGGACGGAGACTCGCCGGTCCACGTGCGCATGTACGGCCCGTTTCTCGGCCTCGACTTCCCGTTCTAGCGCAAACTCGCAAAATTTCTTGCTATAGTCGCCTTCGCCCTGCAGGAGGAGGCACCATGGCCGACGGCTCCGACGTCAAGCGCGAATCCGACTACGACGTTCTTTACCGCATCATGACCGCGCGCATGAGCGTGCGCCGCATCAAGCCCGATCCGATTCCCGACGAATACGTCGAAAAGATCCTCGAGGCGGGCCGCTGGGCGATGTCCGGCGCGAACGGCCAGCCGTGGGAGTACCTCGTAATCAAGGATCCGAAGAAGAAGAAGGACCTTTACGAGGCCTTTCAGGATACCAACCAGGAGTTCTGCTTCTGGATGGAGCAGATGCGGCCTTTCGAGCTGCGCCATCCCGCGTTCCAGGTGAAGGGGGACGACCTCAAGGACGAGTGGCAGAAGATCAGGAACAGCAGCGGCGGGCAGCAGCGCCGCCCCTGGCACGAGGCGCCGGTGGTGATCGTGGTGCTCGGCGACGGCCGCAGGCAATGGGCGACGGTGAACGCGGCTTTCACCTTCGGCCGGCACGCGAGCCACTTCACCGACGGTCTGGCGAACACCTGCACGCACATGCAGCTCGCGATCGCGTCGCTCGGCCTGGGCTCGCACTGGGGAACGGTCCACGTCCAGGAGCCGCTGAAGCGCGTGCTCGGCGTGCCCGACCTGATCGACGTCTACCTCATCATCTCGGTCGGCTTCGCCGACATCGAGCACAAGCCCGGCGTGAGACGCGATTTGAAGGAGCTCGTGCACCGCGAGAGCTACGACATGTCCAAGTTCATGTCGAACGAGGACATCATCGACTATCTCTACAAGCTGCGCGGCAAGACGATGTTCCGCTATCACCTGAAGGACAGCCTGCTGCCCGGCGACAAGAAAAGCTGATGGGTGCCTGCCGCGCTGCGGCCTGCGCAGCCGCCTGGGCCCTCGCCACCGCCGCGTGGCCCCAGGCCTACCCCGCCAAGCCGATACTCATCGTCAGCACCGCCTCACCGGGCTCGAGCGGCGACGCGGCGCTGCGGGTGATGGCGGCCAAGATGTCCGCGAGCCTGCGCCAGCCGGTGGTGATCGAGGTCAAGACCGCCGCGCGCGGCGCGCTCGCCGCGCAGGCTCTTGCCAGAGCCGGCCCCGACGGATACACGATCACCTACGGAACCTCCGGCACTTTCGTCAACGCGCGCTTCCTTTTCAAGAACCTCGCCTTCGACGTGCTCAAGGATTTCGTGCCGATCAGTCTCGCGGTCAGCGCGCCGAGCTACGTCGCGGTGAACGCCGCGGTGCCGGTGAATTCCCTGCAGGAGCTGATCGACTATGCCAAACGCAACCCCGGCAAGCTCGAATACGCCTCGAGCGGCGCAGGGTCGGTGTTTCATCTGGCCGGAGAGTCCCTGAAACTCTACGCGGGGATCGATCTGCTCCACGTTCCCTACGCGCAGGCGAATTTTTCGCAGATGATCGCCGATTGGGTCAGCGGGCGCGTGGCGATCTACTTTCCCACCTATCTTTTTCTTGCCCCTTACCTCCCCAAGGTGAAGCCGCTCGCGATCGTCGACGGCACGCGCAGCAGCCGTATGCCCGAGATCCCTACCGTCGCCGAAGTGTTACCGGGTTTCAAGAGCTTTATCGCTTGGTGGGCTTTCTTCGGCCCGGCGGGATTGCCCTCGCCTATCGTCGAGCGCCTGAGCGCCGAGGTGCGCGCCTCGCTGAAGGCAACCGACGCAGTCGCGAAGATCAGCGACGACCTGGGACTGACCATCGTCGCGAGCACGCCGGAGGAGCTCGCCGCGCATTTGAGGCGCGATATCGACGCCGTGGGGAGCCTCGCCAAGGCGATCGGGCTCGAGCCCGAATAGACTATTGCTTCGTGCCTCCGCCCGCGGCCAGCAACTTGTTGCCGGGCAGGTTGCGCATCTCGGCCCTGCGTCTCTTGTTGCACGCGACGCAGATGAACCTGACGGGTCCGATCTTCAGGAATTCGCTCGTCGTCCAGTGACTTCCGGCGCTGCAATAGCGCTTCTTCGCTTCCTTGTCTGCTTTTTTCACAGCGGGTTGTCGGGATAGATCAGCGAGCGCCACATATGGGCGACGGGGCTGCCGTCGAACCCCAACCCTTCCTTCGGCTGCTTGAAGTGGCGGCCGATCACGTCGATAAAGGGCTCCAGCGTCGGATTCACCCCGGGCTCGAAGGCGTAGAGGTCGTGCACGGTGATCATGCGCGCCTCCATGTACCACTTGTGCTTGCGCGCCTGCTCGTACGCCGCCTTGATGTAAGGCTCCGGCACGTAGCCTTCGCCGAAAATCTGTATGTAGCGTTCCGGATACCCGTATCCCACCGAAGGATCCGGAAAGAAACGCAGTGCCTGGTGATGGCGGATCGCCCAGCTCACCTTTTCCGAGACATAGGGCTCGACCATCTGCGCCGCCCACCAGCCGTGATCCACCTTGATGAGATTCACCGCGATGTCGTGCAGCAGGCAGGCGAGCACCGTCTCCTCGGACTCGCCTTTCTTCCGCGCGTCGTTCGCGCTCTGCAGCATGTGGGTCACCGTGTGCGGCATAAAGCGCAGCTTGAAGAAATCGACGATCGTGGGTTTGGGTGGCATCGGCGCGAGCGCGGCGAGCGCAAGCGGCAGGCCTCCCGGCGTCAAGCCCCCGAAGAGGAGCCCGGTGCCGCGCCGCAGCGCCGGCTTGGCGAGCTCCTTCATCATGGCTTCCTCGAGGGCGTCGGCGCGCTCCTCGGAAGACGGCGGCACCCTCGCCTTCGATCTCGGACTCGCTGCAAAGCTCTTGCGGTCGACTTCCATGCGTCTTTCCTCTGGATACCTGCGCCACGGTATGCCGCGCCGGGGCGGGAGTCAACAGCGGAAACGACGCCCTACTGCGGTTCGATCTTCGCCAGCTCCACGTAGCGCTTCCAGCGCTCGGCGTCGCTCTTCAGGAGCGCCTGCATCTCTCCGGGCGTGCCCGGGAACGGGTCGAACGCCGTCCGAGCGAGAAACTGCTTCGTGTCTTCGGACGCCGTGATCGCGTTGAACCAGCCGGCGAGCTTGTCGACGACCGGCCTGGGCGTGCCCGCCGGAACGACGACGCCCCACCACGGCGTCACGTCGCTGCCCCCGTAGCCGAGCTCCGCGAGCGTCGGCACCTGCGGCAGCGCGACTGAGCGCTTCGCCGCGGTGGCCGCGAGGATGCGCAGCCTCGCGCCCTGGCCGACCGCCCAGGTCGCGTCGTAAGCGAGAAAGTCGATCTGCCCGAGCAGGAGGTCCGTGAGCGCCTGCGGATTCTGCTTGTAGGGCGCGTAGGTCGTATTCAGCCCGGCCTTCACCTTGAAGAGCTCGGCGGCGATGACGCCGGTGTTGCTGCTCGTTCCGTAGAAGCCGTGGTCCGGCTTCGACTTCAAGTGCGCAACCAGCTGGTCGATCGACTTGATCGGGCCGGCGGCGTCCACCGCGATCACGAAGGAGACCGAGGCGATCATGGTCACCGCGTCGAAGTCCCTCGTCGTGTCGAAGGGGAGATTCTTGAACAAGTACGGCGCCGCGGCGATGGTGGAGCTCGCCGGCGTGATCATGATCGTATAGCCGTCGGGCCGCGATTTTGCGAGCGCGTCGGTGGCGATCGCGCCGTTGGCGCCGACCTTGTTTTCGACGATCACCGGCTTGCCGGCGAGCTTGGAAAGCCGGTCGCTGTAGAAACGCACCACGATGTCGGCGCCCGACCCCGCCCCGAAATTGCATAGCGAGCGGATTTCCTTCGCGGGGTAGTCCTGCGCCGCGGCGAAAGGCGCAGCGAGCGCAAAGAGGGCTGCAGCGAGAAACGTTCTAACGGGCCTCATGACCTTCGACGTAAAACTTCAGTCTATCGTCACGCCCAGCTCGCGGATGATCGGCCTGAACTGAGCGACCTGCCGCCGCAGCACCGCGTCCTGCTCCGCGGGAGTCGAGCCCACGGGTTCGGCCGCGAGATCGGTGAGGCGCTTGGCCGAATCGGGATGGCGCACGGCCGCGGCGGTCTCGCGCTGCAGCCGCTCGATGATCTCGCGCGGGGTCTTCGCCGGCGCGAACAGGCCATTCCAGCCGTCCGCCTCGAGCTTGGGAAAACCCAGCTCGCGCACCGTCGGCACCTCGGGCAGCACCGCGAGGCGCTGCGGCGCGTTGGTCGCGAGCGCCTTGAGGGAACCTCTCCTGATTTCCGCAAGCGAGGACGAAAGCTGGTCGCCGCCGAGCTGCAGGCGCCCCGCGAGCAGCTCCTGCTTGAGCGGCGCCGCGCCTTTCAACGGGATATGGACCATGTCGATCTTCTCGTCGCGCTTCAGCACCTCGCCGACGATGTTCATGTACGAGCCCGGGCCGGTCGAGCCGTAGTTGTACTTCAGGGTCCTGTCCTTCTGCAGCAGCGTCACGAACTCGCGCAGGTTGTTCGCCGGAACGCTCGGATGCGCGGTGATCACCAGCGGCACGTTGGCGGCGATCGAGATCCCGGCGAAATCGGTGTCGATGTTGTACGGCGCGCGGTTCGCCTGGGCGAGAGCGACCGAAGCGAGCGGGAAAGTGATGTTGTGCATCAGGATGGTGTAGCCATCGGGCGCCGCCTTGGCAACCGCGTCCGCGCCGATCGAGCCGCCCGCTCCGCCGCGGTTCTCGACCAGCGCGGGCTGGCCCAGCGTTTCGGACATGCGCTGCGCGACGAGGCGCGCGATGATGTCGGTCGTGCCGCCCGCTGGGAAGGGAACGATGATGCGCACGGGGCGCGTCGGGTAGGCTTGCGCGTGCGCCGCCTGCGGCAAGCCGAACGCCGCCAGAACCAGCACTAGCCAGACACTTGCCGGCTTTCCGATATGCAGCATGGAGTGACGGCGGGCGCCGACCTTCACAGGTTGCGCGGCTTTCTCAGGACGTTCGCGCGCGCCGGGGCCGTGGACGGCGTCGCCTTGCGCACCCGCGTGAGCGTCGTCCCGCCGATGTTGGTCGACGGAGCCGTCGCCGCGAACGTGGGGAGGTTGTTCGCGCGCACCTGCGTGAACGCCTCGTATCCGGAGGCGAGCTTGATGAGGGTCGGCTCGCTGAAAGCGCTGCCGAAGAAGCTGATCCCGAGGGGCAAGCCGAACACCATGCCCGCAGGCACCTGGACGATGGGATAGCCGGGTCCCGCCGCCAGGCCCGAGGTTCCGAAGAGGAAGTGATCCCCGTAGACCAGATCGGTCGCCCAGGCAGGGTTGTCCGTGGCGCTGACGACCGCGTCGAGGCCGAACTGCTTGATCGCGGCGTCGATGCCGTTCACGCCGGCGTTGTGATCGATGGCGAGCGCCTGGTTGTAGGTGAGGCCTCCGAAGATGGGCTGCGGGTCGTCCGGCCCCGGCTCCAGCGCGACCGCCAGGTCGAAGATGTCCTGGTTGAAGAACGGCATCTCCCGGTCCTCGTTGGCGTTGTTGAAGTCGATGGCGGTCTGGAGGGTCCCTCCGGCCACCGGCACGCCGACGCGGGTGGCGAAGTACGCGGCGAGGTCGTTGCGGAAGTCGAAGAGCAGGACGAGGAACTCGCCGTCCGCCGAGGCGAAGGTGAACCCCGCGGCGTCGAGATCGATGACGATGGCGCCGGCGTCGGTCAGCTTCGTGAAGGCGGCCTCGATGGCGTCAGTCACCGGCTGCGGCGTCGGCACGAACGGGTCGAAGCCGTTGAGGCCCACCCGCGTGAGGCCGATCCGGGCGCCCCTGAGCCCGTTCGGGTCCACGAACTGCGTGTAGTCGGTGGGAATGCCGCTCGGGCGCGTCCTCCCCGTGCCTTGCCACCCGAGCGGGACGCCGCCGGTCGCTGCATCGCGGCCGTCGGAGGTGCGGCTTTGTATGACGCTGAGCGTCGCCGCCGCGTCCGCGACGGTCCGCGCGTGGACCCCCACCGTGTCCTGCGTGTGCGAGATGGGCACGACACCCGCGCGGCTCGTGAGCCCCACGGTCGGTTTCAGCCCGACGACGCCGTTGGCGTTCGCGGGGCAGACGACGCTGCCGTCGGTCTCGGTCCCGAGAGACACCGTGGAGAAGTTGGCCGAGGCGGCGGCGCCCGAGCCGGAGCTCGAGCCGCACGGGTTGCGATCGATGCCATACGGATTGTGCGTCTGCCCGCCGCGGCCTGACCACCCGCTCACCGACTCGAAGGAGCGGAAGTTCGCCCACTCGGACAGGTTCGTCTTGCCGAGGATCACCGCTCCGCCGGCGCGCAGGTTGGCCGCGACGGTGGAGTCGCGCCGGGCCGGCGCCCCCGCGAGCGCGAAGGAGCCGGCGGTCGTCTGCATCTTGTCGCCCGTGTCGATGTTGTCCTTGAGGAGGACCGGGATGCCGTGCAGGGGACCGAGGACGATGCCGCGCCGGCGCTTCGCGTCGGCGTCGCGGGCCATGGAGATGGCATCCGGGTTGAGCTCGATCACCGAGTTCACTCCCGGTCCGCCCTGGTCGAGGTCGAGGATGCGCTGGATGTAGTCTCGGGTGAGCCGCTCCGAGGTGAGCCGGCCCGCGGCCATCTCCGCCTGGAGCTGCGCCACGGTCGCCTCGGCGTGGCGGAACGGCGCGGAGTCGGCAGCCGCTGCCCGGGACGACGCGAGCAAGGCGAGCAGAAGGATCCGCGAGATCGACGATCGGTTCATGGTGTGCCTCCTGGAAGAGATAAGTGATGCGCGATTGGGAGCGCGTCAGTGGTAAATTTCTGGGCAATTTATTCCAACCCCCGCAGCAAGGCAAGTTCTGTCCCGCAGCATGCGGAATTCTAGGCCAATTCGGACTTAGGCTAGAATTCGTGATCGCCGTGGGTTCGAACCTCACGCCGACACCCCAACCATCAATGTCGATCCGACCCATGAAACTCATCGCCGCCGGCTTGCTGGCGCTATTGGTCGGCGAAGCAACGGCGCAAGCGGGAGGCCCTGCCGTCGGAGCGAGCCCGATACCCAGGGACACGCTTTCGAATACGACAGCCGCCGCCGCGTCCGTGGCAGTGGCGGCAGCGCTCGGCATGTGGCTGTCTTCGCATACGGCCGCGAACCACTAGTTCCAGAGGAGCAGCTTTTCGCCGGCTATGCGATGGCGCCGCCGCGGCGCAGGCTCTCGATACGCTCCGGTTGCAGCCCGAGCAGGTCCTTGAGCACCGCATCGGTATGCTCCCCCAGGAGCGGCGCGGGCCTCGAACGGATACCGTCCACCCCCGCCATCTTGATCGGATTGCCCGGCAAACTCACCTTGCCGACCTGCGGATGATGATATTCGACGATCATCTCGCGCTCGGCGACCGGCGGCTCAGCGAACGCTTGGTCGATGTGATTTACCGGCGCTGCGGGCACCTGCGCGGCGCGCAGCACCTCCATCCACGCGTGGGTGCGCCGCGCGCGGAAAATGCTTTCCAGCTTGGGCACGAGCTCGGCCTTGTGCTTCACCCGCATGGCGTTGGTAGCAAAACGCGGATCGCTGCCGAGCGAAGGCTCGCCGATCGCCTCGCAGAGGTTGCGCCAGAAGATCTCTTCGCGCGTCGCCACCACGATGTAGCCGTCCTGCGTGGCGAAAGCCTGCCAGGGAACCATATAGTCATGGGTTGAGCCCGGTGGTTGCGGCAGCTCGCCATTCGTCAGCCACATGGTGCCGATGTAGGTCAACAGATGCAGCATGGTGTCGAACATCGAGATTTCGATCCGCAGCCCGCGGCCCGTGCGCTCGCGATCGTAGAGCGCTGCGAGTATCCCCTTGCAGGCGAAGATCGCGCCGCTCAGATCACCGAGGGGAATCCCGACGCGGACGGGCGGGCGGCCTGGCTCGCCCGTCACCGCCATATGTCCGCTGATCGCCTGGACGACGAGATCGAGTGCCGGATAGTTCCGGTATTCGCCGTTCGAGCCGAAACCGGTCACCGAGCACTGAATCAGGCGCGGGTTGAGCGCGCTCAACTTTGCGTAGTCGATCTCGAGGCGTTCCAGGACCCCGGGGCGGAAGTTGTCCACCACCACGTCGCAAACCTTGACGAGATCGTAGAAGATTGCGCGCCCGGCCTGCGTCTTCAGGTTGATGACAACGCTTTTCTTGTTGCGGTTGAAGGTCAGGAAAAGGCCGCTCGCCCCGCGGTATGGCGCGACCGACGGATTGCGGCCCAGATCGCCCTCAGGTGCCTCGATCTTGATGACCTCCGCGCCCAGGTCGGAAAGTACCTGACCGCTGTAGGTGCCGGCGATGATCTGACCGAGCTCGAGGACATGGACCCCGGTGAGCGGAGACGCGTTCACAGCTCAACATGCTACGCTTGGTACGCTTGTAGCACTGCTGCCCCCGCATGCCGGGGCATGCGCCGGTAGGGCTATGGCGCTACCAGGCGAATCAGTCGACGCGCGCGCCGGAGGCCTTTACCACCTTTGCCATTTTCACGAGATCCGCGCGCAGCAGCGCGTTGAACGCCTCGGGACTGAGCGCTTGCGGCTCGATGCCCTGCTTCGCCAGCCGGTCGAGGATCACCGGGTCCTTGAGCAGGATTCCGACCGCGACGTTGATTCTCTCCAACGTCGGGCGCGCAATCCCGGCCGGGCCGAGCAAGCCGAGCCAGGAATCGAATTCGTAGCCCGGCACGCCCGCCTCGGCAAGAGTCGGCAACTCGGGCAAGAACTTCGAGCGTTTCGTCGAGGTCACCCCGAGCATGCGCACGCGCGCGTCCTTGATGAAACCGAGCGCGCCGATGTTGGCCGCGATCACCGCGTGCGACCGGCCCGCCACGACTTCGTTCACCGCCTCGTTGGTCGCCTTGTACGGCACATGCACCATGTCGATGCCGGCGAGACTCGCAAAGTACGCCATCGAAAGATGCGTCGCGGTGCCGCTGCCGGCGGTGGTGTAGTTGAGCCTTCCCGGATTGGCCTTGGCGTAATCCACGAATTCCCTGACCGTCCTCGCCGGCAACGCGGAGCTCACCATCAGCACGTACTCCACGGTGCCGATATGAGCGACGCCGGTGAAGTCCCGGATCGCATCGTAAGGCAGCTTGGCGTAGAGCGAAGCGTTGATCGTATGGCTCGCCGCCGAGAGGATGAGCGTGTGGCCGTCGGGCGCGGCTTTCGCCACCGAAGCCGTGCCGATGGTGCCGCCCGCGCCGGTCCGGTTCTCGACGATCACGCTCCGGCCGAGGGCGGTACCGAGCTCCGCGCTGATAGCGCGCGCGAGGATGTCCTGCACTCCGCCCGCCCCGAAAGGAACGATGATGCGCGTGACGTTGCTCTGCGCCCGGACCGTCGCTCCGCTGATTCCGAGACCCAGAGCCAGCAGAAATACAAGCGGCCTTTTCATATCCCGCACCAGTCCCGGATCAGCTCTTCGTAAATCGCGACCGATTGCCGGATGCGCTCCATGCTGCAGTATTCGTCGGTCTGGTGCGCGAGCTGCGGCTCGCCCGGGCCGAGCACCACGGCCGGGGCGCCCTTGTATACCTTCAGGAGATTCCCCGCATCGGTGTTGTAGGTCTGGGCGCGCGGCTCCGGCTTCACGCCGAGCGTGCGGCCGGTGATCTCGAACACGCGCCGCACCCAGTCCTGCTCGGGCTCGGTCCACACCGCGTTCATGTCCGAGAACACCTCGAGCTCCGCCTCGTTCCCCAGCATTCGCTGCAGCTGCGCGCGCAAGGCCGCGTGATCCATCCCCGGCACGGTCCGGATGTCGACCCCGAAGCTCGCCGCGTCCGGAACGGCGTTGACCGTGTTGCCGCCCTCGAAAGTGCCGACGTTCAGCGTCGGCTTGCCCATCACCGGATGCGCCGGCTGGCCGAAGTCGAACGACTCGAGCTTGGACACCGCGCGCACCGCCTTGTAGATCGCGTTCACGCCGAGCTCGGGCATGGATCCGTGCGCCGAAACGCCGCGGAACCGCGCGTAGAACTTGAGCGAGCCCTTGTGCCCGACGCAGGGATAGTTCGAAGTCGGCTCGCCCACGATCATCGCCCCGGCGCGGCCGAGGAGCTGCGTCCGGGCGAGATGCTCCGACCCTACGCACCCACCCTCCTCCGCGGCGGTCAGGACGAGCACCACTCCAGGCGTACCTGGAAGCTTCTTTGCGAGTTCGCGCGCCGCCAGCAGGATCGCCGCGACGCCCGCTTT